>Ga0070686_100000088_pt1 | contig 64581 bp, 53 predicted proteins | sample KBSS23LmetaG_FD_65654 | JGI IMG/M metagenome (GOLD analysis project Ga0070686, IMG submission 65654) | Switchgrass rhizosphere microbial communities from Kellogg Biological Station, Michigan, USA - KBS S2-3L metaG | ecosystem: Host-associated > Plants > Roots > Rhizosphere ...
ACCGGACGGCCCACTGAACGGCATTCGAGGCGGGGCTGCCACCCAAGTGTGTGTAATCCAACCTGCTGGACTTACTCGGCGTACCCGGCGTGCCGGGAGAGCCGCTCCGGTGACAGCCCCCAACCGAGGAGGACAGTACAAAATCGGCGCGTATCCGGCCCAATCATTGTCCGCCTTGATTTGGGGCTAATGGTATCGCGCATTCACAGCCATACTGTTCCGGACCTGCCCGGGGTCTTGGTATAGAAGGATGAATTAGACCCCCAAGCTGGCGGCAAGCGTGCGGTTGGGATTATCCTGTCTAGATATCGGCGAGAAACCCATCAACGGAGGATCTGATCGTGACCACTCAAACTAGATGCTTGCTGGTTCTCGCCGGAGTTGCCGCTCTTTCGCTTCTCGCATGCAGCCGTACGCCCACAGCGAGTCGCGACATTCCTAACTCATTCAACGCCGACAAGGGCGGCATGGGTTACGGCTCGGGAAATCGGACGGAGACAGACAGCACGTCGGCCGTAATCTCGAATGAGACTACGGCCGAAAGCGCTGGGCTGAATGGTGGAATGGGTTACGGGTCAGGAAATTAAGCCGCAGCCCACTCGTTACGGTCTATGGTTGGGACTCGCCCTCGCCGCGTCGGTGTCCACACCGCAAGACGGTTCGATACCGCAGAGATCACTGTGCCATACCATGCTGGGTTGCGATGCGTCTTCGACCCCGCCGGTGAGGGGTTTTTGCGGTTGATTTCGGTCAAGAGAGCACGCGCTAGACGTTCTGGAACTACATCTCTCCGAATAATCGCGAGATCGAGTGCTCTGCGAGCACTAAGTTCCGCGTCCCGCCAAAGACCGGCGGCACGTTCGGCTTCGGCAAGATTTACACGTGCGGCCGGTTCATATTCGTGATAGTCCTGTAGCAGCGCTAACACCTTGGATCGAATTCGTCCGAACCGCGCCCTCTCGCCTGCGCCAGCCAAGGCGCGCGCGAGGAGACTCATCCCGAGGACTTGCTGGGGTGGAGATTTGACTACTTCAAGAAATTCAGACAGTAGCCCCACGGCGGTAGAATAATGCGCCTCACTCACCAGTAGAAAGCAGAGATCAGCCACAAAGAAAGGAAATCGGTTGTGGTGTTTTGGATACCACGCTAGAGCCTTGTCCGCATGTGCTTCCGCCTCTTCGTAGCGGCCACGCTCAGTGCACATCAACATAAGATCGTGCTGCGCTTCGGCCGCTAACCACCGTCGCCCATCTTTACGTGCAATGATCGAGGCCGTGTGGAAGTGCCTCCGAGCGCGGCGATCTCTCCCGGTAGTCTGATAGAGGATGCCGAAGCCGATATGCCCTCGGGTATATTCCAAACTATTGGTAGTACGGCGCGCCAAACCAATCGCACGTTCAAACCAGATTTCCGCCCTCGGGTAATCAGATGCGTTTCGATTGAGTCTGCCCGCGCGGTTCGCCGCACGGGCAGACTGGTTGTCCAGCAAAGCGGCTAATTCCGCATATTCGATTGCTGTTCGTTCATAGGCGCTGCACTCAGCCCAATCACATATCCGAACACATGCAGTAGCCAATTCTCCGTCGGAGCAGTTATCCGGCGCAAGCAGCGACATTCCGAATCGGACATGAGCCTCGGCCAATTCGGGAGCTTGATATCTTGCGGCAGAAATGCGGTCTTGCACGTGAGGTGCGATTACGTTTGCAACGAGTATCCTCCGCTCCGCTGTCGTAGCGGAAGCGCGGTCGCGTATGTGCCGAGCATATCGCCATAACGTAGCGCCCAGAGCGTCGGGCACCTCATTGAGTATGAGAAAGACCGGCTGGGCCCATTTTGGGGGCTCCGGAATGATGTGCTTTTCACCCATGCTTTAGCGCCTTCTACCAAGCCGGTTAACCCTCTTGCAGATAATGCGACACGTTAGTATTGAGACCGGAAATGCGCCATCCCCCAAGGGATACGAAAGCGGCCCGGGCACGATCGCCGTGCCCGGGCCGCTCGCTGTCACCTCGCCGAACCCGCCGTCAGTCGGCCGCCACCGGCGACAGCTCGCGCTCCTCGACCTCGTGGTGCGCCAGCGCGGGGACGGCCACGCGCGGGCCGCGGCCGCGGCGCAGGCGGTTCACGAAGTCGTCGAACAACGTGTAAACCACCGGCACCACGAAGAGGGTGAGCGCGGTGGAGGTGATCAGGCCGCCGATCACCGCGTGGGCCATGGGCGCGCGCTGCTCGGCGCCCTCGCCCAGCGCCAGCGCCAGCGGGATCATGCCGAAGATCATCGCCATGGTGGTCATCACGATGGGCCGCAGCCGCGTGCGCGCGGCGGAAAGGATGGCGTCTTCCCGCGTGCGGCCGGCGGCGCGCTCCTGGTTGACGAAGTCCACCAGCAGGATGCCGTTCTTGGTCACCAGCCCCATGAGCATGATGATGCCGATCATCGACATCACGTTGAGGTTGCCGCCGGTGATCCACAGCCCCGCGCCCACGCCGATGAACGACAGCGGCAGCGCCAGCATGATGGCCAGCGGCTGCAGGAACGAGCCGAACAGCGACGCCAGGATCAGGTAGATGAAGACGATGGCCAGGAGCAGCGCCTCGCCCACGTAGCCCTTGGTCTCGTTCAGGTTCTGCACGTCGCCGGTGAACACCGCGTGGTAGCCGGCGGGGAGCCCCAGCCCCTCGATCCGGGTCTTCACCGCGGCGGCCACGTCGCCCAGCGAGTAGCCGGGGAGCACGCCGGCCGAGACCGAGACCATGCGCTCGAGCGAGCGCCGCTCGATCTGCTGGGGGCCCACGCCGGTGGTGACCTGCGCGATCTGCGACAGCGGCACCAGCGCGGCCACCCCCGTCCCCGGGCTCACCGCGCCGGGGATGGCCAGGTCGCGCACATTGGACGCCGAGCTGCGCATCGAGTCGGGGTACACCACCACCACGTCGTGCGAGTAGCCCTGCGGGTCTTCCCACGTCCCCGAGCGCTGGCCCGAGAAGAGGGGCTGCACGACGGACGCCACCGACTCGATCCCCAGCCCGGCGGCGGCCGCCTGCTGGCGGTTCACCGTCACGTTGAGCTGCGGCAGGTCGCCCTCGTCGCTGCTCTGTGGCTCGGCCACGCCGGGCACCTCGCGGATGGCGTCGAGCACCTGCTGCGCGGCCAGCTTGAGCTGCCGCTGCTCGGGGCCCTGCACGTTGACGATGATCGGCTGACGCGAGCCCTGCTGGAAGATGCTGGGCGAGCCGCTCACGTTGGCGCGCACCCCGGGAAGCTGGCGCAGCTTGCCGCGCAGCTCGGTCTGGATGTCGGCCTGGGTGCGCTCGCGCTCGCCGGCGGGCCTCAGCTTGACGTAGATCTGCCCGTTGTTGGGCGTGCCCCGGAAGCCGCCGCCCACGCTCAGGTAGGTGTACTGCACCTCGGGGAGGCGGCGCAGGAACTTCGCCACCTCCTGCCCCTTGCCCACCGTGTACTCGAGCGACGACCCCGGCGGGGTGCGGAAGCCCACGTTGAACTCGCCGCCGTCGAAGTCGGGCATCCAGGTGAAGCCCAGCCGCCCCAGCACCAGCCAGGCCAGGACGACGGAGGCCACCGCCCCGCTCATCACCGTGCCGCGGTGGTGCAGCCCCCAGCGCAGCCAGCGCGGGTAGCGGTCGGCCAGCCCCTCGAAGCGGTCGTTGAACCAGAAGGCGAAGCGCCGGACGGGCCCCACCTTCCTCCGCGCCCCCGTGCCGTGCCCGTGCGCCGCGCCGTGCTCCACCTCGGGGTCGGGCCAGATGCTGCTGAGCATCGGGTCGAGCGTGAAGGAGACGAAGAGGGAGACGAGGACCGCGAAGGCCACCGTCACGCCGAACTGGAAGAAGATCTTGCCGATCATCCCGCCCATGAAGGCCACGGGCACGAACACGGCGATCACCGCCAGCGAGGTGGAGAGCACGGCCAGGCCGATCTCGCTGGTCCCCTCGCGCGCCGCGCGGTGGTGGTCCTTCCCCATCTCCAGGTGGCGCACGATGTTCTCGCGCACCACGATGGCGTCGTCGATCAGCAGCCCGATGGCCAGCGACAGCGCCAGCAGCGTCATGGTGTTGACCGTGAAGCCGAACATCCACATGACGAAGAAGGCCGAGATGATGGACACCGGGAGCGTGAGCCCGGTGATCACCGTCGACCGCCAGCTGTTCAGGAACAGGTAGATGATGGCGATGGTGAGGACGGCGCCCAGCAGGATGGTGAGCTCCACGTCGGCCAGCGACTCGCGGATGCGGCGCGAGTCGTCGCGGATCACCGAGAGCTGCACGTCTTCGGGGAGCTGGCGGCGCAGCTCGTCCACCGCGGCGCGCACCCCGTCGGCCACCTCCACCGTGTTGGAGCCCGACACCTTGAGGATGTCGAGCGAGACGGCGCGGGTGTCGTTCATCAGCGCGGCGCTGCGCACGTCGGCGGTGGCGTCCTTGACGTCGGCCACCTCGCCCAGGAGCACGGGCACGCCGCCGCGCACCACCACGGGGATCTGCGCGAACTCGCGCGGGTCGCGGATGCGGCCCAGCACGCGCACCAGCCGCTCGCCCGAGCCCTGGGTCACGCGGCCGGCGGGCGCCTCCTGGTTCTCGCGCTCGAGCGCGGCCGACACCTGCGCGGGCGAGAGGCCGTAGGCGCGCAGCGCGTCGGGCTTCAGCTCCACGCGGATCTGCCGCGCGGCGCCGCCCACCACGTTCACGCCGCCCACCCCGGTCACCGCCTCGATGCGGGTGGAGATCGTCTGGTCGGCCAGGTCGGTCAGGTCGCGGATCGGCCGGTCGGGGCTCTGCAGCGCCACCGACATGATCGGCCGGTCGTTGGGGTCGAAGTGCTGGATGACGGGGTCGTCGATGTCGCGCGGGAGCGAGCGGCGGATGCGCGCCACCTTGCTCTGCACGTCCTGCTGCGCGTCGGCCACGTCCACGCCCAGGTTGAGCGTGAGGCGGACGATGGAGATCCCCTCGAGGTTGGTGGAGGTGAGCTCCTTGATCCCCTGCACGGTGTTGAGCGCCTCCTCGATGGGGCGGCTCACGTCGCGCTCCATGCTCTCGGCGCTGGCGCCCGACCACTGCGTCTGCGCGATCACCACCGGGTAGGTCACGTCGGGGTACTCGTCGATGGCCAGCCGGCCGAAGCTGACCAGGCCCAGCACCACCAGCGCCACCATCATCATGGTGGCGAACACGGGGCGCCGGATCGATACGTCGGAGAGGAACATCTCGCCCTCGTAAGCTCAGCGGTTCAGCGGCCGCCGGCGGCGCGCTCGCCGCCGGCGGCGCCGCCACGCCGGCCACCCTGGCCGGCCATCCTCACCTGCATCCCCTTGCCCAGCAGCCCCACGTTGCCCACCACGATGCGGTCGCTCGCCGCCAGCCCGTCCACGATCTGCACCACCCCCTGCGCGTCGTCGGTCAGCCCGGGGGTGACCTCGGCCACGTCGATCTTGCCGTCGGCCACGCGGTAGACGAAGGGGCGGGCGCCCTCCTTCCCCTCGCGCAGCGCCGCGGCCGGGATCACCATGGCTCCGTCCACCACCCGCGACACGATGCGGCCGGTGGCGAAGGTCCCCGCGCGCAGCGAGCCGTCGGCGTTGGGCACCTGCACGTAGACGGTCACCGAGCGGGTGGCCGGGTCGACCGACGGCGCCACGCGGGCCACGCGGCCCTCGATCTGCCGCCCGCCGGCGGTGAAGCGCACCGCCTGCCCCGGCTGCACCCCGGCGGCCACGCGCTCGGGCACCGCCGCGGCCAGCTCCAGCACGTCGCCACGCACCACGGTGAACATCGAGGCGCCGCGGGCCACGTGCTCGCCCGGCGCCACGGCGCGCTTCTCCACCACGCCGCTCACGGGGGCGAGGACGCGGGTGTCCTGCACCGTCTGGCTGGTGGTGCGCAGCCGCGCGCTGGAGGCGGCCACGCGGGCGCGCGAGGCGGCCACGGCCTGCTCGGCCACGCGCACGTCGCGCTCGGGCACGGCGCCCTGGCGGTACAGCTCGCGGGTCTGCTCCAGGTTCCACTGGGCGGTGGACAGCTCGGTGTTGCTGGACGCCAGGTCGGCGCGGGCGCTCTGGTCGCTCCCCGCCTCCTCGTTGGCGTCGAAGCGGGCCAGCAGCTGGCCGGCGCGCACGGGCTGCCCCTCGCGCACGTACACGGCGTCGAGGTCGCCCTCCAGCCGGGCGCGCACCTCGGCGCGCTCCAGCGGGTCGAGCGTGCCGGTCACGGGGACGGCGTCTTCCAGCGACGCCAGCGTGGGGCTCGCCACGTCGGCCGGGGCCAGCGTGACGCTGGGCGAGCGGCTGCCGCCGGCTCCCCCCGGGCCGCCAGGGCCGCCAGGGCCGGCGCCCGCGGCGCCTTCGCCGCCGGCGTTCTTCGAGCAGGCGGCGAGCGCGAGGGCGGCCAGCGCCGCGGCGGTGGTTGCAGTGAAGCGGTGCACGGTGCGGATTCCGTTCAGCGTGGGGCCGGGGCCGCCGGGAGCGGCACGGCGCGCCCCTGGGAGCGCGCCAGCTCGGCGGTCGCGAGGTACAGGTCGTAGGTGGCGCGCGCCTCGTTGGTGCGCGCCGTGGCCAGCGCCAGCTGCGCGTCGCTCACGTCCAGCTGGGTGGAGAGCCCGCGGGTGAAGCGCAGGCTGGCCAGCCGGAAGGCCTCCTCGGCCTCGGCCACGTTCTGGCGCGTGGCGGCGAACTGGGCGCTGGCGCGGGCCACGTTGGCGCGCGCCTCGGCCAGCTGCACGGCCGCGGCCTCGCGCGCCTGCGCGGCCTGCGCGGCGGCCACGTCGGCCTGGGCGCGGGCCAGCGCCACGTTGCTGCGGGCGCGCAGCCCGTCGAACACGGGAAAGGAGAGCTGCAGCCCCGCCGAGCGGTCGCTGAACCATCCCCCGTTCTGCGCGGTGCACACCCGGTCGGCGGCGCTGCCGTCGGGGCAGGCAACCACGTCCAGGTTGCCGCCGCGGGTGGGGAGGCTCCAGTCGGTGGGGAACGCCTGCCACCCCGAGGTCACGAAGAAGGAGACGGTGGGGAGGTAGTCGGCCCGGGCCACGGTGACGCCGGCCCGCGACGCCTGTGCCCGCAGCTCGGCCGCGCGCACGGAGGGGAGCGAGGCGATGGCCGCCGAGTCGGCCGCGGCGCCCGCGGCATTGGCGGCCTGCGCCAGCGCGGCCACCGCCTCGGGCGCCACGGGGGAGACCAGGCGCAGCGGCTGGCCGGCGGGGATGTTGGCCAGGCGCTTCAGCTCCAGCAGCGCCAGCTCGCGGTCGCCGGCGGCCTGGATGGCGGCGGGCTCGAGGTTGGAGCGCTCCACCCGGGCGCGCAGCACGTCGTAGCGGCTGGCGCGGCCGGCGCGCTCGAGCTGCTCCATCTGCCGCACCCGTTCATCGGCCAGGCGCACCTGGTCGCGCTGGATCTCCACCAGCCGGTCGGCGAAGAGCGCGTCGAGGTAGGCGCGCAGCACGCTCACCGTCACGTCGGCGCGCGCCTGCTCCACGTCGGCCCGCGCGGCGCCGCGCACGCGCGAGGCGCTGCGCAGCCCCGCGCCCACGCGGCCGCCCTGGAAGAGGGGGACGTTGAGGTTGAAGTTGACGTTGTAGGTGTTGGGCTGGTTGAAGATCTGCCCTACCGCCTGCCCGCGCGCGTTTTCGTACACGTGCGTGAAGGTGGAGTTCATGCGCAGCTGCGGCAGGCCGGTGGAGCGCGCCTGGCCGATCTGCGCGCTGGCGGCGCTCTGCCGGCTCTCGGCCAGCCGCACCTCATCGCCGGTGGAGAGCGCGCGGCCCAGCGCGTCCTCGAGGCTCACGCTCAGGGTGTCGCCGCGCGCGGGGCCCGGCTGCTGGGCGCGCGCGGGTGCCGTGCAGGGCGCGAGCGCCGCCAGGAGGGCGGCGAGCACGCGGGGAGTGCGTCGGATCATCAGGGAACCGCGAGGTGTGGCATGCCGGGGGCGCGGAGGGGCCGCCGGCACCGGGTGAATCATGAAAGATACACGCGGAGCGGCTCTCGCGCCGCTCCGCCCGTCCCGCCGTTCCGTCCGCCCGTCCCCACGTGTATCGGACGATCCCGATTCGGCGGGGACGACGGGCGATCCGCGCGGGGCGAGACGCGGATCGCAGCGCACGTATACAGTCGACAGGGCAAAAAGTTTTCATCCCCCTGGAGACGGGTCGCGGATCATCGCCCCGCAGGGCGGTAGGGGCGGTGAGTGATGCGGGAGCAGCGATCCTGTTCAGCCGGTTCGCGGTGTTGCCCACTCGGCGTTCGGACGATGAAAGACTGCCCGGCGCCGGCTGCGGGTTTCGAATCGCCACCCTTGCCGCAGGAATGCGGACGCGGGGCGGACACGGGCGACGGAGGGAACGAGGACGAACGGCGGTGGCGTCGCGTCCGCGGCCCGCGGCCGGACGGGCTGCGGGATCATCGATCGGCCCACGGACGGAGCGTGGACGGAAGGGGCGAATGTTGCAGAAACAGATGGCGAATGGCTAAATTCAGGCGCCCATCGCGGCACCTCTCCTGCCGGTCCCTTCCCTCCATCATCCCGAACCCATCCCCATGGACGCAGCCCCGCCCACCTCTCCCGGCACGCTCCAGTTCGAGACGGCCGAGCCCGCCACGCCGCAGGCCGTCGCCGCCAAGGCCTGCACCGTCTGCAAGACGCCGATCCAGAGCGTCTACCACATGGCCAACGGGCAGGTGATCTGCACCGGCTGCCGCATCGGCCTGGAGGGCGGCGGCCGGGTGGACGAGGGGCCGGTGGTGCGCGTGGCCCGCGCGGCGCTCTTCGGCGGCGGGGCGGCGCTGGCCGGGTCGGTGGTCTACTGGGCGGTGCTGGCCGCCACCGACACCAACTTCGCCCTGCTGGCGATCCTGGTGGGGTTCATGGTGGGCCGCGCGGTGCACGTGGGCTCGCGCGGGCGCGGCGGGCTGGGCTACCAGGCGATGGCGGTGGGGCTCACCTACCTGTCCATCGTCACGTCGTTCATCCCCATCCTGGTTCACGCCATGCGCCAGCCGCCCGACCCCACCACCCTGCCGGTGCCGATGCAGTACCTGGCCGCGTTCGTCACCTCCATCCCGCTGCCGTTCCTGATGCTCACCTCGTCGCCCATCACCGTGGTGATCGTGGCGATCGGGCTGTGGCAGGCGTGGAAGCAGACGCGCCGCCCCGAGCTGAACCTGAGCGGGCCGTACCACGTGACCGTCCCGCAGCAGGCGCCGCCTTTCGGCGCCCCCGCGGTTGGTTGACCTGGTGCTGGCGCCGCCCGCGGCGCCGGCGGTGTGCGCCGGGTGCGGCGCGGAGGTGGCCGGCGGGCTGCTGAGCTGCCCCGGCTGCAGCCGGCTGGTGCACGCCCACGAGCTGCGCCGTCTGGCCGCCGATGCCGAGGCCGCCACCGCCGCGGGCGACCGGCCGCGCGCGCTGGCGCTGTGGCAGACGGCGATGTCGCTGCTGCCGCCCGACGCGGGCCAGCGCGCGGCCGTCAGCGAGCGCATCGCCGCGCTGGGCGCGCTGGCCGCCGTGCGCCCCGCGCAGCGCGAAGGCCGCGGCGAGGGCGGCGGCGCGGCGAAGAAGTCGGGGATCGCGGCGGCGGCCGTGGCGTTCCTGCTCAAGGCCAAGACGATCGTGTTCTTCGTGCTGGCCAAGGGGAAGCTGCTGCTGTTCGGGCTCACCAAGCTGTCCACGCTGGCGTCGATGGGGCCGTACCTGGCGTGGATGTGGGCGCTGTACGGGTGGCGCCTGGGTGCCGGGGTGCTGATCTCGATCTACGTGCACGAGATGGGGCACGTGTTGGCGCTGCGCTTCTACGGGATGGACGCGGGGGCGCCGGTGTTCATCCCCGGCATCGGCGCGCTGATCCGGCTGAAGCAGGCGCCGCCCAACGAGCGGGTGGACGCGCGCATCGGGCTGGCGGGGCCGATCTGGGGCTTCGCGGCGGCGATCGCGGCGTACGGCGTGTACCTGGCCACCGGCGTGCCGGTGTGGGCGGCGGTCGCGCGCTTCGGGGGATGGCTCAACCTGTTCAACCTCCTCCCGGTGTGGCAGCTGGACGGCGGCCGCGCCTTCAACTCGCTCAGCCGCCGGCAGCGCATCGGCGCCCTGGTGGCGATCGGCGCGGCGTTCGCGCTCACGCGCAACGACCTGCTGCTGCTGTTGATGGCCGGCGCCGTGTACCAGCTCTTCCGCCCCGCCCCCGACCGCGACGACCACGGCGCGTGGGGGACGTACGTGGCGCTGGTGCTGGCTTTGGCCGCCTTCGAGATGCTGCCGGGCGTGGCGCGGTAGCGTCCCCCGCTCCTGGAACGTCGAGCGCCGCCTCCCGGTGATGGGAAGGCGGCTCGTTTCGTACGTCGGTTTGGGAGGCAGTGACGGTCGTCGCTGCGATCATCGATCGCGCTGTAAGGCACGTATCAGGACGGAATCTTGTGCGCTCGGAGGCTATGCCGTAGGCTGTGCGGGGTCCTCACGTGTACCTCCACCCATCCGGGAGCCACATGAACAAGCTGAAGCTGGACCTCGAGCAGATCGAAGTGGAATCGTTCTCCTCCAGCGACGTTCCTGCACCGCGGCGGGGCACCGTCAATGGTCACGCAGAGCTGACGGAAGTATGTAATTCGCAAACCCATACGTGGGACCGCCTCTATACCTGCGACGAGTACGGCACCTGCTACTATTCGTGCTACGACAAGACCTGCGGAATGCTGGATTCTTGCGACGGCACCTGCTTCTGGCTGTAAAGCGCGGACTCGACGGCGACGGAGCAAGTGGGAAACGGCGCCGACCTTCGGATGATTGGCGCACGCTGACGACTGCGGGGCACGGGGAGCTCTCCCCGTGCCCCGCAGTCTTAGTGCCCCCGGCGGACGCGAGCGCTACCGCCGCGCGCGGAGCGCCGGTCCGCCGCCCACGACGTACTGGGCCACGCCCACCACGGCGCGCGGCGTGCGCGTGCTGCCGTCTCCCACGGCGCCGTAGTCGTTCTCACCCCAGCACCAGGCCGCGCCGGCGGCCAGCGCGCCGCATCCGTGCGCGGCGCCGTTCACGTCGAGCGAGGCGAATGCGTGGCCCTGCGCGATGGCCGTGGGCACCGCGCTGCCGCCGGCGCGGGTGCCGGTGCCGAAGCGGTATCCGCCGGCGCCCCAGCAGTAGTACGCGCCGCCGGTGGTGACCCCGCAGGTCAGCGAGTTGGCCGAGCTGACCAGCGCGAAGGTGAGGCCGCCCTTCACCGCCACCGGCGCCTCGTACGAATCGGTCTGCAGGCTGTCGCCCAGCTGGCCCTGGTTGCCGTCGCCCCAGCAGTAGGCGGCGCCTCCGGTGGCGATGCCGCACACGTGGCTGGGCCCGGCCGACAGCTGGGTGAACGTGTGCCCGCCCGCAACGGCCAGCGGGGTGCCGTTGGGCGCGCCCGGCGGAACGCTGCCCAGCGCGCCGATCCCCCAGCACCGCGCCGCGCCGCCCGGGGTGATCCCGCAACTGTGCTCGTCGCCCACCGTGACCGAGGTGAAGGTGAAGCCGCCCGACACCGCCACCGGCGTGGCGCTGAAGCCGGTGGTGCTGGGGATGCCGAGCTGGTGCCGGTCGTTGAGCCCCCAGCAGTACGCCGCGCCCGCCGTGGTCACGCCGCAGGCGTGGAAGGGGCTCACGTCGACCTGCGCGAAGGCGTGCCCGCCCGGCACTGCCGCCGGCACTGCGCTGCTCACCGGCGTCTCGTTGAAGTCGAAGCGCGTGGTGGGGTGCTTCCCCCAGCAGTACGCCGCGCCGGCCGCGGTGATGCCGCAGGTGCGGTTGCCGCCGGCGCTGAGCGCGGTGAAGGCGAGGCCGCCTGCCACCGCGAAGGGCGTGGGCCGGTCGTGCGTGGTGCCGTTGCCCAGCTGCCCCGACGCGCCGCGGCCCCAGCAGTAGGCCGCGCCGCCCGGCGCCAGCCCGCACGAGTGGTAGGCGCCCACCACCACGCCCCGCAGGTCAGACGGGCCCGGCCCCACCACGTTCACCGTCACGGTGGTGCTCACGCCCTCCGACGTGACGGTGACGGTGGTGGTGCCGACCGCCACGCCGGTGACGGTGCCCAGGAGATTGACGCTGGCCGTGCCCGGCGCGGCCGACTGGAAGGTGACCGGGCGGTAGACCACGTTCCCACCGCCGTCGCGGGTGGTGACGGTGATCGCCTGCGTAGCGCCCACCACCAGGTTGATGACCTGGGGCGTGGCGGTGATGCTGGCCACGGGCGCCTGCACGGTGATGTCCACCGTGCCGCTGAGCGCCCCGCTGGTGCCGGTGATGGTGGTGGTCCCCGGCGCCACGGCTGAAACCACGCCCGTGGATGCATCCACCGAGGCGATGGCCGGGTTGGCGCTGGCGAAGGCGACCGACGCCCCGGCCTGCGGGCGCCCGATGCGGTCCTTCACCACGGCGGCCAGGGTGGTGGACGTGCCCTGCGCCAGCGTCTGCGCGCTTCCCAGGTCCACCCAGCCGTCGGGGTAGCGCACCGGGGCCGAGACGTAGACGGTGAAGGTGCACGAGGTCACCGTGGCCGGCATGTCCAGCCGCCACTGCTTCGCGTTGCTGGTGGCGTTGGGCGCGATGAGCTGGCTGTACTGGTAGTACGGCTGCCCCGCGGCGGTGAAGGTGGCCGTTCCGTCGGCCACCACGGTGCACGTGCCCGTGCCCGCAGCCACCACCGGCGGGTCGGTGAAGAAGACACGCACGCCGGTGGGCGCCGCGGTCGCGCCGTCGGTGGTGCCGATGGCCTGGCCGATCAGGTTCTTCACCACCACGTAGAAGGTGAACGAGCCCGCCGAGTAGCTGGGGAAGAACGACGTGAGCTTCACGAAGGTGTTCTGGCCCCCCAGCACCAGGTCGCGCCGAGCGCCGCCCGTGGCCGTGTCGCCGGGGGTGCTGCAGAGGACGGTGCCCTCCACGCGGTTGGCGGTGCACTCCACCCGCTGCGTGGACACGGGCGCGGGCGCCTCGGGCGCGGAGGGGAGCGTGTCAGCGCAGGCCGCCGCCAGGGCGAGCGGCAGGGCCAGGCACCAGCGGTTGCGGAGCGAGGTGAGGTGGAACGTCATCGTGTCGCTGCGGAGGTTCGAGTTACGGGGCGCCGCGGGGACGACAGAGGCGCGGGTGCGGCTATGAGGTGTGTCGAAAAGGAGCAGACGCGCGGCTTCCACCAGGCGCCGCAAAGGGGCGGGGAAGCGTCCCGCCCGAAGTGAGGACGAGGTGAGCGAGGAGTCCGCTCGATCCTCCGGCGGCGCGCGATCCACTCCCAGTCAGCCGGCAGCGAGGATCTCCGTGACTCGTCGACTCATCCGCCCGCGCGCGACGTTGGACAGGAATGATGCGCCGACCCCATATCCTGAGCGTATCCCCGGTGCAACCGCGGGTTGTTGCAGTTGGGCGGGGGACCTAGATTCCCAGCTCCCCATCCGTTTCGCCGGCCGCGCCGCCTCCCTCGCTTGTACCACCTTCGCACCCTCGGCAACCTCGACTTGCGGGCTCCCGGCGGGGAGCGCGTGGACGGTCTCCTCGCGCAGCCGCGCCGGGCGGCGCTCTTCGTGTTCCTGGTGCTGGCGCGCCCGCGCGGGCCCGTGCGGCGCGACGTCCTGCTCTCGCGCTTCTGGGCCGACTATCCGGAAGCGCGGGGCCGGGCGGCGCTGCGCAACGCGCTCAGCTTCCTGCGCCGATCGCTTCCCGGCCTGCTGGAGGCGCGGGCCGACGACGCGGTGGAGGTCTCGCCCGCGGCGCTGCGCTGCGACGTGTGGGAGATGGAGGCGGCGCTGGAGCGGGGCGACGACGCGGGCGCGCTGGAGATCTACGGGGGCGAGCTGCTGGCGGGCTTTCACGCCGGCGGCGGGGGCGACTGGGAGTCGTGGCTCGACGGCGAGCGGCGGCGCCTGTCGCGCGCGGCGGCCGCGGCGGCCACGCGGCTGGCCGGTGCCGCCGAAAGTGCGGGAGATGCGGCCGCCGAGCTGCGCTGGCGCCGCGCGGCGGTGGAGATCGAGCCGCACGACGAGGTGGCGCTGCGTGCGCTGCTGCTGGCGCTGGACGCCGCGGGCGACCGCGCCGGCGCGCTGGCGGCCTACGAGGCGTTCGTCCGCGTGGTGCGTCGCGCCTACGACGCCGAGCCGGCGACGGAGACGGCGGCGCTCGTCCGCGCGATCCGCGACCGGCGCCCGGCGGCAGCCCCTCCGCGATCCGTCGCGGAACGCGTCGCGGCTCCATCCGTCGTCCATCCTCCCGCGTCCGTCTCCCCCGCCCGACCTGCCGCCCTCCCCGTCGTCCCTGCCGCTCCCGTCGATTCAACGCCTGTCGAGGAGCTGGATTCCGATCCCGCGCCCGACACTGGTCCCCGAGCGAATGAGCCTGCCGACGGAGAAGGGAACTCTGTCCCGATCGCAAACCCGGATGCGGACCCGGCTCCACGGCTAACGTCGGCGGAATCGACGCGGCCCGCAGCGTCCCCATCCGCGCTGCGACGACGCCGGACGGTGGGGTGGGGGATCGCGGCGGGGGTGATCGCCGTCGCTCTGCTGCTCGGCTTCATCCTCCTGCGCCCCGGCCGGCGCGCGGACCCGGCGCGGGTGGGGGTGCCCACGCGCGTGGCCGTGCTCCCGTTCGCGGTGCGGACGGGGGCGGGGCACGCGTACCTGGGCGAGGGGATGATGGACCTGGTCTCGGTTCGGCTGGACGGCACGGGCGAGCTGACCACGGTGGATCCGTTCGCGCTGCTGGGGTTCCTGCGCTCCACGCCCGAGCCGGCGGGGATGGCGGCCGGGCTCTCGGCGGCGCGGCGGTTCGGCGCCGGGCACTTCGTGCTGGGGAGCGTGCTGGAGGCCGGCGGGCGCCTGCACCTGCAGGCCGCGCTCTACGACGAACGCGGCCGCCGGCGCGGGCACGCCGAGGTGGCCGAGGTGCGCGAGGACAGCCTGTTCGGCGCGGTGGACCTGCTGGTGCGCCAGCTGGTGGCCGACGAGCTGCGCGGCCCCCGCGACGCGCTCGACCGCACCGCGGCGCTCACCACCGCCTCGCTCCCCGCGCTCAAGGCCTACCTCTCGGGCCAGCGCGCCTTCCGCCGCGGGATGTTCGGCGAAGCATCGGCGCAGTTCGCCCGCGCGGCGGCGACCGACAGCGGCTTCGCGCTGGCGCACTACCGCATGAGCGTGGCGCAGGACTGGGCCGCCGAGGACGGCTCCGTGGCGGCCGCCCGCGCGCTGGCGATGGGAGAGCGGCTCCCGCTGGCGGAGCGGCAGCTGCTGCAGGTGCGCGTCGCCTTCCGCACCGGCTCGGCGGTGCGCGCCGAGCAGCTTTGCCGCGCCCTGCTCGCCTCGCACCCCGACCACGTGGAGGCGCTGAACGAGCTGGGCGAGATCCTGTATCACCGCGCGATGTGGCAGGGGCGGTCGCTGGCCGTGTCGCGCGACGCGTGGCAGCGGCTGATCGCGCTCGATTCCAGCAACATTAGCGCGCGGGTGCACCTGGCCGGCGTGGCCGCGCTGGAGCGTCGCCCCGCCGAGGTGGACTCGCTGGTGAGCCAGATCGCCCGCCTCAGCCCCAGGCATGAGCCGCTGACCCGCCTGGGCCTGCTGCGCGCGGTCGCGACGGGCGACGCGCGGCGCGAGGCCGAGGTGATGGCCGAGCTCCGCCGGCAGGCGCACGCCCCGCGCGACGCGCGCGACGACCCGCCGTGGGGCGCGGCGTGGAGAACCGCCGATTTCCTGGAAGACCCCGCGGCGGGGTTGCGCGTGGTGGGGATGATGACGGAGCCGTTCCGGACGGAGCGCGGCAGGCTGGTGGGCTACACCACCCGCGCCCACCTGGAGATGGCGCGCGGCCGGTGGCGCGCCGCCCGCGCCGCGCTCGACTCGGCGGCGGCGCTCGACGCGGCCTATGCGGCGCGGACGCGCGCCTTCCTCTTCGCCTTCTCGCCGGTCCCGTTGCCGGCGGACGAGGTGGCCCGGGCGCGGGGGGCGCTGCTCGCGACCGCGCCGCCCCGGTCCGACGGCGTGGGCGACGTGGTGGACCACGAGAAGGGCGCCTTACCCACGATCCGCCACCACTACCTGCTGGGCGCGCTGGCCGTGGCCCTGCGCGACAGCGCCGAGGTGCGCCGGCAGGTGAGCGCGCTGGACGCACCGGCCGATACCGGAGCGGCCGCGGCCGTCTTCGCCCGCCACCTGCAGCACCAGCTCCGGGCGCGGCAGCTCCAGGCGGAAGGACGCGTTCCCGAGGCGCTGGCGGAGGTGGAGCGGGGGTGGCCGGAGCCGGTCGCCGCCGTGTTCATGAAGGACGATTCGTACAGCACCGTGGCCGAGCGCTACCTCCGCGCCGGGCTCCTGGCGCAGGCGGGGCGCGATGCCGAGGCGCTGCGCTGGTACGGCAGCCTCGCCGAGGACATCAGCCGCGGCCTGCTCTTTCCCACGGCGGCCCACCTGCCGCGCGCCGAAGCGCTGGAGCGGCTCGGCCGCCCCGCCGAGGCGGCGGCGGAGTACCGCCGCTTCCTCGCCCTCTTCGCCACCGCCGATGCCGAGGCGGCCCCGGCCCTCGCGCAGGCGCGCTCGCGGCTGAGCCAGCTTCGCCCCAGCCGGTGATCTGACCGCTTCCAGGGATTCTGGGATCGGTGATCCTGCGCCCCCTCGCTGTTCTCAATGATGGAGGGTGGTGAGGATGCCACCGGACAGGAGGAATCCGCCGTGGAGCCTCGCGCAGTTTGCGAGGCTTTTCGTAGTTGTTGCTGCGGCGCTGCGGCTTCAGCCGCCGGTCCCGCTGGAGTGGGCCGGCCCGGGCAGGCTCAGGAGCGATAGCCCAGCGCGTCGAGCTGCGACTGCACCCACCAGAAGCATGCGCCGGCGAGCAGCAGGCTCACGCCCACCAGCACCCAGCCCAGCGCCGTCGGCTTCGGCGGGTGCTGGGTGACGTCGCGGTACCGCGCCTTCTCGCCGCCGGCCGCGAAGGCGAGGCCGAACACCAGCAGCATCGGGACGAGCACGAAGGCGGCCTTGAGGTTCATCGCGACCCGGGGCGCGCCGGCCCGGGCCTGCTGCAGCGGCCGCAAGATGAAGAACCATCCGGCCGGCAGCCCCAGCGCCAGGCACAGCAGCCCGCCCAAGCGAATCTTCAGGTCCTGGGTCATTTCACGTCTCCGGACAAACGGGGTGGGGAATGGGAGGGGACGATTGCCCCGGCGACGGGAATGCGTGGGGATCGGCGGCGGGGGAGCGACGACGGGGGCGTTGCCGCGCACACGATAATCGTCGGGCGGGCTGCGTGGAAAGGTTCTGGATTCAGTGGGTGCAGCCAAGTTCCGCTGGGTGTCACACAGAGGCACGGAGACACCGAGAAAACCAGGCAGCGACGCTGTCTCTGTGTCTCCGTGTGACAGGTCTTTTACCGGTACGATCACTCCAAAGCCATAACCCCGCCGCGGCTCGCGGCGGGGTTCCCGGCTTCACGGGCCGACGCGCCGCGCGATTGTCTTCAGTTGGTCCCGCCGCATAGGTCGGGGTACGTGCAGTCGCGCTCGTAGGTCCGCATGGTGGTCGGAACCGGCTCGGTGATGCCGATGGCCGCGCCGATCGGGCAGAGCTCGGGCGTGGTGCACCCCGGCTCGAAGGTTTTCATCGGCCCCGCCGCGACCGGCCCCGAGGTCTCGACGGTGGGGAACGATTCGACCACGAGCCCGTCGGGGTTCAGCGAGAATGTGCCCATCGATTACGCTCCAGGGGTTGGAGATGAGCGGAAGAGTCGAACATGAGTGCCGTTAAGATAGGCTGGAAACGTGATCGATCAAGCCTTGCCCGTTCGTCCTCCCGACGTCCCTCATTCCAGCAGAGAGCGCGCACGGCGTGCGAAAGTATGGAACGGCCGAAGCCCCGCGGGCGTCTGGACGCTCGCGGGGCTTCGGCAGATCGAGGAGCGGGAGACGGGACTCGAACCCGCGACCCTTAGCTTGGAAGGCTAATGCTCTACCAACTGAGCTACTCCCGCTCGGAGCGCAGGAGCGGCCTGCGCAGGCCCGGCGCTGTCTCCCGCAGCCCAGCCAGCGTAGACGTCACCGCGCCCAATCGGCTCGCCTACCGCCGCGCATCTGCGGAACTCCTGCCACGCTTCCCCGGCTGGATCGCCGACGGTACGTCCCGCCGCGGGCGGCGATTCTGGGTGCGGCAGTCGGTGCAGCCAAGGTCCCGCCAAGGGGTGAGCAAACTCAAACGCTCGCTCGACAGCTGGATTGCGTACTGAGAGGTGCCCATGCATCCATGTAGATAGGACCAACGGACCTCAATGGGAGAAAGTCTATGTGGATCATCTTGTTGGACTGCTCCGGCTCAATGGGCGAACCGTTCGCGGGAGAGATGTCGTTCGCAGGCCGTTCTCGCGCGAGCGACGCCGAGATCAAGCTTGTCGCGGCCAAACAAGCGCTGCGAGAGCACCTGTCGGGTCTGGGATCGCCCGAACGCATCGCGCTCTTCGCTTTCTACACCGCCGCCATCCTGTGCTTCGAGGGCCACTCCAACCAACCCGAGCTCCGCCGGGCCATCGACGCCTTGGAGGCCGGGGGTGGAACCGACATCGCGGTGGGGCTGCAGGCTGCGGCGGAGTACGCCCGAGGCACTGCGGACCGCATCGTCCGTGTGCTGGTGATCTCGGACGGGCTTTCGGAGGCCGGTCCCGCCGCTGAAGCCGCGATGGCTTGCGGCGAAGCCGGCGCAGCCATCGACGTGGTGCTCATCGATCCCACCGCGGAAGGTGAGGCGGTCGCGCGTGCCATCGCACTTCACGGAGCGGTCTCAGCCGTGACCTCGGCCGCCATGCTCTCGCGCGACGTCGGGGAGTCCGCCGAGCGCGAACGGACACTCGCGCGCCAGGCCGAAGAAGTGATGGCGCATTATCAAGCCGATGCTCGCGCGGTAGTGGCCGTCGGGCCGGCGGCGGAACGGCTCGCCTTCACGGTGGGCTACCCGTCGTTGGTGGAACCGGCCCTGTGGCACTCGATGCGTGCGCTCATTCACCTGGCCGGGCTGGAAGACGAAGTACGCAAAACACTTCGACAGCAGCTCGACGGCGAGCACCCCGCTTCAGCGTCCGTCACGAGCACGACGGCAACGTCATTGATCGCGCGCGGTACCTGGCTACGGCTGATCCCCAGCGTCGAGGGCGTCGAGTTCAACCCGCGTTCGCAGGAAGTCGCCTGGTTCGAAGACGTGCAGGAAGTACCATTCCGCTTCCGGGCCGCAGCAGGCGTCGCGGGGGCGCCGCTGGTAGGCGCGCTGGAGATCTACGTCGGTGCGATGGTCGTGGGGATCCTCCCCCTTGCGCTCACGGTGGAGGCCGGAGCACCGGAGGTGCCGCTGACCGCCGCCTCCGCGCGGATGTTCACCCAAGTCTTCGCATCGTACGCGCGCGAGGACAGCGCGGTGGTGGACGCCTGCGCTGCAGCATATCGCGCGCTCGGGATCTACATGCTGATCGACAAGGACGTCCTGCAGAGCGGGGAGCACTGGAACCGTGTGCTCCGAGAGCTGATCCGCGAGGCTGACGTCTTCCAGCTCTACTGGTCGGATGCGGCCAGCCGGTCGAAGCCGGTGGAAGACGAGTGGCGTTATGCCCTCACCCGCGCCGGAGCACGGTCTGAAGGCTTCCTCCGGCCGCTGTACTGGACGGACGACCGGCCGTCGCCCCCGCCGGAGCTGAAGCATCTGCACTTCTCACGGCTGAACGTCGATCTTCTCTCGCTCCCACAGTCGACACCGAACCCGGCTGCTCTTCCGGGGGTCGCAACTACCCCTGCCACAGCTGCCCTCCCGGTCGCGGTCGTCCCCGTGCTTCCCGGCGCACCTGCGGAGTTGGCAGCCACGGTGAGGGAGGACGTGCGGTTTGCGGTGCACTTTCTGGAAGAAATCCTGAATCTCCGCTACTACCCAGTCCCGACCCTGCTCGTGGACGACCATGTCGTCCGGCAGGTGCGCTCGAACATGACCGTTGACTACACGCCGCCTCACGGCGCGGAGGAAGAGATCCAGGCGCTGGGTAATATCGTAGGGTCGATCGCGCTTGAATTCCACGTCCGGCGATTGACTCCAGATCGGGGCCTCATCGACTCGGACGTGATCGATCACCTTTTCGGGCGCGGGACCGTGCTATCCGAGGAGGAATACGACGAGGTCCGTTCCCGGGCGGAGTACTTCGTGGGCCAGCAGGTCCGCGCCGTCCTGGAGGGGGAGACGGGGAGCGTCGACGCCACACGCGGAGAGATCGTCACCGCGCTGCGGGAGTTCTCGGAGAAGCTGCAGCGGCTGCTCGAGACGGGGCTTCGAGCACAAGGCGACTTCCCGGTCCAGGGCTCATATAGCGTGAAACCCGGATCGTTCCAGGTACTCGGCACGGTGGTGCCGGACCACTCGCTACGCCTGCAGGAGAGCCAGTACGCCTCCTGGTCGGACGTCAGCTACCTCATCCATGGGGAGTTCCGAGAGTTGGTTCGGGTGTTCCACGCCGCGTCCGCCCGGCTGATCGAGCGGCTGGCCGGGCGCGGAAGCAGCTTAGACCAGCCTCTAGACCGGCTATTCGTAGAGGAGCTCGCAACGAACGGGGTGTACATCCCGGCTACCTCACCCGCGAGTGACCAGGCGCTCAAACACTGGGCATTCGATCGGCACATTCCCACAGAGCTGACGCTGCCCGAGACGCCTCGCACACTCTTTTGCGTCGAGGCCCTTGACCGGCTCCAGCACCGGCTGCGGCAGGAAGGCTTGGAGCCGAGCGCCGCAGCGCGATTGGCGCGGGCATTCCAGCGCAGCGTGCTGATGCACGAGCACTTTCACGCGATCCTGGAGACAGGTCTCGATCAGGACGGACACCAGGCTGCCGGTGCGGCGCTCCGCGACCACTGGACGAAGGCGCTGGCCTTGAACGAGTCTCTGGCCGCCTGGATGGAGTTGCACGCCGCCCGCGGCAACGCGGAATTGAGCGGGATCGTGGATGCGTTCATCCACGCCGGCAAGTACCCGGAATGGCCCTACCGGGGCGCCTCCGTGGTCGAGGCGCAGTTTGCTAAGCGTGGTATCGACGCGGTGCGTGAACTTGTAGGTGGGCTGCGACTCGACCCGGTCACCGCACAGAAAGCCTTCGACGCCATGGCTACGCCGAATGCATCCGGTCCGGCGAAGATGGCTGACGCAGCGTAGTCGAAGATACCGCGATCGCTGTCTGGACACACGAACACAAAGCAAAGCCTCCGACGTGTTGCCACGTCGGAGGCTTTGCGCATGAAGGAGCGGGAGACGGGACTCGAACCCGCGACCCTTAGCTTGGAAGGCTAATGCTCTACCAACTGAGCTACTCCCGCTCGGAGCGGCGAAAGATAACCGGCGCCCCCGCGCCGGGTCAATCTCGCGCGCCGCGGCCTCAGTGGGTGCCGTGCAGGATGGTCATCTCGTCGCCCACGGCATAGACGTTGGTGCCCGTGCCGCCCGCCACCGCCCGCAGGTCCAGCAGGGTGATCGAGGTCATCACCGTCCACCGGCTTCCGTCGAAGCGCCACGCGCGGCCATTGGAACCCACGGCATACACGTGCTGGGCGTCGCTCCCCCACACGTCGTACACCTGCGCGTCCAGGATGGTGGGCGTGGAGAGCGCCCAGGTTGCGCCCGCGTCGGGGGAGCGGTAGACCCGTCCGCCGCCCATCGCGAACAACTCCGGGCCCACGGTTGCCACGTTCGCCAGGCGCACCCCCGCCGCGATTCCCGAAACCGACGTCGTCCAGGTCGCTCCTCCGTTCTCCGTGCGCATCACCACGGTGGTGATGGCGCCCGTCCTGTCGGCCACGTCGTAGCCGACGGCGACCACGTGGTTGGCGTCGGTGCCCGCCACGCCCAGGAGAAAGCGGTCGGCCTCCGAGCCCAGCACCGCAGGGAAGGCGAACTGCGTCCAGGTGGCGCCGCCGTCGTTCGAGCGCAGCACCAGCCCCTCCTTGGCCGGCTGGCCGATCCCGCTCTTGACCGCCGCGAACGAGTTGTGCTGGTAGCCGGCCGCCCACAGGTGCGTGGCGTCGGTCCCCCACACGCTCTGCAGGAACACGGGTTTGGGGTCGCCGTTGATGTCCGGGCCGCCGGTGATGGTGGCTTCCGCCCAGCTCTGCCCGCCGTCGCCCGAGCGCAGCACCAGGCCCTGGCGCGCCACCGACCACGGGTCCTGCGAGCCCACCGCCACCAGCTCGCCACCCGGCGCGCGCCAGAGATCGGTGAGCACGCGGTCGTGGTCTTGGGCGTACGGCAGCACCGTCTCGGTCCACGTGCCGCCGTTCCAGATGCGGGTGACCGCCGTGTGCGTGGTGGGGCTCAAGTGGTTGTCCACCCGGGTCCCCACCGCCACCACCCGCGAGGGGCTCACCACCGCCACGCCGGTGAGCGCGTAGTCGTGCCGCTCCTGCATCTGCGGCTGCAACTCGGTGCCGCGGAAGATCATGAAGGGATCGCCGCCCGCGAGCACGAAGCCAGGCGCCGCCCACACCGAGGTGAGCTCGCGCGGCACAAAGGGCCGGGTGGGCCAGTCGGCCGTGGTCCTCGTCCAGCTGGCGCCCGCGTCGGTGGAGTGGAGCATGGCGCCGACCGAGTGGCCGAGCGCCGCGATGTACACGCCTCCCACCGCATACAGGTCGGTGGGCGACGCGCCCCACACGGAGTTCAGCGCCTGCACGTCCTCCTGCCGGTGGCCGCTCCAGGTCGCGCCGGCGTCGTACGAGTGCATCACCACGGCGCTTACGGTGTCGCGCCCGACGGCCACCAGGTGTCCGCCGGCGTCGGCCCACACCCCGCGGAGACTCAGCCCGTCCGGTGGCCACGGGACGACGTACGTGCTCCAGGTGGCGCCGCCGTCCTGGCTGCTGAACGCAACGGCCTCGCTGGTGCCGCCGGTAGTCCGCCGCCAGCCCACCGCCACCACGGTCCCGCCGGGCGTGCCCGTGACCGCGGCCAGGGAACCGCTGGGCGTGGCCGCGCCACCGCCGGGAAGCGAGATGCTGGTGAAGGTGGCGCCCCCGTCGGTGGTGTGCAGCACCACGCCCGCGGTGCCGCTGCTCAGCTGCCGCTCGCCCACCACGAAGAAGTCGCTGGCCGAGCGCCCCCACAGGCCGTGGTACGTGTCGCTAGCCTGGCTCCGCAGCACGCGCCACGCGTTCCCGTCGTACGCGAACACGTTGCCGTACCCGGCGCCATACACGTGGTGCGCGTCGGAACCCCAGAGTGCCGAGATCGCCGACAGGCTGGGGAAGGCCATGGGAACCCAGCTCACGCCGTCGAAGTGCAGCACCGCGCCTCTCGACTCGGTCCCCACGAACACGTTGGTGGGCGAGGTGCCCCACACCGCCGCCACGCGCGCCTGCTCGAACATGGGCGCGCCCGACTCGCGGATCCAGCGCAGCACGCCCGTCTCGGCCGGCAGCTGCGTGTCCACGTACAGGGTGAAGGCGAACTCGCCCACCGTGGGCGCCACGCGGAACTGCCAGCGCCGCGGCGCGCTGGTCCCCTGCGACGCCAGCACCTGCGGATACTCGAAGTAGGGCTGGCCGCTGGCGGTGAAGGTGCCGATGCCGTCGGCGTTCTCCACCACCGCCTCGCCGCTGCCGCTGGTGACCGAGGGGCCCGTCACGAAGAAGACGCGCACACCCGTGGCCGTGGTCCCGTCGGGGGTGCCCATGGGCTGTGCCAGCAGGTTCTGCACGGTCACGTCGCTGTTCAGGAACGTGCCGTCGTAGGCCGTGCCGCTGCTCGACAGGCGCACCGAAACGCCCTGCCCGCCCACGACCACGTTGCCACGCGCCGCGCCGGCCGGCGCCCCCGGGGCGGCGCAGCGCACCACGGCCGCCGCGACCGCCACCGTGCAGTCGATGCGGGTGCGCACGGTTTGCGGGCCCGGCGCGGCGACAAGCGCGGCGGTGGGCGTACGGTCGGCGCAGGCGGCGGCCAGCACCGCGAGCAGCGGCGCCGCGAACGCAGCGGAGATTCGCATTGGGCTGAGGAAGATGTCGAGAGGGTGGGGCGGGGCGTGGACGCGGTGGGGGACGGCCGTGGGGTGGAGGGGAATTCTACCGGGCAACGGGGTGCGAGGTCAAGCGTCCTCGGTTCCCGCCGCTACGCGCATCGCAAAATGTCGCATGGGGTTACGACGGAGGTCCCGCCTTCCTCAAGACGGATGCGGAACGCCCCGGCCCGCCTCTGGAGAGGACGGGCCGCGGCGTTCTCGTCCAGCGGTGGAGTTCCGGGAAAGAGCCGCCTGTCGGAATCGAACCGACGACCTTCGCATTACAAGTGCGGTGCTCTGCCAACTGAGCTAAGGCGGCGAACGGCGGGATAATCTAGCGCGAAACTCCGCATCCTTCCACCCTCGCCTGCGCAAGGGCATTCACCGCCCCCGCCCGTCGTGCCAGGGCCGGCGCGCCACCGGCTCGGCCACGGACGAAGGGCGGCTCCGCGCGAGCCGCCCTTCGTTGCACACCGGCGTGGAACGGGATCCGCCTCAGAACAGGCAGATGCAGTGCCCTTCGCAGATCCCGCGGACGTCGAGCGTGTGGTACTTGATCTCGCAGTACGACTGGCACTCCTCGTCGGTCGTGCAGGCGATTCGCCGGTCGGCGCCGGTGGCCGGCGTGGCCATCGCCTCCCGCGCTCCGAACCCGAACGCGATCGCGATCGCCGCCGCGAACGCCGCCTTGCCGAGACTCGATCCACGCATGGCCGCCCTCCTTGCGAGAGATGGATGGGATCCCAGTGCTACGTGGCGCATGATATAGCGGAGCCACCCGCGGCACAACCTCTTTACTAACCCTTCGCGACCAAATATCGTTGGATCGAACGCCGGCCACCCAGGCAGGCGGCGCACTTTCAAGGAGCAGGACGATGCGAACGACACAGCGGATGGTGCTGGCAGCCGCCACGCTTCTGGCCACCGCGTGCAGCGGCGACACCGATCGGGTGCTCGCCCCCGAGGCACCGGCGCACTCCACCTGGACCAAGTCGTACTACGTGCGCGGGGCAACGTACGTGGGCACGCACCCGTTCAACGCGGTACCCGCCTCGTATTCCGCCGGCTACGTCAAGGTGGAGCTGGTTCCCGACAACCCGCTGATGGGTGCCTACGAGCTGGGCCGGGTGGACGCCGACGGCGACCTGTACGGGCCGTTCAACAAGCCCGCCAACAACTCCGTGCGGCTCACGGCGGTGCCCACGCTGTCCAACTGCGCGTTCTGGGGATGGGTGTTCGGCACCTCGTCGTCGATCTCCACCACCCAGAACCCCATCAACATGGACTCGTACAAGGTGTACAGCGAGGTCACGGCCAAATTCCTCTGCAGCTGACCACGCTCCGCGTATCACCAGGTCCGGGCCGACGCTTTCTCACGCGAGACCCGGAAGAGGCTTGTCTCACGCAGAGTCAGCAGGGTCAGCAGAGAACAGCGGTTTTCTCTGCTGACCCTGCTGACTCTGCGTGAGACTTCGCTGTTGGATGTACGTCGTCCTCACCATTCCTGCGGGGAAACGGACGCCTACCCCGCCAGCGACCAGCGCGGACCTTGCGCGGTGTCCTCCACCACCACGCCGCGCGCGGCGAGCTCGGCGCGGATGGCGTCGGAGGTGGCGAAGTCCTTGGCCTTGCGCGCGGCCTGGCGCGCGGCGATGCGCTCCTCCACCCAGGTGGAAAGGTCCGCATCCACCTCGCTCTCGCGCCCGGCCAGCTCGATGAAGCCGAACACCCGGTCGATGCGGTCGAACGCGTCCATCGCCGCGTGCTTCTCGGCGGCGCTGATGGGGCGCGTGCCCAGCGCCTCCAGCCGCTGGTTCACCGCATTCACCAGCCCGTGCAGCTCGGCCAGCGCCACGCTGGTGTTCAGGTCGGCGTCCATCGCCTCGGTGAAGCGGGCGAGCGTGCCGTCCACCACCGGGTGCAGCACCGGCTCGTCCGAGGGATCGGCATCGCGCGCATCCGGGTGGGCGCGCAGCCGCTCGCGGGTGCCGCGGATGCGGCGCACCGCCTCGGCGCTCGCCTCGAGCGCGGCGAAGGTGAAGTTGAGCTTGCTGCGGTAGTGCGCCGTCAGGAACAGGTAGCGGATGCTGGACGGCTTCACGCCGCGGTCGATCAGGTCCTGGAGGTTGAAGATGTTGCCGGTGCTCTTGGCCATCTTGTCGCCCTCCAGCAGCAGGAACTCGCCGTGCAGCCAGTAGCGCACGAACGGCTTTCCCGTCGCCCCCTCGCTCTGCGCGATCTCGTCCTCGTGGTGGGGGAACACCAGGTCCACCCCGCCGGCGTGGATGTCGAAGGTCTCGCCCAGCTCGTCCATGCTCATGGCCGAGCACTCGATGTGCCACCCCGGGCGCCCGCGGCCCCAGGGCGTGTCCCACACCGCGCCCACCTGCTCGTCCTCGGGCTTGACCGCCTTCCACAGCACGAAGTCGCGCACGTCCTCCTTCTCGTACTCGTCGGCCGCCACGCGCTCGCCGCGGCGCGCGGCCGAGAGGTCCACCTTCGACAGCCTGCCGTAGTCGGCGAACTTGCCGATGGAGTAGTAGACCGAGCCGTCGTCGGCGGCGTAGGCGATCCCGCGCTCTTCCAGGCGGCGGATGATGTCCACCATCTGCGGCACGTAGTCGGTGGCGCGCGGGTGCACGGTGGCGCGGCGGATCCCCAGGCGGTCGAAGTCGGCGAAGAGCGAGTCGACGAAGGGCTGCGTGTATTCGCCCAGCTTCACGCCCTCGCGCAGCGCGCCGCGGATCGTCTTGTCGTCCACGTCGGTCAGGTTCATCACCAGCTTCACCTCGTAGCCGCGGAACTCGAGGTAGCGGCGCACGGTGTCGCTGAAGAAGAAGGTGCGCAGGTTGCCGATGTGCGGTGGCGCGTAGACCGTGGGGCCGCAGGTGTACATCCCCACCCGGCCCTCGGCCAGCGGGACGAACTCTTCTTCGCGGCGGGTCAGCGTGTTGTAGAAGCGAAGCGGCATCGGCGTGGACGAGTCCTTTCGGGTTCTGGCGCATGCAACGGGGCCCGCGGCGCGCCGAAGTGCGCGCCGGGCAGTCGGGCGGGGGCCGGGTTACATCGGAGTTCAGGCCGATTCATCGTCCAGTGACCCGTCGGTGTGCGAGGCGCCGGCGTCGCTCGCCTCGTCGTCGCCCAGCACGCTGATCTGGGGCGGGCCCGCCTGCGGGGGCGGGGGGCCGCCGCCTTCCCACACCAGCTTCTGGTGGGGATAGGGGATCTCGATGTTCTCGGCGTCGAAGCGCCGCTTCAGCCGCCGGCGCAGCTCGCGCGCGACGTCCCACTGCTTGAGCGGGAGGGTCTTGGCGGTCAGGCGGATGGTCACCGCGCTGTCGTCGAAGCGCTCCACGCCGGGCACCTCCACCGGGTCCACCAGCAGCGGCCGCCACTCCTCGTCGTCCCACAGCTCGCGGCCCACGTCGCGCATCACGGCGATCACGCGGTCCACGTCTTCCTTGTAGGCCACGCCCACGTCCAGCACCACGCGTGCCCAGGTGCGGGTGAGGTTGCTCACCTTCTTGATCTCGCCATTGGGCACGATGTGCACCACGCCGTGCACGTCGCGCAGCACCACCACCCGCAGCGTCATCCGCTCCACCGCCCCCGACACCCCCTCGATGCGCACCACGTCGCCCACGCCGAACTGGTTCTCGATCAGGATGAACAGCCCGCTGATCACGTCCTTCACCAGCGACTGAGCGCCGAACGAGATGGCCAGGCCCACCACCCCGGCGCCGGCCAGCAGCGGGCCCAGGTCCAGCCCGATGGCGCTCAGGAACATGAACAGGAAGATCACGAAGATGATCACCCGTCCCATGCTGCGCAGCAGGCTGGTGAGCGTGCGCGTGCGCTGCTCCTGCGCGGTGAGCGCACCCGCCTGCGGCTGACCCAGCGACTTCTCGATGCGGCGGATCACGATGCGCAGGATCCACCACAGCAGCAGCGCCACCCCCACCGCCCCCGCGATCCGGAGCGTGGTCCAGATCAGCACCTCGGGGTTCAGCAGGTCGCGCGGGGTCTTGGGCTCGCGCTTGGCGGCCTCGCGCAGCGCCGAGATGATCGAGTCGGCCTTCTGGAGCATCCGGTCGGGGCGATAGGGGTACGATGGGGCGAAGCGACGGATTCTGGCCCATGGCGGCGAGCCGTGTCAAGCCGGAACGCAGTGCGAGAGTACGAAAGTACGAGAGTACGAAAGGGCGGGAGTACGCAGCGGCCACGCCTCGCGCCACCTTCAGCTGCGTCGTCCGTCCCTGTGCGCCGGACGCGAAACGGGCGGGCCCGCGCTGGGCCCGCCCGTGTGGCGTCGCGACCTGAATCGGCAGACGCTCAGCGCAGCACGCGCAGCTCGCGGATCTTCCAGCCGCTGTTCTCCCACACGGCCCCGATGTACACGGTGCTGACCTCGCTGTCGGTCACGCCGCGCGGCCGCGACGTCCAGCTCAGCTCGCCGAAGCCGCGCAGCGGCTCGCCGCCGGCGATGTTCACCTGCGTGGGTCGAACGGTGAGCGTGGCGCGGTCGCGGAACAGCTCGCGCAGCGCCGCGGCCACGTGGCGCGCCTCGGCCGACTCGGCCTCGCCGGTGCCCAGGTCCAGCACGATGCGGTCGTCGGCGGGGGCCAGCGCGGTGACGGCGTTGGCGTCGCCCGCGGCCCACATCCGCGCGATGGAGGCCACGAAGCCCTCCAGCGGCGCCGGCCGCCCCTGCGCCGCGGCCAGCCGCGGCGCCAGCAGCGCCAGGGTACAGATCAGCGCCACCAGGGCGCGCCGTGCGTTCATCGGGGATCTCTCGGGAAACCAGCGGCGGGAGTGCCGACGCCCCGGTGTACTCCCCTCGTGCGCCGGACGTTCCCTCCAGATTGTCCCGCCACCGAAGTCGAGGCGGCACGGAAGCGATTGCGCCGTAGACAGATGGACGCGCACCGCCGCAATCACGCGGTCACTGGATCATCTCGCCCACCGGCCCGGGTGTCGCCACGCAGCGGCCGCCCGCCTCGAGACGGGTGGAGGGCGGCACCCGGATGTCGCAGGTGGACATCATCTCGTTCTGCTTGTTGAATGCCTCCTCGGCCCGCGCCAGCTCGGCCAGCTTGGCGAACAGCGCCGCCGAGTCCGTCCGCGCGGCGCAGTAGACGATGTACGTGCGCGGGCCCCCGCACGGCCGCACGCCCACCGGCGCGGTGCGGCACTCGTCGGCCGTGCACCCGTCGGCGCGCGCGATCGCGCGGGCCTCGCGCTCCAGCCGGGCGAGCTGCGTGGTGTCGCCCTGCGCTGGAGTGACGGGAGACGCCGACGCCGCCGCGGCGCCGCTGCCGGCTGTCGCGCCCGGCGTGGACGTGCCGCCCTCGGCCACCACCGGCGCGCGCGGGTTCTGCGGCTCGCCGCCGCCGTCGCCCGGAGCGGGCGACGGCGCGCACGCGGCCAGCGCGATGACGGCGGCGATCAAGGATGCGGGCTTCATCGGAACCTTCCCTTCGACACGTGGACGGGTGGACACTGCACCTGCACGCATGCTCCGTACTACGCGGCCCGGGCGGAGGGTCCGTGGCGTCCGCGTCGACCGGGTCCGAGCCGTCCGCGATGTCGTGATCGGCTCTCCCATGTGTTTCCGCGCCGACCCGCCTCACGCAGTTGGTTGATACCGAACCGGCCGATGGACTGTGCATCCATCGTGATCCGGGACGCCATCGAGATCGCCACTGATTCGGCCCATCCGGGGCCAGCTCCGGCCAACAGCGTGAACGCGGAGCAGCGGAGAGCGCGGAGGAAACGGAGAACTGCCTGTCTTTTCTCCGTTCCCTGTAGCTGCCGCGGCTTCAGCCGGCCGTGTAGAAAACCCGCCATCACGGGCACGATCTCGACGCGCGCCGCACCCCTGGATACGACCGCGGGCGCACGGCAGAACCGCGCGCCCGCTGCCGATCTCCCCACCCGCTCCGCTCAGTTCCCCGTCACCGCGCGATACGCGTTCATCAGGCCGTAGCCCTCCTCACTGTTGCGGTTCGGGTAATACTGCGCGGTCTGCTGCAGGCGCGCGCGCACCTGGTCGCGCGTCATCGTGGGGTTGCGGCTCCACACCAGCGCCGCGATGCCGCCGGCCACGGCGGTGGCGTTGGAGCTGCCGCCCATCCCCACGATGTCGGCCGTGTAGCGGCCGGTGCTGGGCACGTCGAGGTAGGCGGTGAGCTCCACGTCGCTGCCGTGGTGGATGCCGCAGGGCACGCCGCCGCCGGGGTACGTCACGCCGGTGACCGCCACCACCTCGGGCATGTCGGCGGGGAAGACCACGTTGCTGTCGAGGATGCCGTCCCAGCAGCCGCTGGTGCCCGCGGCGCCGAAGAACAGCACCTGCCGGCCGTAGTGCCAGTACTCGATCTCGTCCGACACCTGCCACAGCCAGTTCAGCGACTCCCACGCCATCACGATCACCTGCGCGCCGTTCTGGTTGGCCATGCGCACGCTGGCCGCGGCGTCGCTGCTGTTGACGGTGGCCACGCCGCTGGCGTGCCGCACGCTCACCAGGCTCGACCGGTAGGCGATCCCGCCGATGTTCTGCCCGTCCCACGGCGCGGCGATGATGCCGGCCATGCGCGTGCCGTGGCCGCACTCGTCGTATGCGCTGGCCTGCGACGAGATGCGCAGGAAGCTCATGGTGCGCCCGGTGCTCTGCCCCGACGCGAACGTGCTGGTGAACTGCCCCTGGCCGCTGGAGATGCCGGTGTCGATCAGGCCCACCTTGACGCCCGCCCCGGTGCTGTAGCTCCACGCCGCGGGAATCCCCATCGCCGTGAACTTCTGCGAGTAGACGTCGCCGGTGGAGGTGTACTGGCGATCGCCCGTCCACGTGCTCCCCCAGCCGCACCCGCCCACGCCGGCGAACTGCTGCGCCTCCTGCTGCACCATCACCGGCTCCACGTAGTCCACGAACGGCAGCTTGCGGATGGCGGCGAGCGCGGCCTGGCTCTCCAGGCGAAGCTCCAGCACCGGCAGCAGCTCGTCGGCGCGTACCAGCTGCACGCCGCGCTGCGCGAGCACCGCCGCCCGCCCCTGCGTCTTCTGCTCGCCGTCCACCAGGATCTTGCCCCGCCAGGTGCCGCGCACGCCGCCGGGCGCCTTGAGCCCCACGGCCACCAGGCCGTCCGACGCCTGCACGAACGCCCACAGCTCCGCGTCGCTCTTTTCGATGAAGGTGCCGGGGTGCTGCTCCTGGCGGGTGGGGATGCGGCCGGCCGACTGGGCGGCCGACAGCGCGCGGCCGCTGGGGCTCGCGGGCCCGGTGGGGGCGTCGTCGGAGCAGGCGGCGAGCGCGGCCAGGGCCAGCACCGCGGGGGAAAGGCGACGGAAGCGCATGAACGTCCTCGACGTGGTGGGGTCGCGGAACGGCGCAGGGAGTGGCCCGTGCGCCATGACGAATCATCTGTTTGGGATCCCCAACGCTAACGCATATCCCTTCCCGCCGCAACCTGCGGGCGTCCGCGCCGTAAGTCGCTCCGGAGCCACGCCGACGGAGCCCTCACCCTGCCGCTTCGCGGCTGTCCCTCTTCGCAGAACAGCAGGGGAGAGGGACCCGAGCTCGCGGCGCTCGCGGCTGGCACGGTGTGGGGGAGAGGCTGTCGATCGTCCGCGCGCGTATGACGAAAACGGGCGGAGCCGCGATCGGCTCCGCCCGTTCATCTCCTCGCATCGTCCATCGCAACTGCGGCGTTCGGCTCGGCCGGCCCATCGCCACCGCTCCCGGACGGAGCTACGGCACCACCTGCTCCTTGCCGATCACCTCGTACGCATCGGCCGCCGCCCGCACGGGCTCGGGCGTCGTCACGAAGGCCGCGCGCAGCGCACGGATCGCGGCGTCCGCGCCTTCCCGCGTCCGCGCGTGGACGTCGGCGAGCGGCTGGCCGCGCTCCACGCGGTCGCCGATCCGGGCGCGCAGCACGATGCCCACGGCGGGGTCGATGGGGTCGCCCTTCTGCCGCCGGCCGGCGCCGAGCACCAGCGCCGCGTCGCCGATGGCGCGGGCGTCGGCCTCGGCCACCCAGCGCGCCTCCTCGTCCTCGGCCTCCATCGTCACCACCACCGGGGCCGAGGCGAGAAGGGACAGGTCGTCCACCACGCGCGCGTCGCCGTGCTGCGCCTCCACCAGCTCGGCCAGCTTGCGCGCGCCGGCGCCGCTGTCGCGCAGCGCCGTGAGCTGGGCGCGCGCTTCGCTGGCGCTGGACGCAAGGCCGGCCATCAGCAGCTGGTGCGCGCCCAACTCCAGGGTGAGCGCCCACAGGTCGCTTGGCCCGGCGCCGTGCAGCGTCTCGATCGCCTCGCGCACCTCCAGCGCGTTGCCCACGGCGCGCCCCAGCGGCTCGCGCATGGAGCTGAGCACCGCGCGAGTGGCGCGCCCCGCCCCTTCGCCGATCTTCACCAGCGTGGCGGCCAGCGTCCGGGCGTCCTCCACCGAGGTCATGAACGCGCCCGAGCCCCACTTCACGTCCAGCACCACCGAGCGCGCGCCGCCCGCCAGCTTCTTGGACATGATGCTGCTGGCGATCAGCGGCACCGAATCCACCGTGGCGGTCACGTCGCGCAGCGCGTAGAGCTTGCCGTCGGCGGGCACCAGCTCGGGGCTCTGGCCCACCAGCGCGGCGCCCACGCGCTCCACCTGCGCGCGCATGTCGTCCAGCGGAACGTCCACGCGAAAGCCGGGGATGCTCTCCAGCTTGTCGAGCGTGCCGCCGGTATGGCCCAGGCCGCGGCCGCTCATCTTCACGAACGCCGCGCCGGCCGCGGCCATCAGCGGCACCAGCACGATGGACGTCTTGTCGCCCACGCCGCCGGTGCTGTGCTTGTCCACCGTGGGGCGGCCCATCCCCTCCCACTCCAGCTCGCGGCCGCTGGCCACCATGGCGCGCGTCATGGCCAGCGTCTCGGCCTCGGTCATCCCGCGCAGCCGCACGGCCATGAGCCAGGCGCTCATCTGGTAGTCGGGCACCTCGCCGGCCACGTAGCCGCGGAGCAGCCAGCCGATCTCGTCGGCCGTGAGCTCGCCACCGTCCTTCTTCCGCTCGATCAGCGGCACCACGCCCGCGGCGCTCAAACCGGCACCTCGCCCTGCCCCAGCCGCGACGGTACGAACGCGCCGGGAAGAAGCTCGTCCATCGTGTACTGCTTCACGTTGGCTCCATCGGGAACGATCACGACCAGGTCTCGCCCGAACTCCACCAGCACCTGCCGGCAGGCGCCGCACGGCGCGCACTCCACCTCGTCCTGCGGCCCGATCACCGCCACCGCCACGAAATCCCGCACACCATCGCTCACCGCCTTGCCGATGGCCACGCGCTCGGCGCAGTTTCCTAGCCCGTACGAGGCGTTTTCCACGTTCACGCCGGTGAACACGCGTCCGTCGCGCGCCAGCAGCGCCGCGCCCACGGGAAAGTTGCTGTACGGCGCATAAGCCTGGGCGCGGGCCTCGCGCGCCCGGGCCAGCAGCGAGCGCGCGGAGCCATCGTCCAGCACGGGCGCGCGGTTGAGATCGGTCAAGCCACTCTGGCGGTTCGGGTTCCGATGCAAGGGGCCGGAAGAATACACCCGAGGTCCGGGGATGTCACGCTCCGGGAGAAACGGAGGGGTCGTGGTGTGGAGGTGCAGTCGACGGAGAGACGTGGGAGCGCCGGCGCCGGCGGGGCCCTCACCCTGCCGCTTCGCGGCTGTCCCTCTCCCAAAACAACCTGGGAGAGGGACCGGGGCCCGCTTCGCTCGCGGCTGGTGCGGTGCGGGGGAGAGGCTGTCGAGGTTCCCCCGGCCCCCCTCGGATGCGGTGATGTTCGCGATTTCTCGCAGATCTCCGCGAGCAGCCCGCGAAGGCGGGCTTCGTGCCGTTGTAGCCGCGACTTCAGTCGCATCGTGGAGATCCGTCCTGGCATCGCCGATCTCCTACGTTCCCAACCGGGTTAGCTCCCTTGGTCGACCTTTCCCCGTCGAATGCGGCGATGTTCGTCCGTCGCGGGGATCTCCGCCAGCAGTCCGCGAAGGCGGGCTTCGTGCCGTTGTAGCCGCGACTTCAGTCGCATCGTGGACAGTGCCTGCGGCCCGCTCCCGCCGGATTCGGGAGATTCTCGCCGCCCGCCAATCCCTTTCATCCCAGCCGATTAGCTCCCACGCGAACGGAACCCGAACCCCCGCGCGTTGTATTCAGGAGCAGCAAATTCGCCGCGGCCGCACAGCACTCGGCCGCGGCTCTTTTTAGCAAGGCGGGGAGAGATGACGATGAGTCCGCTGACGGGAGACTACATGGTGCGCGCGACGGCGCTGGACGGCCGCGTGCGCGCCTTCGCCCTGCACGCCACCGGCGTGGCCGCCGAGCTGCAGCGCCGCCACGGCACCTGGCCCGCCGTGAGCGCCGCGCTGGGCCGCACCGCCATGGGTGCGCTGCTGCTGGCCGCGGCTTCGCTCAAGGAAGAAGACCAGTCGTTGAGCGTGGAGGTGAAGGGCGGCGGCCCTGCCGGGCGCCTGCTGGCCACCGCCAACGGCCGCGGCGAGGTGCGCGGGCTGGTGGCCAACCCCCGCGCCGATGCCGAGGTGGTGAACGGAAAGCTGAACGTGGCGGGCGTGGTGGGCAGCAACGGCTACCTCTCCGTCACCCGAAACCTGGGGATGCGCGACACCTACAACGGGCTGGTGGAGCTGCAGTCGGGCGAGATCGGCGTGGACCTGGCCTATTACCTGGCCAAGAGCGAGCAGACGCCCAGCGGCCTTGCCGTGGGCGTGTTCGTGCAGCCCGACGGCAGCGTGGACGCGGCCGGCGGCTACCTGGTGCAGCTACTCCCCGGGCTGGAAGACGACGAGATCGCCGAGATCGAACGGCGCATCGCGGAGCTGCCGCACCCCACCCGGCTGGTGCAGGAAGGCACCCCGCCCGAGGGCGTGCTCGACCACGTGTTCCCCGGCGGCTACGAGCTGCTGGACCGCTACCCGGTGTCGTTCCACTGCCCCTGCTCGCGCGAGCGCTTCGAGTCGGCCATCGTCAGCCTGGGCGAGGCCGAGATCCAGCGCATCATCGACGAGGAAGAGCACGACTACACCGAGGTGGTGTGCCACTTCTGCAACGAGGCCTACCACTTCAGCTCCAGCGACATGGCCGGCATCCTCGCCGCCGCCCGCTGACCGATCCGGATCGAATCGAGAGACCGCGAGACTCCCGAGTTTCGGACTCGTACGATTCGGGTGATGGAATGAAGAAACCCTCCGATGGATCAGGTCCATCGGAGGGTTTTCGTATGCAGACGGGCGTGCCGTCGATATCTGCACTCGCCTGCATCTTCCGTGAGCGGCCGCGGTGTTCTCGCCCCGTTGCGAAACGTGTCAGAGGTAGTGGATGGCGCACCTTCCATTCACGCCGACGCCGGTGTCGCGGAGCTCAGCAGTAGCCGTTCGCGTTGGTCATGCAGTCGGGCGCGCAGGTCAGCTGGTAGGGGCCCTGCAGGCTGCAGGCGTACGAGGGATAGCACCGGGGGTAGCTCGTAGCCGGGCACACGGCGGTGATCGCATGCCCGTGCACCGTGCCGGCGGTGTTCCCTGCTTCCTCGGCCGTGTGGAACGACTCCACGGCCAGGTTGTCGAGCCCCAGGCGAATCTTGCGCATGCCGTTCTCCGGAATGGATGGAAGGGAGATCACGTGAAGACAAGCGCCCAACGTAATCCCGATCCATGTATCACGCCAGAAACTACGGATGCTGGACGTCGAACGCCCTTCCCCCTGGCCGGCCCAGCGCCCTGCCATACGCGGCCGGCCGTTGGATCCGTACGGGGCCAAGAGGCTGCCGGCTCCCCGGCCCCGGCGTGCATCACCCCGCCAGCGCCGCCTTGATCTCGTCGAACGGCGGCAGCAGGCCCGGGTTGGTCTCGTGCCACGCGTAGCGAATCGTTCCGTCGGGCCCCACCACGAACGCCGCGCGGTCCGACGCGTTGAGCAGCCCCGGCCCCAGCGGCGACTTGCGCAGCACGCCGAACGCGGTGCTCGCCTCGCGGTTGAAGTCGGAGAGGAAGGTGTACGGCGCCCCCATCTCGTCGCGGAAGCGCTTCAGCACGAACGGCGAGTCCACGCTGATGGCCGCCACGTTCCCCTGCAGCCCCGTGTACGAGCCGATGTCGTCGCGCACCGCGCACATCTCCTCGGTGCAGGTGCTGGTGAACGCCAGCGGAAAGAACAGCAGCACGGCCGGCCCGTTCTGCCACAGCGAGCCGAGCGTCACCATCTGGTTGTCGTGGCTCGGCAGCGTCACGTCGCCGGGCGCCTTCTCCCCCGCCTTCAGTCCCATCCCGTCCTCCTCCGTTGTGGTGTAGTCAGGAAATCGTGCTGGATGCCGATGATCTCGGGGTGAATGGATGCGCGGCAACGACGGCGCGAAGTCCGTTTCGCGGACTCGCTGGACGGCATCCGCGCGTGGAGCGGCTTTCGCGCAGCCCTGCGCCGTGCTCGCCGTCGATCCTATTCCGCCGCCGGCTCGGCCCCGGGCGCGGCGGGGCCGCCGTGCACCTTCATCGCGCTCAGGGCGTCGCGCACCAGCTCGCGCTCCTCGGCCTCGCGGCCGGCGGGGCAGAAGTAGGTGCCGAACACCAGCGTGCCGGGCGCGGTGGCCACGCCCACCAGCCAGAACAGCGACTCGCCGTCGTCCTCGTCCTCGGTGAGGAACTCGCACAGCGCCATCTCGGCGCCGGCCAGCGGCACGTCGTCCACCTCGTCGTCCTCCAGCGTCACCCCGCGCTCCTCGAGGAAGGCGTACAGCTCCTCGGCGGGGTCGGGATATTCGCCGTCGTCGGTCTCGAACGAGATCAGGTGCAGGGTGCCGGCGCCGTCCTCGCGCCACACCTCCACGCCGTCGCCGTCCTCGTCGCTGGCGGCCTGCCATCCGGCCGGCAGCTTCAGCTCGAAGCGACCCTCGGGGTCGCGCGCCGTGTCGCTCATCGTCTCCCCTCCACATTGCTCGAAATGCCGGCGGCGCAAGATGCTTCACATTGCACGCGCCGGCAAGGAGGCCCGGCCGCCCGCCGGCCGTCCACACCAGAGGCCGCTCCGCCCCCTTCGTGCCCCTCCGGAACCCGCTCCCGCCACGTGACGAATGGTGCCGCGAGACTGTCATGAAATTGCGTGGCTAGACGTTACAGATCCGAACGGGTGTTCGGCACGCAAGATGCCTTGAATTCTCGTGGCGCTCTTCCCCGGGGCGTCGTTCACACCCCCCACTCGGGAGGCGGCTTATTCGCACTTTGGGTGTCAGTCTGGTGGCCGTTGCAGCCATTGTGGCCAGCCTTACCCTCGCTCGCCAGCGCCAGGACGTGCCGGTGCGCGACAGGGGAAAGCGGACCGAACACTCCCCGGCTGCCGTAGACCTGGACCTGGAGCAGCTCCGCGCCGCGGGGTTCTGATCCAAACAACCCGGCCCACGCCAGGAGTGAAGTAGCAGATCAGGGCGCGGATGTCCCAACTGGGACGTCCGCGCCCGTGTCGTTTTATCCCACCACGTACAATCTTCGCACACCGGAAAGCTCTGCCGGGCCGCGACTTTCGCATCCTCCAACCGTTTTCTCCGTAAACGTCTGCCTCCCCCGCCGACCTCGAATCTCCGACTCACATCATCTCCATCCTGCGGGTGACGATAACGCATTTCCGTCATGGTGCTCGCAATAGGAACAGCAATGTGCATCAATTTCGTGGATGGATGTGGATCTGCTACTTATTCGGGCCGTGTTCGGGGATCACATGCGTGGAAACGGATGTTGGCTCCTCCTCAGCATCCAGTGTTGATGCGGGTTTTCGTGGTGAACGTATGTACGAATTTGCTAAGCGAGGTTGACACAAGGAGTTATGAGAGGTATAATTGAGGGCAATGTTGAATGACGAAGCGGCAATGAGGTGTGGCGGCGGCACTGCCATCGCCGTGCCTTTGCTAGTGTAGACAGGAGACATCCCGATTTGAAGAAGAACGCTTCCACCCCGGCGCCGCGCCGTTCGCGGCGGATCAAGAACGACACGCGCTCGCTGCTGCGCTCGCGCCCGCTGCAGGGCGTGCTGGCGCTGGTGGCGGGGCTGCAGGTGGTGGCGGTGGCCGGCGGCAAGGACCTGCCGCAGGCGCAGCGCCCCCGCCTGATGCGGCAGGCCGTGGCCATGCAGATGCCGGCCACCGTGGTGCAGGCCCCCGTGAAGGTGGCCGCCCTGGCTGCGCCCAAGGCGAAGAAGACCGCCGCCGGCGCCAAGAGCGCCCAGGCCGAGGAGCTGGCCGCCAAGTACCGCCAGCGCGGCTACGACGTGTCGCCCTCGCTGGCCCGGCAGATCCACGCCGCGGCGGTCGCCAACGGCATCGATCCCAAGCTGGCCTTCGGCCTGGTGCGCACCGAGAGCGCGTTCCGCAGCAGCGCCACCAGCCCGGTGGGCGCGGTGGGGCTCACGCAGCTGATGCCCGCCACGGCGCGCTGGCTGCGCCAGGGCGTAACGCGCAGCGACCTGCGCAACCCCGAGGTCAACCTGAGCATCGGCTTCCGCTACCTGCGCGGCCTGATCCGCAAGTACGACGGCGACACCGCGCTGGCGCTCACCGCCTACAACCGCGGCCCCGGCACCGTGGACCGCGTGCTGAAGCGCGGCGGCAACCCCGATAACGGCTACGCCGGCATGGTCCTGGACCGCGGCAAGGCCCGCCGCCACCGCTAGGGCGTTCGCCCCATCGGATCGAAAAGACCTCCGCCCGGATCATCCCGGCGGAGGTCTTCTGCATCGGGGGATGTGGGGCTGAGCCAAATTCCTTCAACCCTTCGCAGGTTGTGTGGCAGGATTGCACGAAACCGTGAACGGCGAACCGCATGAACGCGGAGGAAGCGGAGAGAGCGGAGGAAACGGGGGATGCCCGTGCGCGCCTCCGCTCCCTCCGTTTTTCTCCGCTGCTCCGTGTTCATGCGGTTTGGGATTCGGACGCTCGCGAAGGGCCTGGGTTGCGGATCGACGACGATCGGCCGGATCGGACCCGGCGTTGATTCCCGGACGCGAGGAGGGGCGGAAGGCCGCGTGGCCCTCCGCCCCTCGGTCAGGCTGCTGCCTCTGGGGTCAGAGGTTGCGGCCGACGTCCTCCTGGCCCTTGCCGAAGGTGTCCTGGATCTTGCCCTTGAGGCGGTCGAGCTTGCCCTCGCCCTGGAGGCTCTCGTCGCCCGTGAGGCCGCCGATCGCGTCCTTCACGCGGCCCTTGAGATCCTTGCCCTTGCCTTCGAGCTGGTTCTCGAGGCCGTCATTGATCATGTCGCCGTCAGCCATCGTAATCTCCCGGGTCACAGGTCTCCCTCACTCGTCTGAGGGTGCTACAAGCTTTTGCAAGCCCTGTACCGCGCCGCGCGCGAGAGTGTCCGCATCTCCACACTGGACAACGGGTTGCGAGATCCGGAAGCACTCGGAAGCCGGATGGTTCTTCGTATTTCCGCGATTCTCCGCACCACGGGTGATGATCGGCCGATCGTGGTAGCCGGCCACGGCGCGTATGTCGCCGCCGATCTCCTCTCTCCGCCCCCGACCCGATCCGCGAGGACGCCGACGACTCAGGCCGCCAGATCGCCACCGCGGCGCACATGAGGTCGCCGGCGGGCCGTCTCGCAAGACAATCCGTAAGTCGATTGGATCCATGTGTTTACGTGCCGTCTGCACCACGCTGGTGCACCGCGCACCACACCGGTTCACGCGCAGCACCCGGCACGTTTATCGTAAAGCATTGTCGGATAGCGGCTTAGGTGAAGTTTTGGCAGGCGCGGATCCTGGCTCCGCGCTTGCCCCATCCACGGTCGAGGCAGCACGGCCCTCGTGCGCTCTCCCCCGGCCCCTGCCGGCCCACCTTCCCCGCTCACCCGGCGAAAGAAGGAGACCCATGATGTCTCGCATCTCCACCACGGCCCTCGCGGTCCTGGCGCTCGCGGCCGCCGCCTGCGCCGACGGCGCGGGCACCGCCGCCACGCCCGACCTGTCCACCCCCGTGGCCGCCACGCCCACGCGCGCCGCCGAGCAGGTGATGCCCGGCGAGGTGCTGGTGAAGTACAAGCCCGGCGTAGACTTCAACCGCGCGGCCGCCGCGCGCGGGCTGCGGCTGAGCCGCACGGGATACCGCACGGCCTTCGTGGTGGTGCAGGTGGCCGAAGGAAACGAGCGCGCCGCCGCCGCCGAGCTCGCCGCCGACCCGCAGGTGGAGTGGGCCGAGCCCAACTACCTGCGGCAGACCACGGCCATCAACCCCAACCTGTGGGCGTTCTTCAACCCGGGCGGGCTGAACATGAAGTACACCTCGGGCGGCAGCAAAGGAAAGCCGCTCGCCGCCAGCAACGCGTCGACCGCCGACGCCGACATGGACAACATCGAGGGCTACGCCGCGGGCGGCGCCGACGTGGTGATCGGCAGCATCGACACCGGGGTGGACTTGACGCACCCGGAGTTCGCCGGCCGCCTGATCGCCGGGCGCGACTGGTACAACAACGACGCCGACCCCACCGACGACGACGGCCACGGCTCGCACACCACCGGCACCATGGCCGGCACCACGGTGGGCGTGGCGGGCGTTTCGGGCGCCGCGCCGCACGTGCGCGTGTACGTGCAGAAGGTGTGCGGCCGCCGCGGCTGCCCCGTCAGCGCCACCGCGAGCGCCATCCGCGCCGCCGCCGACTATCCGGGGATGGTGGCGGTGAACGTGTCCATCGGCGGCTCGAGCGAGTCGCAGGTGGAGAAGGACGCCATCGCCTACGCCAACAGCAAGAACGTGCTGGTGATCGCCTCGGCGGGGAACGCGGGCACCGGCACGGTGGAGTGCCCCGCCTGCGACCCGCTGGCCATCTCGGTGGCCGCCACCACCTGGGCCGACACCAAGGCCTCGTACAGCAGCTACGGCCCCGGGCTCGACATCAGCGCGCCGGGCGGCCTGTGCTACAGCAACACCACTTCCGAGGGGTGCATCTACAGCGCCTACAAGGGCGGCGGCTACGCGTGGGAGCAGGGCACCTCGATGGCGGCGCCGCAGGTGACGGGGGTGGCGGGGATCGTGGCCAGCAAGCTGGGCCTGCGAGGCTCGGCGCTGCGCAGCCGCATCCTTTCCACCGCCGACGACCTGGGCGCGGCGGGCGCCGACAACACCTTCGGCGCCGGCCGGGTGAACGCCTACCGCGCCGTCACCGGCAGCACCCTCGCCGCCGGCCTGTGAGGCGGCCGCGGACGGACGAACGCTGATCCGTCACCACGCCGTCGAGCAGTCCGATAAAGAGTGCGCCGGCTCCCACGATCGGGAGCCGGCGCACTTCCATTCCCCCCATACTCATCCAACGTCCACTGGGCACTGGGCACTGGGCACTGGGCACTGGGCACTGGGCACTGGGCACTGGGCACTGGGCACTGGGCACTGCGCACTCAGCACTCAGCACTCAGCACCTCCCCTCACACCCCCGCCAGCATCTCCGCCGGGTGCTCGGCGCCCCCGGCGGTGCCGTCCACCACGCGGCCGTCGAACAGGTGGATGGTGCGGTCGGCGAGCTCGGCGTAGCGCGGGTCGTGGGTCACCATCACGATGGTGGAGCCCTGGCCGTGCAGCTCGGCCAGCAGCTCCATCACCTGGCCGCCGTTGGCCGAGTCGAGGTTGCCCGTGGGCTCGTCGGCCAGGAGCACCGAGGGGCCGCCGGCGATGGCGCGCGCCACCGCCACGCGCTGCTGCTGGCCGCCCGACAGCTGCGACGGGAAGTGCCTGGTGCGGTGCGCCATCCCCACCTTCTCCAGGGCCGCGGCCACGCGCGCGCGGCGGTCGGCGGCGGGGATGCCGCGGTAGGTCAGCGGCAGCTCCACGTTCTCGGCCACGCTCAGGTCGCCGATCAGGTTGAACGCCTGGAAGATGAAGCCGATCTCGCGGTTGCGGATCTCGGCGCGGCGCGCCGGGGCCAGGGTGGCCACCGGCGTGCCGTTCAGCACGTACTCGCCGCCGCTGGGCGAGTCGAGCAGCCCCAGGATGGAGAGCAGCGTGGTCTTGCCGCACCCCGACGGGCCGGCGATCGACACGTACTCGCCGCGGTGGATGTCCAGGCTCACGCCGGCCAGCGCGTGCGTCTCCAGCTCTTCCGTCATGAACAGCCTGGTCACGCCGTGCAGGTGGATCAGCGAATCGGTGCTCATCGCTCGGTGTCTCCGGAAGAAAGGGTGCGGCGCCGGCCCGCTCGGGGGCCGGCGCGGGTCGGTCATTCGTAGCGCAGCGCCACCATCGGGTCCACCCGCGTGGCGCGCATGGCGGGGACCAGCGTGGCCACCAGCGCGGCGGCGATCAGCACGGCGAAGGTGAGCCCCACCACCACCGGGTCCAGGAAGCTCACCTGGAAGAGGATCACCTTGAGCCCCTTGGCCAGCAGGAAGGCCAGCCCCGAGCCCAGCACCAGGCCGATACCCAGCTGGATCAGCCCCTGCCGCATGATCAGCCGCACCACGTCGCGCGGCTGCGCGCCCAGCGCCATGCGCACGCCCATCTCGCGGGTGCGGCGCGCCACGTTGAACGCCATCACCCCGTACAGCCCCACCGCGGCCAGCACCAGCGCCACCGCGCCCATGATCATGAACAGCGCGCCGAACACCCGGAAGAACCAGCTCTCCTCGTCGATCCGTTCCTGCAGCGTCTTCACGAAATAGATCGGCAGGTCGGGGTCGAGGCCGGTCACCAGCGCGCGCACCGGGGCCGTCATCGCCGCCGGGTTGCCGCGGGTGCGCAGCGTGACCGACATGAACCGCTGCGGCGACTGCGCGAAGGGGAGGTAGACCGACTCGGGCTTCTCGTTCTCCAGCCCGTCGTTCCACATGTCCGGGACCACCCCCACCACCGTGCGCCACGGCTCGGTGCTCTTCGCGTCGCCCAGGCGGAAGCGGCGCCCCACCGGGTTGGCGCTGCCGAAGTGCTTCGTCGCGAAGGTGTGGCTCACGATGGCCACCGGCTCGCTGGTGCGCGTGTCGCCGCTGCCGAAGTCGCGCCCCTCGAGCGCCACCTGGAAGGTGCGGAAGTACCCAGGATAGGTGGTCACGTAGTGCGTTTCGGGATAGTCGCTGTCCCTGGCGTACGCCTTCCCTTCCACCGCGAACGTCTGCGTGGGCGCGCCGAGGACGGGGAGCATCCCGGTGAGGGTGTAGCCCTCCACTCCGCGGATGTCGCCCAGGCGCCCGTAGAGCTGGTCGAAGAAGCGGACCTGCGCCGCGCTGTCGCCGTACACCGTCTCGGGCAGCGCCACGCGGGCGGTGAAGATCGAGCGGGTGGGGAAGCCGAAGTCGATGGTGCGCAGCCGGGTGACGCTCTTGATGGTGAGCCCCGCCGCCACCAGCAGCCCCACCGACAGCGCGATCTCGAACACCACCAGCGCCCGCGAGATCATCCCGCCGCGGAAGCTGCTCGACCCGCGCGCCTCGTCCTTGAGCACCTCGTTCACGTTGGCGCCCGAGGCCCGGATGGCCGGCAGCACGCCGCTCACGAAGGTGGCGAAGAGGGTGATGCCCAGCACGAACAGCAGGATCGGGCCGTCGATCCGGATGTCGATCCAGAACGGCGGGTCGGTGCTGGCGATCGCGTCGTTGAACAGCTCGACCCCCCAGAACGACAGCCCCACGCCGATCACCGCCGCCACCATCGCCATCGCCAGCGGCTCCACCAGGAACTGCATCACGATGCGGGCGCGGCTGGCGCCCATGGCGGTGCGGATCCCCACCTCCTTGGCGCGCATGGCCGCCTGCGACAGCAGCAGGTTGGCCACGTTGGCGCAGGCGATCAGCAGCACCAGGAACACCGCGAAGAGCATGGTCTGCAGCAGCGCCGTGGGCTCGTCGCCGATGAACGACTTCGTGTACGGCTCCACGAAGGCCGTCAGGTCGCGGTTGCTCTCGGGGTACTGCGTGGCCAGGCGCCGCGCGATCCCCGCGATCTCCACGTTGGCCCGGTCCAGGCTCACGCCGGGTTTCAGCCGCCCGTACACGAACACGTCGTTCCCGTCCCCACGTTTGGCGGGCAGCGGCTGGCGCAGCGGCACCCACAGCTTTTCGCTGGTGGGAAATTCGAAGCCCTCGGGCATCACGCCGATCACCTCGGCGGGCTCGCCGTTGACGCGCACGGTGCGGCCCAGCACGCCGCGGTCGCCGCCGTAGCGGCTCTGCCAGATCTCGTAGCCCAGCACCACCAGCGCGGGCGCGCCCACCGCGTCCTCACCCGGGCGGAAGGTGCGGCCCAGCAGCGGCTTGGCGCGGATCAGCTCGAACCCGTTGGCCGAGATGTAGGCGCCGTCGAAGCGCTCGGGCTTCTCGGCGCCGCTCACCGACATGGTGCCGTTGGTGAACGCCCCAAGCCCCTCGAACGAGCGCTGCTGCGCGCGGTAGTCGGCCAGGTCGTGCAGGCTCACCTCCAGCTGCTTCTGGTCACGGGCGGGGTTCGCCCGGCGGATGCTCACCACGCGCTCGCCGTGCTCGAACGGCAGCCCGCGCATCAGCGCGCCGTACACGATGCTGAACATGGTGGTGGTCAGCCCGATCCCCAGGGCCAGGGTGATCACCGATATGGCCGAGAACCCGGGGTTGTGGACCAGTTTCCGCGCGCCATGGCGGAGGTCCTTCAGGAGGCTCATGAATCCGGCTCCGTTACATGGATTGGGCGGGGCGGAGGTAGAGGTGCCCCGGTCCGGAGGGAGGGGCAGAACGCCGCGCCCGGAGGAAGATTGTCGCTGCGAGGGCCCCTACGGCGGGGTTCGCGGAGAGGTTTCGTGAGTTGCTGGATTCTGTATACAGCGCGAGGAAGCGGCCATCACAAGAGGGAGCGTGGCCCGCGGGCCCCTCCCCGCGCCTGAGAGCGCGTACCCTCCCCCGCTTCGCGGGAGAGGGTGGTGGGCGCCGGCGGGGCCTGCCGTCTTTTCGTCAGGATGAGGGGGGCTGACGTGGTCGGGGGGTTGGGCCGCCGTCTCGCCGTCCGACGACCGAGGTGGTGCGGAGGGCTTTCGACGCTGTCCACTCGCGGGATACGGCACGAGTCGTGTACTGCATCCCCGCGAGTGCGGATGCGATGCATGGGCCAACGGAGGCGAATTGGTGTCGGTAGCCAGGAAGGCACAGGCGCAGGTGAACAGCGCGGCGCGCGACGCGGCGCCGTGGGTGGAGCGGCTGGCGCGCGCGGGGTTCTTCTCGCGCGGCGTGGTCTACGTTCTCGTGGCGCTGCTCGCGGGGCGCGCGGCATACGAGCAGCGCCACCCGTCGGGCACGCGCGGGGCCATGCTCGAGATCCTGCATCACCCGATGGGGCGCGTGGTTCTGCCGGCGCTGGCGCTGGGGCTGCTGGGGTTCGCGCTGTGGAGCGCCGTGCAGGCGGTGCTCGACCCCGAGCGCCGGGGCACCAGCCTGAAGGGGCTGGGCAAGCGCGCCGCCCACCTGTTCACCGCCGTGGTGTACGTGGGCCTGGCGGCCACGGCGGCGCGGCTGGCGGTGTACGGCTGGGCGCAGGGCGACCGCGAAAGCGCCGGCCGCTTCACCGCGCCGGTGATGGAGCACCCGATGGGGCGGTGGGCCGTGATGGCGGTGGGCGCGTGGATGCTGGGCTACGGCCTGTGGCTGCTGTACCGCTCGGTGGCCAAGGAGCCCGAGAAGATGCTCGACGTGTCGTCGCTGCGGCCGCGGACGCAGCACGCGCTCAAGCTGGCAGGGCGCGTGGGCGTGGCGGCGCGCGGGGTGGTGTTCGGGGTGATCGGCGTGTACCTGGGCTTGGCCGCGCTGCACCACCGCCCCAACGAGGCGCGCATGCCCGCCGGCGCGCTGGAAAGCGTCCGCCAGCAGCCGCACGGCCGCTGGCTCCTCGCGGTGGTGGCCGTGGGCCTCGCGGCGTTCGGCCTGTTCGAGATGGTGAAGGCGCGCTACCGGGTGATCCGCGCGGCCAAGTAGTCGCGTTTCCCGCATAGACGCAAAGAAGCCTTACGACCGATTGGGCGTGAGGCTTCTCTGCTGTCCGACTTCACCGTTGTCGTCAACCTCCCCCAGTCGGTTTTGGGGGAGGTCGAAAAACGCGGACAGCCGTACCGTCCGCGTTTTTCGGGTGGGGGCCCTCGCCCACGGTGGACCGATCCTGCCCCTCGGCCGAATCCCCATCCGCCGTTCTCAGCCCTGTCCCTGCCCCCGCTCTTAGCGCGGATGGCCGTGCCGCTGGTTGGCCGACGTGCCGCTGCGGTCCAGGTCACGGTCGGTGCCGCGGGTGGCCGCCTCCGACGCGCCGAACTCGGCGCCGTGGTTGTGGTCGCCCTCGGTGCCCGGGGGCGTCATCCCCGTGTTGGCGCCGCCCGGCTTCTGCGTGGTGCTCTTCGGTTCGCCCATCGTGCCTCCCGGCCAAGGGGTCCCGCATCTCCGTCGCGCGAGGCTCGCTGCAGCCGCAAGACACGTTCCTGCAAGGGGTTGGAGAGGAGACGGATGAAGGCGGGCCGTGTTCGCGCGGCACTTTTCCGCCACCGCCGGAAAACCGCGAGGCGGCGCCTGGGGGATCGGGGAAAGTACGGATCTTGCGAAGGAGACGATCCGCCCCCGAAGTCGTAACGATCCCTGTTGCGGTTGCGGCGGGACGGGCTTAGTATGGCGATGGAGACCGAAGCAAACGACGTGGACGAGGGCTGGCCTCGTCCACACCGCGGAGAACGGTGTGCGGCCGTGCGATGGCCGCCGAACCGAAAGGAGGTCGGGCGAGTGAAAATTCCCTGCTTCTGCAGCGACTCCGCCACTGGCGACGCTCCGTGAGGAACGCCCCCGCAGCCGCAAGCTGCGCGGGCGTTTTTGTTGTACCCACACCTTGGGAGGGTGAAATGCTCGATTCGGGGATGATCAGCAAGATCCAGAAGGCCCGCGAGTACGCCGGTGAGCCCGAGCGCATCCACTTCCGCGAGCTCCAGGTGGAGTTCGACGGCAAGAACGGACAGCACAGCGTGGACTTCCGCGAAGGACACTGGCACTGCGACTGCGACTACTTCCGCCACCACCACACCTGCAGCCACACCATGGCCATGGAGCGGGTGCTTGGCGTGATGGCCCCGGCCGAAGCGGCGGAAACGGCCGAGGTGGCCTGAGAACGACGGGACCGCCGCGCCGCTGAAGGCGCGACCCCTGAAGACTGCGATCGCCGCGAGCCCCAACGAGGTTCGCGGCGATCCGGCGTTTGCGGGGGGACGGCGTCGACGCCGACGTGTGCGCGGTCCCTCCCTACGCTTGATCGTAATACCAGATCCGGAAACGACTTGTCTCACGCAGAATCAGCAGAGAACAGCGGGTTTCTGCGTTGACTCTGCTGACTCCGCTGACTCTGCTGACTCTGCGTGAGACCTCATCTGTTGGTCCTCCAGAGGCCAGGGGAGAGGGAGAGCCTGGCGCTCGGTCGATCTCCGCCCTCGCACGCCGGTGCCGGGACGGGGTCTCCGGCGAGCCCTTCGCACGCGCGCGTGGCCGCGCGCCGGGAGGCACCTTTCGCCCTTCCGTTGACCCGCCCCGAGGCGCCGGCCTATATTCAGCGGTTGTTCCATGGGCGAAAGTGGCGGAATGGTAGACGCGCCAGACTTAGGATCTGGTGGCTTCGGCCGTGGGGGTTCGAGTCCCCCCTTTCGCACCTTCCCTTTTTTCAGTCAACCGAGCAGCGGAACCCGGCGGGTATCATAGATGGCGGACACCACCACGACCCCAAACAACCAGCTCGCGGTCACCGTCGAGCAGTCTTCGTCGTTCGCGCGGCGCCTTTCCATCACCGTGCCGCCCGAGCGCGTGGAGCGCGTGCGCCGGAGCGTGGCCCAGCAGGTCACGCGCAACGTGCGCCTCCCCGGCTTCCGGAAGGGGCACATCCCGCAGAACATCCTGGACAAGCAGTTCGGCCCCGCCATCCAGCAGGAGACGGTGGACCGGGTGATCCAGGAGACCTACCCCGAGGTGCTGGAGCAGGAGAACATCCGGCCCATCGCCCAGGGGCAGGTTCAGGACGTGCACTACCACCCCGGCGGCGAGCTGCACTACCACGTGGACGTGGAGGTGCAGCCCGCGGTGGAGCTGGCGCGCACCAGCGGCTTCGTGGTGGCGCGCCCCACCGACGAGGTGAGCGACACCGAGGTGGACGGCGTGCTGGAGCGCCTGCGCGCCGACCGCGCCGAGCTGGTGGTGGTGGACGACCGCACCCCCGACGTGGGCGACGAGGTGCAGGTGCGCATCACCCCCGCCGCCGCCCCGGCCGAGGGCGACGACGCGCCCGAGGCCGAGGAGTTCAAGTTCGTCCTGGGCGAGGGCCAGGCGATCCCCGCGATCGAGGCCGCCATCCAGACGCTGGAGCCGGGCGAGGAGGGCGAGTTCGACATCGAGTTCCCCGAAGACTACGGAGACCCCGAGCAGGCCGGCACCACCCAGCGCCTGCGCATCGGCGTGGTGGAGCTGAAGGCGCGCACCTTCCCCGAGCTGGACGACGCCTTCGCGCAGACGCTGGGCGACTTCGAGACCATGGCCGCCCTGCGCGAGCGCGTGCTGGCCGACCTGCAGGCCGACGCCCGCCAGCGCGCCGACCAGGCCTACCGCGACACGCTGCTGGGCCAGATCGTGGACGCCAACAACCTCGAGGTGCCGCCGTCGATGGTGGAGAACTACCTCGACTACATGACCGGTGGGATGACGGGCGGCGCGGGGGGCAAGAAGGCCCCGCGCACCCCCGAGCAGGAGGAACGGTTCTCGCAGTTCCGCGAGATGCTTCGCCCCCAGGCCGAGGCGACGCTCAAGCGCATGCTGGTGGTGGAGACGCTGGCCGACCGCGAGGGGCTGCGCGCCACCCAGGACGAGGTGGACGCCCGCGTGGAGCAGATGGCCGAGCAGCACGGCCGCTCGCCCAGCGACGTGTGGCTGGAGCTGGAGAAGGGCGGCCAGCTGCAGAGCATGGAAGCCGACATCACCGAGGGCAAGGTCATCGAGTGGCTGCGCTCGCACAACACCGACGGCTGAGCTGAAACGGACCCGGGCAGGGCGCCGGGAACGCGGCGATATGCCGCGCTCCCGCCGCCCGGCTCCCACAGAAACCTGACGGTACGGAAGGATCGGGATGCCAGTTTACGCGCCCTACGTGATCGAGCGCTCCAGCCGCGGCGAGCGGAGCTACGACATCTTCTCGCGGCTGCTGATGGACCGGATCGTGTTCCTGGGGAGCGCGATCAACGACGACGTGGCCAACGTCATCATCGCCCAGCTGCTCTTCCTCCAGTCCGACAACCCGGACAAGGACGTGTACATGTACATCAACTCGCCCGGCGGGTCGGTGTATGCGGGGATGGCGATCTACGACACCATGAAGTTCCTGAGCTGCGACGTGAACACCTACTGCATGGGGATCGCGGCGAGCATGGGCAGCTTCCTGCTGTCGGCGGGGACCAAGGGGAAGCGCTACGCGCTCCCCAACTCGCGCATCATGCTGCACCAGCCCAGCGGCGGCAGCCAGGGCACCGCGGCCGACATCGAGATCCAGGCCCGCGAGCTCCTGTACGTGCGCGAGCGGATGAACGAGATCTACGCCGAGAACACCGGCCAGACGCTCGAGCGCATTGCCGAGGACCTCGACCGCGACCGCTTCATGAGCCCGGAAGAGGCGGTGCAGTACGGCCTGATCGACCACGTGATCCAGCACAAGGGCCAGGTGATCGAGGTGGTGCGCAGCGAGCCCGAGACCGGCCTCACCCGATAGCGGCACACGCGGCGCCCCGCCCCCCGGGAGGCGGCGGGGCGCCCCGCTTTTCTCAATCCTCAGCAAGACCTCATGCCCAGCGACAAGCACCTCCGCTGCTCGTTCTGCGGAAAGTCCAAGGACTCGGTGAAGCGGTTCATCTCCGGGCCCTCGGTCTACATCTGCAACGAGTGCATCTCGCTCTGCAACGAGATCCTGGCCGAGGAGGAGATCAAGGAAGCCGCCACGGCGGCCACCCCGGTCCCCACGCCCAGCGAGATCAAGGAGGTGCTCGACCAGTACGTGGTCGGGCAGGAGCAGGCCAAGAAGGCGCTCTCGGTCTCGGTGTACAACCACTACAAGCGGGTCAACCACCACGGGGTGATGGACGAGGTCGAGCTCGACAAGTCCAACATCCTGCTGATCGGCAGCACCGGCGTGGGGAAGACGCTGCTGGCGCAGACGCTGGCGCGCGTCCTCCACGTGCCGTTCACCATCGTGGACGCGACCACGCTCACCGAGGCCGGCTACGTGGGCGAGGACGTGGAGAACATCCTCGTGCGCCTGCTGCAGGCGGCCGACTTCAACGTGGCCGAGTGCGAGCGCGGCATCATCTACATCGACGAGATCGACAAGATCGCCCGCAAGAGCGAGAACCCGTCGATCACGCGCGACGTCTCGGGCGAGGGGGTGCAGCAGGCGCTGCTCAAGATCCTGGAGGGGACCACGGCGTCGGTGCCTCCGCAGGGCGGGCGCAAGCACCCGCAGCAGGAGTACATCCAGATCAACACGCGCCACATCCTCTTCATCTGCGGCGGCGCGTTCGACGGGCTGGAGAAGATCATCGAGGGGCGCACCGGCAAGCGGCAGATCGGCTTCGCCGGCGAGCGCCTGGCCGAGCGGCCCAACGAGGAGAAGACGGCGCCGTTTCACCAGGTGGAGCCCGAAGACCTGCTTCGCTTCGGGCTGATCCCCGAGCTGGTGGGCCGCCTGCCGGTGACGGTGACGCTGGAGAACCTGGACGAGGACGCGCTGGTGCGCATCCTCACCGAGCCGAAGAACGCGCTGGTGAAGCAGTACCAGAAGATCTTCGGGATGGACGGCGTGGGCATCACCTTCGACCCCAACGCCATCCGCGCGATCGCCCGCCAGGCCATCGAGCGCGGCACCGGCGCCCGCGGCCTGCGCGCCGTGATCGAGAACCTGATGCGCGACATCATGTTCGACATCCCCAGCCGCGAGGACGTGCGCGAGGTGGTGGTCACCCCCGAGTGCGTGACCGACAACGTGACGCCGCTGCTGGTGCTGGCGGCCGAGCCGCGGAAGAAGAAGGAAGCGTAGGAAGTACGAGAGTACGAAAGTACGAAGTACGGGCACAGCACGACGGAGGGGCGCCGAGAGAGGCGTCCCTTTTGTCGTTCATGACCCTGTTCCGTTGCGCCGCCAAAACGACAAAAGCGAGGTCACACAGAGGCACAGAGACACAGAGAAAAACTCGCAGTTCTCCGTGTCTCTGTGCCTCTGTGTGACACCTGCTGTTACGGTGCTTTCCGATCCAGAGAAATCGGCCTTTCAGTCGTCGATCGCCTGGTAGGCACAGGTCCAGAAGTCGTGGTAGACGCCGGGGCCGCCGGGCGAGTCCCACAGGCGCTGGGTGAGCAGGATGCCGGTGAGGCCCTCGGCCGGGTCGGAGCTCCACGAGGTGCCGTAGCCGCCGTCCCAGCCGAAGCGGCCGGGGCTCGCCGCCACCCCGTCGCGCCGCGTCACCACCGACATCCCCAGCCCCCAGCCGCGGTTCTCGCCCAGGATCATGGCGCTCGCGTCCGCCTGCCCGGGCTGGAGCTGGTTGGTGGTCATCGCCTGCACCGACGGGCGCGACAGGATGCGCTCGCCGCCGAGCCGGCCGCCGTTCAGCAGCATCTCGCCGAACGCGTGGAAGTCGTGGGCGGTGGAGACCAGGCCGCCGCGCGCGGAGGGGAACGCGGGCGGACGGCTCCAGAGGCCGCCCGCCGCGGGGTCGTACAGCGCGAGGCCGCCGTTTTCGTAGTCGCTGCGGTAGAAGGGCGGCAGGCGCTCGATCTTCTCCGGCGGCACGTGGAAGCCCGTGTCCTTCATCCCCAGCGGCTCGAAGACGCGCTCGCGCAGGAAGTCTTCCAGCGGCTGCCCGGCGGCGCGCGCGACCAGCACGCCCAGCACGTCGAGCGCGGTGTCGTACATCCACACCTCGCCGGGGTGGTGCATCAGCGGCAGCTCACCCAGCCTGCGCATCCACTCGTCCGGCGCCAGCGACGTGGGGTTGGGCCCTACGGCCAGCCCGCGCTCCTCCATCGCCTCGTGGATGGGGTACCCGGCGGCCGCGGGATCCAGGATGTAGCCGAAGCCCATGCGCAGGGTGAGCAGGTCGCGCGCGGTGAGCGGGCGGCGGGCGGGCTCGGTGTCGTCCACCGGCCCATCGAGCCGCTTCAGCACGCGGCGATCGGCGAGCTCGGGGAGGAAGCGGTCCACCGGCTCGTCCAGCCGCAGCCGGCACTCCTCCACCAGGATCATCGCCCCAACCGCGGCCACGGGCTTGGAGAGCGAGGCGATGCGGAAGATGGTGTCGGGCCGCATCGGCTCGCCGCCGCCCGCGGCCATCGTGCCGTGCGCGTGGACGTGCGTCTCGCCGCGCCGGCTCAGCAGCGTCACGATCCCCGGGATCTCGCCGCGCTCCACGTAGCCGGCCATCACGCGGTTCATCCGGTCGAGCCGCGCGCTGGAAAATCCTCCGTTCGCCATCCTCTTCTCTCCTTACGGAACGCTGACCGCCACGCGGCGGATGTCGACGGTGTGGATGGTGACGCCGGGCGCACTCCACCCGGCGGCGGGCGGGACTGCCCCGCGCGCCTGCTCTTCGGTGTCGAAGAGGAGCATGGCGAAGCCTTCGCCGCCCTTGGGCTCCAGCCAGTGGCCGCCCACGAAGCCGGGGGTGGCGGTGAGCCGGGGGAGGATGTCGCTCATCAGCGCGCCGGCGGCCGCCTGCGCCTGCGCGGGGTCGATGGCGAGCGTCACGAGCGCCGCGTGCACTGCGCCCTCCAGGGTCGATTCGTTGCGCTCACCGGCTCACTCCGCGAAGTCGGGCTGGGCACCGCGGGGGGCGGCGGCGCGGCCCTTCGGCTCTTCCCAGTCTTCCTGGCGCCCCAGCGCGGTCAGGTCGAGGAAATAGTACGAGCCGCCCAGCATCTCCGCGCCGCGCGCGAACATCGAGTAGGTGTGGTACACGTCGTCTCCCACGCGCAGGAAGAAGCTGTGGCCGGGCATCTCGATGGGCTGCTCTGCGTTGAAGAACTCGGCGTCGCTGGTCTGCGCGTACTCGGCCTTCGTGCGGTAGTTGTATTCGATGGGCGCCACCGACTCGTCCAGCGTCACGTGGAAGTCGTAGTTGAAGCTGCTGCCGAACGACGAGTACCAGGGGAAGCGCCACCCCTTGCTCGCCTTGTACGCCTCGATCTTGTCCAGCGGCGCGCGCGAGACGGTGACGAAGGTGGTGTCGCGGGCGTGCAGGTGCTTCAGCAGCCCGTCCGAGACCTCGTCGGCCGCGGCCGAGCAGCTGGGACAGCCCTTCTCCCAGCGCGGGTCGAACATGAAGTGCCGGAGGACGAGCTGGCTGCGGCCTTCGAACAGGTCGAGCAGCTTGACCTTCCCCTGGGGCCCGTCGAACTCGTAGTCCTTCTCGATCTTCACCATCGGCAGCCGGCGGCGCTCGGCGTTCAGCGCGTCACGGGCGCGGGTGGCTTCCTTCTCCTTCTGCAGCAACGCCTTGCGGGCGGCTTCCCACTCTTCGCGGCTCGCGACGGGCGGCAGGTTGGGGGCGATTGTGTTCACCTTTCCGTTCTCCTCTGAAGATTCCGGGGACGTTCGCGACTCGCCTTCGGCGGGTCGATGGCCCCCGCCGGTCAGGTCGCCACGCGCCCGCCGCCGTACGCGGGCGACCGGCCGTCGTCCACGCGGCGCGCGCCGCGCGAGCGGGCGATCATCGCGTCCACGCTCCACTCGCCCGCGCCGGCGAACACCAGGTACAGGAAGAACCAGCAGTAGAGCACGGCGGGGATCCCCATGTTCACGGTGGGGAAGAACGATGCGGGCGCATGGAACTGGAAGTACGCCACCGCCATCTCGCCGGCCAGCACGAAGGCCACCGGCCGCGTGAACAGCCCCAGGATGATGCACACCCCGCCCACCACCTCCATCATCCCGCCGATCCACATCTGCGTCATCGGCTCGATGGGCGGCTGGCCGGCGGGCATGGCCGGGTAGCCGAAGATCTTCATGGTGCCGGCCGACAGGAAGACCAGCCCCGCCACGATGCGGAAGATGCTGAGCACGCGGCCTGGCCAGGGCGGGGGAGCGGGTTCGAAGATCGACATCGGGTCCTCCGTTTCCGTTGGTGGGTACGATCGTGCCGGGAGCGGCCCGGCACGGGTTGGTTCTCGACCAACTGGTGCTCTCGACCGGTCATCTGGACGGGTATGGAGCACGGCTTCAACACTACGACGAACGAGCCTGCTCCAGATCGACAAACCGCGATCGACCACTTTCCGTCTCGGCTCGCCGAAGCTGATCCTGATCGCGAAAGCCGGCTCTCTGCATACACGACGAACGACGACGGGCCGATTCGACGGCGGGAATGGAGCACGGCTTCGGGAGATGGGGATCCCGTCGCTCCCGCAAGATCGAGCCATCGCCGATCCCTGGCTGCAGCGGGAAACAGGCCAGCCGGCCAAAGCGGGTGCCCCGGCCGGGCCGGTGTGCGCCGCCGTGGTCAGCTGGCCGCCACGCGCGCCAGGTGTGCTTCGAGCCGGTCGAGGGTGCCGCCCCATCCCTGCGTCATCGAGCCGTGGAAGCCCGTGAAGGCCCGGCGCTCGGCCTCGTTCGCGTTGATGGGCTCGCCGCGCAGGGTGAGCAGCGTGCCCCCGTCGTCCTCGGCGAAGGTGATGGTGGACAGCACCTCCAGCGGCCAGTCGGCGCTGAACGGGGCGCGCACGGTGGCACCCTGTTCGTCGGAGAAGGAAACGACGAAGGCGAGGCGTTCGGGCGCGGCGATCTCGCGGTAGACCCACTTGCCCCACATCACGCTGCCGTCGGGCGCCGTCATCCCGTAGTGCATCACCCCGCCCGGGCGCGGGTCGTTGGTGCAGCGCAGCATGGTGAGGCCCTGCGGCCCCCACCACTCGGCGAGGTGCCCGACCTCGGTCCACACGCGGAAGACCAGGTCGCGCGGCGCGTCGAAGCGGCGCGTGATGACGAACGGCGGGTGCTCCTCCGCCTCCGCCTCGCCACCCATCCGCGCCAGGTGCTCGGCCAGGCGCTCCAGCGTCTGCTTGCCGCCCTCGATGGCGCCGAACTCCTCCACCACCTTCCGCCGCGCCTCGGCCGAGGGGAAGAGCGAGCGCATGGTCACCGCCGTGCGGCCGCCTTCCTCCACGAACGTAACGGTCACGTGGAACGCGGGGGGGCTCGCCTCGTCGGTGCCGTGGTCGTAGACGAGCCGTTCGGGGCGCACCACCTCGTGGTAGACGATCCGGTTGGGAAAGGTCATCCCCATCCCGTGCATGGCGAAGGTCCACACGCCGCCCGGCCGCACGTCCATGTCGCCGGGCCGGGTGATGGTGGTGAACGCGCGCGGCCCCCACCACTGGTCGATGTGCTCGGCGCGCGTGAACGCCTCCCACACCAGCTCGCGCGGCGCGTCGAAGGTGCGCGTTTGCACGATCTCGCGCTCGGCGGTGTCACTGGCGGTCGCGTCGCTGCCGGCGGTCGTCGGGTCCATCTGCGCTGCGGACATCTCTGCGTCTCCCTGAATCGGTGGTGGTCCGTTGACGTCGTCGGCGACAGGCCGGGGACGGTCGATCACATCGTTTCGAGCAGCTCGGCCAGGCGGTCGTAGCTCTGGCGGGCGCCCCCCTCCATCCCCGACGCCAGCAGCGCGTCGCGCCCTTGGGCCGAGTCGGCGCGAGTGACGCTGGTGAGCAGCGTCGCCCCGTCGCGCTCGTTCAGCGTGATGGTGACGTGCAGCGGCGGAAAGTCGAGGAAGTGCTGGGTGTGGACGATGCGCTCGGGCGGCGCCACCTCCAGGTACTCGCCCCAGAAGCGGTAGACGCCGCCGTCGGGCGCGGTCTGGTCGGCGGCCCAGCGGCCGCCGGGGCGCACGTCCATCGCCGTGACCACGCAGGTGAAGCCGCGCGGGCCCCACCACCGCGCGAAGTGCTCGGGCTGGGTGACGGCCCGCCACACCAGCTCGCGCGGCGCGGCGAAGGTGCGGCTCATCACGATCTCGCGGTCGCCCGCGAGGGTGACGGTGGTGTCGTGTGCCGTGCTACTCGCTGCCGTGGTCATCGCTCTTCTCCCTGCGTTGTAGTTGGCGGAGGTACTCGTCCAGGCGGTCGAAGCTCTCTTCCCAGAAGCTGCGGTACTGCTCCATCCAGTCGTCCACCTCGCGCAGCGGCTCGGCCTGCAGCCGGCAGGGCCGCCACTGCGCCTCGCGCCCGCGCTCGATGAGCCCCGCGCGCTCCAGCACCTTGAGGTGCTTGGAGATGGCGGGCATGCTCATGTCGAACGGCTGCGCCAGCTCGGTCACCGTGGCCTCGCCGCGTGACAGGCGCGCCAGGATCGCCCGCCGCGTGGGGTCGGCGAGCGCCGCGAAGGTGGCGCTGAGACGATCGATCGGCATCGTGCTGAACTCCTTGGTTAAATAACCTATGAGTTAAATAAACGATGTGAGGATGGATGTCAAGGGCTCCCGGTCGCGTGACATCCGCTGGCTTCGACGGCAGGACCGGTGACGGTGACGTGCATTCCGGCGCTCGAATCTTTACCTTGCCGCAGACGCTCCACCGTCCCGACCGATTCGTGGAAGTGAAGCGGACGAGGTGTGCTTCCGGGCCGAGTTGCGAAAGGGGTAGATGCGGATCGTTGCGGGGGAATGGGGAGGGCGGCGCATCCAGGCGCCGCCGGGGCGCGACACTCGGCCCACGAGCGACCGCGTCCGCGAGGCGTGGATGGCCATCGTGGCCGCCGAGCTGCCCGGGGCGCGCGTGCTCGACCTGTTCGCCGGCAGCGGCGCGCTGGGGCTGGAGGCGCTGTCGCGCGGCGCGTCGCGCGCCACCTTCGTGGAGCACGACGCGAAGGCGCTCGCCGTCCTCCGCGCCAACCTCGAGGCGCTGTCAGCCGCCGACCGGGCCGACGTCTTCCGCACCGACGCGGTGAAGTATGCCGCGGCGCTCACCCCCGGCGCCTTCGACGTGGCCTTCGCCGACCCGCCCTACGGCAAGGGCCTGGCGCGCGCCGTGGCCGAGGCGTTCGCGGAAGCTCCCTTCGCCGCGCTGCTGTGCATCGAGCACGGCAAGGACGACGTGCTCCCCACCCTGCCGCACGCGCGCACCCGCCGCTACGGCGACACGTACCTCACCTTCGTCCCCGCCCCGTGATGAGCGAGCGCATCGCCCTATGCCCCGGCTCCTTCGACCCCATCACCCTGGGCCACCAGGACATCGTGCGCCGCACGCTGGCCTTTGCCGACCGGGTGGTCGTGGCGGTGGGCCACTCGCCGCAGCAGAGCAAGCAGGGGATGTTCACGGTGGCCGAGCGGGTGGCGCTGATCCGCGAGGTGTTCGCCGGCGAGTCGCGCATCGAGGCCGACGCGTTCCAGGGGCTGCTGGTGGACTACGCCCGGCTCCGCGGGGCAGGGCTGGTGGTGAAGGGCCTGCGCACCGTGGCCGACTTCGAGTACGAGATGCAGATGGCGCTGATGAACCGCGCGCAGCATCCCGAGCTCGACACCCTGTTCCTGGCACCCGACCCCGCGCAGTCGTTCGTCTCGGCCACCCTCGTTCGCCAGATCGCCACCCTGGGCGGCGACGTGAGCCCCTTCGTCTCCCCCGTCGTCCTCGCTGCGATCGGCGAGAAAGTCGGCGGCGCCTCGTAGAATCTAACGACCACGACTCCGTCGATGGATTTCCTCGCCAGTATCCGCAGCCGGGCGCGCGAACGGCCGCGCCGGCTCGTCTTTCCCGAAGGCCACGACGCCCGCACGCTGGAGGCGGTGGCGCGCGTGGCGGCCGAGGGGCTGGCCACGCCGGTGGTGATCGGCGGCGACCTGACGCGCGCCGACCTGGACCGCCTGGGCGCGGGCGGCGTGGAGGTGGTGAACCCCGCCACCGACCCGCGACGCGCCGAGCTGGCGAACCGCCTGTACGAGCGGCGCAAGGCCAAGGGGATGACGGAGGAAGAGGCGCTGCGCCAATCGGCCGAGGTGCTGCTGTTCGGCGCGCTGATGGTGGGCGCGGGCCACGTGGACGGCTCGGTGGCCGGCGCCGCCAACACCACGGGCGACGTGATCCGCGCGGCCATCTACGGCGTGGGCGCCGCCGCGGGGATCCGCACGGTGTCGTCGGCCTTCTACATGGTGGTCCCCGAGTTCCGGGGTGCGGGTGCCGAGGTGCTCACCTTCACCGACGGCGCGGTGCTCCCCGACCCCACCGCCGAGCAGCTGGCCGACGTGGCGCTCGCCGCAGCCGAGGCGCGCGGCCGCATCGTGGGTGACGAGCCGCGGGTGGCGTTCCTCAGCTACTCCACCGCGGGGAGTGCGCAAGGGCCCAGCATCGACAAGGTGCGCCACGCGCTCGCCCTCTTCCGCGAGAAGGCGCCGCAAGTGGCCGCCGACGGCGAGCTGCAGGTGGACGCCGCGCTGATCGCCGCCATCGGGGAGAAGAAGGCGCCCGGCTCGGCCGTGGCGGGGAGCGCCAACGTCCTCGTCTTCCCCGACCTCGACGCGGGGAACATCGGCTACAAGCTGGTGCAGCGGCTGGCCCACGCCCACGCCATCGGGCCGCTGCTGCAGGGGCTGGCGCGCCCGTGCAACGACCTGTCGCGCGGCGCCAACGTAAGCGACATCGTCAACACCGCCTGCCTGACCTCGCTGATGGCGGAGTGAGCGGATCGACTCTGCTCCGAATAGAACGTCGGCATGGCCAACTCCAGACCGGCGGCTGAAGCCGCAGCAACAACTACGAGAAGCCTTGCAAACTGCGCGAGGCTCGACGGCTCGGTCCTCATCTCGGCGGTGTCCTCGTACCGTTCCGGGTGAGCCGCTGATCGTAAGGCTGGACGGCGGCATCGAGAAAAATCATCATTTATCCGCGTCATCTATCCCGGTGGAAGTTTTTGATTCCACCATTTTCCATGCGCGATCCCAACCGCGCGTCCTCGTCTCATACCATTTTCCTCGATCGGCTGTGCATTCTCACCAGAATTCCTCCAGCCGTCTGATTTCGTTGGCCGGACCTGGCCCCGGATGGACCGAATCAGTGGCGATGTCGATGGCGTCCTGGGATCACGATGAATGCACAATCCATCGGCCGATTCCGTATCATATCACTCGTATCGTCCCGCGTTTCCACCACAAACCTCCGTCCCCCCACGGACCATGATCGCGCGCCCACTCGCTCGGTTCTCCCGCTCGCTCCTCATCGCCGCGGCCGCATGCGTGGCGTTGACCGCACCGGCTGCGGCCCAGCTCACCTTCGGCGGCGTGGCGTGGGGCACGCCCGCTGCGCAGGCGAGGGCGCGCTTCGCGGAGCAGGGATACCGCTTCCGCGGCGCCGACCAGGACGGCGACCTGGTGTTCTGGGGGCCGCAGCGCTCCGAGCTGGTGGTGACCCTCGCCCCGGCCGGGGTGGCCGGCGTTGCGCTGGAGTGGCCGGGCACCGCGGCGCAGGCCCGCGCGCGCTACGCCGCCCTGGCCGATTCGCTGCGGCGCGCACTCGGCGCGCCCACCACGCGCGAGGAGGGGAGCGTGGCGTGGGAGCGCGGCGGGGCGCGGCTGTCGGCGTGGCACGGCGGCACGGGCGACGCCGCGCGCGCGGGGCCCACGGCGGGGCTCACCGCCCGCGGGCCGGGGTTCGACGCCGAGATCGAGCGCCGCTCCGACGCCGAGCGGGCCGAGAGCGATCGCCGCGAGCAGGGCGAGCAGCCGCGCGACACGCTGCTGGTGGGCGACTGGATGCGCGTCTACAGCGACACCCGTGTCCTCGCCTCGTTCGACAGCGCGGGCTCGGTGCGCGTGGGCCCCGCCGTGTACCGCACCCGCATCCGCGAGAGCTGGATGTTCACGCGGCGGCTGGAGAACGGGACCAAGTACGACGGCGCCGTGCGCACGGTGGAAATCGACTGCGGGGGGATGCGCGAGCGGCTGCTGCGCACCGTCCCCTTCTACGACCGGCGCTCTTCGCCGCCCCACGACGTCGCGCCCGCGGCGCAGCGCTGGAGCACGCCCGCGGCCACCTCGGCCGAGGGACGCGAGCTCCGCCGCGCCTGCGCGCTGATGGGCGCTGCCGCCGCCAGATGATGGCGGCGCGTACTCCCGCCTGCCGCCACCGCATCTTGCCGTCCGAATCCTGAAGAGGGCGGGGAAGGATCGCCCCCCGGTCTATGCGGGGTGGACGGATCGTCGCCGGCAGTGCCGCCATCCACCGTCTCACGGGCCCCGGTTCGCCATGCGCCCTCCGCGCCGGCCGCGCACCTTCATCGTCCCCGCGCTCCTGCTGTCGCTGTGCGCGACGGCTCCCGCCGCGGCGCAGCTCGCGGTGGAAGGGCTGGCGTGGGGCACGCCCCCGCCACGGGTCCGCGCGGAGCTGGAGGCCCGCGGCTACCGCTTCCGCGGGGTGGACGACGCGGCCGACCACGTCTTCGGCGCCTCCGGCCCGGCGGAGCTGGTGGCTACCTACGACTCGGCGGGGCTGGTGGAGGTGGAGGTGAGCTGGCCGGGAACGCCCGCGCAGGCGAGCCGCCGCTTCCGCGCGCTGGCCGATTCGCTGCGGCGCGCGCTGGGCCCCCCGGGCGAGACCGGCGACAGCGGCCGCGAGCTCACCTGGGCGCGCGGCGGGGTGACGCTCCTCGCCATCCACGATGCCCGCCGCCGCGCCTACGGCGAAGCGGTCACGCTGCTGGCTGGCCAGGGCCCGGGCTCCGCGGCCGAGCGGGAGCGCCGCTACCAAGCCGCCTCGGCCGAGAGCCAGCGGATGTACGCGAGCGGCAGCTACCCGCCCGACACCCTCCGCGCGGGCGACTGGGTGCGGGTGGCCGGCGGCCGCGGCGACGAGGTGCTGCTCGACACCGTGCGCGTGACCGCCGCCGCCCCCGGCGTGTACCGCGTGCGGATCCGCGAGGAATGGCGGCACGTGGTGCGGATGCTGAACGGGCGGACGTACGCCGGCGAGCAGCGCTACGTGGAGATCGACTGCGGCCGGCAGAGGTGGAGACGGCTGCGCACCGTCCGCCTGGCGGGGGGAAGCCCGGTGGTGGCGCTGCCGCTCGCGCAGCCGGCTGCATGGGCCGGGTGGACCGCGCCGGCCGCGGCCACCGTGGACGGGCGGGCGCTACGGCGGAGCTGCGTCTTTCTCCGCGGGACCGCGGCGCCGCGCCGGTAGGGCAAGAGGCCCGTCCGGCCGTCGTCGGCCGTTCTCGCGGCGCCGCTGCTGCAGGGCCTGGAGACGCGGCCGCGCCATCCTTCCGTGTCGCTGTCCGGCCCGCCGCGGAGCGGCCGCCGGATGCTCCGGGCGTTTGCGCTGGCGCCCGCGGCCGCGTAGCTTCGCAGTCGAAGGCGCGCGTGGGGCCGGAGATGGCACCCTTGTTGCCCCCGTGGCGTCGCGGACAAGCGGTGCCGGACGTCAACCTCGTCAATGGACCAGGAGCCATGAGCTTCCGAACGAGCAACCAGAACGGTGTGGTGGTGGTGGACGTGGACGGGCAGCTCATCGTGGGCAACCGCCAGGAGCTGAAGCAGAAGGTGCTCGACGAGCTCGAGGGCGGGGAGCGCAAGTTCCTGATCGACTTCACCAACACGGGCTACATCGACTCGTCGGGCCTGGGCGTGCTGGTGAGCCTGTCCAAGAAGATCCGCGAGCAGGGCGGCGAGCTTCGCCTGGCCAACCTCAACGAGGACCTGCGCACGCTCTTCGAGCTCACCAAGCTCGACACGCTCTTCAACATCGCCGACTCGCGCGACGCCGCGCTGTCCGCATTCTAGACGTGAACGGCCGCCGTCCCCTCCGGCGCGCGGAAGCGCGCTCCGGGCGGGCCCCGGCGGCCTCCCCGTCCTGAGCCGATGGACATCCCCGATCGCAGCGCCGCCGCGCGGCCGTCCCACCACGGGACCCACTTCGCGCTGGAGCTGCCCAGCGACCTCCGGCTGATCGACCCGGCCATCGGCTACCTGGCCGGCCGGCTGCGCGACTACGGCTACGAAGGCTCGCGCCTGACCCTCAACTTTCGCGTGGGGATCTCGGAGGCGCTGGCCAACGCCATGATCTACGGCAACGACCGCGACCCCGCCAAGCGCGTGCGCGTGGAGGTGGAGCTGGGGTTCGAGCGCGTGTCGGTGGTGGTGCGCGACGAGGGCGACGGCTTCGACCCGGGCCAGGTGCCCGACCCCACCCTTCCCGAAAACCTCGAAGAGCCCGGCGGCCGAGGCATCTTCCTCCTCCGCGAGCTGATGGACGAGGTCGACTTCCACGGCTGCGGCAACTGCGTGCGCCTGGTGCTGTATCGCCAGGAGCCGCTTCCGCGCGCCTCCTAGTGCCCACCGCCGCCGCGCCCCCGGCACTGGCCCGCCCCGCGCGCGACGTGCTGGACGACCTCCGGCGCGCCTGGGGCGAGGGGGTGCGCGTGTGGAGCCGCACGGGCGACGGCTGGCGCACGGTGCTGGGCCCCGCCGGCGACGGCGCTGCGCCGCCGCCCGGCGACGGCGCCGTGGAGGTGCCCGGCACCGACTACCGGCTGGAGATCGCCGGCGCCCCCGCGGCGCTGGCCGAGGGCGCCGCCCGTTTCCTGGCCAGCATCCTGGCCCGCGTCACCCGCCACGACGACGAGATCCGCTCGTTCAGCCGCGAGATCTCCGAGCGCTACGAGGAGATCAACCTCCTCTATTCCATCAGCGAGATCCTGGGCTCCATCATCTCGCTGGAAGAGGCGGCGGGGACCATCCTGGGCGAGGTGGCCAGCATCCTGGGCGCCAGCCGCGCCGCGCTCTGGGTGCACGACGCCGAGACCGGCCGGCTCGACCTGGCGGCGGTGGAGGGCGGCGACGGGCACCGCGGCCCCATCGCCGTGGACGACCCCTGCTCCGTGACCGCGGCGGTGTTCCGCGACACGCGCCCGGTGATCCTGGCCCCGGGCGAGGTGTACACCCGCGGCGAGTGCGGCGGCGAGGAGAAGCCGCAGCAGGGCGCCTTCCTGTCGGTGCCCGTGAGCTACACCCCGCCCGAGGGCGAGGCGCGCACCGTGGGGGTGATCAACCTGACCGGGCGGCAGGGCGGCTTCAGCGCCGGCGACCTCAAGCTGCTCTCGGCCATCGCCAGCCAGATCGGCGCGGCGGTGGAGAACAACCGGCTGATCGAAGGGTCGCTGCGGCAGGAGCGCCTGGTGCGCGAGATGGAGCTGGCGCACGACCTCCAGCTCAAGCTCCTCCCGCCGCTGGAGCAGTTCGCCAGCTACGCCGAGGTGGCCGCGCGATGCGTTCCCGCCGAGAGCGTGGGCGGCGACTTCTACCACCTCTTCCGCCTCCCCGGGAACCGGCTGGGCGTGCTGATCGGCGACGTGAGCAGCCACGGCTTCGGCGCGGCGCTGATCATGGCGCTCACCATGAGCGCCGTGGCCATCCACGCCAGCGAGGGCGACGCCCCCGCCGAGGTGCTGCGGCGCACGCACCTGGCGCTGATCGACGAGTTGGAGACCACGGAGATGTACCTCACGCTGTTCTACGGCGTGATCGACCCCGCCGAGGGGTCCATCGCCTACGCCAACGCCGGGCACTCGCACGCCTGGCGCGTGCCGGCCGAGGGGCCGCCGCAGCGGCTGGGCGTCACCGACCCGCCCTTCGGCATCATCGACCGCTCGCAGTACGGCGAGGCCACCGCGCCCTGGGACGGCGGCCGCGACCTCCTCTTCCTCTTCACCGACGGCCTGTCCGACGCGCTGGAGCGCGGCGAGGTGGAGGGGGAGCGGATCCTGATCGACGAGGCGGCGCGGCTGCGCGACCGGCCGGCCGAGGAGATCATCGGCCGCCTCTTCGCGCGGGTGAGCGAAGACGGGGCCACCGTGCCCCCCGACGACCGCACGGCCGTCCTGGTCCGCTTCTAGCCGCGGCCGTGCCCCCCCGCCAGCTCCCCTATCCCGACGACCTGCCCCGCGCCAAGCGCGCCCTGGGGCAGAACTTCCTGATCGACCCCAACATCCAGCGCAAGATCGTCGCGGCCATCGACCCCGGCCCGCTCGACGAGGTGCTGGAGATCGGCCCCGGCGTGGGCGCGCTCACCCGGCACCTGGCCGGCACCGTGCGCCGGCTGGTGCTGGTGGAGCTGGACAACGGGCTGGCCGCGCGCCTGGCCGAGCAGTACGCGGGCGACCCGTCTGTCGAGGTGGTGAACGAGGACGTGCTGGACGTGCCGCTGGAGCGCATCTCGGCCGACCCGGCGGCGCTCAAGGTGATCGGCAACATCCCCTACAACATCACCACGCCCATCCTCTTCTCGCTCCTGGAGCGCACCCCGCGCCCGCGCCAGATCGTGCTGATGGTGCAGCGCGAGGTGGCCGACCGCATCCTGGAGCCGGCGGGGAGCAAGACCTACGGCGCGCTCGCGGTGGGGGTGCAGGCGGTGGCGGACGTGTCACGGGTGATGAACGTGAGCCGCGACGCCTTCCGCCCCATCCCCGACGTGATGTCGACGGTGGTGAGGATCGTGCCGCACGACCCGCCGCGGCTGACGGTGGAGGACGAGGTCGCGCTGCGCGAGCTCACCCGCGCCGCCTTCCAGCAGCGCCGCAAGCAGTTCCAGCGCATCCT
>Ga0070686_100000092_pt1 | contig 62767 bp, 60 predicted proteins | sample KBSS23LmetaG_FD_65654 | JGI IMG/M metagenome (GOLD analysis project Ga0070686, IMG submission 65654) | Switchgrass rhizosphere microbial communities from Kellogg Biological Station, Michigan, USA - KBS S2-3L metaG | ecosystem: Host-associated > Plants > Roots > Rhizosphere ...
GGAGCAGTCTTCCTCCGCATGCGTCACCTCCAGCGTGGGCTCCTGGTCCGGCGTGGGCATTCGGCAAGCGCTCGGGCCGCACGAGGGCGGACCACGGTTCTATCTGAGACTCGGCTGCTGTGAGCCGGCCTGACGCTTCTTCGGATCCTGCGAGGGGGCCTGGAGTTAGGCGAGTGCCTCGGCAGACTCGGCCGGGCGAACGATTCAAATGAGACTTCCCCTCGCAATCCCTTGCCCCGGACACGTGGAGCCGCGGTCGGAGGTCACGTGACCCGCACCGCCCTGCTCGCTTCGCCGGCGTTATGCCGCCTGCAGCGTCAGCCTCCTCCCGTCGTAGGGCTCTCCCTTCTTCCACAGCCTTAGCACGACGGCCGCGAGTTTGCGCGCCAGGGTGACGCGCGCCAGCTCCTCGCGCATGCCGCGCGCGAGCATCCCATCGTAGAAGTCCTTCAGCGGGCCGGGACGTGCGATGGCGGCGTTCGCCGCACCCTTGAACACGTTCTTCAGCACGCGGTTGTGGTTGCGGTTCAGCCCCCGCGTCATCGGCTGGCGCCGCCTTCGCACGGGCCGGCCCTCCACGAGGGCGTAGTCGCCGCTCGAGTGCGTCACCACCGCCGCCCCGCGTAGGCCCACAGGTTCCGCTTGGTGCGGAAGCGCCAGGGCGTCTGCATCGCCGCCAGGAGCTGCGCGACGCGCACCGGGCCCAGGAAGGGGATGCTGCACAGCAGCTCGTACGCGGGGTCTTTGCGTGCCGCGGCGATCATGGCCGCCTTCGCCTGGCGCCGCAGCTCGCGCAGCAGGTCGAGCTCGGCCGCGAGCGTGTCCGCGCGGAAGCGGCATCCGCGGTCCGGCAACCGCTCGAGCCAGCTCCCCCGCGTCTCCACCTCGTAGAGCTGCCTGCCCGGGGTGCGGATCGCGCGAGCCCGGAACAGCGCCTTCATGCGCAGCATCGCGCGCACCGCGTCCTCCACCAGGTTGTCGTAGGTGCGCGTGAGCTCCTTCAGGTCCCGCCGATCGGCACGGCCGTGGTAGACCGCCCGCAGCTGGCCGCAGCGCAGCAGCTCGGCAAGCTGGGCCGAGTCCACCTGATCGCCCTTGTTCCCCTGCCTGGGCGTGCCCCGGCGGTCGCACACGAGCACGCGCGAGACCCGCGGCGAGAGCAGGTCGTGCAGCCACTGCGCCTGCGTGCCTTCCTCCAGAGCGACGTGCACCGCGCCCTGCATCCCGAGGAAGAACTCCAGCAGCGCCGCTTCCTCGGTCGGCAGCACTGCGCGCGCGATGATCTTCCCGCTCGAATCCCGCACCGTCGCCGACGTGGTTGCCTGGTGTACGTCCAGCCCCACATACTTCGTCGAGCACTTCATGAGGGCCGCCTCCTGTTGCGGTGGACGCTGGGTTCGCATCCGCTGACTCGCAGCAGGGGGCGTGCTCTCAATATGCGTTAGGCCGCTGGGCAGATATCTCAGCAGACCTCCCTTCCCGTATTCCTATGCTTTCAGACGGACTCGACCGCCTCACAGGAACGTTTTCCGCCGACCGACAGTTCTGTGATGCGTTAGCCACTACCCACGGAGACGGATTGGGTCGTCTGCTTGTCTATCGACGATGGGCAGCGGCCTTTGCGACGACCATGCAGGAGGATCTGCTTGGCGCAGTCAAGGCTCACTTTCCAGAAGGCACCACCCATGATGCGGGCTTTTGGACAACAGCGCTGACGGCCTCCATTCACCGTGATATCTCGCTTGTACCCTACCTCGCCATCAGAGGGGTGGGTAGCGACGCAGGACTGGTGGTGCGGAGGAGCCTTGAGCATTCCGGAGTCCTCGCGCACCTTTGGACCGTCCCGGCAAAGGCCGCCTTCCTCAAGGACCCTGAGTCCGGTGCGTTCAAGAATGCGTTCGTTAGAGAGACTGATGCCAGACGAGCCGATGAGTTGAAGGCAACTGGGATCCAGAAGCGCTTCGAACATTGCTATCTCGCGAGCCCTGCCTCGCAGCTATATCGGCTTCTGAGCGCCTACACTATTCACGGTGGCTCACCGGCACAGTTGGCGAACTCGGTGTACGTGCCCAGCGGCCCGTCATGTATGTTTCTGCTGCGTCCGGACCCGTCTGACGAGCATGTCGAGCGAACCCTCCGCATCCTGGGTGACGCTACGGAGCTTCTCTGTGTGGAACTCTGCGCGCTGATTCGACTAATCGCGCGCGAGCACCGCGCAGCTTCGGCCCGTTCAGGTGAGGGGGTTCGTTTCGTTTCGGAGATCATCGATCCGTCGACTGGAAGACTCATGGACGCCATCCAGTCTACGAAAGCCGATCTCGGATGGACGTGATCAACTCACGCGGCCTAACAATCGGCTGCAGGGGATGCGGGGCCGACCATGATTTCACCGGAGGAAAGGCTTGCGCGCTGGCCCCGCACCCCTGACCCTTGTCTCGTTAGCGGGCTCCCCGATGCGTCTCTTGCAGGCCGGAATCACCGGCTTCGACAGCACCACGCAAGTGCCCGCTGCGCAGCTCAAACGCGCGGTCTACGCGGCGGCGCAGGCCGCGGGTGCGAAGGTCGGCGAGGTGAGACCCGCCGCCGGGGTCACTCCGAATTTCCATCAGGTCGACGTCGACTTCGGCTCTCGGACGCTCGTGGTGTTGTGTAACCGGCACGTCCCCGTCGTGGCGTTCGCCGATCAGGTCGACGGGATGGAGATCGAACGCTTCGTGGGAGCACCCGTCGATTTCGCCGCGACGATGGTGGCCTCCGGCTTCGACGTCGGCGACGTCGCGGAGTTGAACCGCCGGGTGACGAGCGGTGACTTGAAGATGCTCTCCCCCACGGAGCAAGACCAAGCGAAGTATTGGAAGCCAGAGCGTGTCGGAGACATCATCTTCAATTGGTGGGACTAGCAGAGCCCGCTAACCAAACGCTGCAGCGGACCGGGCGGGCGTCGTGGTCCCTGTCATTCGCGAGTGCGTCCGGCGCCCGCCCGGCCGCTGAACGTCGGTCCGTTAGGCTGCTAGGCACGCATCGCAGCAGTTCCCAGTGTTGATCCTGCTGCTGCCGGGAGGTCGCGCCACCCGCGCGAGAGGAGATCATGTAGCCACTGCGCTTGCGTGCCTGATCCGCCACGGCGGTTTCGGTACGTGCTCTCGACATGCTTAGGCCGCCCCGGAGGATGATGGACCGCACGCTTCTTCGCCTTGGGTTCGTCCTGGTGGTGCTCGGGCTCCTGATCGGGTTCGCGGTGCCGGCATTCGCCAACCCGCGCCTGGGGCTGACGGCGCACCTGGTCGGTCTACTCGGGGGGCTGTTCTTGGTGGTGCTCGGGGCCGTGCGGCCGGCCTTCGCGCTCGGCCCCCGCGCCGCCGCCGCGCTGCGCTGGTGTTGGGCGTACGCGGCGTACGCCAACTGGGCCGCGTCGGTGCTCGGCGCGACGAGCGGGGCGAGCGGGATGACGCCGTTGGCCGGTGCGGGGACGCGCGGCGGCGCGGCCGCGGAGGCGGCCGTGGGTGCGCTGCTCGTCTCTCTCTCGCTCGCGGCGCTCGCGGGTGCCGGGCTAGCCATCTGGGGCCTGCGCGAAGGCACGCGGCCCGCCGCCGACCCGGGCGGCCTAACGGATCGCAGCTGACGGTCGCCCCGTCTTGTGCTCGACCATTGGCGGCTCCGCCAACCCCGCTGGAGCAGGGCCTAACAATCGGCTGCCGGGATGCGAGGCCGTCCATGATTGTGGCGGACGAAAGTCTTGCGCGGCGGCCCCGCACCCCTGACCCTCGTGTCGTTCGGCAGCAACAGAGACTTTCTCATGGATGAACACGAAGCTCGCATACTTGCTGACGTCGACGTGCGCTTCTCCGTGAACGGCTGACGCCGGATACTGCGCACATGGAACCCGGGATCGCCGACGTCTCCGACACCGCGCTGTGGATCGCCGCCTACCGCGCGCGCGAGACCGAGCGCGCCGGCGCGCTCTTCCAGGACCCGCTCGCCGGCCGGCTCGCTGGCGACCGCGGGCGCGAACTCGCGCGGAAGATGACCGGCGCCGAGCAGTTCGAGTGGATGACGGTGGTGCGCACCGTCGTGATCGACCGGTATCTGCAGGAGGCGATCGCGCGCGGGGTGGACACCGTCTTGAACCTCGGCGCGGGCCTCGACACGCGTCCGTACCGCATGACACTGCCGGCGTCGCTCTCGTGGGTCGAGGTCGACATGCCGAAGATCGTCGCGCTGAAGGAGGACCGTCTCGCGGGCGAGACGCCGCGCTGCCGTCTCACGCGCATCGCCGCCGACCTGTCCGTCGACGACGCGCGGCGCGCGGCGCTGTCGGAGTGCGTCGCCCCGGCGCGGCGCGCGATCGTCCTTACCGAGGGCGTGTTGACGTACCTGCCGCTCGAGGACGTCGCGAAGCTCGCCGACGACGTCCACGCGCATGCCGCGATCGAGTCGTGGATCGTCGACTTCAGCGCGCCGTTCCTGAACCGCGCCGTGCGCGCGCGCGGCGTGAAGTTCAAGAATGCGCCGTTCCGCGACGGCGAGCGGGACCCTGCCGCGTTCTACGCGGCCCACGGCTGGCGCTGGACGGAGCCCCGCCACCTCGTCGTCGAGGGTGAGAAGATCGGGCGCCCAGTTCCATGGCCAATCTGGTTCCGCCCGATCCAGGCGCTGCTGCCGCGCCGCGCGCAAGAGGCCTTGCGCACGATGTTCGGCTACGCGCTGCTCGTCCGCGCCTGAAACCTCAGCGCGGCACACGGCTCTGGGCGCCTCGGTCGGCATCTCGCTGCAGCAGCCGAACGTGCGTTGCACCAGACGGGCGATCTTTGGAAGCTCGCTTCGCTCGCATTTTGTTTGATTCGCCCGCAGGTGAACTTGGGCGTTCGGCGGCTCTCTCCTATCATCTGCCCGTGACCAACTCTGACGACGAAGCTTCCGACGTTCGGCAGCGGCGGCGTCGACCCCAAAATCTCAAGCGATGCGCTCAACTCCGCGAGTCAGGCGAGGGGGTTGGCGCCGACTTGCCCAGCGCGCCGCGGCAGCCTCCGTAAGTCAGCCGCCGACGTACGCCGCCAGGTGCTCACCGGTGAGCGTCGACCGCACCGCCACCAGGTCGGCCGGGGTGCCCTCGAAGACGATGCGGCCGCCGTCGTGGCCGGCGCCGGGGCCAAGGTCGATGATCCAGTCGGCGTGCGCCATCACCGCCTGGTGGTGCTCGATGACGATCACCGATTTGCCGGCGTCCACCAGCCGGTCGAGCAGGCCCAGCAGCTGCGCCACGTCGGCCAGGTGGAGGCCGGCGGTGGGCTCGTCCAGCACGTAGATGCCGGCCTTCTCGGCCAGGTGGGTGGCCAGCTTGAGCCGCTGCCGCTCGCCGCCCGAAAGCGTGGTGAGCGGCTGGCCCAGGCGCAGGTAGCCCAGCCCCACGTCGGCCATCCGCGACAGGATCGCGTGGGCCGCCGGGGTCTTCGCCGCGCCCGCCCCGAAGAACTCGGCCGCCTCGGTCACCGGCATCGCCAGCACCTCGCTGATGTCCCTGCCGCCCAGCCTGTACTCCAGCACCTCGGCCTGGAAGCGCTTCCCCTCGCAATCCTCGCAGACCGTGGTCACGCCGGCCATCATCGCCAGGTCGGTGTAGATGACGCCCGCGCCGTTGCAGGTGGGGCAGGCGCCCTCCGAGTTGGCGCTGAACAGCGCCGGCTTGACGCCGTTCTCCTTCGCGAACGCCTTGCGGATCGGCTCCAGCACCCCCGTGTAGGTGGCCGGGTTGCTGCGCCGCGAGCCGCGGATCGGGGCCTGGTCCACCGACATCACCCCGGGGCGCTCCGCCAGCGACCCGTGGATCAGCGAGCTCTTCCCCGAGCCCGCCACCCCGGTGACCACCACCAGCACGCCCAGCGGGACGTCCACGTCCACGCCCTTGAGGTTGTGCGTGCGGGCGCCGCGGATCTCCAGCTTGCCGGTGGATGTCCGCAAGGTCATCTTGAGAGCGGCCCGGTCGTCCAGGTGGCGGCCGGTGACGGTGCCGCTGGCCCGCAGCCCCTCCACGGTCCCCTCGAACACCACCTCGCCGCCCGCGGTGCCTGCGCCGGGGCCCAGGTCCACCACGTGGTCGGCGATCGCGATGGTCTCGGGCTCGTGCTCCACCACGAGCACGGTGTTGCCCTTGTCGCGCAGCCGCAGCAGCAGGTCGTTCATCCGCCGCACGTCGTGCGGGTGCAGCCCCGTGGTGGGCTCGTCGAACACGTAGGTGACGTCGGTGAGCGAGGAGCCCAGGTGGCGGATCATGCGGGTGCGCTGCGCCTCGCCCCCCGACAGCGTGCCCGCGGGGCGGCTGAGCGAAAGGTAGCCCAGCCCCATCTCCACGAACGAGTCGAGGCTGTGCACCAGCGCGGCCAGCAGCGGCGCCACCGACGGCTCGTGGAGCTTGCGCACCCACGCCGCCAGGTCGCTGATCTGCATCGCGCACACCTCGGCGATGTTGACCCCCTCGATCCGCGACGAGCGGGCCTCCTTGCTGAGCCGGGTGCCCTCGCACTCGGGGCAGGTGGTGAACGTCACCGCCCGCTCCACGAAGGCGCGGATGTGCGGCTGCAGCGCTTCCACGTCCTTGGACAGGAACGACTGCTGGATCTTGGGGATCAGCCCCTCGTAGGTGAGGTTGATCCCGTCCACCTTGATCCTGGTGGGCTCGCGGTAGAGCAGGTCGTGCAGCTCGCGCCTGGTGAACTTGCTGATCGGCTTGTCGGGGTCGAAGAAGCCGCAGCCGCGGAAGATGCGGCCGTACCACCCCTCCATGCTGTAGCCGGGGATGGTGAGCGCGCCCTGGTTGAGCGACAGGCTGTCGTCGTAAAGCGCGGTGAGGTCGAAGTCGGTGACCGCGCCCATCCCCTCGCAGCGCGGGCACATCCCGCCCAGGCGGTTGAAGGTCACCTTCTCGGCCCTGGTCTTTCCCTCGCCGCGCTCCACGGTGATGGCGCCGGTCGCGCTGACCGAGGGGACGTTGAAGGAGAAGGCGTTGGGCCCGCCGATGTGCGGCTGCCCGAGCCGGCTGAAGAGGATGCGCAGCATCGCGTTGGCGTCGGTGGCGGTGCCCACGGTGGAGCGCGGGTTGCCGCCCATCCGCTCCTGGTCCACGATGATGGCGGTGGTCAGGCCGTCGAGCACGTCCACCTCGGGGCGCGCCAGCGTGGGCATGAAGCCCTGCACGAAGGTGCTGTAGGTCTCGTTGATCATCCGCTGCGATTCGGCGGCGATGGTGCCGAACACCAGCGAGCTCTTCCCCGAGCCCGACACGCCGGTGAACACCGTCAGCCGGCGCTTCGGCAGCTCCACGCTCACGTCCTTGAGATTGTTCACGCGCGCGCCCTGCACGCGGATCAGGTCGTGGCGGTCGGCAGCGTGCGGTGTGGATGACTGCGTGGCCTTGCTCATCGTCTCTCCATCGGTCGTTTCAGGGCGCCTTCGGGCTCTCATACCAAATGCCGAGTGTCGTTCTAGTTCCACCGCGAAGGAATCTCACGCAGAGCAGCAGAGGAGCAGAGAACGACGGAGGCCGACGAAGTTTCTCTGCTTCTCTCCTCTGCTACTCTGCTGCTCTGCGTGAGACATTTACGGGCTCCGATCCTGAACGGAACTCCGCGTATCCCTCGCCCCGCGGAGATCCGGCGCTATGCCTGCTCGATGCGCACCAGGTTGCCGGCGGGGTCGCGCACGGCGGCGTCGCGGGCGCCCCAGAAGCGCTTGGCGGGCTCCTCCAGCACCTCCACCCCCGGCGCGGCGGCGAGGCGGGCGAAGGTCGCGTCGAGGTCGTCCGCGCGGAGGAAGACCGAGCCCAGCTCTCCCTTGGCGAGCAGGGCCGCGATCGCGTCGCCGTCCTCCTGCGAGCGGCCGGCGTGCGGCTGCGACAGCACGATCTTGATCTCGGGCTGGCTGTCGGTGGCCAGGGTGATCCAGCGGAAGCCGTCGTAGGCCACCTCGTCGCGCACCGCGAGCCCCAGGATGTCGCGATAGAAGCCGAGGGCGGCATCGGGGTCGTCCACCAGGACGTGCACGGCGCTGAGTGAAACGGGCATGGGGTCTCTCCGGGGTGAAACGCTGAGTGAACGAACGGTCGTGGACGGAAGCTAAGCGGGCGGGGCGACGGGTGCTTCTTCAAAACTGCTCTCTTTCGAACCCTCCGGCCCGCGGCGCTTGCGCGGCCGGGTGAACACCATCGTCTGGCAGGGCGGCACCACCTCCAGCTCGTCGTGGCCGCGGGCGCGGTACGCCGACGGCGTTTCGCCCACCAACTCGGTGAAGCGGGCCGAGAAGGAGCCCAGGCTGGTGCACCCCACCTCGAAGCAGACGGCCGTCACGCTCAGCTCGCCGCGGCGCAGCAGCGCCTTCGCCCGCTCGATTCGCCGGGTCATGAGGTAGGAGTACGGCGTCTCGGAGTAGGCCTCGCGGAAGCGCCGGCTGAAGTGCGCCGGCGACATCAGCGCCGTGCGCGCGAGCGCCGGCACGTCGAGCGGCTGGGCGTACTCGCGGTCCATCCGGTCGCGCGCCCGCCGCAGCCGGCGCAGCTCGTCGAGGTTGGCGTTCATGCGTCCACGTTGCGCTTCGGCTCCATCGGCCGGGGAAACCCGGCCAGGGAAACAGGACAGGGAATTAGGGAAGGGAGCTCCAACCGGCAAGTTGCGCGGCCGCAATTAGGTTCCCGCGTGCCGATCGGCAAGCCGATCGATCTCCCTCGCCGTCGCAGGAGACGGCTCGCACGGAGCCGGCGGAGCTCGCGGAGGCGCCCGTTCTTCTCTGCCCACTCCGCCGACTCTGCGTAAGGCTTCGCTGTCGTTCTTCCAGCGACGGTTCAGGCGGATCGGGGAGATCGAGAAGCGGACGCTGGTTCCGCGATCTACCGAGTCGTACGTTCGTGAACGCTGCCGCTCGATCACCGCGGTCATCCGCTGGTGTCCATTTGTGGCAACTCTGCCGCACACTTGTACGGAATAGCCACTGCGTCAGCTGTTTTTGAGCTGATCCATGGTAGAACCAGGTGTCGGGTGCCCGTCCGCTCCCGAAGTGCCCAACGCAACGTACAAAGCTATGCGGCACGGGTACTTAGATGATGGATCGAGCCGATCGGCCCGCCCATCAGGCATGGACGCGAAATGCATGGGCACACATGTTGCGCACCCCATCGCCCCCGCCTGCCGGTGTCCACTTGCAGGCGCGGATCTCGTTCTCATCCCCCTGTGACGGCAGGCAGATGCTCAGCTCTCCCCCGCCGGTGGAAGCTCCCGAAGCGGCCGACCTGCGCGGCCGGATCTTCACCGACCTCGACCGCCTGGCGTTCGCGCTGGAGATGGAGGCGGCCGCGCTGCTGGAGCAGGGGCGCGAGGCCGAGGCCGCGCGCGTGCAGGAGCAGCGCCTGGGCGTGCGCCTGGCGCAGCGGCTGGCGGCCGGGGTGTGGGCCGACGAGGTGGACGGCCGGCTGCAGCGCTGGGCGGCCGAGTACGACGCCCGCCTGCGCCCCGCGGGCACGGCCGAGGGGTGAACGAAGCCGAAGGGTGAACGAAGCAGACACATGCCGGCCGCGAATGGCTGCTACAGTGGACGGCGTGGTTATGGCATCGGCGAGCCGATCGTTTGTTCCTTCGGAACGGTTTGCTGGCGGGCGGCTAGATGCGCCCGGTGCGCTGCGGGGTGGGAACGCGGGACAAGGGAGGTAGGAAGCCGCCCGGCGAGGTCCGGGCAGGCGATCAACGGCCGCAGCGGAGGAGCTTCAGTGGCTCGCACGGTACTGGTTACGGGTGGGGCGGGGTTCGTGGGCAGTCACCTGGTGGACGCGCTGCTCGCACGGGGCGACACGGTCCGCATCCTGGACAATCTCGATCCGCAGGTGCACGGCGCCGAGCGGCGCCTCCCCGCGTGGGTTCCGGCCAGCGCCGAGTTCGTGCGGGGCGACATGCGCGATGCCGACGCGGTGCGCGGCGCGCTGCGCGGGATGGACGTGGTCTACCACCTGGCCGCCGCCGTGGGCGTGGGCCAGTCGATGTACCAGATCGCCGACTACACGGCCGTCAACACCCTGGGCACGGCCAACCTGCTGCAGGCGCTGGTGGACGACCGCGGCCGGGTGGAGCGGGTGGTGGTGGCCAGCTCGATGTCGATCTACGGCGAGGGCCGCTACACCCGCCCCGACGGGCGCGAGCCGCGGGTGAGCACCCGCTCGCTCGACCAGCTCAGGCGCCACGAGTGGGAGCTGCGCGACCCCGACGGCGTGGAGCTGGCCCCCGCGCCCACCGACGAGCAGAAGCCGCTCGACTCCACCTCCATCTACGCGCTCACCAAGGCCGACCAGGAGCGCATGGTGCTGATGATCGGCGGGGCCTACGGCATCCCCAGCGTGGCGCTGCGCTTCTTCAACATCTACGGGCCCCGCCAGGCGCTGTCGAACCCCTACACCGGCGTGGCCGCCATCTTCAGCTCGCGGCTGCTGAACGGCCAGCCGCCGCTCGTGTTCGAGGACGGCGAGCAGCGGCGCGACTTCGTGAGCGTGCACGACATCGTGCAGGGGCTGCTGCTGGCCGCAAGCGAGGACGCGGCGGTGGGCAAGGCGCTCAACATCGGCTCGGGGCGCGCGGTGAGCGTGCGCGAGGTGGGCGAGACGCTGGCCCGGGTGCTGGGCAGCGGCGTGGTGCCCGAGGTTACGGGCAAGTACCGCGTGGGCGACATCCGCAACTGCTATGCAGACATCTCGCTCGCCCGCGAGGTGCTGGGCTACGAGCCGCGGGTCTCGTTCGAGGCGGGGATGGAGGAGCTGGTCGCGTGGCTGCAGGAGCAGGAGCGGCCCGAGAGCACCGTGGAGGCTCATGCCGCCGAGCTCGCCGCTCGCGGACTTACGCTGTGACGAAGGGGACGATGATGATGGGAAAGCGCGACTACATCCTGGTCACGGGCGGCGCCGGCTTCGTGGGGTCGAACCTGGCCGACGCGCTGCTGCGCGACGGCGAGCGGGTGATCGTGGCCGACAACTTCAGCCGCGACGGGGTGCGCATGAACGCCGCCTGGCTCAAGCGCCGCCACGGCGCCCGCGTGCGCATCGAGACCGTGGACGTGCGCGACGCCGCCCGCATCGCCTCGCTGGTGCGGGAGAGCAAGTTCGTGTTCCACCTGGCGGCGCAGGTCGCGGTCACCACGTCCATCCTGGACCCGGCGGGCGACCTGGAGACCAACATCATCGGCACCTTCAACGTGCTGGAGGCGGCGCGCGCGATGCTGAGCCCGCCGGGCGTGCTCTTCACCAGCACCAACAAGGTCTACGGCGAGCTGGAAGAGGTGCCGGTGGCGCTGGACGGCGCCCGCTACGTGTACGCCGACCGCCGCCCGGGGATCGGCGAGGACGCGCGGCTCGACTTCCACAGCCCCTACGGGTGCAGCAAGGGCGCGGCCGACCAGTACGTGCACGACTACTCGCGCATCTACGGCCTCCCCACGGTCGTTTTCCGCATGAGCTGCATCTACGGCACCCGGCAGTTCGGCACCGAGGACCAGGGGTGGGTGGCGCACTTCGGCCGGGCGATGCTGCGCGGCGAGGCGCTCACCATCTACGGCGACGGCTGCCAGGTGCGCGACATCCTGTGGATCGACGACCTGGTGCGCGCGATGCGGCTGGCGATGGACCGGCTGGACACCGTGGCCGGCGAGGTGTTCAACGTGGGCGGTGGCCACCGCAACGCCGTGTCGGTGCGCGGCGTGATCGAGCGGCTGCGCGACATCACCGGCGCCCGCGCCGAGGCGACCTACGCCGACTGGCGCCCGGGCGACCAGAAGATCTACGTGAGCGACACCACCCGCCTGGAGCGCGTGCTGGGCTGGCGCGCGGAGACCGGCTGGGAGAGCGGGCTGGAGAAGCTGGCCGGCTGGCTCGACGAGGCCAACCTCGACACTGCCGCCGCGCCCCCGCGCGTGATGGTGGCCGAGCCGGAGCTGGCGCGCGCGGCGGGCTGAACCGCGAACAGGTGCGTGAGTGCGTGAGTGCGTGAGTGCGTGAGTGCGTGAGTGCGTCTGCCTGGATCGATATCGGCCATCGCGCGGACAGGACGCGCTCGACAAGACGGAACATCTGGATGAACTGAACTTCAGGCCAATGCTTACGGCGATCGAAACGATGAAGGCGGCCCGCCTGTCCGCGCCCGGGCAGGTGGTGCTGGAAGACGTTCCCCTCCCCGAGCCGGGGGCGGGGCAGGTGCGCATCCGGCTGGAGGGGTGCGGCGTGTGCGCCAGCAACCTCACGCCATGGGGCGGCGCCGAGTGGATGAAATACCCCACCGACCCCGGCGCGCTGGGGCACGAGGGATGGGGCGTGATCGACGCCGTGGGCGAGGGCGTGGCCGGCCTGGCCGAGGGCCAGCGGGTGGCCGCGCTCACCTACAACGCCTACGCGCAGTACGACCTGGCCGACGCCTCCGCCGTGGTCCCCCTTCCCGCCGCGCTGGACGGACAGCCGTTCCCCGGCGAGCCGCTGGGGTGCGCCATGAACATCTTCCGCCGCAGCGGCATCAGCGCGGGGCAGACGGTGGCGATCGTGGGCATCGGCTTCCTGGGCGCGCTGCTCACCCGCCTGGCGAAGGATGCGGGGGCACGCGTGATCGCCGTCTCCCGCCGCCCCTTCTCGCTGGACGTGGCGAAGGAGATGGGGGCCGACGAGCTGATCGCGATGGACGACCATTGGCGGATCATCGAGCAGGTGAAGGAGCTGACCGGCGGCGTGTTCGCCGACCGGGTGATCGAGGCGGTGGGCAAGCAGTGGCCGCTGGACCTGTCGGCCGAGCTGACGCGCGAGCGGGGGCGGCTGGTGATCGCCGGCTACCACCAGGACGGGCCGCGCCAGGTGAACATGCAGCTGTGGAACTGGCGCGGGCTGGACGTGATCAACGCCCACGAGCGCGACCCGCAGGTGTACGTGGACGGCATCCGCGCCGCGGTGGATGCGGTGGCCAGCGGCCGCCTCGACCCGTCGCCGCTGTACACGCACCGCTTCCCGCTCGACCGCCTGGGCGAGGCGCTGGACGCCACGCGCGACCGGCCCGACGGGTTCCTGAAGGCGCTGATCAGCATGTGACGGCGCGGCCGAACGGCCGCTGGACGGACGCAGTGAAGCAGGGCGGCAGAGAGGAACCGTGAGCAGTTCTCTGCTCCCCTGCTTCTCTGTGTGAGACCTTCGACAGGCCCGACATCGAACCGAACGTGGACACCGTGACCGATCTTCTTTCCGCCCCAGCGTCGACGCCGACCCCGGCCGACGAGCTGGCCCACTCGGGCGCCAGCGAAATCTCCACGCCGCGCCTGGGGTTCCTGGGCGTGGGGTGGATCGGGCGGCACCGCATGGAGGCCATCGCCGGCGCGGGGCTGGCCGACGTGGCCGCCATCACCGACACCTCGAGCGAGATGATCGCGGCGGCGCGCAACTCGGTTCCCGGGGCGCAGGTGGTGGCCGGGCTCGACGAGATGCTGGAGATGGGGCTGGACGGCATCGTGATCGCCACGCCCAGCGCGCTGCACGCCGAGCAGAGCATCCGCGCGCTGGAGCGCGGCGCCGCCGTCTTCTGCCAGAAGCCGCTGGGCCGCACCGCCGCCGAGGCGCGCCGCGTGGTGGACGCCGCCCGCGCCGCCGACCGGCTGCTCTCCGTGGACTTCAGCTACCGCTTCACCGAGGGGATGCGCGCCATCCGCGAGCGCGTGCGAGCCGGCGAGCTGGGCCGGGTGTTCGCGGTGGACCTGGTCTTCCACAACGCCTACGGGCCCGACAAGCCCTGGTTCTACGACCCCGCGCAGTCGGGCGGCGGGTGCGTGATGGACCTGGGCGTGCACCTGGTGGACCTCGCCCTGTGGACGCTGGGCTGGCCGGCGGTCGAATCGGTGGACAGCCGGCTGTTCAAGGGTGGCGAGGCGCTGGGCGCGTCACCGGGCGTCTGCGAGGACTATGCGACGGCCACGCTGGGGCTGGACGGGGGAACATCGGTCAGCCTCACCTGCTCGTGGAACGTGTCGGCCGGCCAGGACGCGGTGATCGGCGCCCGCTTCTACGGCAGCGCCGGCGGCGCGGCGCTGGAGAACGTGAACGGCTCGTTCTACGACTTCACCGCCGAGCTGTACCACGGCACCGGGCGCGAAACGCTGTCCACCCCGCCCGAGCCGTGGGGCGGCCGCGCCGCCGCCGACTGGGCCCGCCGGCTGGCCGAGGGCGAGCGCTACGACCCCGCCTGCGAGCGGCTGGTGGAAGTCGCCCAGGTGCTGGACCGCATCTACGGAAGATGAAGATCCTCCTCTCCACCGACACCGTCGGGGGCGTGTGGGACTATGCGGTCACCCTGGCGCGGCAGCTGGACGCGCTGGGGTGCGAGGTGCTGATCGCCGCCATCGGCGAGCCGCGCGACGAGCGGCTGGCGCACATCCCCGCGGGGGTGCAGGTCACCTGGCGCGCGTACCGGCTGGAGTGGATGGAAGGCGCGGACGACGACGTGCGCGAGGCCGCGCGCTGGCTGCGCGAGCTGGCGCAGCTCTGGGCGGCCGATGTGGTCCACCTCAACCAGCTCGCCTACGCGGCGTTCGGCTTCCCCTGCCCCGTGGTTACCGCCGTCCACAGCGACGTGCTGAGCTGGTGGACGCACATCCACGGCTGCGAGGCGCCGCCCGAGTGGGCCGGCTACGCCCGCTGGGTGAGCGACGGCCTGCGCGCGTCGAGCGCCGTCGTCACCCCCACGCAGTACCAGGCGGCGCTCGCGTGGCGGCACTACGGCGTGCCGGTGACCCGCGTGATCCACAACGGCATCGAGATCGGGGATGATGCGCCGCCCGCGCGCGGCGAGCCGCTGGTGCTGTGCGTGGGCCGCGCGTGGGACGAAGGGAAGGGGGTGGATCTTCTCGACGACGCGGTGGGGATGATGGGCCCCGGCGCGCCGCCCGTGCACGTCCTGGGCGAGACGGTGGCGCCGCACGGCAGCGTCTTCGCGGCGCGCCACCTGTCGATGCACGGCCGGGTGGAACGGGCCGAGGTGGATGCGTGGATGGCGCGCGCCACGATCTACGTGGCGCCCTCGCGCTACGAGCCGTTCGGGCTGGCGCCGCTGGAGGCCGCGGTGCACGGCTGCGCGCTGGTGCTGAGCGACGTGGGCACCTTCGGCGAGCTGTGGAACGGGTGCGCCGAGTTCTTCCCCAGCGGCGACGCGGCCGCGCTGGCCGAGGTCCTGTCGCGCCTGGCGGCCGACCCCGCGCGCATCGCTCGCCTGGCCGAGGGCGCGCACAAGCGGGCGGTGCGGCGCTACACCGCGCGGCGCATGGCCGAGGAGTACGTGGCGCTCTACCGCGACGTGATCGCCCGGTTCGAACAACCAAACCGCTCAGTGGCCTAGATGCGCTTCGTCTTCTTCATCCACAGCGCCGCGAGCGACTGGAACCACGGCAACGCGCACTTCCTGCGCGGGCTGATGAGCGCGCTGGTGCGCGGCGGCCACTCGGTGTCCAGCTACGAGCCGCGCGGCGCCTGGTCGCTCCAGAACCTGCTCGCCGACCACGGCGTGGCGCCGGTGGTGGAGTTCGCCCGCGCCTACCCCGAGATCGACGTGCGCGGCTACGACCCCGCGTCCCCCGGTCTCGCCGGCGAGCTGGCCGCCGCCTGCGCGGGCGCCGACGTGGTGATGGTGCACGAGTGGAACGAGCCGCACGTGGTCAACCTCCTCGCGACGGTCGCGAAGGCGGCGGGCGCGCTGGCCATCTTCCACGACACGCACCACCGCCCGTGGAGCCAGCCCGAGGTCATCGCCCGCTTCGACCTGCGGGCGTACGACGGCGTGCTGGCCTTCGGCGACGTGCTCACGGAGATCTACCGCAGCCGCTTCGGCGTGGAGCGCGCGTGGACCTTCCACGAGGCGGCCGACCACGTGCGCTTCCGCCCGCTCGACCGGCCGAAGGAGCAGGACGTGGTGTGGATCGGCAACTGGGGCGATGAAGAGCGGACGCAGGAGCTGCGCGACTTCTGGCTCGACTCGGCGCGCGCGCTCCCCGAGCTGAAGTTCGTCGCTCACGGCGTGCGCTACCCCGAGTACGCGCTGGCGGAGTTGGCGGACGCGGGTGTGGAGTTCCGCGGCTGGGCCCCATCCGTCCAGGTGCCCGAGGTGTTCGCGCGCAGCCGGGTGACGCTGCACGTGCCGCGGCGCGCCTACGTGCAGGCGCTGGCGGGGATCCCGACCATCCGCGTGTTCGAGGCGCTGGCGTGCGGCATCCCCCTCGTCTCCGCGCCGTGGAGCGACGCCGAGGGCCTGTTCCGCCCCGGCGACTACACCGTGGCCGAGACGCCGGCCGAGATGCGCGACGCGCTGCTGCGCTTCTGCCGCGACGACGACGCGGCGCGCGCGCAGGCCGAGCGCGGGCTGGAGACCATCCTCGCCCGCCACACCTGCGACCACCGCGCCGCGCAGCTGCTGGGCATCATCGCCGAGCTGGGCGCCGCGGGGAGCGCGGGAACGATGCGGGCCGCGGAGGCGCAACCGGCATGAGAGGTTACGCCGATCTCGCCGCGCGGGAAGTCCGCGAAGGCGGACTGCGTGCCGTCGTAGCCGCGAGTTCACTCGCATATTCCCACGACGGGGCCCGCCGGGTCACGCTTCGTACGACGGGGCTTGGCCGCGCCGCACGTCGTGACGGACGCTGCCGGCCGCATCGCAACGCGACGGAGACCGCTCGACGGGTTGTGCGGCGCTGGGCGGATTGATTCCACGCCGCGGCGATAGATCCTTCGGCCGCCGCCGGGCACTGGCGCACGGATGATCGCACGCAGCGGCGGCGCTCAGGATGACATCTTTGTTCCTGGGCTGAAATGACATGACCCATCACGGCTGAGGAGGCCGCGTGGAGCTGACTTTCTTCGGGTCGTCGCTCGTCTCCAGCTACTGGAACGGGGCGGCCACGTACTACCGCGGGCTGATCCGGGCGCTCGCCGCGCGCGGGCACACCATCACCTTCTGCGAGCCCGACGCCTACGGCCGGCAACAGAACCGCGACCTGGCGGAAGATCCCGAGTACGCCACCGTGATCGTCTATCGCACCGAGGAAGAGCGCGACGCGCTGCTCGAGCGGGCGTTCGCGTCGAGCGACTGGGTGATCAAGTGCAGCGGCGTGGGCGTGTGGGACGCGGAGCTCGAGGCGGCCGTGGCCCAGCGCTCGGGCGGCGACGCTCGCACCGCGTTCCTCGACGTGGACGCGCCCGCCACGCTGGCGCGCATCGCCGCCGACGCGGCCGACCCGTTCCGCGCGCACATCGCCCGCTACGACCACGTGCTCACCTACGGCGGCGGGCCTCCGGTGATCAGCGCGTACACGGCATGGGGCGCGCAGGCGTGCACCTGCATCTACAACGGGCTCGACCCCGAGGAGCACCGGCCGCTGGAGATGGCCGCGCACCCCGAGTACGACCTGCTGTTCATGGGCAACCGCCTCCCCGACCGCGAGGCGCGCGTGGACGAGTTCTTCTTCCGCGCCGCATCGCTTTCCCCCGAGCGCAGGTTCGTGCTGGGCGGCGAGGGGTGGGGCGACCGGGGGATGCCGGCCAACGTGACCTACCTGGGCCACGTGCCCACGCACCGCCACAACGCGGTGAACGCGTCCGCGCGGCTGGTGCTGAACATCCACCGCGAGAGCATGATCGAGAACGGCTGGAGCCCGGCCACGCGGATGTTCGAGGCCGCCGGCGCCGGGAGCTGCCAGGTGACCGACGCCATGCCGGGAATCGAGGACTTCTTCACCCCCGCCCAGGAGATCCTGGTGGCCGAAGACGGCGCCGCCGTGGCCCGCATCGTCGCCGCCACGACGGACGCCGACGCGCGCCGCATCGGCGAGGCGGGGCGGCGCCGCGCGCTGGCCGACCACACCTATGCCCAGCGCGCCGAGCGGATGGACGCCGTCCTGCGCGCGCCGGTGGGGAGCCCCGCATGAAGCTCGTCGTCTTCGGCCTCTCCATCAGCAGCAGCTGGGGGAACGGCCACGCCACCACCTTTCGCGCGCTGCTGCGGGCTTTCGCCGCGCGCGGGCACGAGGTGGTGTTCTACGAGTGGGACGCGCCCTGGTACGCCCAGAACCGCGACCACCCGCGGCCCGGCTACGTGACGCTGAAGCTGTGGCAGGATTGGGACTCCGTCGCCGCCGAGGCGATCGCCGACGCGCGCGACGCCGACGCCACCATCGTGGGCAGCTACGTGAACGACGGCCCCCGCGTGATCGACGCGCTGGCCGACGCCGGCGTGGACCCGCTCTTCTTCTACGACATCGACACCCCCGTCACCGTGGCGGCGCTGCGGGGCGGTGGCGCCGAATACCTGCGCACGGACCAGGTGCCGCTGTTCACGCGCTACCTGTCGTTCACCGGCGGCCCCTTCCTGCACCAAGTGGTGGAGGGCGAGCTGGGCGCGCGCGAGGCGGTGCCGCTGTACTGCTCGGTGGATGGGGATCGCTACCATCCCGCCGCGCCCGACCGCGAGTTCGCCTGCGAGCTTGCCTACATGGGCACCTACGCGCCCGACCGCCAGCCGGTGATCGAACGGTTTCTGCTGGACGTGGCCGAGCGGATGCCCGAAAAGCGTTTCATCGTGGCGGGGCCGCAGTATCCGCCGGAGCTCGTCTGGCCGGGCAACGTGAAGCACGTGCACCACCTGCCGCCGCAGCGGCACCCCACCTTCTACAGCAGCGCGGCCTGGCAGCTCAACGCCACCCGCGCCGACATGGTGGCCGCCGGCTGGTCTCCCAGCGTGCGCCTGTTCGAGGCGGCGGCGTGCGGCGCGGCCATGATCAGCGACCGGTGGGAGGGCCTGGACCACTTCTTCACCCCCGGCCGCGAGATCCTCCTCCCCGAGTCGACGGAAGACGTGGTGGAGATCCTGCGGTCGACGCACGACGACGACCGCCGCGCCATCGGCCACGCCGCCCGCGAGCGCATCCTGGCCGCCCACACCGCCGAGCACCGCGCCGAGGAGCTGGAGGCCTACGTGACGGCGCCGGTGGCGGCGTAGCGGCCGGAACACGGGATCGCCGGACCCGCCTCATCCGTCCGAAGCACCGGAAGGAAGCTCACGCGCGCACGCCAGCGAAGATGCTGGCGTGCGCGATTGCTTTCGCACACGTTGTAGAGCGGTGGACAATGTGCCCGGCTCAGCGTCACTGCCCTCGGAACCGGGCGAGCTCGAATACTCGGAACCATTGATGAGGAGCGAAACCATGCCCATGCTCACGCTGGACCCCGGCGACCTGCAGGTGGAGACCTTCACGCCGCTCGTCGCCGCATCGTTCCGCGGCGTGCGCTTCGCCGCCGACACCGACGACGCCGACTGCGACACCGAGAGCGGCCCGCCCGACTGCCCCACCGCCGACCCCGCCGAGTGCGAAACGCTCGACTGCACCGATCCCGACGTCTGCGGCCAGCAGACCGGGGAGTGCTGACGAGCCCTCGGCCGCACCCATGGCGAGCCGCATCTAGGGCGAGACGAGACCTCGCTGAGGCTGTCGCGTTCCCCACCGACCGCGCTGCATGAAGATCAGAGTCAAGCTGCACTTCGCCCAGCTGTTCGACTGGGACGACGCGACCACCCTGAAGGCGTTCGGGCGATCTCTGCCGGTGGCCGGGCTGGTGGCCGCGTTCGCCTTCACCGAGCTCGCCGGGCTGGGCATGCTCGTCGGGGGATTCCTGGCGCTGGTGGTATTCGCCGTCGCCGAGGTGCTGACGGCCACGCTGATCCTGGGCGTGGTGGGCACTGGCGCGCGCGCGGCGCTCAGCATCGTGGCACCCAGCGGGAGCAGCACTCCGCCTCCCGACGACTACTCGTACGAGAAGTCGCTGCTGGTGCGCGGCAACGTGGGCGAGGCGCTGACCATGCTGGACGCGCGCATGGCCGAGCACCCCGACGACCCGGCGCTGTGGCTGTACGCGGCCGATGTCTACGCGACCAACGCCCGCGACCCCGTGCGCGGCGAACGGCTCTTCCGGCGCGTGCGGGAGATGCCGGGTGTTTCCAAGGCGCAGGACTACGCCGCCACCAACCGCCTCATCGACCTCTACATGGGCCCACTGGACGATTCCGCCCGTGCCCTCGCCGAGCTGGAGCACATGCGCCAGCGCCACGCCGGCACCACCGCCGCCACGCACGCCGAGCACGCGCTGCATCAGCTCCGCGGTACCCTCGCGCCGTCGGAGCGGCCGGCAAGCTGAGCTAGATCCACTGTCCCTGCCGCGCACGTAGGAATTCCCGCATGCGTGTCCTTCCAACGGATCTCAAGGTTTCGCACACCGGCCGATCCACGGGAGGAGACGATGGCGCTCTACAAGAACTCGTTGCACATCACGCACACGAACGACGCGGCTTTCGACACCATCTACGGCCCCGGAGCCGAAACCCCGCATTCCGGGATCTACCGCTGCGACGGATGCGGCCGCGAGATCGCATCGAACGCGGGGAACCCGCTGCCCTCCCAGAACAGCTCCCAGCACAACAGCATCACCCACGGCACCATCCGCTGGCGCCTGAATGTCTACGCGCAGGGCTGAGCCTGCTCCGGCATGAGCCAGCGTCAAAAACGGCAGCCGCGAGACGGGACGCGGCTGCCGTTTCATCGTATGCGGAATCCTGCCGGGCTACTGCAGCGGATTTCGCTCCCAGCTGCCGTACATCGGGTTGGGCAGCAGCACGTAGTTGCGGCCGAACGCGCCGAACGCCTGGGCTCCCTGGCTCCGCATGTCCTGCGAGCCGCCGGGAAAGTCCTGGATGTTGTCGCCCACCCACATCAGCACCTTGAGCGCGGGGAGGCCGGTGCCGGTGCCGCTCTGCACGGCCGCGAAGCGCGGATTCTTGTCGCTCTGCCCGGCCGCGCGGCACAGCACCACGTCGGCCGCCACGTTCACCTTGCGCAGGTTGTCGCGCGTGGCAGGGCAGGTAGGATCGTCGCGGTTGGTGACGATGGCCACGCGGCCGCCCAGCTCGTGCACCAGCCGGGTGAACTCCACCGCGCCCGGGGTGGCGGGCGCCGCCTGCTCGTTCACCCACGCCGCCCAGCTCTCGGCGCTGTAGCCTTCGTTCTGCCCGTTGCGGCGCAGCTGGTAGGTGGAGTTGTCGAGAACGGTCTCGTCGGCGTCCATGATCACCGCCCAGGTGCCGCCGCGCTCGCGCGCCGCCAGCTCGCGCAGCCGCTCGCCGGCCCAGCGGTACGTCTGCACGAAGACGGCGCCCCGCTCGGCCGAGTCGCGCCACCAGTGTACGGCGCCCATCGCCGCCCCCGGCGGCAGCGGGATCCGCGTGAGCAGGTCGGGCGGGATGGGGAGCGGGTGCGGCGGCGTGGGCCGGCGCACGGTGGAAGACTCCGCGGCGGGCGCAGGCGCCGGGGCTGGCGCGACCGTAGGCGCGGGGGTGCACGCGGCGAGGGACAGCAGCAGCAGGACCGGGGCTCGGGCGGTCATCGGCATTCCCGTCTGGGTTGATGCGGTGTGTGAATCCGTTCGCCCGACCGACGATGCACGCCTCGCGCCGGGCGTACGCCCGCTCGCGGCACGCGGGGCGCCATTCACGGCGGCAGCCTTGTCATCACCCGCCACGCGCCGGTAGGATTCGGTCTCGCTGCAAAATACGGATCGTGCGGGCGCCGCCCGCTTACCCCACACGCACCCGGTCATCCATGAAGCGAACCCGCATGACGCTCGCCGCCGCCGCGGCGCTGGCCGCAGCCGCCTGCGCGCCCGCCGCCACCCGCCCCGCCGCCGCGCAGATCCGCACCCCCGAGCAGCTGATCTCGGCGATGCACGACCGCTACGCCGGCAAGTGGTACACCACTCTCAGCTTCACGCAGAAGACCACGCGCCACCTCCCCAACGACTCGGTGCGCGTGGACACCTGGCGCGAGTGGGGGGCCATGCCGGGCCGCCTGCGCATCGAGATGGGCCCGCCCGAGGCCGGCAACGGGGCGATCTACGCCAACGACAGCGTCTATGGAATCCGCGGCGGCCGGGCGGCGGTGCGGCGCGCGCAGCGCAACTCGCTGATGGTGCTTGGCTTCGACGTGTACGCGCAGCCAGTCGAGCGTTCGACGGCGATCCTGCGCGAGGAGGGCTTCCTTCCCGGCACGCTGCGCACCGACAGCTGGAACGGCCGCCCGGTGTACGTGGTGAGCGCCGATGCGAACGGCGCCCACCGCGAGTTCTGGGTAGACGCCGAGAACCTGCTCTACGTGCGCTCGATGGAGCCCCTGGGCGGCGACACCACCAAGGTGATGGACGTGCGCTTCGAAGACTACAAGCAGCACGGCGGCGGCTGGGTTGCCGAGCGCGTGGCCATCCTGGCCGACGGCAAGCCGCTGCAGATGGAGGAATACACCGACGTGAAGGTGAACCAGACCTTCTCGCCCGACCTCTTCGACCCCGACAAGTGGACCACCGCCCCCAAGCCGTGAGCCACTCGACGGCGTCGTGATGGTCGCCGGACGAAACAGGGGCGGCGGGCCGGAAACGGCTCGCCGCCTTCGTTTCATCCGCATTCGGATGGATGATGATCCGGAACGCCAGCGTGTCCGGCCGCCCCCTCCGCGAGCTCTACACCCCGTGCTCGCGGTACAGGCGCAGGCGCAGCTCGGCGCGGTCGCCGAAGCGCTGGGCGGGCCAGCTCTCGGCATATTCGGCCACGGCCAGCGCGATCTGCCGCTTCACCTCGCGCCAGGGGGTGCGCCCGCGCCGCGCCTGCCCGATCCACCACGCGGGCACCAGGTCGGCCAGGGCGAACAGGTCGGCCACCCGCTCGGCGGGCGACATGTAGCCCTCGTTGGCCAGGTACACCGCCCCGTCCACGTCGCCCGCCAGCACGTGCGCCAGCTCGTGCCGCAGGGCGAAGAAGCGGTCAGTCTGCTCGGCCGAGCGGTTGATGAGGATGGGGTACACCCCCGCGCAGCGCGGCAGCGCCATGGCCACCGTGTCGCTCTGGAAGGGGAACACCTCCACGTGGCACTCGGCCGCGTTCAGCAGGTCGTTGACCTGGTCGGTGCGCACCGGCGCCAGGGGCCCCGCGTAGCACCCCACCACGTCGCGCGCCCGCTCCACCAGCCGGCGGGCGGCCGCCAGCACCGCATCGTCTTCAGAGCCTGCCATTCTCCACGCGCTCCTTCAGCTCGTACCACCAGTCCGGCAATGTGCCGCGTGCGGTCAGCATGCGTCTCAGCCCCTCCAGGGCGTCCAGCTTGCGAAGCCGCTCCTGCCCCGCGGGCGCGATCCCCTCCACGAAGCGGGCGACCATGTCGAGCGAGGCGAACATGTCTCCCCCCGCCCCGTCTCCCACGGGCGCCGACGCGCCGTCGCTCGCCTCGTCCTCGTCGCCGCCGGTGCGGATGTAGTCGGCGCTCCCGCCGCACGCCTCGGCGATGCGCTCGAGCGTGTAGGCGTGCGGCACCGAGCCGCCCGTCTCCCAGCGCGCGATGGAGCCCGTGTGCACGCCCACGCGTGCCGCCAGCTCCTCGCGAGTCAACCCCCTGCGCTCCCGCAGCGTGCGGATGCGGTGCCCCACCGCGCGTCGATCGTCGCTAGCCATGTACCCCGAAAACAAGCCGAAGAAACCGTTGACCGCAGCAGGCGCGGCGTGTAGATTGTTATAAGTGTTAAGCGCTGATGCGCAGGTTGTCAACTGTTTCCGTTCAGGCCCGCAGGAGGAAAGCATCATGCCCGCTCCCGTTTCCGATGTGATCGAGCTGCGCCCCCGGCGCCGGGTGGTGGTTCGCCGGCCCGCCGCACCCCTCCCCGAACCCGAGCCCGACCCCGATCTGCTGCTGCGCCCGGCGGCGGTGTGCCCGCGGTGCGGCGCGCGGCCGGCCATGCGGGTGACGGGGGCCATGGTGCACGCGCTCTGCGGCCACGCCGACGACGAGCGGGTGGGCACCTACCAGTGCCAGCGCCGCGGCTGCGGCGCCATCTACGACCTCACCGCCGGCGCGTACCTCCGGGCCGCATAGACGCGCGAGCCACCGCACCGAACACAACCCGAAAGATAACACGCGAGCTGCGGGCGCGGAAGAACTCCGCGCCCGATTGCTCCAGGCACGTATCTGGGTTGGTCAAGGAGAGACAGATTGGCTATTTGAGAGCTTTCCCAGGACCGAAGTACCTGCGCAACGCCATAATTCGTCGTTGCAACGGACATCTTCGCGGACGGCTGTCCGGCCTGAAAGGTAAGTCTTGACGGGTTAAGTACGGCCGATTACCTTCACGCGCATTCCCGGCACGCACCGAGCCGCACCCGCGTTTGCGCGACCCGTCGCCGCGCTCCGCAGCGCACCCGCAGCATCTCCGGACGGCTTCACTCCGCTACCAAACTCCGCGAATCACCCGCTATCGATCCGGCGCCGCCTGGCCGGTCGGCCGCCCGTTCGCCGGGCGGATCTTGAATGCCCATGCGTGGGGGGCAGATCCAGGTCCCACGCTCGATCCACCGTATCCATTGGGAGTACCGCATGCGCCAGACCGGCACCGTGAAGTGGTTCAACGACGCGAAGGGCTTTGGGTTCATCACGCCCGACGACGGCGGCAAGGACTGCTTCGTGCACTATTCCGCCATCAAGGGCAACGGCTTCCGCTCGCTGGCCGAGGGCGACAAGGTCGCCTACGACCTCGCCGACAGCGCGAAGGGCCCCGCCGCGGAGAACGTGGAGCGGGTCGAGGCCTGACGGTCTTTCCGCGAAGCTGTGAATGCGCCGCCGGGCTGGAGCCCGGCGGCGCATTCGCGTCCGCGAAAGTACACTACGTCGGATGACCGGCTGATGAGTGGATCCTCGGCACCGCGGGGCCCTCTCCCTGGCGCTTCGCGCCTGTCCCTCCCCCAAAACAACCTGGGGGAGGGACAACTGCGTCGGCGTGCCCAGCAGGCCGGGGTGCCCGTTGCGGGATCGGCGTGGCAGGGCGGTCGAGGTCGGCACCGATGCCGACGCCACAGTCCGCGAAGGCGGACTTCCCGATGTTCCAGCGGCGGGTTTCAACCCGCCGGCACCACCCGCCGGGTCGCGACTTCGCGTCAGAACTCGCCGATGAAGCCGATCTCGGGCTTCAGCTCGTGGCCCAGCTCGCGGTGGACGGTGGTCTGCGCCAGGTCGATCAGCTCGCGGATGTCCCTGGCGGTGGCGCCGCCCAGGTTGACCATGATGTTGGCGTGGCGGTGGAAGATCTGGGCTCGTCCGCTCTCGTGCACGTAGCCCTTCAGCCCGCACTGGTCGATCAGGCGGCCGGCGCCGATCCCCTCCAGCTTCTGGAAGACCGAGCCGGCGCTGGGGTACAGCCACAGGTCGGGGTGGCGGTCGTCGCGCCACTGCAGGTTCTCGCGGATCACCCCGCGCAGCTCGCGCTCGTCGGCCGGGTGCAGCCGGAAGGTCACGTCCAGCACCACGTCCTTGCGGTCGTGCAGCACGCTGTAGTCGTAGCCGAAGTTGAAGTACGCGTGGTCCACCGTGCGCACCTCGCCCTCTTCGCTCAGGATGGTGGCGCTCTCCACCACCTCGTCGATGAACATCGTCCGCTCGCGCTCGGGCGGAGGCGAGAGGAAGTGCAGATTCTGCCAGATGGCGCCGCCCACCGTGCTGGGGATCCCCACGAAGTGGTGCAGCCCGCCCAACCCGCGGCCCACGGTGAACTGGATCAGGTCGGGATAGGTGCTCGCGCCCGACCCGGCGCGCACGCGCACCTCGTCCAGCGCCTCGATCTCGCTCACCTCGTTGCGGATCACCAGCCCGCGGAAGCCGCCGTCGCCCACCAGGATGTTGGCGCCCAGCCCCAGCAGGAAGAACGGGATCTCCAGCTCGCGCGCGGCGGTCACCGCGTCGGCCAGGTCCTGCGGCGTGCGGGCGCGGTACAGCAGGTCGGCCGGGCCGCCGATCTTGAAGGTGGTGTAGGGCGCCAGCACCACCGAGCGCTCCAGGTGCGCCGGGTTCAGCCGCGCCGCCAGCTCGCTCGCGGGAAGGTCGAGGGTGTTCGCCTGGGGCATGCCGCTCTGGGATCCGTGGGTTTGGGGGCGTTCGGGCCGCCCCATGCTACGCTCCCCCGGGCGGTTCGCAAGGCCGGTGCCCCCGGCGCTTCCGCTCTCGCCGCGCGGCGGAGTAGATTGGCTGCCGCTCGTGGGCTCGCCGGCTGCCGCCTCGGCTCGCACCGTGCGGAGCACCCGCCCTCGCACCGCCGCCACGCCTCGCGATCTCCGCAACCCGACGTGAACACCTTCGCCACACCGCGGCCGCGGGCATCGCGCACCGGGCCCATGGCCTGGATCGTCCTGGCGCAGTCCGCCGCCCTGGTCTCGCTGGTGCCCTGGGCCCTGGTGGCCGGGCTCAGCTTCCTGTCGTTCAACTCGGGCGCGGCCGACGGTGCGCTCCTGCCGCTGGGGCTGCTGTTCGCGCTGTGGGCGTATCCGCTGCTGCCGCTGGCGTGCGGGGTGGCCACGTGGCGCGCGTTCCGGCGCGGCCACGTGCGCTCGGCGACCCGCTGGAGCGGCGTGGCGCTGCTGGCCGCGGCGCTGATGCTGGCGCTCGCCTGGTTCCTGGTCTCACCGGTCGGATGATGTCGACGTCCCGTACGCCGCACGACGCGTGGAGGGGCGGGCCCTGGCGTGGAGCCCGCCGCGCGCGCTTGCCCTGCCCGCGCGGATGACGGCGCAACCCGCCGCCGACCGCGGCCGCTGGCGGATCCTGGCGCTGCTGGCGGCCGCCGAGCTGCTGGGGATGTCGCTCTGGTTCACGGCCAGCGCGGTGTCGCCGCAGCTGCGCCTGTTGTGGGGATTGTCGGAGGCGCAGGCGGGGTGGCTCACCAGCGCGGTGCAGCTCGGCTTCGTTGCGGGGACCACGCTGGCGGCGGTGCTGAACCTGGCCGACGTGCTGCCGGCGCGGGGCTACTTCGCCGTCTCGGCCCTGCTGGCGGCGGGGGCGAACCTGGCGCTGGTGCGCGCCGGCGGGTATCCAGCTGCCCTGGCGGCGCGCTTCGCCACTGGCTTCTTCCTGGCCGGCGTGTATCCCCCCGCCATGAAGATGGTGGCCACGTGGTTCCGCACCAGCCGTGGCGTGGCGATCGGCACCGTGGTGGGCGCGCTGACGGTGGGCAAGGCCACGCCGTACCTGCTGCGCGCCTTCCCCGGTCTCGACTGGCGGACGGTGGTTGCGGCTGTCTCGGCAGGTGCGGTGGTGGCGGGGATCCTCGTCGCGGTCGGCTACCGCGACGGGCCGTTCCCGTTCGCGCGGCGTCCATTCGCGTGGGCGCGCGCGGCCAGCGTGGTGCGGCACCGGGCCACGCGGCTGGCCATCGGCGGGTATCTCGGCCACATGTGGGAATTGTACGCCATGTGGACGTTCGTCTCGCGCTTCTTCCACGACTTCTTCGCCCGGCAGGGGCTGGTCGAGGGCGCGGCGGCGGCGAGGGCCGGCGTGGTGGGGTTCGCGGTGATCGCTGCGGGCGGCGCTGGCTCCGTGCTGGCCGGGGGATGGGCCGACCGGCTGGGGCGCGAGCGGGTGACCATCTGGGCGATGGCGGTGAGCGGCGCCTGCGCGCTGGCGATGGGGTGGCTGTTGAGCGCGCCGGCCGCCCTCGCGATCGCCGTGGCCGTGGTGTGGGGCTTCGCGGTCGTGGCCGACTCGGCTCAGTTCAGCGCGGTGGTGACGGAGGTGGCGCCGGACCACGCGGTGGGCACCGCGCTCACGCTGCAGACCGCGCTCGGGTTCCTGCTGACTTCGGTGACGATCTCGGCCGTGCCGCCGCTGCGCGACGCGGGCGGGTGGCCGCTGGCGTTCGGCTCGCGCTGGGGCCGGCCGTGGGGATCGTGGCGATGCGCCGGCTGCAGGCGCTGCGCCGTTCCTGAATCAACCCAGATCCGAGAAAAGGCTTCCCCTACGTAGGGTCATCAGAGCCATCAGTCGACAACGGTCTTGACTGATAACTCTAGCTCTGCTGACCTGCGTGATGAAACGCTGTCCTTCATTCGTCGTGACATCGACGATTCACGCGGATTCGGTGTCGGTATCAAAATCAACATCAAACCGGCACGCGGGCCGGCAACCCGGCTGGGGCGCTACAGCGCCGCCGGCGGGCGATAGATCCACCCCTCCAGCGCCAGCATCTCCTCAGGCACGCGGCCGAGGCGCCGCGGCTGGTCGAGGTCGTCGCGGCACAGGAAGGCGACCAGGCAGGCGATGCAGGCGTCGCGTGCGTCTTCCAGCGTGCAGGCGCACGCCTCCATCGAGTGGTGCGCAAAGGTCATGAACGGCTTCAGCGCCGCCGGCCGCGCCCGCACCTCGCCCGCGCGCGACGGCACCCTTCCACCGCGAATCCCCAGGTCCTTGGCCGCGCCCGAGGGGTAGACCTCGATCATCGTGGTGGCCGCGGACGGGTTCGGCGCTTCGGGGAGGATGGAGATCTCCGCGTCGTCCCGCAGCTCGTGCAGGAAGCGCATCCCCTCGAGCGTCTGCTTGTAGATGCGCATGTCCAGCGGGGCCAGCGCGCCGCCCGTGTCGGTGGCGCGCGGCGCCTTGTGCGTGTCGGGGAACTGCTTCCAGATCTCCTCCGGCGGCCGGTCGCCCACCCACGCCGCCACGCCGGCCCAGGTCGCCGGCCGTTCCCCCGCGATCCGCCCGGCCACCGCCGCCGGCACGCCGAACGGGAAGTCGGCGCCCCACAGGATGGCATCCCCCTCGCCGGCATCCACGTGCTTGCGCCAGTGGCCAGCCACGTACGCGCGCAGGTCTTCGCGGTACGGCAGCGGGCACAGGCTCACGATCTCCAGCTTTCCCTCGTGCTCGCGCCCCACGGCGGCCCACAGGTTGGAAAGCGGCTCCTTGGCGCCGGAGAAGTCGATCCCGCCGAAGTAGCGGAAGGAGGGCATCGCGCGGGGCGGGTTGCGGGGCAGGGTTCAGGGACGCGGGAAGATCCACGGCCCGGCGCCGTCGCACAAGGCCGCGAGCCCCACGCACCCTCCATCATCCCGCCGCAGCGATCCCGAGCTGTTCGGCAAGCGCGGCCGGCTCGGTCACCGGCTGCTGGCACGCCAGCCGCTCGCACACGTACGCCGTCGCCTGCCTGCCCCGCACGGTCCTGCCCTTCAGCAGCGGGATGATCTGCGCTCCTTCCCCCCCGCCGTCGGGGCGGGCGAAGGCAAGAACGGCGTTCGGCAGATACGCACGCGAAACCGTCCGCAGCAGCGCCTGCGTGTCCGCGGCGGACGGGTCGCCCACGATGGCCACCTCCACCGGCGTGGCGAGCGCGAAATCGAGCGCGCAGAGCAGGTGCCCGAAGCCGAGCGGCACGCGCGCCACCTGGTCGGCCATGGCCGCCAGCGCGCGCTCGGCCACCGCGCGGTAGCGCTGCTCGCCGGTGAGCTCCGCCAGCCGCAGCAGCGCCATCACCGCGGCCGAGCTGCCCGAGGGCGTGGCGCTGTCGAAGAGGTCGCGCGGCCGCACCACCAGCGGTTCCGCGTCGGTCGCCGTGTCGTAGAACGCCCCTTCGCCCTCTTCCCAGAACCGCTCGATCATCTCGTCGGCCAGCGAGCGCGCCTCGCGCACCCAGCGTGCGTCCCACGTGGCCTCGTAGACGGCGATCAGCGCGTCGGCGAGCAGGGCGTGATCTTCCAGGAAGGCGGGGATCTTGGCGCGCCCGTCCTTGTAGGTGCGCAGCAGCCGCCCCTCCGCCTTCAGCGACGACGTGAGGAATTCCGCGTTGCGCCTGGCGACCTGGAGCCAGTCGCTGCGCTCGAACACGCGCGCGGCCTCGGCGTAGGCGTGCAGCATCATCGCGTTCCAGCTGGCGAGCACCTTGTCGTCCAGCCCCGGCCACACGCGCCCGGCCCGCGCGTCGTACAGCACCTTGCGCCCGCGCTCCACCACCGCGCGCAGCCGCTCGGGCGTCACTCCGGCGTCCGCGGCGACCTCGTCCACCGTGCTCGGAGTGTGGAGGATGTTGCGGTGCTCGAAGTTCCCCGCCGCGGTCACGTCGTAGTAGCGGCGGAAGAGAGGTCCGTCTTCCGGCCCCAGCAGCTCGTCCACCTCGCCGACGTCCCACAGGTAGAACTTGCCCTCCTCGCCCTCGCTGTCCGCGTCCAGCGCGCTGTAGAAGCCGCCTTCGGGCGAGGTCATCTCGCGCTGCACCCAGCCCAGCGTCTCCTCCACCACCGCGCGGTGCTCGTCGTGCCCCGTCGCTTGCCATGCATGGAGATACGCGCGCGAAAGCAGGGCATTGTCGTACAGCATCTTCTCGAAGTGGGGGACCAGCCACTGGCGGTCCACGCTGTAGCGCGCGAAGCCGCCGCCCACGTGATCGTACATCCCGCCGGCGTGCATCATCCGCAGCGTATGATCGGCCATCCGCAGGGCATCGTCCACGCCGGTGCGCTTCCAGTGCCGCAGCAGGAACTCCAGCAGCATGGGCTGCGGAAACTTGGGCGCGCCGCCGAAGCCGCCCCAGCGCGGCTCGAAGCGCCCGTCCAGCCCGTCGTACGCGCGCTCCAGCACGCCCGCGTCGAGCAGCGACCGCGGCGCGGCCACGGCGCCCGAGCGCGCCAGCATCTCGCGGATCTCGCCGGCGCTGTGCTCCACGTCCGCGCGCCGCTCGCGCCAAGCCTCGTCCACCGCCAGCAGCACCTGCCGAAAGCTGGGCATCCCCTGCCGCGGCTGGGGCGGGTAGTAGGTGCCGCCGAAGAACGGAATACCACTTGGCGTCAAAAACATCGTCATCGGCCAGCCACCGTGTCCGGTCATCTGCTGGACGGCCGTCATGTAGATGCTGTCCACGTCGGGGCGCTCCTCGCGGTCCACCTTCACGTTGACGTAGAGGCGGTTCATGATCGCGGCCGTCTCCTCGTCCTCGAACGACTCGCGCTCCATCACGTGGCACCAGTGACACGCGGAATAGCCTATGGACAGCAGGATCGGCCGGTCTTCGGCACGTGCCCGCTCCAGCGCCTCGGGGCCCCAGGGATACCAGTCCACCGGGTTGTGCGCGTGCTGCAGAAGGTACGGGCTGGTCTCGTTCGCCAGTCGGTTGGCCATTTCACGGTCGGTCTGGGGAAGCTCGGTTGCGCTGCGGGGGAGATGGAATGCGAAGGCCGGGCCGGACGCGCCGAGCGCCCCGATAAAGCCCTTGTGTTCGGAGCCACTACCTTTATATTCGCACTTCGTTCACTTCCGGCGATGGAGGCCGGCAGCGAGAGGCTTGACGGCGCGCGAGAGGGCCATCATCTTATCAGCAGTAAATTCACTGCTGACGAGGTGGCACATGCTCAAGCTCGACGACATCTACTCGCTCACCGATTTCCAGCGGAACACCCGCGAGCACGTGCAGCGGCTGCGCGAATGCGGCCGTCCCAGCGTGCTCACCGTGAACGGACGCGCCGAGGTGGTGGTCCAGGACGCGGCGAGCTACCAGGCGCTCGTCGACCGCATCGAGCGCGCCGAGGCGATCCTGGCCATCCAGGAAGGAATCGAGTCGGCTGCACGCGGCGAAGGCCGGCCCGCGCGCGAAATGTTCGAAGACATTCGCAAACGGGTGAGAGGCTCCGGGTGACCCACTTCGAGGTGATCGTTCAGCCACGCGCGGAACGCGAGATCAAGCAGGCGCACCAGTATCTCGCGACCACCGCCCCTTCCGCCGCCGAGCGGTGGCTGAACGGCATCTCGAACGCCGTCCTCTCGCTCGAGGAGATGCCGGAGCGCTGCCCGCTCGCACCCGAGTCGGTGCACTTCAAGCAGCGCATCCGGCAGCTCATCCACGACAACCACCGCATCCTCTTCTACGTGAGCGGCCGGCACGTGCGCGTGCTGACGGTGCGCCACCTCAGGCGGCGGCCGCTCCGGCGCAAGCGCGCCGACTGACGCCGGCGCTCCGCACGCAATGCGCAAACCGGTGACGGCACCGGCGTTGCGTGGTAGGTTGTGTTCCCGTTTTCGTTTCGGCGCACTCCGGCAGGGCAGTTCTCCGTGCAGCAGACCTTCCGCCGCCTGTTCAGGCACAAGTTCGGGAAGAACCCGGTCTCCATCCTTCCGCTGGAGGGCGACGGCTCGCAGCGGCAGATGTTCCGCATGGTGGGCGACGCCATCGAGACGGCCATCGGCGTGGTGGGCCCCGACCGCGAGGAGAACCGCGCGTTTCTCTCCTACACGGCCGCGTTCCGCTCCATCGGCCTGCCCGTGCCCGAAATCTACGGGGCCGACGAGAAGGCCGGCGCGTACGTGGAGGAGGACCTGGGCGAGACCACGCTCTTCGACGCGCTGACGCTGGCGCGCAAGGAAGAGCCCGACGCCGCGTTCCCGCAGGCGATGGTGCCGGTCTACCGGCGCATCCTGGAGCTGCTGCCGCGCTTCCAGGTGGAGGGCGGCAAGGTGGTGGACTACTCGGTGGCGTATCCGCGCGCCGCCTTCGACCGCCAGTCGATCTTGTGGGACCTGAACTACTTCAAGTACCACTTCCTGAAGCTGGCGCACGTCCCGTTCAACGAGGCGCGGCTGGAGAAGGACTTCCGCCGCTTCGCCACCTTCCTGCTGGGCGCCGACACCCGCCACTTCGTGTACCGCGACTTCCAGAGCCGCAACATCATGCTGCGCGACGGCGAGCCGTGGTTCATCGACTACCAGGGCGGCCGCCGCGGCGCGCTGCAGTACGACGTGGCCTCGCTGCTGTACGACCCCAAGGCCGGCGTGCCCGAGGAGCTGCGCGAGGAGCTGCTCGACCACTACCTCGACCAGCTCGACACGCACCTTCCCCGCGTGGACCGGACGCGCTTCCGCCAGCATTTCCGCGGCTACGTGCTCGTGCGCATCATGCAGGCGATGGGGGCGTACGGCTACCGCGGCTTCTACGAGCGCAAGCCGCGCTTCCTGCAGAGCGTGCCGCAGGCGGTGCGCAACCTGGAGCGCATCCTGGAGACGGGGTTCGTGCCGGTGGAGCTCCCCGAGCTGCGCGCGGTGTTCGAGCGCATCTGCGCGTCGGGGTCGCTGCGCAAGTCGCAGCCGAAGGCGCCGCCGGGGCTCACCGTGCAGGTGGGCAGCTTCAGCTACAAGGGCGGCTACCCCGACGACCCCGGCGGCCACGGCGGCGGCTTCGTGTTCGACGCGCGCGCCATCCACAACCCCGGGCGCTACTCGGAGTATTCGCCGCTGTGCGGGTGCGACGCGCCGGTGATCGAGTTCCTGGAGGGGATGCCCGAGGTGAGCGAGTTCTGGGAGCACGTGCACGGGCTGGTGGACAACTCGGTGGGCGTGTACCTGCTGCGTGGCTTCACCTCGCTCAACGTGTGGTTCGGGTGCACCGGCGGGCAGCACCGCTCGGTCTACTTCGCCAACCGCCTGGCCGACCACCTGCGGCAGCAGTTCCCCTCGGTGAACGTGATGGTCACGCACCGCGAGGAGTCGAAGTGGCCCGCCAACCAGCCGCGTCCCCCCGCCGAGGGGGAGGCCGAGGCCGAGGGCGATGCCGCGGCGGAACCCGCGGTCGCGGGAAGCGCGGCGTAGGCGCCGGCGTGGACGCGATGATCCTGGCGGCGGGCAAGGGCACGCGCCTGCGCCCGCTCACCGACCACACGCCCAAGCCGCTGATCCCGGTCGCCGGCGTGCCCATGCTGGAGCGCGTGGCGCGCCGCCTGATCGCCGCGGGCGCCGACCGGCTGATCGTGAACGTGTCGCACCTGGGCGAGCAGATCGAAGCGTTCCTCCAGGGGCGCGACGGCTTCGGGGTGGAGTGGCACGTCTCTCACGAGCCGGGCGAGCCGCTGGAGACCGGGGGCGCGCTGGTGCTGGGCGAGCCGCTGTTCCGCCACGACGCCCCCTTCTTCCTGCACAACGCCGACATCCTCACCGACCTGCCGCTGGGGGAGATGTACGCCGCGCACCAGCAGGCCGGCGCACTGGCCACGCTGGCGGTGATGGAGCGCCCCACCCAGCGCCACCTGCTGTTCGACGAGCGCGGCCTGCTGGGGCGCACCGACAGCGCGAAGGGCCTCGACATCCGCGTGCGCGACGCGGTGGGCACCGTGAGCAAGCTGGCGTTCGGCGGGGTGCACGTGATCTCGCCGCGCATCTTCGGCCTGCTCACCGAGCGGGGCGCCTTCTCCATCCTCGACCCCTACCTGCGCTTGGCCGAGGCGGGCGAGACCATCCGCCCGTTCCGCGTGGACGCCTTCCACTGGATCGACATCGGCAGGCCGGAGCAGCTGGCGGCGGCGCACGAGAAGGTCGCGCAGCTGGCAGACTGAGCAGTCTTCGTCCAACCCGGGTCCAACCCTGGACCCGGTCGCGTCGTTGCCGTTGCAGTTGCCTCTCCCAGGTTGTTTGGGAGAGGCCGAACAAAGGGGCGAAGCAGTACCTCGCCCCTTTGTTCGGGTTAGGGCCCCAGCCCGCGCCGCGCACGATCCTCTCCTCCACCGACATCCCCCTCAGTCGCCCTCGTTCCCGTCGACATCGCTCCTCTCGGCCGACATCTCCTCTCGCCCGACAACTGCCCCGCCGTCCCCCTCCCTCCTTGCCCCCACTTGCGCCTCCCCCTCTGCCGGAACCACTTTTCGACCAAAGCTTTACGTCCTTTCGGCACCCGAGCGCGCACCCGATGTCCCGGCCTGCTTCGCCCGACTCCACGCCTCCGTTCGTCCACCCCTCGGCCAAGCCGGCGGGGGGGATGTCGTCCATCCTGAGCACCGCGCGCCAGCTCCGGCGCGAGAAGTCGGTGGTGCAGGGGGGCAAGGCGCTGCGCATCATCAACCAGGTGGACGGATTCGACTGCCCGGGGTGCGCCTGGCCCGAGCCCCGCGACCACCGCTCCAGCTTCGAGTTCTGCGAGAACGGGGCGAAGGCCGTGGCAGCCGAAAGCACCTCGCGCCGCGCCGACCCGGCGTTCTTCCGCAAGCACAGCGTGGACGAGCTCCTCGCCCAGAGCGACTACTGGCTGGAGCAGCAGGGCCGGCTGTCGCACCCGGTGATCCGCCGCGCGGGGAGCGACCGCTTCGAGGCCATCGGCTGGGACGAGGCGTTCGCGCGCGCGGGCGAAGTCCTCCGCTCGCTCCCCAGTCCCCACCAGGCGGCGTTCTACACCTCGGGCCGCACCAGCAACGAAGCCGCGTTCCTGTACCAGCTCTTCGGGCGGATGTACGGGACGAACAACTTCCCCGACTGCTCCAACCTGTGCCACGAGAGCAGCGGCGTGGGGCTTCGCAAGACGATCGGAGTGGGGAAGGGCACCGTTCAGCTGGAAGACTTCGAGAAGGCCGACGCCATCTTCGTGATCGGCCAGAACCCGGGGACCAACCACCCGCGCATGCTCATCGCGCTGCAGGCGGCGCGGCGGCGCGGGGCCGAGATCGTGGCCATCAACCCGCTGCGCGAGCGCGGGCTGGAGGAGTTCATCCACCCGCAGGAGGTGGGCGCCACGCTCACCGGCCAGGGAACGCCCATCGCCTCGCTCTACCTGCAGCCGAAAGTGGGGAGCGACGTGGCGCTGCTGAAGGGGCTGATGAAGCTGGTGCTGGCGGCCGAAAAGACGGCGCCGGGCCGCGTGGTGGACCACGGCTTCATCCGCGCGCACTGCGTGGGATACGAGGAATTGGTGGCCGACCTCGCGGCCACGCCGTGGGAGCAGATCGAGGAGCAGACCGGGCTCACCCGCGCCCAGCTGCAGCCCGCGGCCGACATCTTCGCCCGCTCGCGGGCGACCATCGTCACCTGGGCCATGGGGCTCACGCAGCACGACAACGCGGTGGACAACATCATGTCCATCTCCAACCTGCTGCTGCTGCGCGGCAACGTGGGCCGCCCCGGCGCGGGCGCCGCGCCCATCCGCGGGCACAGCAACGTGCAGGGCGACCGCACCGTGGGCATCGACCACGCTCCCGGCGCGCCGCTGCTCGACCGGCTGTCGGAGGTGTTCGGCTTCAGCGCGCCGCGCGAGCACGGGCTGGACGTGGTGGAGACGATCCGCGCGATGGACGCCGGGCGGATCCGCTTCTTCATGGCCATGGGCGGCAACTTCTTCTCGGCCAGCCCCGACCACGACCTGCTCGCCCGCGCCATGCGCACCCCCGACCTCTCGGTCTACGTGCTGACGCGGCTGAACCGCAGCGCCCTGATGCACGGCCGCGAGGCCATGATCTGGCCGTGCCTGGGCCGCACCGAGCGCGACGTGCAGGCCGGCGGCGAGCAGTTCGTCACCGTGGAAGACTCCATGTCGGTCGTCCACATGTCGCGGGGGACCAACAAGCCCGCGTCGCCGCAGCTGAAGAGCGAGCCGGCGATCGTGGCGGGGCTGGCGAAGGCGGCGCTCGGGTCGACCTCGGTGGATTGGGACGCGATGGTGGCCGACTACGACCGCATCCGTGACGCGGTCGAGCAGACCATCCCCGGCTTCGAGCGCTTCAACGAGCGCGTGCGCGAGCCAGGCGGCTTCGTGCTGCGCAACACCGCCGCGCACCGCGAGTGGAAGACGGAGAGCGGCCGCGCGCAGCTGGAGGTGGTGCCCACCCCCGTCATCCGCCTGGAGGCCGACGAGCTGCGGCTGTTCACCATCCGCTCGCACGACCAGTTCAACACCACCATCTACGGGCTGGACGACCGCTACCGCGGGATCAAGGGCGCGCGCCGCGTGGTGCTGATGCACGCCGACGACATGGCCGCGCGGAACCTGCGCCCCGGCGACGAGGTGGACATCCGCTCGCACTACCGCGACAGCGTGGAGCGGCTGGCGCCGCGCTTCAAGGCCATCGCCTACGACGTGCCCCGCGGCTGCTGCGCGGCCTACTTCCCCGAGGCCAACGTCCTCCTCCCGCTGGGGAAGACGGCGAAGCTCAGCAACCAGCCCGCGGCCAAGCTCATCCCCGTCACCATCGCCGCGGCGACCAGCGCGGTGCGCGTGGAAGGCGCCGACGAGCGGCTGGTGAGCACCGCGTCCGCAGGGCCGGCTGATCCGTCCGGGCCGCCGGCCGATCCCGTGGATCTGGTCGGTCCGGTCGCGACGACGGGGGGATGATGGGTCGGCGCCGAGGGCGGACGAGGCGACTGAAGTCGTGGCTACAACGGCACGAAGTCCGCCTTCGCGGACTGGGGCCGCGGCTCCGTCTCGCACAGGCCGGCATCCGGACGGCCGACGCATTGGACAACGGCGGCGGGTGATGACGCGCCCGGGCAGCACGGTCCGCCGCGCGGTGGAGCAGGTTTCCGTCGGCGATGACGGAGAGGCGTCGCGGCGGACGCGGGCGGACGTGCTGGCGGCCGAGGAGCCGCTGGAGATCCGCATCGTCCCGGCGGGCGGCGCGCGTGGCGGGCCGCTGGACGCGGCGGCGGTGCCCGTGTCGGTGACCATGCGCACGCCGGGGGCCGACTTCGAGCTGGCCGCCGGCTTCCTCTACGGAGAGGGGCTGGTGGGCGGGGCTGATACCATCTCGGCCATCCGCTACTGCACGAGCGGCGAGCAGCAGTACAACGTGGTGCACGTCGTCCTCAGCCCCGGCGCCCCGTTCGACCCCGCGTCGCTGCAGCGCAACTTCTACCAGACGTCCAGCTGCGGCGTGTGCGGCAAGGCGTCGATCGACGCGGTGATGGGGCCCGCGTGCGGGCGGGTGGAGAGCTCCATCGCCGTATCTCCCGACGTGGTCGTCGCCCTCCCCGACCGGCTGCGTGCGGCGCAGGCGGTGTTCGAGCGCACGGGCGGGCTGCATGCCGCCGGGCTGTTCACGGCGGGCGGCGAGATGATCCGGGTGCGGGAAGACGTGGGGCGGCACAACGCGCTGGACAAGCTGGTGGGCGCGTCGCTGCTGGCGGGCGAGCTGCCGTGGAGCGACCGGATCGTGATGGTGAGCGGGCGGCTCAGCTTCGAGCTGGTGCAGAAGGCGGCGCACGCCGGGGCCGCGGTGCTGGCCGGCGTGTCGGCGCCGTCGAGCCTGGCGGTGGAGCTGGCCGAGTCGGCGGGGCTCACGTTGTGCGGGTTCGTGCGCGGGGGCAGATTCAACGTATACGCCGGCGGCGAGCGCATCGCCCGGGGCGCCTACACCTGAGGGGGACGATGCGGAGACGGCGGATGGGGATGGCGGTGCTCGTGGCGCTGGCGCTGGCCGCGTGCGGGGACAAGGGCGGCGAGCTGCGCGACGCCACCGCCCGCCGCCGCGCCGAGCTGGCCGACTCGGCGCGCGACGCAGGCGGCGAGGCCGACGCCGACACCGCGACGCGCATCCCCGCCTTCGCGGGCGACACCGCGCCGCCCGCCGCGGCCGACACGGGGAAGGCCGACTCGGCCAAGGCCACGCCTCCCGCGGTGGCCACGGAGTGGACCACGGCCGTGCGCACCACCGCGCACGAGGGTGTGACCGCCACCGTGCGCGGTCTGCGCGCCGCCGCGAACACCGGCTTCGACCGGCTGGTGCTCGACTTCGGCGACGGCCCCATCCCCGGCTGGAAGGCCGAGTACATGGACCGCCCCGTCACCGAGTGCGGGTCGGGCGAGACGGTGCAGCTGGGCACCGGCGCGGCGCTCAAGATCCGGCTCGACTACACGCAGGCGCACGACGACGCCGGCCACGCCACCCTGCGCCAGCGCGACCTGCCGCTGAACATGACCAGCATGCGGCGGATGGTGATCGTGTGCGACTTCGAGGGGGTGGTGGAGGTGGCGATCGGCACCTCGTCGGCGCTCCCCTACCGCGTAACCGAGCTGCACAACCCGTCGCGGCTGGCCATCGACGTGCAGCAGAGGCCCTGACCGTTCGATCGACTGCCCGCCGCGCTGCAACCTGCGCGGCGGTTCTTCCGTACTCCCCCACGGCACCCCGCCGGATGCGTCCGGCGGCCATCCCGTTTCTCTTTCCATCTCCCCCTGGAGCAAGACCATGGAATACCCGGCCGGTGGCTTTCCGCGCCAGCGCTCGCTCGTGGAGCGCATGATCGGCGCGGCGATGCTGGACGTGAGCGTGTACGAAGAGGTGGAGCACGACCTGACCGCCACGTCGCAGGCGGCCATCGTGGTGGGAATCGTGGCGGTGTGCGGCGCGATCGGGAGCTGGGGGCACGGCGGCAAGGGGATCATCGGCGCGGTGATCTCGGCGTTCCTCGGCTGGCTGATCATGTCGGCGCTCACCTACTTCATCGGCACCAAGCTGTTCGCCGGCCGCGCCGACATGGGCGAGATGCTGCGCACGCTGGGCTTCGCGCAGGCGCCGGGGGTGATCGCGATCGTCGGGTTCGTGCCCTTCCTGGGCCGGCTGGTGGTGTTCGCCGTGGCCATCTGGCAGCTGGTGACGGCGGTGGTGGCGATCCGGCAGGCGCTCGACTTCGACACCGGCAAGGCCATCGCCACGGCGCTGATCTCGTGGATCGTGGTGTGGGCGGTGATCGCCGCGATCGGCGTGTTCATCCTGGGCTCGGCGCTGGCCATCGGCGCGATCGCGAGCTGATCCCGGATCCGCATGGATCTTCGCGGCGACAGGACCTGCTGAAGGGGTCACACGGAGGCACAGAGACACGGAGAAAAACCCGCAGTTCTCTGTGCCTCCGTGCCTCTGTGTGAGAAAGCAGTTCAACCTGGTGGCATGAGCCGCCGGAGAGGATAGGAAGAAGCCGCCCGGCGATTTCTCTCGCCGGGCGGCTTCTTTTCGCTCCCTGGAACGGCGGCCGCGCCTTTCAGCGCGACCGGTCCAGGAGCATCGGGGCGTACCGCCGGTGGAACACGGGCGCCAGGCGCAGGCAAAACTCCTCCTGCGTGCCGCCGCGAGCCAGGTACCGGCGCATCAGCGCACACTGCAGCGCGGTGTAGGCCGCGAACCGGGTGGGGTACTCCTCCACGAACCGACGAGCCACTTCCACTGGACTCCTCCTTTCTGGGCGCGGGTCCCGACGCGTGCGCCCTGCCTCCCTACTACGGCATCGGCCGTGCCGAAGTTGCAGTCGGCGCAAATGCTTGGGGTCGCTGAGCTTTCCCCGACTTCGCGTCCCCCCGGGTGTGCGACGGGATGTACCACCGGGGCGACACGTCCCGTTACAGTGGGACGCGCGTGTCTCGTTCGTTCTGACGGATGATTGGACGGGCGGCGCCGACCGCTTTCGCATCGCATCGGGTGTGAGAGCCATCTCAAGGCCGGAACCACGACGATGCTCGGCAAGGCGGGATCAGGCACAGGGTCGTGGGCGGAGAGAGCGGGAAACGGCGGGGAAACGCGCCGGAAACGCAGGCGGTGTAACGTTTTGCCCAGACGGCGTGACCCACATGCCGCATTCGCCAAAACGCTACCTGGAGCACGAGAATGCGCCGCAACCTCTGGATTTCAACGTTTGCGCTGACGCTGTCGGTGGTGCACACCGCCGCCGCCAGCACGCAGGACGAGTGGGTGCGGCAGGTGCGCCGCCTGCTCGAGCAGGCCTCCGCCACCGCCCAGAGCCGCGGGCTGCGGCTGACGCACGAGCCCTACATCGGCTCGCTTCCCGACGGCGACACCAGCCTGCACACGCTGCGGCTGGAGGGCGGCCACTCGTACGCGCTGATCGGCGTGTGCGACAACGACTGCAGCGACCTGGACATGCGGCTGTACGACCGCGACGGCGACGAGGTGGCGGCCGACGTGGAGAACGACGACACCCCGGTGGTGACGGTGACGCCCAGCCGCAGCGCCACCTACACCGTCCGCGCGATCATGGCCAACTGCACCTCGGAGCCCTGCCGCTACGGGATCGGCGTGTACGGCCGCTGAGTCTGGGGAATGGGAACGCCACGGGCCGCGGGGAGGCTTCTCCCCGCGGCCGCGCGCGTGTGGATCAATCGACGTAGGTCTCGAAGAAGCCCGGCAGCCGGCCGATCACCCGGCCGTTCTCCTCGACGGTGGCGGTGCCGCGCATCTGGATGAACCAGCGGCGGCGGGGGCGGTTCTGGTCGGTGGCGTGCACGGCGGCCACGTCCACCGTCACGCGGAAGCCGCGGCGCGGGTCTTCGAAGCGGAAGCGTCGGGGAACGCGCAGGGTGGCGCCGGGGACTGCCTTCGGTTGCGTCTCCAGCCACTCGATCGCGCGAGGACGGTAGACGCCGCGCACGCCGCGTCCGTCCACCACGTACGCGAACATCCCTTCGGTGGATGTCGAATCGCCCCGCACCACGCCGTAGAGGAGCGAGACGGCGCTGTCCGACGCGGAGCCCCACTCCCAGCTCACGTCGCGCCACACGCCCCAGTTGTGGTCGTGGTACGCCTGCGCACCGCTCACGGGCTCGCACCGCGGGAGGCAGACGGTGCCCTGGGCGGTGGCGTAGAGCGCCGGGGCCACGTAGCCGCTGATCAGCGTGGAGCCGCCGAGATCCGTGGGCGGAAAGTAGCGCCGGGGCGCGGGGGTCACGCGCAGGTCCACCCGCGCGCCGCCTGCGGTGGCGTGGACGACGTAGGTGGCGCCGTCGAGCCGCACCGAGCCGGCGCCGCCCAGCAGCAGGTCGGGCGAGAGGGTGTCCATGCGCACCGCGGTGTCGGGCACGCGGCGGGTGAGGGAACGGTGCTCGCCGCCGGGCTCGCGCACCGTCAGCAGCACGCCGCCCCCCCAGCGCCCCGGCTCGCCGATGCGCCCGCCGACCGACAGCGTGAGGTAGATCCAGCGCCCGTCGCCCAGGATCACGTTGAAGTAGTGCCACTCGGCCCAGGTGGAATCGAGTGCGGCGCCGCGGGGCTGGTGGAAGTGGTCCATCTCCCGCAGCACGTCGTGCTCGGTCGGCGCGGCCCAGCGGCGGTCGGCGTCCGTGTCTCCCCATCTTCCCGAAAGAACCCTGGGCGCCGCCCCTGCCGCAGCGGTGCGCGACGGGATCTCGCCGGTGGCGATCGCCTTCCACGGCCGGCCGCGGGCGAGGAGCTCCACCTGCGCGCCGTCCACGATGGGGCTGGCGGCGGTGACGCCGTGCTCGGCCGCGGCGCGCGGCGATTCCAGCAGGTTGCGGTGGATGAAGCGCGCGTGGTCGACGCCCAGGAAGAGCGAGCCCACGCCGCCGGCCTTGAGCATCTCGGTGCTCACGCCGGCGGGGACCAGCACCACGTCGCCGCCGCCCACCAGCTCCTTGTCCTGCGCCTGGGTGAGCATGGCCTCGCCCACGGCCAGGAGCACCACCATCACCGCCACGCCCAGCGCGTAGCCGGCCAGCAGGAACGCGGCCCGGCCGGGGCGGTTGCGGATCTCGGCGGCGGCGAGGCGCAGGATCATCGGCCGTCGCTCACCACCAGGCCGTCCGCCATCTCCACCACGCGGCGCGCGTGGTGGGCCACCTGGCCGTCGTGCGTCACGATCACCATCGTCGTCCCGTCGGCGTTCAAGCGGCTGAACAGGTCAATGATCTCCTGACCCGTGCGGCGGTCCAGCTCACCGGTGGGCTCGTCGGCGAACAGCACCTCGGGGCGGTTGGCCAGCGCGCGGGCGATGGCCACGCGCTGCTGCTCGCCGCCGGACAGGTGCGGCGGCCGGTGCCCGGCGCGGTGGCCCAGCCCCACGTAGTCGAGCAGCTCGCGCGCGCGCTGGCGGCGCTCCGTCTTCCCCACGCCCGCCTCGGCCATTGGCAGCTCGATGTTCTCCGCCGCGGTGAGCACCGCCAGCAGGTGGAAGCGCTGGAAGATGAACCCCAGCCGCCGCAGCCGCAGCGCCGACCGCGCGCCCTCGCCCACGCCGTACAGGTCTTCGCCCAACAGGCGCACGGAACCGGCCGTTGGCGGATCGATCCCCGCCAGCACGTTCAGCAGCGAACTCTTGCCGCACCCCGAGGGGCCCACGACGGCCACCAGCTCGCCGCGCGCCACGTCCAGGTTCACCCCGCGCAGCGCATGCACGGCGTCGCCCTGGTACGGGTACTCCTTGGTGACCCCGCGGGCCTGGATTACGGGCGTGGACGGCTCAGGCATTCATCCTCGGTGTGGATTCGGACGTCTCGACATCATCATCCGGCAAAACGGCTCGGCGTGGGCGCTCGGAGCAAACGTCTTCGCGGCCGCGGCGGCCCCCGCTCCCCCGGCCCCTCTCCCCCGCTGGGCGCGGGAGAAAGGGGAGAACTGCAACGGCGGCTCGGCCCAGATGACGAAGCCGGCGCGAAGCGCCCCCCGTCCCTCTCCTGCAGTTCGGGAGAGGGACAGCCGCGAAGCGGCAGGGTGAGGGCCCCGCGGGGCCAGCGCCGCCATCATCTCCCTCGCATTTCCAGATCGTCTGGCGAGCCGCCGCCGATCAGCCAACGTCCCGCCCTCACTCCGCCTCCTCCCGCAGCGCCTGCCCCAGCGGCGCGCGCACCGCGCCCCAGCCGGGGATGCACCCCGCCACCGCGCCGATCGCGATCACGATCCCCATCGCCAGCGCAACGCGCCGCGGCTCCCACGCGAAGAACGTCATCCGCGCGGGGATGCCGGGGAAGGCGAGGAGGATGCGGTCCAATCTCCCCGCCATCCACAGCCCCATCGGGAGCCCGGCCAGGCAGCCGATCGCGGTGAGCGCCAGCCCCTCCGTCACCACCGCCAGCAGCACGCGCCGCCCGGGGATGCCGATCGCGCGCAGCGTGGCGATCTCGCCGAAGCGCTCGCGCACGCCGATGGTGATGATGGTCGCCACCAGCAGCGCAGTCACCACCATCGCCACGCTCCCCAGGATGGTGGCGAGCTGGCGAAAGTAGAGGAGGCGCTTGTCCATCTCGGCCATCAGCTCGCGCGTGGAATACGTGGACACCTCGGGCACCGCGGCGGCGATGCGCCGGGCCACCACCTCGTCGTCCACCCCCTCTTCCGCCGAGACGCCGAAGACCGAGACGTCGCTGGCGCGGGCCGTGGCGGCGCGCACGTCGGCCAGCGTCATCGCCAGCGAGTGCTCGCCGGCGTAGTTGTACAGGAAGTCGCCCACGCCGCTCACCCGGTAGCGCCGCGTGGCCCGCGCGCGCCCCAGCGACACGTCCAGGTCGCCCGCCAGCGCCACCTCGCTCCCCGGCTGCAGCCGCTCGTCCGCCGCCATGGGGACGGAGACCAGAACCTCGCCCGGGCCGGGCTCGCGGCCGCTGGTGAGGCGGTAGAGGAACTGCGACCGCGGATCCACGCCGAAGGTGAACAGCGGCTCGCTCACGCTGTCGCCGCGCACCAGGCGGAACTGCGCCCCCAGCACCGGCGCCACCGCGCGCACGCCCGGCACCGCGGCGACCCGCCGGCCCACCGCGTCGCCGTTCGCGATCGCGGCGTCGCTGTCGAAGGGGAGGATCCCCTTGGGCGTCACCCGCAGCGTGTAGCCGCTCTGCCCCAGCAGCTCGCCGAAGCTCACCGTGAGGCCGCTGGCCAGCATGGTCATGTCCAGCAGCAGCGCCGCGCTCACGGCGATCCCCGCCAGCGCCAGCAGCGTGCGCCCGCGGCGGCGGAACAGGCCGCGCAGGAAGGCGGCGACGATCACCGCTCCCCCAGCTTCTGCGGGGGCACCGCCACCACGCGCCACGCCGCCAGCGCCCCCGCCCCGATCCCCAGCGCCAGCCCCAGCGCCGCCGCCGTCATCACGATGCGCGGAGAGACCAGCGCGAACTTGAGCGTGGTGTCGTAGACGGCGGCGTAGTGCGCGTTGACGACGCGCGCGGCGATCAGCCCCACCACCGCGCCGGCCGCGCTCCCCACGATGGAGATGGCGACCGCCTCCACCACGATCGCGCGGAAGACGGTGGAGCGGCTGATGCCGATCAGCCGCAGCACGCCCATGTCGCGCCGCCGCTCGTCCACGCGGATGATCATCACGCACAGCAGGAAGATGGCGCTCGCCAGGATCGTCACGATCCCGATGGCATCGTGGAAGCGCGAGATCACGCGGAAGGTGGCGCTCGACTGCGACGCCAGCGCCGCGCTCCCGTACGCCCGCGTGCCGAACGCCACCCCCTCGATCCACCGCGCCGCCGAGTCGGGGTTCGCACCGGGGCGCAGCACCACGGCGAAGCGGTCCACGCGGTCCTTCTGCGGCAGCAGCGCCTCCAGGTCGGGGAGGTGGAAGCGCAGCTGCATCTCGTTGCGCGAGATGCGGATGGGGTCGGCCTCGCGCTCGAACACGCCGGCGACGACGAACGGCAGCGTGGGCCCGCGCCCCGACAGCGAGCGCACCCGCACGGTGTCGCCCACCTGCAGCGGCACCGACTCCGCCAGCCGCCGCTCGATCAGCACCTCCGGCGTGTGCGTCGGAGCCGGCTGTACGGCAGGCGGCGGCGCGGCGGCGGGCGGCGGGCCCTGCATCAGCGCCAGGGCGAGCGCCAGCGCGATCATCCGGTAACTCTCGCGTGTTGGATCATTGTCCTGAATCTACCCTGTACAAACCCTCTGCGTCCAGTCACCCGTGAGTGGAGAGAGAATGATGCCGCAGGCGGGGTCGGGCCAGCCGGACAACGGAAACTGCAGGCCGGGGCGTGTCCCCGCTGCGCGGGGCCGGGCTGCGCGCGCCGTAGGCAACGATACCGCCGTTGCCAACGGCGCCGGGCCCACGGCGGCCCGCCCGGCTTCTTCTCGTCCGACGCCGCGGTGCTGGCGGTCCGCCGCGTTCCCGGCCCTCCGGGCGCGCATCCCTCACGCAACTTCCCGCGTGCAGCGGAGGTCCGTCCATCGGATGGATCTCCGGCTGCACCACCCCGCCCACGTGACGCTTCCGCCGCACAACCCTCATGCCGGCCCCGCCGACCGCCCCTCCCCCAGGCTGTTTTTGGGGGAGGGGCAGCGCGGGCGAAGCCTCGCGCGGGGTGGGGGCCCCGCCGGCCTTCGCCACGCGCACGAAGACGGGGCGCCCGCATTCCTCATGCAGGCGCCCCGTCTCTCCATCCCCCTTGCATCCCACCGTCCGCCGAATCGAACCCGACGAATCGTAGAGATCGTCCCTGCCTCAGGCCACCGGCGACGACTTGGCGCTGGCGTCGTGGTCGGCCTCGTTGCGCTCGTGAGCCTTGGCGCGCTCGAGCAGCGCGGTGCCGTAGATCCGCGCGATGGCCTTCACCATCACGCCGCGCTCGCCCGACGAAAGCGCGGTGAGCGCCAGGCCGCGCACGTTGCTGATCTCGGTGCTGTCGAGCCCCGCGTCACGGCCGGCATCCACGGTGCGGACCACCTCGTTCAGCGTGGTGCGCCGGTCGGCGGGCGCGGCGTTCAGTGGGCGTGTGGCGTCGGCCAGCTTCGTCCACAGGTGTGTGCGTTCCATCGTATGATGCTGCTTGTGTGTCCGGATTGTGTCGGCCGGTGCCGCCCGCAGCCGTGTGCGCGGGCGCAAGTCGTTCCGTGGCCGCAGAGCATGCGATCGGTGATCGCGCCCGGGGCTGCGGAAGAAAAAAGTGCGTTGGGCGTGGATGGCGCCGCTCGCGGATGCGAGCGGGACCGCTACTAAACCGGTGCGGGGGGAAAGTGCCCTCGATCTCTGGTCCGGTTATCTCGTTTCGCCGCAAGCGGATGCGAGACGAGCCAGCGAGCCGCCTCCGTCTACCACCGTCGACCCCGCTCCAGGGAAGAAGATGGCGGAGAACCTCGCGATTCTCCGCCCACTCCATCGTTCCCTGCCTGCCCTCAGAGCGTGTGGAAACGCTCCTTGATCTCGTTCACCAGGTCGGTGTAGCCGGGCCGTTTGCGGATGTCGGGGTGCCAGCACAGGTCGCGCTCGATCAGGTCGATCTCGTCCACGATCCGCGCGCCGGGGATGACCTCGCCCGTGGGCGTCCGCTCGCGCCCCATCAGCCAGATGGTGTCGCTCACCGCCACCGCCGCCGACACGTCGTGCGTCACGATGATCAGCGTGCTCTCCTCGTCGGCCGCGCTCACCTCCTGCACCAGCGCGTGCACGTTCTCCTGCTGCAGCACGTCCAGCCCGCTGAAGGGCTCGTCCATCACCAGGTAGTGCTCGCTGCACAGCATCTGCTGCGCGATGGCGATGCGCTGGCGCTGCCCGCCGGAAAGCTGCGACGGGAACTTGTCGGCGTGCGCCGCCAGCCCGAAGCGCTCCAGGTACTTCATCCCCGCCGCCTTCGCCGCGTCGCCGCTCATCCCCGCCTGCTTCGCGGCGATCACCAGGTTGCCCAGCACCGAGCGGTGCTCGAAGAGGACGTAGTTCTGCGCCACCACGCCCACCAGCCCCGGCGCCGCGGGCACCCCCTCGGCGCCGATCTTCACCGTGCCGCTGTCGGGCTGCGTGAGCCCCGCCAGGATCTTGAAGAGCGTGGTCTTCCCCACCCCCGAGGGGCCCAGCAGCCCCACCACCTGCCCCTGCGGCGCGCCGGGGCGCACCACGTCGCGGATCTGCGCGTTCACGTCGCGCAGGATGGGAACGCCGTTGCGCGCGAAGCTCACCCCCTGGATGTCGAGGAGGACGGCCTTGCGCTCGTACGTGTGCTGCGTGCTCATGTGCGTGGCCCCTATCGCCGCGAGGTGGTGAGCGCGGCGTGCGGAACCAGCACGCCCTTGAGCCACGCCAGGAACGCGTCCTGGAAGAACCCCGCGACCAGGAACACCCCCTGCACGGCCACGATCGCGGCCAGGTTGAAGTGCTTGTTCTGGTCCATCAGCATGGCGCCGATCCCGCCCTCGCTGCGCGAGATCCCCTCCACCATCGTCAGCATCATCCAGCCGATGGCCGCATTCTGGCGCAGCGCGTCGAAGGCGGCGCCCATCTGCCCCAGGATCACCACCTCCCACACCACCCGCCAGTCGCCCATGCGCAGGGTGCGCGCGTGGTCCAGCTTCTCGGTGGGCACCTGCGCCACCACGTCCACCATGCTGGTGAGCAGGAACGCCGAGATGCCGAACACCAGCAGCGACACCTTGAGCGGGTGCCCGCCGCCGAAGGTGAGCGTGAACAGGAAGCTGAGGCCCACCAGGCTCAGGAAGCGGGCGCGGGTGAGCGCCTGCACCACCGGCCTGAGCGCCGGCACCACGCTCAGGTACGCCAGCCCCATCGACAGCACCGCCGCGATCAGCAGCGACTCGGCGAAGAGGGTGAGCGAGGTGAGCAGCTCGCCCAGCAGCCCCTGCTCGGCGACCAGCGTGCGCAGCGCGCCGAACACGCGCGCCGGGTTGGGAAAGATCCCGCCGGCCACCAGCCACAGCAGGAAGAAGGCGGCCAGCCAGCCGACGGCCAGCGCGAGGTAGGTGCGCTGGCTCACCCACTGGTTGGGCCGCAGCGCGGGACCGAGTGCAGGCATCGGTGTCGGAGTCGAGGGGAAGCTGGAGTGGTGTGCGACGGGTGTTCAGACGGCCGGGGCGCGGGAAGACGCGTGGTCCTCCCCCGCCCCGGCCGTCGCCGCTTCAGCGGTACGGCAGGCTCAGCCCGCCGTGCCGATCACGACCTCCACGCGGCGGTTGGCCGCGCGGCCCTCGGCCGTCCGGTTGCTCTGGATCGGCTGCTGCGAGCCGTGCGAGAAGACGCGGATGCGGCCCTGCGGGAAGGTGCTGGCCGAGCGGTTCTCCAGCCACTGCTTCACCGCCATGGCGCGGTCTTCCGAGAGCTGACGGTTGGCGTCCTCGTTGCCCACGTTGTCGGTGTGGCCGTGGATCTCCACCGCCAGCGAGTTGATGGACAGCACGTTGAAGAGCTCCTCCAGCGCCTGCTCGCCGGCGGGGGTGAACTCCGCCTTCCCCGTCTCGAAGGTGATCGAGTAGTTCTTGCGGCCCACCACGCGCGTCACCGCACCGGTGCCCTCGTACTTCTGCGTCTCGGCGTTGGCCGCCGCGGCCTGCGTGCCGCCGGCCCGCGCGGCCACGTTGCGCAGGTAGCTCACGTCCACGATCTGGTCGAACGGCGGGATGCTGGGCACCAGCTGCGGGTACTGCTGCGTGACGATCTTCCCGAACACCGTGTAGGTGGCGTGGAAGCGGCTGGTCTCGGGCGTGGTGTTGGGCGCCAGGCCGAAGAGCACCAGGTTGTCGGCCAGGTTGTTGGCCTTGCTCCCGCCCAGCTCCACCGGCACGCCGGTCTTGTCGGGCTCGGTCACGCCGCGGTAGTACTTCTCCCAGAAGGCGGCGTCGGCGCCCTTCTCCTGGTAGATCTGCTGGCTGATCTCGGACGCGCGGGTCAGCGCCTGCTGGTGGTGCAGCACCTGGTCGCCGCCCTGGGTGAACGCGGTGAGCATCTTCTCCACCGTGGCCCGGTTGTCCTGGTTCCACTTGTGGATGCCGATGATCACGTGCGGCATCTGGCTGGTGTACTCCTTGGTGCTGACGATGCTGACGATCCCGCCGCGCTGCTGCGCCGCGGTCACGTCGGCCGGCGTCCAGGTGACGATGCCGTCCACGCACACCCGCTTGGTCTCGCCGGTGGGCTTGCCGTCACGCACCACGCGCCGGTCCTCGCAGTAGTTGGCCACGTACTTCTCGGCCGCCTCCACGTAGCTGCTGGTGTTGATCCAGTTGACGGCGTTCGGGTCCCAGGTGGTCTCGTCGGGGTTGTTGGGGATCCCGTTGTCGCCCATGAAGCGCTGGGCGATGTTCCAGTCGCCGTCGCGCAGCACGCCCGCCACCACGCCGCCGCGCATGCTCTGCGGGTTGTCGCGCCACTTCTGCGGGCCCATCAGCTTGTCCTCGCCGCGCGAATAGCCGCAGCTGCCGATGATCTCGGCGCGGTAGTCCTCGCCGAACGAGTCGATCAGCTGCTTGTTGAGCGCGGCCAGGAAGGCGCCCGAGCCGTCGCCCATGATCCCGATGAAGTGCACGCCCGCCGTGGGCTGCGCCTGGCCGTCGTGCACCCCCTTGGCCAGCGCGGTGAGCTGCGCCATCAGCTGGGTGTTGTCGTCCTGGCGGTCGATGCGCACCTTCACTCCCTGCTTGGCCATCAGGGAGTTCTCGGTGGTCACCGGGCCGCCGTTGCTGTACAGGCACCCCATCTGGCTGTTCCACGCCCAGAAGTTGATCCGCACCTCGGGCGCGCCGGGAAGCGCGGCGGGCTGCTCGCCGGGGAGCCCGGCGAACGCCACCGTGCCGGGGCCGCCCTGGAAGCCGTTCGCCACGTCGGTGCCGGCGTCCAGGCCGCTCACCTTCTCGGGGACGATGGTCTTCATGATGGAGCGGCCGTAGCCGTGGCTGGCGGCGTACTTCAGGCCCAGCCCCAGCGCGCCGATGACGGCCAGGCCGCCCAGCACGCGTATGGTCTTCTGGCCCGTGGAGGTCAGTTTCATGGCGATGGAAAGGGGTTCGGGTTCAGGGATCCGGAAGCGGCGGCCCCGCGGCTACTGCTTCCGGAGCCGGTCGCGCCAGCGGTTGCCCGCGGGCGCCTCGGCGGCGGCGGCGCCGCCGCCGGTGCCCAGCACCGCGGCGGCCGCGGGCGAGGCGCCGCGCACGGGGGTGGAATCCGACAGCTCGGCGGCGGTCACCTTCTTCTCGGCTTCGAGCAGCTGGGTGAGGCCCTCCTGCCGGAACGCCATCTGGTTCAGGTCCACCGCGTGGTCGAAGTCGGTCAGGTCGATCAGCGTCTGCAGCTCGCCCAGGCGCGCCTCGTAGTCCTCGCGGATGCGGTCGGCGGCCATGTCGCGCACCTCGGCCAGGTCGCTGTCGCCGAAGATCCCCTGCGCGGCGGCGGTCGCGCTCGCCACGGCGCCGGTGATGGTGTGCTTGTCGGCCAGCTGGTTGGCCTCGTCGCGCGCGGTCTGGATGTGGTAGTCGGCGCGGCGCATCACCCGCTGCAGCAGCTTCTCGATGCTCTGCATCTGCGCCAGCATCGACTGGTACTCGGTGATGTCGCGGGCGCGGCGGGCGGCGATCTCGGCGTGCGCGTTGAGGCCGTCCTCGTCGTGCGTGGCCTGCGCGGCCTTGGCCAGGCGCAGCGCGTCCTGCCGCTCCTTCTCGCTCTTGGCCACCTTGGCCTCCACCATCCGGCGCACGCCCACGATGCGGGCCAGGCGGTCCTGGATCACCTCGCGGCGCTTCTCCATCTGGCCCACGAAGGCCTTGAGGATGGCCACGGGGTCCATCTCCACGAAGTTGCTGGTCAGCCAGCGGCTCACCATCTGGAGCATGTAGAAGAGCAGCGTGCGCGGCCGGTCCCACACGAACACCATGCAGTACAGCAGCACCAGCATCCCGATCAGGAACGCCAGGTACAGCGTGTTCTCGGCGATGGCGATGAGCATGGGCAGGGCCTTCACGAAGCCCCAGGCCATCGCCACACCCAGGGCGGCCATGATCCCGGCGCCCACCTTGCCCTCGGGCTTCTGCCAGAAGGTACGCTTGGGCCTGCTGGCGCCTGCGGTTGCGGAAGTCTCCATGGTGCTTGAGCTACTTCGCGGGTGAGAGGAACGGGGCGACGCGGGTGCGCTCGGCGGCCAGCTCGGCCTCGACCACGGCGTAGCTGGCGGCGAAGCGGGCGCTGTTGGCGTCGATGGCGGCGCGCGACTCGCGCACTTCCTGGTCGAGCTGCGCGGCCTTGGCCTCGAGCACCTTGATCTCTTCGATCTTCCTGGTGATCTCGGCGCGCGTCTTCTCGATCTGCGCCTGCATCGCGCCCACCGACTGCTCGAGCTCTTCCTTCACGGCGCCGTCGAAGGACGCCTTCTCGGCGGCCAGGATCTTGAGCCGGTCGTCGATGGCCTCGGCCACCTGCGCGGCGCCGATGCCGTGGCTGGCCTGCGCGGCGCTGATGGCCAGCTGCGTGCGCGTGCCCTCGTCGCCCACGGCGCTGAGCGCGGCGAACAGCGCCTTGAACTGCGCGTACGCCTTCTTGGTGCTGCCGTCCACCGAGGCGTGCAGCTGCTGCACGAACTCGGGGTCGGCCTCGGCGGCCATGGCGGGCACGGCCACGCCGGGCTGCGCGGCGGCGGCCGGGACGGCGGCACCGCGCGAGGCGGCGGCTGCGGCGGGCGCGGCGAGGGTCTGGTCGGCGGGCTGCTCGTTGCCGTCGTCGTCCATCACCACGAAGGTGCCGAGCGCGTCCTTCCCGACGTCCTTCAGCTTGTCGAAGATTCCGCTCATGGCGTGGGGTCCGCGGCCAGCCGGCGCGTGGGGATGCGCCGGCGAGTGGGCCGCTGCTGGGGTGTGTGGATGCTGGGGAACACGTGGAGACGTTCGGCCCGGGTCCGTGGCTGGCCGCCCGGCCCCGGCCGAAGCGGCGTAAATATATGCGACCCTTGTGGCTCCGTCCACACCCCGGGCGCAGCCTGGTCGCTGGGGAGACTACGGATGGCGGCGGGGAAGAGTTGCGAGTAGCTGCTGCTGGGAGAGGTCTGCGATCGGCAGGTAGAGATGGGGCGCGGGCTGGAAGGTGGCGAATGGATCGCAGCACGACAACGAAGTGATCATGTGGTCCAGCGAGCCCACGGCTGCCGAGACATCGGAGTGCCCGGCACTCACGCGGTGGCTTCATCACGGCGCCTACGGACGGGCCGAGCACGGCCGGGGCGGCACACCGTTGTCACTCGTCTCTGTGACTACTGTGCCAGTGGTGCGCTAGATTTTGATTCTTCTTCAACCCAAACGATCCTCTACAAATTCAGATCAACCAGGAACCACCGATGCTGTCGGAAACGCGGTCGGATGCTGGCGGTGGGTTCGGAGACTCGGGATGTCGAGCAGACCGTCGAATGCCTCGGTCCGGAGGGATGGCTCGCTGATGAAGGGCTGCACAATACCCTGGCGCAGATACCGCTCACGCAGCTGAGCCGGTAAATACTTGAAATCAGTTATGATCTTCCTGCATGACTCTGTGCCGCAACGGCAGATCATTGTCCAGTGATCCTCATCCATCGTCGTCGAATAATCGAATCGAATCTCTTCGCCGTCTTCAATCGGCCGAATGGCCACGAGATAGATGCCGTTAACTATCCCGGCGTTCGGTTCGCAAGAATGGTTGACGTAACATCCCGGTGCACACGTATCCAAGTATGCGCCTTTGGCAATCTGTAGTGCGTACGACTCCAGGCTTCCCTTTCGAACTGCCTCAAGGAACGAAATTACTGGTCCGCAGAAAGTCAAAATCCGTTCTCTTGGTGCTAATCGCTGTGCAGCAAAGACGCTGATCCCAAGTGTGCCGGTCGCGACAACGACGGCTTCAGTGCTCGGTTGCGTCTGAATATTCATCGCGTCCCTCGCGGATTGATGAATTTGTTGAGAACTTCGATTCCGTTTCGGAACATCGCGATCTGCCGCTTCGGATCACGTTCCTTTTTGGCCGTTGCAACTAATCGGAGTCCGTCCCCGTATAAGGGGGAGCTTCGGCGGCGGCTACGCGCTTGCGACGCCAAATTGCGCTTCGCATCCGCCACGGTTTCCCAAGCCCGTGCGGCAAGCGTCCAGGAATTCTGTAGCGTTCTGTCTGCGATGATTTTAAGCTCGCTCCCCCGTTTCTTGTCGCGGATCAGCGCGCTGAAAACAGCTTGGTATTCTTGGAAAAAGGCATCGAGCGTGGTTGCAAAGTCACTCTCGTGGTCATAGGACGTTTGAAAGATCTCACGCCATGCTACATCAAACTCCTTATCCCAAATTTCATCCATTTCATCAAGGAAGCTGTTGAGGATCTTGCCTGCCTCGAAGGTGTGATCCGACGCGGCGAGCGGCCTGACGAGGTCATGGCCTCGAAGTTCCCTGAGTATTGCCGGCAGGGCCAAATGGATCGACCCGCGCGAGAAGGTCACCTCTACGGTCCTTCCGGCCAGATCCGATCCGAGATCTACTAAATGGTCTTCCCGAGTTTCACGTAGAACTACCGTATCCTTCGCACGCCCGCTCCCAATGCTCGACTGAAGTTCAATATACACGTTAGGCCGAGCGCCTTTCGCGTCAGGCGTCTCTTCATCAAATGTGACGAGTACAAGAATGAACCGAGCTTGCTTCAAGTAGTATTCGACTTTTTCGAGCTGTGGGCGTCCGGTAGCCATGAGACGCTCCGCGTTGCCCGACGACAAGCCGAGAGATCCGAAAAACTCCACAAAATATTGCACGAGTTCATGATCCCGACCATGAACAATGAACACATCAAGGTCATCAGCAGGCATTGTGATTCCTTGTAATGAAACCCACACAGACGATCAAGTGGCGACAGGTCTTCCGACCGTAGCAAGTTAGGAAGCGCGCAAAACGTTAGCAAGTGAATTGGCAGCGGCGACTAGCAGTATTCCCGTAGCCCCCGTTTTCCGCTTCCGCTGCGGGCGTACCTAAAGCCTTCCCCCGCTACCACCTCCGCCGCGCCAGGCCAACCATCCCACAATCCTCTAGTTCAATCATCGCCGCATCGCCCCCGCTCATCGCGCCGTGACACCGCTCTCCGTCGCCACGCGTGGTTCCTACCCGGCGTCGCGGTAGGTGGGGAGCGCGGGGAGGAGGTAGGCGCTTGGCGAAAGCTCGCGCAGCCTCAGCTTGCATGTGGACGTGCCGAGAACGTCTGGGGTAAGGCTCGCCGGAGAGGGCGCGTGGATGTTGAGCGCGAGGGCCGAGCCGATGCGGTTCGCGCGCCGGCCGCGCACCCGCAGGCGTTGGGGTGGAGCATCGCGCCGCCAAACCTCAGCACGTTCCTGCCAGCCTGCTGCACCGCACGGTCACGGCGCTCGAATCGAGCGCCACGCTCGGCTGGTAGCGTTCGTCGGCGTAGGTGTGGAGGACGCGGACGGTATAGGTGCCGGGCGGAAGCCCGCGGAGGCTCACCTTGTAGGTGGATGCGCCGGCCGCGTCGGGCGTGCAGCCTCCGTAGTACAGGCGCGCCTGGATGTTGAGCGTGACCAGTGGGCCTATGCGGTCGGCGGCGCCGGCCAGGCGCCAGCACGGCGTGGGCGTCACCATCACGCCGCGCACCAGCACGCGGCCGCCGCCGCCTTCCACGCGCGTGCGCTCGGCGGCAAGCAGCGAGTCAGTGGGGTAGACGGGGGTGAACGTGCCCGTCATCGGCAGGCGGCGCGGGCGGGTGGTGGCGGTGACGGCACCCAGCTGGCGCGGCGAGGCGGTGAGGGGGATGGTGACCGTGCCCGTGTCGCCCGGGCCCACCACCAGCTCGCGGGTGCGGGCGCTCTCGTAGCCGGTGCGCGCCACCTGCACCGTGTACGCACCCCCGCGCACCGCCACCACGAACCGTCCGTCCGCGGCCGTGAGGGTGCGGCGCGAGTCGCCGTGCCCGACGCCGGCCGCCGTTACGCGCGCCCGTGGGACCCCGCTGCCCAACGCGGCATCGACCACCCGGCCCACGATCACCTGCGCGGCCAGCGCGGTGGGCGCCCACACGCAGCTGACCGCGAGCAATGCGATCGTCGCCAGACGGGAGCGCTTCATATTCGACGGGTTATCGCGTGGGTGCGTGATCATTGCCGCGTAGGAGGCATCCAGAGACTCGCCGCGCATACGTCGTCACGGCCGTGGCCTCCGTCCGTCATGCTGCAGAAAGGTTGGCCGGGTACGTTGCATCCACCGGCGCGCACTGCGCACCGGTGAGCGGCGTCCCCACCGCCCGCCCGCATGAACATCGCCCGGGCGCATGACGCCCGTGCGTCACCAGAACCCGCGGGAGGCAGGATGAAGCACACCATCGCAGCAACGGCCATCGCAGCAGCGCTCACGCTGTGCGTGGCCGCATCGGGCGCGGCGCAGCAGGCCACCACCACGCACGCCATGCACGCGACCACCACCACCACGCATGCGCACACCGCGGCGTCCACCCATCACGCCACCGCCACCACGCGGCACGGCCGCGTGAGCGAGGCACGGGCTCGCAGAACGGCGCTGGCGGCGGTCGCCCACGGCCGCGTCCGGTCGCACTCGCTCACGCACGAGAACGGGAAGCTCGTCTACAGCTACATCATCGTGGTTCCCGGGCAGGGCGGAGCCGAGAAGGTGACGGTGGACGCCGCGACCGGTGCGATCGTCACGAACGAGCACCAGGCGCCGGCCGCCGTCCACCACGTACGGCACACAACCACGCACCACAAGCGCTGACGCCCGCCGCTCGCGCCAGGCTCCCGTGCCGCGAGCGGCGGCGAGCGAAGGGCGCACGAAAATCGGCCGCCGGGGAGGGCATCCCCCGGCGGCCGATCCTCATTGCGCACGCCTGTCAAACCTTCCCCGCCACCACCTCGGCCGCCAAGCGGTTGAGCATCTCGGCGAGGGTGGCGTGGTGCTCGGGGTCCCATCCCTCCACCAGCGAGCACAGCCACTGGCGGCCGGCCTCCGTGAGCTTCGCCAGCGTCTCGGTGCCGGCTGGGGTGAGCGTGCCGGCGGCCACCATCCCGCGCTCCTCCAGCTCGGCCATGGCCGCGCGCAGGCGGTCGGGCTCGATGCGGAACTCGCGGCCCACGCGCTCGGGGTGCGTGTCGCGGCCCTGGCCCATGCGCGCCAGCGTCCAGCAGGCGGCGGGGCTCAAGGTCACGCCCGCCAGCGCGGCCACCTTCTCGATCATCCGCACCTTGCCGTCGCGGTGCAGCAGCGACCAGAGCGCGCGGGCGAACGGCGGCCACGGCTCGTCGTCGTGCGGCATCATCATCGTCTCGCCCACGCCGGCCGCCTCCGCCCCCACGGCTCCCCGCAGCGGCCGCTCCTCCAGCAGCCAGCTCAGCAGGAACGCCGCGGCGGCGATCCCCGCGGCTACCAGGAACACATAGTCGAGCGAGGTGGTGAAGGCGCCGAGGAACACGCCGCGCACCGCCGGCGGCATCCGCTGGATGGCCGCGGGGTCCATCCCCCCGCCGCCGCCCATCACCGCGCCCGCGCCGCTGGGCATCACGTGCGACAGGGTGGAGGTGAGGCGCGTGGTGAACACGGCACCCAGCACCGCCGTGCCCAGTGAGCCGCCGATGCTGCGGAAGAGCGTGGCGCCGCTGGTCGCCACGCCCAGGTCCTCGTAGTTCACCGAGTTCTGCACCGCCAGCACCAGCACCTGCATCACCATCCCCAGCCCCATCCCCACCACCAGCATGTAGAGCGACGCGGTGGCCAGGCTGGTGTCGGCTTGCATCCGGCTGAGCATGAACAGCCCCGCGCTCATCACCGCCGTCCCCACGATGGGGAACATGCGGTAGCGCCCCCACTTCGAGATCAGCTGGCCCGAGACGATCGAGGTCACCAGCATCCCGCCCATCACCGGCAGCAGCTGCAGCCCCGAGCTGGTGGGGCTGCTCCCCTTCACCGTCTGCAGGAAGAGGGGGAGGAAGGTGATGGAGCCGAACATCGCGAAGCCCACCACCACCCCCACCGCGCTGCTCACCGTGAAGATGCGGTTGCGGAACAGCCTCAGCGGGAGCACGGGCTCGGCCGCGCGCCCCTCGACCCACACGAACAGGGCGAGGAAGACGACGCTCGCCACCGCCATCCCCACGATCACGGGCGAGCCCCAGGGATAGGTGGTGCCGCCCAGGTCGGTGAGCAGGATCAGCGCAGCCAGCGACGCCGCCAGCGCGCCGGCGCCCGTCCAGTCGATGCGGTGCTTCTTCCGCTCGGGGTTGGCGGGGAGGGTGGCGCCCAGCACCAGCATGGCCACCACGCCCAGCGGCAGGTTGATGTAGAAGATCCAGCGCCACGACAGGTGCGTGGTGAAGAACCCGCCGATCAGCGGCCCCGCCACGCTGGACAGCCCGAACACCGCGCCGAAGATCCCCTGGTAGCGTCCGCGCTCGCGTGGGGGGATCACGTCGCCCACGGCGGCCATCGAGCTCACCATCAGCCCGCCGCCGCCCAGCCCCTGCAGCGCGCGGAAGGCGATCAGCGCCTCGAGCGAGCGCGCCATCCCGCACAGCACCGAGCCCAGGAGGAAGATGACCACGGCCGACTGCAGCACGCGCTTGCGCCCGTACAGGTCGCCCAGCTTGCCATAGAGCGGGGTGACCACCGTCTGCGCCAGCAGGTACGCCGTCACCACCCACGACAGGTGGCCGATACCGCCCATCTCGCCCACGATGGTGGGCAGCGCCGTGGCCACGATGGTGGAATCGAGCGATGCCAGCAGCATCACCAGCAGCAACCCGCTGAACACCACCCACACGCTGCGCTCCCCGTCCTCCCGAACCGCCTGCTCCGCCATCCCGTCCTCCACCCGAATCCGTGAATCCGCCTCGCGACCCGTAACCGCCTCGCAAACCCGGTGCTCGCGCGGTACGAGCCGAGGCTCACAGGCACGGTCCTTCCGCGCGCCGGGCTCACAAACAGCGTGAACGCGGAGCAGCGGCGAGCACGGAGGGAGAGGAGGGAGCGGAGGAGGACCGTGCATCCCTCCGCTCCCTCCGCTTTCTCCGCTGCTCCGCGTTCATGGTTGACCGGCCAGTCGTCCGGAGGAAACCCGGATCCTGGCGTCGGAACTCCGTCGGCAAGCGCTATCGCCGCTGCCCCTGCATCGCCCGTTTCTTCCGCCGAGGTGTGGCGGGCGCGGCATCCGGCGCGTCCACCACCGCGGCGCGGTCGGGCTTGGCGGGCGCGGCGGTGCCGCCCACGATCAGCAGCACGGCGGCCACGATCGCCGCGGCGGCCAGGGCGATGCGCCAGGTGAGCGGCTCGTGCAGGAAGGCGGCGCCCAGCAGCACCGCCACCAGCGGGTTGACGTAGGTGAAGCTGAGCGCGCGGCTGGGCCCCTCGCGCTCCACCAGCCAGCTGTAGGCGGTGAAGGCGACCACCGAGCCGAACACGATCAGGTATGCCAGCGCCCCCGCCGCCAGCGGCGTCACGTCACTCAAGGCGATGCGCCCCGGCTCTCCGAAGATGGTGGACGCGATCAGCAGCAGCACGCCGCCGCCCAACAGCGGGATCCCCGAGGCGTAGGGCTGCGACGCCGGCTTGCGCTCGCCGGTGAAGTAGAGCGTGCCCAGCCCCCACGCGGCCGACGCGATCAGCAGCACCACGGCGCCCACCGGGTCGATCCCCCCGCTCCCTCCGCCCAGGGTGAGCAGCGCCACGCCGCCCAGGCCCACCGCCACGCCCGTCCAGGCGCGGCGGGTGGCGGCCACGCGGCCCAGCATCCACCCCGCCAGCAGCAGCCAGAAGTGCTCGGTGGCGATCATCAGCGCCGCCGGGCCACTGGCCACGCGCTGCTCGGCCCAGAACAGCCCGCCGTGGCCCACCAGGAAGAACATCGCGCCGGTGAGCACCGCCGCGACCACCTGCGCCCGCGTGGGCCGCGCCTCGCGCCGGATGGCGCCGATGGCGATCAGGATGGAGCCCGCGATCACCGAGCGCACGCCCGCCAGCAGGAACGGCGGGATGACGGCCACCGCCACGCGGATCGCCAGGTACGTGCTCCCCCAGATGATCCACGTGGCCGCGTAGGCCGCCAGCCGCATCGCGCCGAAGGCGCGCAGCCGCGCGATCACGGGCACCCCGCGCCCGCGCCGCGCCCGTACAGCCGCGCGAAGCGAGCCGGCGGGCACGGCGCCGCCCACCGCCGGCTCCGCCGCCGCGTCCTTGCCCGAGCCGCCCCGCGGAACGGGAAGACCGGCTCCACCGAGGCGGGCGCGAAGCCCTGGTGGGCGTACCACGTCCATCCCTCCATCCACGCCCGCAGCACGCGGGCAAAGGTGCGCGCCAGCCATCCGTGCTCGACGATGTGAGCCGCGGACGCGAGCGGGAGCGCCGGGTGTGAGTCGTGCAGGGCGATGCGAGCGGTGTCGTCGGGGTTCATCGGTGCCCTCCAGCCAGGTTGATTCGTCAACCCTCAAAATGCGTTTTGAAGGTTAGATGGAGTATGGGGCTGGACATCTAACCTGTCAAGAGTGAGATTAGAGGTTAGACACATCTCCCGATCAGGATCATTCCGATGACACTGCAGAACCCGTTCGCGGAAAAGGAGTTGGCAGGCGGGCACCTGGCGCTCGACTTCGCCAACACCGCCGGCGTGCACGGCGACCAGCCGCAGAGCGAGTGGCTGGCGAGCTACCAGGACCTCGCCTGGTGGGCCCTGCGCTCCGGCGCCGTCGACGAGACGGAGGTGCGGGCGCTGCTCGCCCGCGCGGGCGACGAGGCCGACGAGGCCGCGACGGTGTTCGCGCGCGCCATCACGCTGCGCGAGGCGCTGTACCGCGTGTTCTCGCCGGTCTGCCACGGCGCGTGCCCGGCGGAACGCGACCTGGCGCTGATCAACGGCGAGCTGGCCCGCGCGCTGCCGCACCTGCGTGTCATTGCTGACGGCAACGATTTCCGCTGGGCGTGGGAGGGCGACGGGCTCGACCGTGTGCTGTGGCCGGTGGTCCGCGCCGCGGCCGACCTGCTCACCTCGGGCGAGCTGGCGCGCATCGGCGAGTGCGAGGGCGACAACTGCGAGTGGCTGTACCTGGACACCAGCCGCAACCGCAGCCGCCGCTGGTGCGTGATGAGCGACTGCGGCAACCGCGCCAAGGCCCGCCGCCACTACCACCGCACCCGCGCCGGTGGCGAGGTGTAGCCGCCGCCTCGGCAGATCCGCGGATTCTTTGGCTGATACCGACGCCAAAAACTACTTGCCTCACGCAGAGTCAGCAGGGTTAGCAGTGAACAGCGGTTGTTACTGCTTACCCTGCTGACTCTGCGTGAGAATCGCTGTTCTTCTTCCGCAGTGACGTCAACGATTCACGCGGATTCGGTAGACTCCGCTGATTCCGTGTGAAACAAAGAGGTAGAAGCCGGAGAGCACGAAGGGCTCCCCCGCACGTCGCGGAGGAGCCCTTGTTATCATCCCACGTCCTTCACGGCACTCGCGCCGTGGAGATCACTGCACGCGGGCGATCGCCACGCGCACCGTGGAGGGCAGCGCCCCGCCGCCCGCGCCGCGCAGCCGCACCAGCTGCGGCGCCGACTGCGTGCCCGACAGGTCGAAGGTGAACACGCCGCCACCCTGCAGCGTCCCCACCTCCACCGCCCCCAGCGCGCCGAAGCCGAACGAGGCCGCGCGGCGCGGATAGGCCAGGAACGAGGAGGGGAAGTCGGTGTGCAGGCCGCCGTAGATCGCCCGCAGGTTCCAGGTGTCCATCCGCATGTCGGCGCCGGGCGAGGCCAGCCCCGGGTAGTCGTCGGCCGCCAGCGCCAGCGCCCATCCGCCCAGCAGCTGGTCGATCGACACCCCTGCGCGCGCGGCGAGGTTGGCGACGCCGGTGTTGTTCGCCTGGTTCAGCGCCGTGAGGAAGCCGCCATCCGACGCCCCGTAGCGGTCGTCGGCATAGCGCACCAGCGACCACGACAATGCGTAGAAGTACGCGGCATTGTCCTGGGGCGTGGGCCCGAACGGCGACAGGATGGTGGCGTTGGTGCTGTCGATGGCCGTGTACAGCGTGGCGAAGTGGTTCCACATGTCCAGCGACGGGCGCCGGGTGTTGGCGGCCAGGCACGGCGCGCTGGTGGGCCGCACCGCGCAGTACAGGCTGCCGAGGGTCGCGGCGCTCCCGTAGCCGGTGTTCGCCTTCCAAGGGGCCGCGTCGGTGGCGGTGCGCGCCCACAGCTCCTCGGCATGGCGGGCGGTGCCCTCCTCCAGCCACGAGGTCTCGAACGGCGCCCCGTTGACCACCCGCGCCGCCCCCGAGGCCACGTGCTTGACCTCGTGGATGAACACGTCGCGGATGGACCAGTACCACTGGTCGGGGTTGAACCCCGCCGCGTAGTAGCCCGTGCCCGCCGTCGTGGGCAGGTAGGCGTAGAAGAACTCGCCGAAGTTGCTGGTCGAGTTCCCCGGCGCGTTGGGATACTGGTCGCAGTACGACACGAACCCCGCCACCGAGGGGAACTGGTTGTTGATGATGGGTGTGAACAGCGCGACCAGAACCCCGTTGTTGTCGGTCGCGGCGTCGCGCACCAGCGGGTCGCCGAAGTTGTCGCGGATGATGGGGTACATGTCGTTGTCGAACTGGCCGCCGATGCGGTTGTAGTAGTCCTGCATCGTGGGGTTCGAGGCGGCCTTGAAGGCGGCCGGGGTGGCGTCGTCCTCGTAGATCGCCACCTTGCTCCCCAGGTACACCCGCGTGGCGTTCACCGAGTAGCCCACGTCGCAGTAGCTGGGCGAGTAGATGTCGGCCACGTGGAAGGTGCGCGTGGCCGGCGGCGCCGTCACCGCCGCGCGTTGCACCCGATCCGCGCGCATCCGCGGGTCGCCGCCGAAGCGGGCCTGCAGCCGCGTGGCCTGCCGGCGCCCGTTCTCCATCACCTCCAGGTGGCGCGCCCCGGCGGCCCCGGTGAGCGACGTGGGCAGGGGCACGGGGGCGGCCTCCACCTCGGTGGGCGCTCGCAGCGCGGCCGGCGGCGCGGCCGAGGGAGCGGCATCGCCCGACACCTGCACCGCCGCCGAGGCGCCGGGCGCGGTGTTGTCGTTGAACACCGCCACGGTGTAGCGCGCCGCCCCGCCGGCCGACGCCAGCTCGTTGCACCCCGCCTGGGCCGCGTCGGTCACGATCACCGACTGCCCCGGCGCCAGCGTGCGCACGTTGCCCTGCAGCGGGTGCGCGAACGCGGCGCCCTTCATCCCCCCCTGCGCCACCTGCACCGGCACCGACCCGCTGATGGTGCACGGCACCGTCACGCTCAGCGAGGTGGCGCCGCCGCCGGTGACGGTCGCGGGCACGCCGCCGATGGTCACCGTGTTGGACGCCGCGGTGGCGTTGAAGTTCACGCCCGTGAGCGTGGCGGCGGCCCCCGGCACCAGCGTGGCGGGCGAGATGGAGGTGACCTGCGGCGCCGCGCTGGCGATGGCGCCGGCGGGCGTCTCGGTGGCCACGTAGAGCTGGAAGGTGAAGGCGGTGGCCGACGCGGGCACGTTCATCCGCCACTGCCGGGCGCTCGACGCCTCGCCGGTGGCCAGGATGCCGTCTGCGCCCAGCTCGCCCTGGTCGGTGCCGCCCACCTTGCCGCCGTACTGGAAGTAGTCCTGACCCGCGGCGGTGAACGATGCCTGCCCCGTGGCGTTGGCCACCGTCACCGTGCCCGAGCCG
>Ga0070686_100000093_pt1 | contig 62557 bp, 49 predicted proteins | sample KBSS23LmetaG_FD_65654 | JGI IMG/M metagenome (GOLD analysis project Ga0070686, IMG submission 65654) | Switchgrass rhizosphere microbial communities from Kellogg Biological Station, Michigan, USA - KBS S2-3L metaG | ecosystem: Host-associated > Plants > Roots > Rhizosphere ...
TCATCATCTCCGTGCTGCTGTCGGGGATGGTGGCGCTCACGCTCACCCCCGCCCTGTGCGCCATGCTGCTGCGGCACGTGGAGGGGGAGCGGAAGCAGGGGCGCTTCTTCACCGCGTTCAACCGCGGCTTCGGCGCGCTCACGGCGCGCTACGTCCGCGGCGCGGGGCGGATGACGGCGCGCCCGGCGGCGTGGGTGGGTGCGTTCGTGGTGGCGGTGGTGCTGATGGCGGTGCTCTTCAAGCGCGTGCCCGGCGGCTTCATCCCCAGCGAGGACAAGGGCTACTTCGCCATGGCCGTGCAGCTCCCCGACGGCGCCTCGCTGCAGCGCACCGTGGAGACCGTGCGGCAGGTGGAGGCGATGCTCAAGGCCGACCCCGCGATCAACGGCGTGGTGGCGATCGCCGGGCTCGACCTGCTTTCCAGCTCCAACCAGACCAACAGCGCCACCCTCTTCGCCACCCTCAAGCCCTGGGACGAGCGGACCGAGCCCGACGAGCAGATGGAGGCGGTGCTGGCGCGCACCAACGGCAAGCTGTTCGGGATGCGGCAGGCGGTGGGCTTCGGCTTCAACTTCCCCGAGATCCCCGGGCTGGGCACCACCAGCGGGCTGGAGATGAACCTCCAGCAGCGCTCGGGGAGCGACATCCAGCAGTTCTCCGGCCTGGTGCGGCAGTTCGTGGCCGATGCCAACGCGACCGCCGTGCAGGGCGCCAACGGCGGCGTGCGCACCGACGTGCCGCAGCTGTTCGTGACGGTGGACGAGGACGCGGCGCGCGCCCGCGGGGTGGGCACGGGGCAGATCTTCTCCACCCTGCAGACCATGCTCTCCACCCTCTACGTGAACGACTTCAACCTGTACGGCCGCACCTTCCGCGTGCAGGCCGAGGCGCAGGCGCGCTTCCGCCAGCGCCCCGAGGACGTGGGCCGCTTCTACGTGCGCGGCACGGGCGGCGAGATGGTGCCGCTCTCGGCGCTGGTGCGCACCGAGATGCGCGGCGCCCCCAGCGTGCTCACCCGCTTCAACGGCTTCCCCTCGGCCATGATCACCGGCACGCCGCGCCCGGGGCAGAGCTCGGGGCAGATGCTGGACGCGGTGGAGGCGCTGGTGGCCGGCAAGTACGAGGCGCAGGGGGTGGGCTTCGCCTACAGCGGCGAGTCGTTCCAGGAGCGGGCGGCGGGGAGCTCCAGCACGCTGGTGCTGGGGCTGGCGCTGCTGCTGGTGTTCCTGGTGCTGGCGGCGCAGTACGAGAGCTGGTCGGTGCCGTTCGCGGTGCTGCTGGGGATCCCGCTGGGCGTGCTCTCGGCCGTCGCGGCCATCTGGCTGCGGGGGATGCCCAACGACGTGTACTTCCAGGTGGGGCTGTTCGCGGTGATCGGCCTGGCCGCCAAGAACGCGGTGCTGATCGTGGAGTTCGCCACCTCGCTGCGGGCCGAAGGCTATTCCGTGCGCGACGCGGCGCTGGAGGCGGCCCGCGAGCGCTTCCGCCCGATCCTGATGACGTCGTTCGCCTTCATCCTGGGGGTAGCGCCGCTGGTGTTCGCGAGCGGCGCGGGGGCGTCCAGCCGCCACTCGCTGGGCACCAGCGTCTTCTTCGGGATGCTGGGCGCCACGCTCCTGGGCGTCTTCTTCATCCCCTTCTTCTACTTCGCCATCCGCTCGCTGGTGGAGCGCCGCACGAAGCCCGCGGCGCCCTCCGTGCCGGCGTTCGCCCATACACAGGGAGATTGACCATGCCCCGACCGATCCACGCGGCGCGGCTCGCCGCGTTCGCCCTGCTGGGCGCCTGCGCCGTGGGGCCGCCGCCCGAGGCGGCGCCCGAGGCGGTGCCGGCGGTGGCCGCCCGCCCCGAGGGCGCGGCCCAGTCGGCCTCGCGCGCCTTCCTCGACTCGCTCACCGCCAACCGGCCACGCACCGCGTCGCCGCGTCCGCTCGCGGAACAGGCGGCACCGGTGGCGCTGGACACGGCGGGGGGGCTGGCCTGGCTGGACGTGCTGCGCGACCCGCAGCTGGTGGCGCTGGTCACCCAGGCGGTGGCCGGCAACCGCGACCTGGCGCTGGCCCAGGCGCGGGTGCGCGAGTACCGCGCGCAGGTGGGGGTGGCGCGGAGCGGCCTGTTCCCGCAGCTCAGCGCCAACGGCGGCACCAGCCGCAACCGGCTGGCGCAGGGCCCCACGGCGGTGGAGTTCGACGCCGTGCGGGTGACCGGCGACGTGTCGTGGGAGCTGGACTTCCGCGGCCGCACGCGGCGGGGCGCGCAGGCGGCGCGCTACGACCTGGGCGCCCGGCAGGAGGACGCGCGTGCCGTGGTGGTGGAGCTGGTGGGCGACGTGGCCACCGCCTACCTGCAGGTGCGCGAGCTGGACGAGAGCCTGGGCCTGGCCGAGCGCACGCTGGCTTCGCGGCGGGCCACGCTGGAGCTGGCCCGCCAGCGTTTCCGGCAGGGGGTGACGTCGGAGCTGGAGGCGCGGCAGTTCGAGGCCGAGCTGGCCGACCCCGCCGCCCGCATGGCCGACTTCGCGCGCCAGCGCGCCGAGGCCGAGAACCGCCTGGGCGTGCTGCTGGGCCGCGGGCCGGGGCCGGTGGCGCGCGGGCGGCCGCTGGACGAGGTGGTGCGCGCCGTGGCGATCCCCGACTCGCTGCCGGGCGCGCTGGTGGCCGCGCGCCCCGACGTGCGGGCGGCCGAGCGCGCGCTGCAGGCGTCCACCGCGCGCGTGGGGCAGACCGTGGCCGGCCGCTATCCCGCGGTGAGCCTCACCGGCCAGTACGGCACGCAGCGGCCGGACTTCGACGGCCTGTTCGGCCGCTCGGGCGAGATCTACACCGCGCAGTTGGGGGTGTCGGTGCCGGTGTTCACCGGCGGCCGCCAGCGCGGCGAGGAGAGCGCCGCGCGCGCACGCACCCTCCAGGCGCGTGCCCGCTACGAGCAGACGGTGCTGGCCGCCCTGCGCGAGGCCGACGACGCGCTGGCGGGCGTGCGCTCGGGGCGCGACGGGCTGCTGGCGCGCGGCGCGCAGGTGCAGGCGCTGGAGGCGGCGCTGAACATCGCCGAGCAGCGCTACCGGGCGGGGGTGTCCAGCTACCTGGAGGTGCTCGACCCGCAGCGGCAGCTCTTCGCCGCGCGGCTGGCGCTGGTGCAGGCCGAGCGGCAGTACCTGGTGGCGGTGGTGGACCTGTACCGCGCGCTGGGCGGCGGCTGGGACGCCCCCGCCCGCTGATGGCGGGAGCGAGCGCGGACTTTCCTCGGCGGGCACGCCCTGCGGGATGGCTCAGCTAATACCAGATTCCGGATCCGGCTGAACTGCTTTCTCACACAGAGGCACAGAGACACAGAGAACTGCAGGTTTTTCTCTGTGCCTCTGTGCCTCTGTGTGACACGTCGGCAGGCCCGCCGCAGCGATGATTCATGCGGATCTGGAAGGAGCTGAAGTCCGGCAGCCCGTGTCCCCGGCATCTCAAATCCGGAGACGACGAGGGCCCCAGCCTGCGCCAGCGACGCAGCCTGGGGCCCATGGGCCGGGTGGGACTCGAACCCACGACCAACGGATTAAAAGTCCGCTGCTCTACCGGCTGAGCTACCGGCCCGAAACGTTCAAAACTAACGGGAGCCCGGCTGCTTCTCAAGCGGGGCGCCACCAGTGACGGGGGGAATCTTGGTCTGCCGGGCTCTACCCTCCCAACCGCTCGCTGTCGCCATCCCTCTCGGATGGCGAGAAAGTGATTGCTACTTCGGCGGTTGGCGGCGCATCCCCATCTTGAGGCGCACCTCTTTCGGCACGCCCAGGTGGCGGAGGACGGCGTCGGTGTCGCGCAGGCCGCAGACCTCCCGCTGCACCACGTAGTACCACAGCATCTCGCCGGCCGTGGCCACCAGCTCGGCGCGCTCGGTGTCGTCGGTGCGGGGCTCGTGCGCGGCATCGTACGCGGCGAGCGCATCGAGCGCGCTCTTCAGCTTGCCGCCCATCCGCGCCAGCGTGGACGCCTTCTCCTGGAACAGCTCGTATTCGAGCACGTCCACTCCCGAGCCGGGGCGGCCCTGGAGGATCCTCGGTGCCTTCAAGCCCGCTCTCTCCATCTCTTCGGTTCGCACGCGGATTTCGCGCTCATACACCGAATCGACCGCCGAGGATCACGTATCCTCGGCGGCCGGAGAGCATCGGGTGGGCCGCAAGATGCGACTTGTGCCGGGAGCCGTTCCCTCCGGCGGGAGCGATCTCGTCACACCACAAGGAGCGTGGCAGGAGGAGAGCACTGGTCGATCAGGTGCGTAGCGGCGGAGGTGACATGCGTCGTACTTCGGAAAGCACGTTCTCGAGGGTGAGATCCTGGAACAGCGCGTCTCGCTTCTGCGTGTAATTTCCGGAACCGGTGGAGAACTGGTTGAGAAAACGCATCGTGTTCACCACCCCCATCTCGCGGGCCAGCACGTGGATGGCGTGGTGGGTCACGTGGGACAGCGGCAGGTTGGGGTCTTTCATCGTCACCAACTCCTTCCAGAGCTCCAGCTGGTTGGCTTACGCCGGATAAAACGCGCGGCGCAAACGGTTGCGCGACGGGCGCCGCATCCCCCACCTTCCCCGCCCTCGCGGCTCGCTCGCGGCACGCCCCTCCCGCACACGCAACGATGGACCGAACTCCCTCCAAGTACGCCGAGCGCATCTTCGACGCGGTGGACGCGGCCGCCGAGCGCGGCTTCTGGACCGCCAAGGAGAGCGACCGCTACACCGCGCTCACCGAGCACGTGCTGGGCCTGATGGGGCACCTGATCGCAGCGGATGGCAGCGCGAGCGACGACGAGCTGCAGTTCGTGATCGAGATGGCGCGCCCGTTCCAGCCGCAGGAGCCCACCCGCCGCGAGACGGCCGAGGTGGTGCGCAAGGCCGCCCGCCGCACCGACCTGGCGCAGGTGCCCGACTACTTCCGCGCGGTGGTGGAGGCCGACCGCTCGGCCAGCACCCGCCACACCGCCGACGTGCTGTGGTGCATGCGCGAGCTGGGCCTGGGCCTGATCGCGGCGGACAAGACCAGCCACCCGGCCGAGGTGGAGCTGCTCACCCACCACCTGGGCACGCTGCGCGCCTTCGCCGAGGCGCAGGGAGTGAAGGTGCGCTGGGCCGAGCCCGCGGGCGGCGTGGCGGGCGACGCGGCCCGCGCCGCTGCCGGCACCCGCGGCGAGGTGGCCCCGCCCGACGCCGCCACGCTCGACGAGCTGCTCAACCGCCTGCGCGCGCTGATCGGGCTGGCGCGGGTGAAGGAAGAGGTGGAGACGCTCACCAACATCATCCACGTGCGCGCCATCCGCCGCGAGAAGGGGCTGCCCGTCCCGCCGCTGTCGCTGCACATGGTGTTCGCCGGAAACCCGGGCACGGGCAAGACCACCGTCGCGCGCATCCTGGCCGAGATCTTCCGCGCGCTCAACGTGCTGGAGCGCGGGCACCTGGTGGAGGTGGACCGCGCGGGGCTGGTCGCCGGCTACGTGGGGCAGACGGCGAGCAAGGTGACGGAGGTGGTGGAGCGCGCGATCGGCGGGGTGCTGTTCATCGACGAGGCCTACGCGCTCACCTCCAGCCGCGGGGCCACCGACTTCGGCCACGAGGCGGTGGACACGCTGGTGAAGCTGATGGAGGACCACCGCGAGGAGCTGGTGGTGATCGTGGCCGGCTACCCCGCGCCCATGCAGAAGTTCGTCGCGTCCAACCCAGGCCTGGAGTCGCGCTTCAACCGCTACGTGGAGTTCCCCGACTACACGCCCGAGGAGCTGCGCAAGATCTTCGACAAGCTGTGCGGCGAGGGCGAGTACACGCTGAGCGCCGACGCGAGCAAGCTGGCCGACCGCCTGTTCAAGCAGATGCACGAGGCGAAAGGCGACAACTTCGCCAACGGCCGCGCGGTGCGGAACCTGTTCGAGCGGGCGCTGGCGCAGCAGGCCAACCGCATCGCCGCCGTGGCCGACCCCAGCCGCGAAACCCTGTGCGAGCTGGCCGCCAGCGACATCGACCGCGCGCACCAGCAGATGGAGCTGGAGGAAGCCGCCCGCGGCGCCGCCGAGTTCGCGGATGCCGACGCGGGTGGCGAGGACGCGTCGGGCGTGCCGGGGATGGATGGCGGTTCGTCCACCGACGGCGGGGAAGACGGGGGCGGTGGGGCAAGCGGTGACGCGGAGGACGGCGAGGAGCCGCCGGTGGCGTTCGCCTGATCGATTGGCCTCGGGACGGTTCGCCTGATACGGCGGCGACTGGCAGAGTGTGGCGCGCGCCTGTATCTTGGTCGCCGCTGAACGAGAGAATCACCCGAACCGGCCGTGACTGCTCCAATGGGCAAGCTTTTCTTTCACATCGCGGTGTTCGCCGTGGTGACCTTCGTGGTCTACCTGGTGTGCATGATGTTCGTCCGCATCGAGGACCGCCGCGAGGCGCAGCGCCAGCAGCGCGGTTCCTGAACGGCCGGCAGGTCAGAGGTAGATAAACACGATCCGGCGCTCGGGTGCGAGCGCCGGATCGTTGTGCTTCCCCCGGCGCCCGCGGAGCTTTCCGCGGGCGCCGTTTCATCCGTCGAATGGTTTGCCGGCCGCCGGTCAGCGGCCGCGCGGGCGGTAGTTGAGCACCGTCTGGCGCTGCGCGGCGACCGTGCGCACGTCCTTCATCAGGTAGCCGGTGCGGCGCGCGTTGGCGGCGGCCACGTCGGGCGCCACGCGGGCGAGCGGCGGAACGAGGACGCCCACCTGGATCATCATCCCCCGGCACACCTCCACGTCGTGGCTCAGGCTGAAGCGCAGCGCCACGCGGCCGTTCTCCAGGTGATGGAGCGCGAACGCGGTGGCGAACTCCTCGCCCACGGCGTAGGTGCACTCCTGCCCGGCCGGCTGCACCGGCTGCGACTTGAGCGCCGCCGTGAGCGCGCGCAGCGAGGTGAAGCCCCGGGCGTGGGCCCCCGCCATCGCCTGGCGGATCAGCGGGTCGGCGGTCAGCGCGCGCACCAGGTCGGCTTCGGGGACGAGGTCGGTGGCGGCCACCGGGTGCGGGCGGGCCGCGGTGCCGCGCACCAGGTCGTACGACACGAAGCGCGTCCACGAGATGGGGTGCGCGCCGCCGCAGTCGCAGTACGTCGCCTCCTCCAGGCTGATGATCGACCCGGCGACGGAGAGGAGCCGGTACTTCCGCTCGTACTCGCGCACCGGCACGTCGGCGTCGTGGTCGCCCTGCATCTCCCTCCACTCCGCGTCGGTGATGCGGCGCGCAGAGAAGACGAAGGCGCCGTCGCTCGCGCGGCGCGCCGTGATGTCGCTGTTCATCCAGACCACGTCGTAGCCGCCCGAGCGCCCGCGCCAGATCACCTGCTGCGCGTGGGCGGGCCGAGCGTACGCGAACAGTGCCAGCGCGAGCAGGGCGATGCGGATTCGTGTCATCGGATGAGGATCGGGCGGCGGGGAGCGGTCGGGAAGTTTGCGCGAGAAATCTATCGATGACGCACAGACCAGCAACATCCGACACATCCGAAGGATAAACAAAACGATGTCATCCTGAAGGCGCCGCCGCACTTCAGGCTTGGCGGCGCCTGAAGGATCTATCGCCGCAGAGTGAGCGTCCGCCGGCTCCCAGCGTGGTGCATCCGCCCTCCACGGGCCCCGGCTCGTTACCGAGGGGTTGTCGCGGACGCCGGCCATAGATCCTTCGGCCGCCGCCAAGCGTCTGTGTGGCTGAGAATCAGGGGCAGCGGCGGCGCTCAGGATGACATTTCTCAGGGGGTGGGCAGGTTAGGCAACGCTCAGGATGACATTTTCTCGGGGATGGGCAAGGTCAGGAAACAGGGACGGCGTGAGAACGGCGCCCGCTCCGGACATGGAAGGGGCGCCGCTGTTCATCTGCCGAAGCGGTCACCGCTCCTGGCCGTGCTGCATGCCGGCCATCGAGCCGTGGTCCATCCCCGCCATCGCGCCGTGCTGATGGCCGCCGCCGTGACCGTTCTGGTTGCCGGTGTGCACCAGGTGCCAGTCGAGCTTGAGCTGCGGGTCGTTGCGGTCCACCCCCGGCCAGGGCTCGTCGCCCGCGGGGGCGAAGGCACCACCGAGGGCGCCCATCCCGCCGCCGGGGATCGCCGCGCCGGTGGTGTTGTCGTACTCGGCGGTCAGGCGGTAGACGTGCGTGCGGTCGACGGGCACGCCCAGCTTCAGGTAGAACAGCCCCTGCGGCATGGACACCACGTCGCCGTCGGGGCCCAGCGTGGGGCGCGCCTCCCAGATCACCCGCCGCGCCGTCATGTCTTCCAGCCGCAGCGCGGTGCCGAAGCGGTGCAGGTGGCCGCTCACGCCGATGAGCCGGCCGTCCACGGCGGGGCGAGCCTCCCAGCTCTTGCTGCTGCGCCCGGCCGGCAGGTCGTACGAGTGGAGGCTGGCGGGCGGCATCACGTCCATGTAGAACGGCACCACCGCCACCGGCCGCAGCACCGCACCCGCGGGCGTGTAGGGGAAGTGGACCCGCAGCCGCACGCCGCGGAAGCCCTGCGGCGTGGGGTTGTGCATCATCGCGGTGACGATCAGCTCCTGCCCGCGGCGCACGCGGTAGCCCAGCATCCGCGGGAGCTGAACCGGCGCCGTCTCCTGCCCGGCGGCCGCCACGCGCAGCATGATGGGGCTGAACAGCTCGCGCTGCCCCGTGGCGATCACGTTCACGTGGTGCAGCGTGCGGCGCGGCACCGGCCTCCCCTGCCCGTCCACCATCTCCACCCGGTAGCCGTGCAGCCAGCCGTCCATGGGGATCGCCGCGTGGAAGGCGGGGAGCTGCCGGTGCTCGCCGTTGGCCGGCAGGTCCACCGGCCCCACCTCCATCACCATGTCACGCGCGTCGGGATCCGCGGAGATGCGTAGCGAGGGGGTGGATGCGGCAGGCGGAGCAGAGTGCACCGGCACCGGCGCGACACCGGCCGAGGTGTGGGCTCGCGCGGCGACCAGCACGGCGAGGGGAGCCAGCAGCAACAGACCGCGAGTGAGCACGGTGCTCGTTCGCATCGGAAACGTCCGGGTGGAGTGGTCCTACCGGTTGGCGAGGATGGTCGCGGCGAAGATTGCCGCAGGACGTGTGCACACGAAGGTAGCGCAAAGGTAGCGCGATTCGGAAGTACTACCATTTTGTGTTGGCACTCCGCCGGATCGAAGGGGCATCACGTCGCCTCGGCTGCGAACCCGGCGCGGAGCGCACCGGATGCGCCTCTGCCCGCAGGCCGCGCCGATGCAGTTGTCCCTCCCCCAGGCTGTTTTGGGGGAGGGACAGGCGAGGAACGAGCCAGGGAGAGGGCCCCGGCGGCGCTGGCGGCGGGCCGGGTGAACGCCTGGTGACGGGGGGCCCTTCCGGTTACACCGCCGTCGCCAGCGACCTCGCCATCCGCACCGTCTCTGGGTCGGGCTCGCGGCCCAGGAGGTGGTCGGCGATCAGCGGGCCGTGGAACTTGCCGTTCTCGATGAAGATCTTGTTGGCGTCGAGCCCCGCGGCGATCACGCCGGCGATGTACACGCCCTCCACGTCGGTTCGCATCGTCGAGCGGTCGTGCGCGGGGATGCCGGTGGCGTCGTCCACCGTCACGCCCAGGCCGCGCAGCAGGTGCGGGTCGGGGGCGTAGCCGGTCATCGCCAGCACCCAGTCGTTCTTGAGCGTCTGCCGCTGGCCGGTGACCATGTCCTCGATGTCCACCTCCATGGGGCGGATGTCGGTCACCTTGCTGCGCCACAGCGCGCGGATGGAGCCCTCGGCGATGCGGTTCTCGATGTCGGGGCGCACCCACGGCTTGATGCCGCGGTCCAGCGTGTCGAACAGGTGCACCAGCGTGACTCGCGCACCCTCGCGCCAGGTGGTGAGCGCCGCGTCCACCCCGCTGTTTCCCGCCCCGATCACCACCACGTCCTGGTCGAAGTACGGATACGGGTCGCTGAAGTAGTAGACCACCTTGGGCAGGTCGGCGCCGGGGATGTCGATCCGGCGCGGTGTGTCGAAGTAGCCGCTGGCGATGACGATGTTCTTCGCGCGGTACTCGGCGTCCTGCGCGTCACGGATGCGGGTGCGCAGGAGGAACCCGTCGCCGTCCCTGGTGATGGTCGTGACGTCTTCGTACTGGTGCACCTCCAGGCCGAAGTACGTCACCAGCTTGCGGTAGTAGCGCAGCGCCTCGCGGCGCGTGGGCTTGTCGCCCGCCGTGGTGAACGGCACCCCCGCGATCTCCAGCTTCTCGGGGCCGCTGAAGAAGGTGGTGTAGGTCGGATAGCGGTAGACCGACGAGGTGACGGCGCCGCGGTCGAAGATGGCGCAGGCGAGCCCGCGCTCCTTCGCCGCCACGCCCACCGCCAGCCCGCACGGCCCCGCCCCCACCACCGCGATGTCGAAAGGCTGCGTATCGCCAGCCATTGATCCCATCCCGCTCTGGATTTCACGAACGCCGGGCCCGGCACCACGCCGAGCCCGGCACAGGATAACCATGCGGAGGAGGGATCGCCAACGGCGTGCCGGTGCGGACGGCGGGGGAGCGGGAGGAGAACCCGCCGCGGACGTCGTGCGTCGGCGGCGAGGTCCACGGCGCCGTCCTCTCCCGGGCCCTCGCGGTCGGTGCAGTCGCCTACCTCGCGGGCGGCGCGGTGGCCCCCTGGACGGCGGCGAGCACGTCGGCCCAGGGGATGGGGGAGAGGTGCATGGCGCTGACCGTCTGCACGTCCAGGCGCTCGCGGCGGACGGCCGCGGCGAGCTCGTATGGGTATTCGGCGAAGAAGAAGGACCCGTCGGGCATGCGCTGCAGCAGGTCGCTGGCGTAGAGCACGCGCCGGCCGGGGAGGTACGCCACCATCATCCGCTCCGACTCCTCGCCGCGCAGCGGGTACAGCTCGATGCGGTTCTCGCCCGTGCCGATCACCGTCTTCGCCGACACGGCGTGGAATTGCGGGCGGCGCGGGGCGCGCGCCAGCGCGTCGGGCGCCAGGGTGAACGGCGCGGCCGCCAGCCGTACCAGCAGCGGCCGGTTGAGGTCGAGGGTGTAGACGGGGATCCCGCGCGCCACGTACTCGCGCACCCCGCCCACGTGTGGCCACGCGTCGGAGGTGCTGACCACGGCCTTCACCGGCATGCCGGGAAAGCGGCGCGCCGCCTCGGCCAGCACCTGCGCGCTGTATTCGGCGCTGATCGGCGCCTCGATCACCACCACGCCGTCGGGCTGCCGCACCAGCGTGGTGTACCAGGCGCCGGGGAGCACCACCACGCCGGGCGCCACCTCCACCCCCTCGCGCGGCGGGCGTCCAGGCGCCACCTGGCCCAGCGTGGCGCGCGCCGGCCCGGCCGCCGCCATCCGCGTGTATGCCTGCCGCACCTCGGGGGTGATGGCGAACGAATCGTCGGCCACGGCGGGTGCCAGGTCGAGCGACAGCACGGTGAAGCTCTCGGCCGGCAGCCCGCGCCACTCCACGTCCCACTGGTGGGGATAGCGCAGGCCGCCGGGCTCCAGCATCCACATCGACAGCCAGGTGCGGCGGGTCACGTCGCCCCACGGACCCCAGTACCCGTCTTGCGGCCGCCCGGCGGTGGTCTCGACGGCGGTGGGCAGGGCGGTGTGGCGGCTGAGGAAAAGCCGCACGCGCGCGCCGCGGTGCGTGAAACGCACCACGTGCTGGGGGCCGCCCTGAAGCACCGTGTCGCGGCTGGAGGCCAGGTCGGGCGCGGCGAGCGCCGTCAGCAGCACGCGCTCGGGCGCCAGGTCGAGCCGGTCGGCCAGCTCGCGCGCGTCGGCGGCGCGGCCGGGGCCCATGCGGCCGCCGCGCGCGTAGGCCACGGCGCCGCCGCTCAGCACGCGCGTGTAGCCGCTCCACTCGGCCGCGTTGTAGTCGCGCGATTCCAGGTGCTGCGCCACGCGCCCGCCGGCCACGTCGCGCAGCTCGTCCACCTGCTGGTAGCTCACCAGCCACGGCCCCTCCGGCCGCTCGCTCTGCTCCAGCATGTTGCGGTGGCCGATGCCGCGGATGCGCACCGCCTGCAGCGCGCGGAGCCTGGCCTCGCCGCCCATCGCGGCAACCGCGGCGCGCACGCGGGTGCGCGCGTCGCCCGCCTGCGCGTGCACCCGGCCGGCGGCGAGGATGCACGCCGCGGCCACCATCGCGCCGCACCCCATGCGGATCATCATCCCCGGGTTCTTCACGTTCAGCGCCCCGGGAGGATGCGCGACGTGCCGCGCATGGTGATCCCCTGCCCCTCGGCGCGCCAGGCGAACACGCGGCGGGTGGCGGGGTCCATGTACAGCCGCACGGTGCGCGGGCCCACCGTCGTCTCCACCGCGAAGGCGGCGTACTGCCTCCCGCCGATCTCCACGCTCTCGTTGCCGACCAGACGATAGTCGCTGGTGCGCAGCCCGAACGCGGGGTCGAAGCTGGTGACGTGCACCACGCTGCCCGCGCAGAGCGTGACCACCCCCAGCGCGTCGCTGCTCGCGCTCAGGTCGAAGACGCCCGCCTCCAGCGCCTGGTCCACCGCGCGCGCGGTGTCGCCGCGGGTGACGGTGCCGGTCACGCGCCCGCCCGCATAGGTCACGTTCACGCCCCCGCCGGGGAAGGTGGAGATGTGCCGCAGCGGCGCCCAGGTGCCCGCGTCCACCCAGGTGCTGTCGAGCGACACCCCCGCCGGCGTCTGCGACCACTGCACGAACAGCCACGCGTCGCGCCCGCCCTGCCGGCTGCGGCTCACGTGCTCGGTGGAGAGGGCGTTGCGCGTGGCCCCCGCGCGCTCCATCACCATGTCCACCGTGTCTGCGGCGACCGGCGTGAACGACGCCAGCCGCGGGTCGCCCACCCTGAGCTGGCTGTGCCCCGCCACGCACGCCCCCGGCGCACCGGTGTTCGCCGCCGGGTACGCGGAAGCCTGCGCCACGAGCGGCCCCGCCGCGAGCGCGAGCGCGGCGGACGAGAAGGAGACGGCCAGCGTGCGCCGGGAGAACGGCATCAATCGATACATGGTAGCCCCAGAGTTGACGTTGGATGGGGCGCACGAAAGCCCGCCCCGCCACCCGCGCAGTCCGGCGCGGTGACGGGGTGAAGCTACGTTGCTGCGGTATCGCGAAGGTTGCGGGGCGGTCAGGACAACGTGGGGACGGCGTCAGGGGGATGTTAAGGGCTTGTCAGAAGGAATGCAGTTGATGTGCATTCACGCCCGGCATTGGTAGTTCCGGATTTATCGACCCTAAAGATACGGTCCAGCACTTGCATTTTTCTCTCGCCACGATAGCATAAAACTCTTCCGCGTTCGCGCGTCGCTTTTCCTGAAGGTATAAAGATGCGAGCACGACGAATTCCCTTCCTATTTGCCGCCGCCTCAGCGCTGACGGTCGCATCATGCGATCGGACCCAGGAGGTCACGATGTCCAGCCCAGAGCCAGAGGGCATCCGCCTCGCGCACGCCGATGCGAAATTCCACCTTTCTGTGGAGGATCGGGCGGCGGTTCGCCGCGGGTTCGATGCAGACGCCCTCGAACGGCTGCTGGCACACCTTCGGCCCGAAGTACGTCCCATAGTCCTGCAGCAGTTCAAGTACGCCCCGCCCGGCGAATTCGCACCCCTGCTCATCCAGATGGGAGATCCTTCCCTCAAGCCGCTTCTCGACGAAGTTTGGGCGCCAATGTGGGAACTCATGCCTCCCGATGCGCTCGAGACAGAGACGAAGGAGTTTCCTGGGCGCGAGCTGGCCCGCCAGCGGCGTCGAGCCACCCAAATCAAACGGGACGATCCAACGCCCCGGTAGCGGCGAGGCGGCCAGTTCGAACGAGAGCGTTCCCGTTCCCGGCAGCCCATGGACGGGCGGGGAATCCCTTGGAACCTACGGCGATCCTATGAAAACATTCCACGCATCTCAGGTGCGGCGGTGCGTCGTAAGCTACCTCGTGGCAACGTTGGCCGTCTGGCCCGTAAACGGCATCCTACTGGCCCAAGAGGACCCTGAATCTATCACCGTCATTTCGGACGATCAGTACGAAATCGTCCGTCCGACTACGTGTCCCCTGCGTGTATCTGGTAACTGGCCTGGATTATTCGACGGCGTCCTCTACGCCGGTCATGAATGGACAGCTGAGTGGGATCGCCATCAGGTGCTGGACCCCGTTAATTACTCGCTTGCGACCTACCGCCCTACCTCATGGAACGGATTTGCGGTAGACAAAGGCAACTATATCGTGAGCTACGATCACGACGCCCGGTGGTACGGAGCGATGCTGGAAATCAAATGCACCGCCACCTGGATATACTTCCTTGGCCATGTCATCGGCGTTACCGACCTCTACAAGATCGTCGGTCATTTCGGGATGGTGGAGGAATGCAGCGCCGGTCCAAACGCGGCCTACATGGACGACACCGCGTACGATCCCTATAGCCCGGATTGGGGGACCAGCGGCGGCTGTTCAGGGCAGAGTGGCAGTGGTGGTGGGGCCGGCAGTGGCACTCAGTACCAGCCCGGAGACAACACCGGAGGCGAAACCGTAGACTGGCACACCGGGATCGGAAACGGCGGCGAAAGCGCATGCGGCCAGGCAGCGACGGTCGAGTTGGTCTGCGTTGACGTGTGGAATGACAGGACGCAGAAATGGGATCAGTATGCGTGCGGTTACGCCACTTCCTGCTGACGAGGAGACCGAACGATGCTCAAGCGCATGGACACCGGCATGGTCGCCGCCCTGATGATCGCACTTGTCCCCGCCGCGCTCCTCGCCCAGCGTGCCGCTCCTGCCACTCGGGTGCCGCTGACGATCACGCTGGTTCGCGAGCTGCCGCATCCCGGTACGTCGTACGAGATCCAGCGCCGTACCTCCGGCGACGAACGGGACGTGGTGCTCCTCCTCCACTCCGCCACGCCGGAACAGCTCTCAGAGGCGATCCGGGGCGTAATGACGGCTCGGCTAGCGGGCGGCGACAGCGCCGCGCAAGCGGCAACTCTCCGTGTGCGACCGCACTCGTCGAGTTCCCCGGGTACCCATGCGCCCTTGCCGTGGGCGCTGCGGGTGCTCGCCGACCTTCGCGCTGCCCCCATGCGAAACGTACCTGGTGTCGGCCGGGTGCAGGCGGTAAGGATCTGGTTGCCGGCCCAGCACCGCCTGCGCCGCCCACGAACCGTGACAGAGGCGCCGCATTAGCATCTAGCCCCAACAGGGGAGGCTGCAACACGGAGCCGCTAGGAGGTGCGCGACCCCGAGAACGAGCTGGCGTGCCTGACGGTGTACCGGAAGGGCGCGCGAGAGGTGGTGCGGCGGCTCGCCGCGTGAAGAGGGACCTCAGCGCGATCGGCAGCCGCAGAAACCGACCTGCGGCTGCCGACTGTCCATTCTACCTCTGCCCGCGCAAAAGCCGGATCGTGACGTGGACGATGCGGTCGAGAGCGGCCGTGGTCAGAACTCCAACCTGGCGCTGGATCAACTGCTCACTCGCGGTGAACAGCTTTCCCGGCCGCGCGTAGCTCGTGAGGTGAAGAGAGCCGCTGACGAAGTCGCCCTGCGCCAGCTCGACGGCGAGCGGATCTCCGTACGGATTGCTGGTGAGCTGGCACAACACGTAATCACCGCGCCCAGCGGCAGCCAGAACGGCGGCCGGGCGAAGCTTCGATTGGGAAAGATCGGAGAATGGGAACGGGACGAGGACTACTCCGCCCCTTGCAGGTGCTGCCACGCGGCATCCTCTTCAGGGCGGTTCCAGTCGACGGCCAGCGCAGGCTCGCTCAACACGGCCGTGAGCTCCGCCGGTTCATCTAGGACGGTGACCAGCGCTCGGCGTGAACCCGTCACCGAGATCGGCTCGAGCAGCCGCACCTGGCCATCCGGTTCGATCACTGCTTCAATGGTACGCAGCATGTGACTCTCGCTTCGGGTTGGGGCACGCCTCAAAGCTAACGCCGGCTGCCCATCCGGGCCAAGCCGCGACACGCGCGCGGAGCCGGGCCGAGGTCGACCGGAGCGTTCAGCCGCTCCACGCCCAACCGGCGCCACTGGAGCCGCAACGCGATTAGGCCAGCGGTGGCTCGCGACCGCCCAGCCCGCCTCGTCGTTCACCGAGCCGGCCGTCAGCCGCGCCGCGCGTTGATCAGCCGCAGCTTCTTCATCGTGGTATCTCGTTTCAGGGGTGTGGGATCAGTCCGCGCGCTCACGAATGATCCTGGCAATTCCGTCGCCGCGTCCGAAGCCGGTCTGCGTAGATCCCGTTCCACTGCGCCCGTTGGCCGACTGGCGCGAAGCCGCCGCCGGCGACTCGGCAGGTCGGGGTCGCTTGACGCGGAGCCGCCCGCGCATACATTCACCCATATCGGTTAACGATTCGTGACCGCGCCCTTTGGAGAACCCACATGCTCGCGAAAGCCGGGCTGGACCAGACGCTGACGGCGCTGGGCGATGCCACGCGCCGGGCGATCCTGGATCGCCTGGCGCGGGGGCCGGCGCGGGTGACGGACCTGGCCGCGCCGTTCAGCATCTCGCTCAACTCGGTGTCCAAGCACATCCGCATCCTCGAGCGCGCGCAGCTGGTGCGGCGGCGGCGCGACGGGCGCGAGCACATCCTGTCGCTCAACCCCGCGCCCCTCGACGAGGCGGCGGAGTGGATCGCACGCACGCGCGATTTCTGGACGGGGCGGCTGGACGCGCTGGAGGCGGCACTTCGCGCCGAAGACGCGGAGCTCGCACGCACAAATCAACGGGGAGAGACGCGATGACGCAGCACGACGAGGCGCTGGGCCAGGCCACCGCGCCGGGCGAGGTGCGCATCGAGCGCTGGCTTCCCGGCCCCGCCGAGCGCATCTGGGCCTACCTGACCGATTCGGAGAAGCGCGGCCAGTGGCTGGCGCCGGGCAGGATGGAGCTGCGCGTGGGCGGCCGCGTGGAGCACCACTTCCACCATGCCGACCTGTCGCACGAAAAGACGCCCCCGCCGCCCAACGAGGCCTACGCGGCGGGCCACGTGCTCCATGGCACCATCACCCGCTGCGACCCGCCGCGCCTGCTCGGCTACTCGTGGGGCGACGCCGCCGGCGACTCGGAGGTCACCTTCGAGCTGACGCCGCAGGACGGCGGCGAGGTGCTGCTGGTGGTCACCCACCGCCGGCTGGGCACCCGGCAGGCAATGGCCAGCGTGGCGGCGGGGTGGCACACGCACCTCGGGATCCTGGCCGACCACCTGGCCGGCCGCGACCCGCGCGGCTTCTGGTCCACGCACGCACGCCTCGAGGCGGAGTACACGCGCCGCTTCGCCGACACGATCCAACCCTGAGCCCGGGAGAGACCGAGTGAACGCACCCACCGAGCAGGTCGTCCCCCTCCTGATGTTCGAGGGACGGGCGGAAGAGGCGATGACCTTCTACACCTCGCTCTTTATCGACGGGGCCATCGACAGCATCGCGCGCTACGGGCCGGAGGGACCCGGCACGGAGGGATCGGTGGTACAGGCCACCTTCACCCTCGCCGGGCAGCGGGTGATGTGCATCGACAGCGCGGTGAAGCATGCGTTCACCTTCACGCCCGCCATCTCGCTCTTCGTGACCTGCGCCACCGAGGCCGACCTGGACCGCCGCTACGAAGCGCTGCTGGCGGGCGGGCAGGCGCTGATGCCGCTGGGCGACTACGGCTTCAGCCGCAAGTTCGGCTGGGTGCAGGATCGCTTCGGTGTGTCGTGGCAGCTGAACCTGCCGCACGGGTGAGCGCAGGGCGACGGCGGTGAGCGCTGCGAAGCCCCGGCCGGAGTTCCCGGCCGGGGCTTCGCGCATCGCACGCCACCCGACCCGCGCTAGCGGAGCTGCAGCGTGATGCGGCCGATGGTGGCCTGTACGCCCGCCACCAGCCGGGCCGGGTCGTCGTTCTCCGAGCCGCCGCGGGGGACGAAGGTCACCTGCACGGCGTCGTCCTTCCACTCCCCGCGGCTGCGCTGGTACGCATACACGCGCAGCAGGTTGAGGCGGCGCACGTGTCCCGCATGCATCTCGTGCGCGTTCGGCATCGTCAGGCCGAACAAGGTCAGGTTCCCCACGTACTGCGGGCTGGTGTACTGCACGCCTTTCGCGTCGGGCAGGTTGACGTACACCTCGTAGTACAGCACCGGGTCGCGCGCCAGCATCACGTCCTCCAGCAGGAGCGAGAACCGGTTCCCCGCGCCGGCGTCGGCGAAGGCGCGCAACTCGTCGCGCGTGGCGGCCGGGATCGGCACGCTCACCGTCACCGGCGTTCCGCCCAGCGCCAGGCTCACCTGTTCCTCCGCCACGGTGAAGGGTGCGGCCCGCGGCGCGCGTGAGCCGATGGAGCCAGCCACCGCCGCCGAGCGCGCGTCCAGCCTGAAGATCTGCGATGCCTCCACGTCGGTGTCCGACACGACCGCGCACGACGGGGAGGCGTACTGGTAGCACAGCTGGTTGGCGGTGTTCACGATCTGCGCGCCCGTCATGTTCACCACCGCGCCCGACTCGTTGTAGAACTGGAAGACGGTGGTCAGCCACGGCGCGTCGGTGGGGTTGGTGTACGCGTTGCCCTGGGCCAGCCACACGCCCCACAGTCGGTCGATCTGGGCATGGTGCAGGTAGAAGATGGGGTCGAGCGCCGCGGTAGGCACCATCCCCATGTTGCCGTCCACGCCGGGGGTGTGCACGGCACTGTGCGGCGTGCTCTCCAGCTCGTCCTGGAAGTCGTAGAACGCCGTCTCCCCCAGGGCCACCCCCGGGTCCACCAGCGACGGGTGCATGGGGTCCCCGTTGTTGCTGGAGAAGTTGCGCGTGGCGTCGTAGAGCGGGTTGGTGTTGGCCGCCGGAACGCGGAACGGCGCGGGGAGGTTGCGCGCGCCGGTGGGCGAGTAGCCCCAGTACGGAAGCGCGAAGTTGCTGTCGCCCGAGGCCGCCCGCACGATCCGCTCGAACCAGTACAGGTACATCCGGTGCCACGAGAGGAAGAACGCCGTCCCGTGCTGGCACTGGTTGTAGATGGAGGTGGGCGGGGTGCCGAAGATCCCGTGGATGGCGCGCTGCGCCTGCCAGCTGGTGGGGTCGGAGGCGGGCCGCGCCTTCATCACCGCCACGGCGGTGCAGTACGAGACCACGTCGGGGCTGCTGGCGCTCAGGCAGAAGATGTTCTTCCGCGTGCGCACGTTCGCACAGATCTTCTGCGCCGGCACGTCCACCAGGTCGGCCCTCCGCCCAAGGGCGCCCAGCACGCCGGGGCCGTCGGCGCACCCCGCCAGGCCCAGCCCGCCCAGCCCGCTCAGCGCCGCGAGCAGGAAGTCCCTGCGATCCATGTCTCCCATGATCCGTGCCCTCCTTCACCGGGTACGTGCCACCGCGCCGGCGGGGAAGCCGGTCGCGGCGGCGGAAGCTCCCCTCCGCGCGCTTCGCGAGAGTGGAGCAAGAGACGGAAGCAGGAGAGACAGGTATGGGCCTCGCCTGGTTTGATGAATTCTCTTAGGAGCGCATAAGGTGCGGAAGAACTCCGCCAGCGGGCCCGATCATGCAGAGGAAAAGGCGGCTCACGGACCAATCGCCGCAGCTATCCCAAGTTTGGAGCGGAGAGTGGCGAAGTCAAGGATACAGATCGAATACCGTCTGGTTTTATCCGTCTCATCTCGCATGCCCGCGACCATGCACGCGAGGAAAGGCCCGGCGGGATGCACCGCGATGAGCGGACGCTTCGCCGTCGGTACGTTCATCACTCACCCCCCGGTCACGCGGTGAGGCTGAGGCGGCGGAGCATGCCCATGGCGCGCGCATCCTCCGCCGTCTCCCGTGCGAAGCCTCAGTAGCCGCCGCAGTCTTCGAGGGGACAGGACACGCCACCGCACGAGGGAAGGCACGAAGGCCGCCACGTGGGCTGACAGCAGTAGGTGGGGCCGACGCATGTGCCCACGGTGGGGCAGTTGATACAGGTTCCGAACAAGCTGCCCCAGTCCCCACCATCGCAGGTGGTGCTTCCCCCGTCGTCGTGGTTGGGAGGAGAGATCTGGCCCTGCACGGTGCCGCCCGGTGCGGCGTGCGACGCGGCCACGAACGACTCCACCTGCAGCGTGTCGACGTCCAGCTTCAGCTTGCGCATGAGATCTTTCCGGGTGCGGGTGGGAGGAATGGAACCGGCAGGAAGGGAGGCGGCGGTGAATTCGGTCCGCCACTTTCTACAACGCATCAACCCTGCAAATCGGACAGGCGAACTCCTCCCATGACGAGGCTGTGAATGCCGGCTCGCGGAGAAGACGCGTCCTCCGGTATCGGTGCCGAACCCCCGAGGCCGAACGGCGTCACCCCTGGAACCGGTACCCCGCCTTGCGCACGGTGAGGATGTGCCGCGGGTTGGCGGGGTCCGTCTCCAGCTTGCGGCGCAGCTCGGCCACGTGCGTGTCCACGGTGCGGGAGATGATGGCGGCGCGGTGGCCCCACACCTCGCGCATCAGCTCCACGCGCGTGGCGATGCGGCCGCCGCGGCCGATCAGCGCCAGCAGCAGGTCGAGCTCCTTGGGCGTGAGCGCCACCTCTTCCCCGCCCCGCCGAACCTGCCGCGCCGCCGTGTCGATCTCCACCTGGCCGAAGCGCAGCGGCGCCGCCGCCGGCGCGGGGGCGACCGAAGGCGCGGGCGCCGCGCGGCGCAGCAGCGCCTCCACGCGGGCGAGAAGCTCCAGCAGGCCGAACGGCTTGGTCATGTAGTCGTCGGCGCCCAGCTTCAGGCCGCGCACCTTGTCGGCCTCGTCGCCGCGCGCGGTGAGGACGAGGACGGGCACGGCGCTCCCCTGCTGCCGCAGCCCCTGCAGCACGCGATAGCCGTCCAGCCCGGGAAGCATCAGGTCCAGCACCAGCAGGTCGGGCGCGGTGCGCAGCGCCAGGTCCAGCCCCGTGAGCCCGTCCTCGGCCACGGCAACCTCGTAGCCCTCGATCTCGAGGTTGTTGCGCAGGCCGAACGCCAGGTCCGGGTTGTCTTCCACCACCAGGATGCGCCGGCTCATGCCACCCCCTGCGTCGGTTCGGTCGGTTCCACCGTCGCCATCCCCTCACTCCGCGCCGGCAGCTCCAGCGTGAAGCGCGCGCCGCCGCCGGGCGCCTCGTCCACGCGCACGCGGCCGCCGTGCAGCGCGGCGAGCTGCGCCACCACCGACAGCCCGATCCCGCTCCCCGCCACCGCGCTCTCCTCGTCCCTCCCCAGCCGGACGAAGGGATGGAAGATGCGGTCGCGCTCCCTGGCGGGGATGCCGGGCCCGGCGTCCTGCACCCACACGCGCGCCGTCCCGCCGTCGCCCGACAGGCCCACCTCCACCGTCTGCCCGGCGGGGCCGTACTTCACCGCGTTGTCCAGCAGGTTCAGCAGCATCTGGCGGAAGGCGCCGCGGTCCACCTCGCCGGTGATCCCCGCCTGCAGCCGCTCGCGCAGCACCACGCGGCGCGCGGCGGCCAGCGGGGCGAACGTCTCCACCGCGTCGTGCACCAGCGCGTCCAATGCCTCGGCGCGCCGGTCCAGCCGCACGGAGCGCCGCTCGGCGCGCGAGAAGAGGAGCACGTTCTCCACCAGGCCGGAGAGACGCCGCGCCTCCTGGTCGATGATCTCGATGGAGCGCTGCCGCTCGCCGTCGCTGCGCACGCGCCCCAGGCGAAGCGTCTCGGCGAACATGCGGATCTGCGCCAGCGGCGTGCGCAGCTCGTGCGAGACGCTGCTCACGAAGTCGGCGCGGACGCGCACCAGCTCGCGCTCGCGCCGCAGCTGCGCCAGCGCCACCGCCGTGAGCCCCGCCGAGAGGGCCAGGAGCGCGAGCAGGAACGGCAGCCGCGCCCTGGGCATCCCGCCGATCAGCAGCCGGCCCTGCGCGGCGGGGCGAAGGTTCACGCGCACCCGCATCCCGCCCACCAGCGAGCCCACCGTGTCGGTGGCCGTCACCCCTCCGTCGTAGCGCCGCGGCGACGCGTACAGCTCGCGCCCGGCGGCGTCGAGCACCGTGAGCGACAGCAGCGAGTCGGCCGCGCGGCCGCGCGTGAGCGAGGGCGGGAGCACGTTCTGGCTGGCGTAGACCGGGGCGAAGGCGGCCCTGGCCAGCGTGCGCGGGTTGGCGTCGAACCCGAAGAGCGCGACGGCCTGTCCCCCCGGCTCGCGGCGGACGAGATACGTCAGCGCGCGGTCGAGCCCGCCGGCGCGGGTGAGCAGAATGTAGGCTTCCAGCCCGCTCTCGGGGCGTGACTGGCTGCGGGTGAGCTTGCGCGCGGTGTCGGCCAGCCAGGCACGTGCCGGCTCGGGGAGCGCCGTGCCCGTGCGCTCGGCCGACCCATCGCGCAGGTCCAGGCGAAAGTACCCGCGCACCGAGTCGATGGGCGGGCACACGGGGCATGGCTCGTGGACGTGCGCCAGCGCCTCGGCGAGCGTGGGGAGCGGCGCGGCGGGCCCGGCGGGGCGCACCATCTCGAAGCGGTAGATGGCGCCGCCGCCCGCGCGCCCCAGCGCGTTGCGGCCGGCCTGGCGGTAGAGGAAGGCGGCGAAGCCGGCGTAGTCGCGCAACGCGCCCCGCGCCGCCTCGCGATGCCCGCGCGCGGCGCTCTGCGCCTCCCACGCCATCAGCGCGGTAACGCTCAGCGTGAGCAGCAGCAGCGCGATGATCGGCGCCGAACGGTGCCCGCCCGCGCGCCCGGGGTTCGCCATCAGGATCGAATTTTCGGGAGATGTGGATCAACCGTCGCGAAGATGCGCCACGTTGGGAAGATACGGCGTTCCGCGCGAGGTGCGGAGGGGCAGCGGGTCAGGGATTCGTCAGAATCGGGGGGATGACGTGATGGCGGTCGAGGTCGAGCGCTCCGATCTCTTGCGAGAATATGCGAGTGAACTCGTGGCTACAACGGCACACAGTCCGCCTTCGCGGACTTCGACCGCGGAACGGCAAAGGATCTCGGGATGCGAAAAGCCCCTCCGCGCGTGGCGGAGAGGCTGTCGCACGCACGATCGGCCGCGGCGTGCAGTCCGCGAAGGCGGACTTCCCGATGTTTCAGCGGCGGGTTTCAACCCGCCGTCTTGAACCCGCCGTCTTCACCCCCGCCGTCTCGACCCGCCTCTAATCCTCCGACCTCAATCCGCCGCCATCTCCCGCGGCGCATCCTCAGCGCCGGCCCCCGCAGCCTCCAGCGCCTGCGCGAAGTCGGCGATCAGGTCCACCGCGTCCTCGATGCCCAGGGAGATGCGCACGAAGCCGTCGCGGATTCCGTTGGCCTCGCGGCGCTCGCGCGTCATGGCGGCGTGCGAGGTGTAGCGGGGCTCGCTCACCAGCGTCTCCACGCCGCCGAGCGACGGGGCCAGCTTGGCCAGCTTCAGCGCCTCCACGAAGCGCGCCGCCGCGTCGCCGCCGCCGGCGATCTCCAGCCCCAGCATCCCCCCGAAGCCGGCGAGCGCCCGCTTCGCCGTCTCGTGGTCGGGGTGCGAGCGCAGGCCGGGGTAGTGCACCCGGGCGATGCCGGGGTGCGTCTCGGCCCACTCGGCCACCAGCTGGCCGTTGCGGTTGTGGCGCTCCATCCTGAGCGCCAGCGTCTTGATCCCGCGCTCCAGCAGCCACACGGCGTGCGGGTCGAGCGCCGGACCCCACACCTTGGCCCGGTCGCGCACGGCGTTCACCAGCCGGGCGCTGCCGGCGATCACCCCGGCGGTTACGTCGCTGTGGCCGCCCAGGTACTTGGTGGCGCTGTGCATCACCAGGTCGGCCCCGTGCTCCAGCGGCCGCGCGTTGATGGGCGAGGCGAAGGTGGAATCCACGATCAGCACCGCCCCGCGCCGGTGCGCCTCATCCGCGATCGGCCGCAGGTCCATCACGCGCACCAGCGGGTTGGACGGGCTCTCGCCCATCACCAGCTTCGTGTTCTCGCGGAACGCGTCGGTCCACCCGTCGGCGAACATGTCCACGAAGGTGGTCTCGATGCCGAAGCGCGACAGCTCCTTCTCCAGCAGCGCGCGGGTGCCGCCGTAGATGGCGTCGGTCGCCACGATGTGGTCGCCCGACGAGACCACGGAGATCACCGCGCACGCCATGGCCGCCATCCCGCTGGCCAGGATCACGGAATCTTCCGCGCCCTCCAGCGCGGCGATGCGCTCCTCCACCAGCACGTGGTTGGGCCCGTTGCCGTAGCGCTGGTAGAGGACGGGCCCCTCGCCACCCGGCTCGCTGTAGAAGGTGGCGCTCAGCACCAGCGGGTTCACCACCGGCGCGCCGGTCTCGCGCGGCCCCTCGCCGGCGTGCACGGCGCGCGTGCTCTGTCCCGAATGCTCCATCAGTCCTCCAGCAGTGCGGAAAGCGGCGCCACCGTGCCGTCGGGGTAGCGCGTGGCCACGCGGTGCGCCAGCAGGCTCCCCAGGGTCGACTCCGCCGCGTCGGGCGAGAGGCCGGTGTCGGCGGCCACGTCGGCGGCGCCGGCGCGGCCGCGGCGCACCAGGCACTCCCACGCGGCGCGGTGCAGCGGGTTGGCGCTGCCCAGCAGCTTCACCGCCCCCTCGTCGTCGCGCGCCACCAGCAGGAGGTTGTGCCGCTCCAGCACCGCCTCGATCGCCTCCTCGTGGTGCTCCTGGACGCCGCGCACCACGAAGAACGACTCGGACGGCCGCTCGTCGCCGCTGAAGCGCAGCAGCAGCTTGGCCACGATCTCGTCGGCGCACGAGTAGTCGAGCACGCGCACCTGCGTGAAGTCGAGGATCGACAGGCACCCGTCGCTGGCGGGGCCGTCCATCTCGGCGAGCTGGCTTTCCACGCCGCTGCGGATGGCGCGCCCGGTGGGGCGCGTCACCAGGTTGCTGAACAGCTCGGTCACGGAGCGGCGCGGCAGGGGCATGCGAAACCCGAGGTGGAGGGCCGGGGCGGCGAGCACGCTCAGGAGGCGCCGGCGTCGGCGATGGTCACCCGGTCCATCCGGTCGCCCTTGGCGATCGTGTGGATCACGTCGAGCCCCTGGGTCACCTTGCCGAACACGGTGTGCACGCCGTTCAGGTGCCGCGTGTTGGCCTCGCTCAGCACGATGAAGAACTGGCTGCCGCCCGTGTCCTTGCCGGCGTGCGCCATGGAGAGCGCGCCCACCTCGTGGCGGTGCGGGTTCCCCTGCGTCTCGCACTTGATGTTGTAGCCCGGCCCGCCCGTGCCGATGCGCGGGTGGGTGATGGGCAGCTCCTTGGTGAGCGGGTCGCCGCCCTGCACCACGAAGTCGGGGATCACTCGGTGGAAGACGATCCCGTCGTAGTAGCCGCTCTTCACCAGCTTCTCGAAGTTCTCCACCGTCCCCGGCGCTTCCTTGTCGTAGAGCTCGGCGGTGAAGGTGCCCTTGTTGGTCTCGAAGGTGACGGTCTTCATCGGCAGGATCCTCGTTCGGTCGTTGGATTTCGGAATACGGAAGCTCGAAAGCACGGAATTGTCGCGGACGTGACGGCGTCCCCGCCCTACCCGGCGCTCAGCCCGGCGGCGGGCGGCGCGGCGGGCCGGGGGCGCCCGCGCGGGCGCCGGGAGCGGGCGCGGGCGGCCTGGGCGGCGCGGCCTCGCGCGCGGGGAGGATGATCTCGATCTGCGCGCCGGGGAAGTACGGGAGCCCCGTCTCCAGCGGCACGGCGTCGTCCCACTCGGGCACGTCGGCGATCAGCGCGGTGCCGCTGCGGATGGCGATCTTGCCGCCCCAGCGCCCCACCTTCTTGCGGATCTGCTTGAGCCCCTGCCCGCGGCCCGGGTCGCGGAAGCGCGTGGTGCCGTGGATGAACGCGGCCTCCAGCGCCGTGGCGTCGCCCCAGCGGTCGCCGAAGCGGGCGGCGTGCTCGCGCTCCAGGCTTCCCTTGAAGCCGATCCCCAGGTCCATCACCGCGATCACGGCCACTTTTCTACCGAGGCGGCGGGCCCAGTTGTACACCTGGATCCCCACCCACCCCGGCGCGTCGGCGTGCTCGATGATGTTCTGCGACACCTCGGAGAGCAGCATGCTGAACGCGATCGCGTCGGAGCGCGAGTAGCCCAGCTGCTCGGCGAGAAGGGTGGAGACGCGCCCTTCGTTGAGCTCGTTGACCACGCCGTGCACGTCTTCGTGGCTGCCGATCACGGTGATGGGCAGCAGCACGCTCCCTTCCCCGGCCGGCCGGCCGCGCGGCGTGTCGCCCATCTCGAACACGGCCTGCGCGGCGGCCGTGAAGCCGATCCCCGCGAAGTAGCGCTGCACGTCGGAGCTTTGCGGCAGCTGCAGCATGGGCCGGCCGCCCGTCTCGCCGATGTAGGTGCCGAGCGCGAGGAGCCCGGTCATGCCGTATGGGTCGGCGAAGCGCACGTGGCGCGCGTCGAACAGCAGCTTCTCGTCGCCGGCGTCGGCGGCTTCGGCCAGCAGCGCCTCGAAGGCGTGATCGTTGAGGGTCTGTGCGACCGATACCACGCGCGTCATGCGCGCGCGCTCCTGAGCATGGGCATGGCCGGCAAACTACGTCCGGCGGGTGGAATCGGAAAGTGTTCGGTGTGGAAGGATGGGTGCGGCGCGGACGGACGACGACGATCGTAGAGGATCGGCTCGCCAGAACCGCCGAGGGCAGACGCACGCACCAACAACACGTTGCTTCCCCCCGGAGCCGCGGACGCGTTGTGACGTTTCAGCGTGCGCTGTGGATCAGTTTTTTTGAAAGTGGACACTACCCCGCCATCGAGGCGAAGGCGAGGCGTGCTCCATCGGCCCTCTGATCCACGCAGTTGGCGATGGCCGGGTCGGCGCCAGATTGGAAGGGCGATTGAAATCGCGGCAACGAGGGCCCGAAGTCCCGCTTCGCGGACTCCCACGCGAGCATCCCGGCGGCGCCGAACGGTTTGACCGCAAACCGGGAGACGGCGAGAAACCGGAGTGTACGCCTCCTCGTAGGGTGGGACGATGAGCGATGTCACCCTGAGCGCCCACCGCGGCGCACGTAACAGCCCAGGTGGCTGCGGGACAGCGAGTTGCGGCGCCTCGCCGGCCACGCGCCGGTCGCCGCACCGGTTGACACACGTGCGTACCGCGCCAACATTCCGGGCGGGAACGTCTGATCCCCTCCCGCGGCGCTCTCCCCTCCGCAGCGTCATCCCGGCTTGAACACGATCTTCTTCGTCTGCGCGGTGGCCGGCGGAGCCCTGCTGGTGATCCAGTTCCTGCTGGGTCTGGCGGGCCTCGACCACCCGGGCGGCTTCGACATCGGCCACACGCACCTGCACCCGGGCGACGCGCTGGGCCTGCTGAGCGTGCGCGCGATCGCGGCGGGGCTCGCCTTCTTCGGGCTTCTGGGCATGCTCACGCTGGCCAAGGGCGGTGCACCGCCGCTGGCGGTGGGCGCGGCCGTGGCGGCCGGCGGGGTGGCGATGGCGGCCGTGGCGGCCGCGCAGCGCCAGCTCCGCCGGCTGGAGCGCGACGGCACCGTGCGCATCGAGAACGCGGTGGGCGAGGCCGCCACCGTCTACCTCAGCATCCCCGGCGGCATGGCCCGCCCCGGCAAGGTCCACCTGGCGCTGCAGGGGCGCACGGTGGAATTGCAGGCCGTGTCGATGCATCCGCTGTCCACCGGCGCCGACGTGGTGGTGGTCGAAGTGCTCGGCCCCGACACCGTGGAAGTCACGCCTTCCCTTCCCCCCGAACCCTCACAGGAGCCCTGAACCTCATGCCCACCCAGAGTCTCGCGTTCCTCCAGGCATCTCCCGACGCGCTGCTGGGCAGCACGGTGCTGCTGGCCGTGGTGCTGGTGCTCGGCTTCGTCTTCTTCCTCACCAGCCGCTACCGCCGCTGCCCCGCCAACAAGGTGCTGGTGGTGTCGGGGATGGTGGGCGGGGGGAACGCCGCCAAGTGCATCTCGGGCGGCGGCACCTTCGTGTGGCCGGTGATCCAGGAGTACGACTACCTGAGCCTGGAGCCGATCCAGATCGACATCCCGCTCAAGGACGCGCTGAGCTTCGAGAACATCCGGGTAAGCGTGCCCAGCGTGTTCACCGTGGCCATCGGAACCGACGAAGGGGTGCGCCAGAACGCCGCCATCCGCCTGCTCAAGCTCGACCAGGCGCAGATCAAGCGGCAGGCGCAGGACATGATCTTCGGCCAGCTGCGGCAGGTGATCGCGTCGATGCGCATCGAGGAGATCAACAAGGACCGCGAGGCGTTCCTGCACCAGATCCAGAGCTCGATGGAGCCCGAGCTGAAGAAGATCGGCCTGGTGCTGCTGAACGTGAACATCACCGACATCAACGACGAGTCGGGCTACATCGAGGCGATCGGCCGGAAGGCGGCGGCCGAGGCGGTGCAGAAGGCGCGCGGCGACGTGGCCGACCAGGTCAAGCTGGGCGAGGTGCGCGTGGCCGAGGCCGAGCGCGAGAAGCAGGTGCAGGTGGCCAGCGCCAACAAGGACAAGGAGATCGGCATCCGCCTGGCGCAGCGCGAGCAGGCGGTGCGCGTGGCCGAGCTCGAGAAGGAGCAGAAGGTGGGCGAGGAGACCGCCGCCTACGAGCGCGAGGCGCAGGTCAAGACCGCCGAGCAGCAGAAGCGCGTGTCGGTGGCCGCCGCCGAGGCCCGCGCCATCGCGGGCGAGGCCGAGAGCCAGGCGCTGATCGCCGACACCCAGGCCAAGCTGCAGGTGCGCCAGGCCGAGGCCTACGAGGTGGGCGAGCGGCGCAAGCGCGAGGCCGAGGCCGCGGTGCTCGAGGCGCAGTACCGCGCCATGGCCAAGGCCGCGCTGGCCGACGCCGAGCGGGTGGAGGCCCAGCAGCGCGCCGAGCTTGAGGCGCCGGCCAAGGCCGAGAAGGCCCGCACCATCGTGGAGGCCGAGGCCGAGGCCGAGAAGAAGCGCATCCACGCGCTGGCCGAGGCCGGGGCCACCTACGCGCGGCTGCAGGCCGAGGCGCGCGGCCAGTACGAGATCCTGTCCAAGAAGGGCGAGGGCCTCAAGGAGATCGTGGCGGCGGCGGGCGGCGCCAACCAGGCCTTCCAGCTGCTGATGCTGGAGCACCTCGACACCCTGGCGCAGACGGCGGCCACCGCCATCTCCAACATCAAGTTCGACAAGGTGGTGGTGTGGGACGGCGGCAACGGCCAGGGCACGGGCAACTTCCTGCAGAACATGGCGCGCACCCTGCCGCCCATGATGCAGGTGATGCGCGACATCGGGGGCGTGGAGCTTCCCGACTTCCTGGGCCGTCTGGCCCCCGACGCCGCCAAGGCCGGCGCTGACGCCGACGTGGTGGAGCGCGCGCTGAAGTCGCCCGACGCGCCGCCCTCGCCCGACGACCGCGAGCGCGCCGTGCCGCCCACCGCCGGCGAGCGCCGCGCGTCGGATCAGGCGGCCACGACGGCATAGGCGCACGCCTCGGCCAAACGACAGAGCGGCGGCGCCGGGGATTGCTCCCGGGCGCCGTCGCTCGTTTCGGGAGACATCCTCAAGAGCCGGCTCGGTTAATACTTCATCGGCGTGAACCGATTATGGTTCTTGACAAAAACTGTCGGCTTGAACTACACTCTCATTAGGCCAATCTCGCGCTAGTCCGGTTGAGGCATTCCTTATTGTATCAGAGGATTTGTGACGTGGCTTCGATATGACCTAAGCGGCCTCCAGATCGCTTCAGAACTGAGCCTACCGAGGATGCGGAAATGCCGCTCCCCCGTGGGGGAGCCGGACGTCTGGATCATTGTCGAGGTCTGCGAAACGTCACCCTCGGAAAACCGGTATGGTCCCTCCGAAAGCGGCGCATTCGAGATTAGCGTTGCCGGTCTTGGGAGATATCTCATTCGCGCAGGCCGGGAGATCCGGCTCACTCGCCCGGAGGACGCAAGCGACGATGAGCTTCGGGCATGGCTTCTCGGTCCAGCCTTGGCGACCTTGCTTCACCAGCGCGGTGCGCTTCCCCTTCACGCAAGCGCGGTTGTGGTCGACCGAAAGTGTGTTGCGTTCGTGGGCCCGTGCGGAGCGGGGAAGTCGACGATCTGCGCCTTCCTTGCCCAGCGGGGATACGCGGTTGCGAGTGACGACGTCTTGGCGATTTCACGCGGCCCGTCTGGGATGCCACAAGCTGGGGCGGGAAGTTCATCGGTCCGCCTGATGGCCGATTCCCTTGCCGCGCTGGGCGCGAATCACGGCGAACATTACGGACGAGGACTGCTAGGAGAAAAACGGGTGTTGCACATGCAGCCGGGCCCAGTTCGGCTCATGGCACTGCAGTCAATCTATGCGCTCGAAGACAGTAGCGATTGTGGACATGGTGAGGTGGTGAAGGTCTCTTCGGCTGACGCCCTCAAGATAATCCTCGACAACATTTCCCGGCCCGAGTTCGCGAACGAGCTTGGGTGCTTCGAATGCACCTTTGCGCTTGCCGCGACCGTGGCGAGCCAAGTCACCGTGTACCGGCTGCTTCGTCCACGGACGCTTTCAGATATGGCGACTCTGCTGGATCTACTGGAGACGCATTGGTTTCGAGCAAAAGCCCGCCGGCCAAGGCGCGCTTTCCGCGAACGCTAGGAGTGACAATGTTGGCATCGCATTCGCTTGATCTCACCAGCACACTCGTGCAGACGGAGGGGATGTTCGCAGCCGAATTGGGGCGCGAAATCGCCATGCTGAATATTGCGCGCGGGCGTTACTACGTTTTGAACGTCACGGCGCATGCGGTGTGGCGGAGGCTGGAGAAGCCTGCGCGTGTGTCGGATATATGCGAGAGCCTCCGCCGTGACTTCGAAGTCGACTGCGCGACTTGTTACAAGGAGACGGTGGCCGTGCTGAGCGAACTCCTCGGCGAAGGGCTAGTCAGAGTCATCGAATGCGGAAGCTGAAAGGATACCTGCGGCTCTCGTGGGCCCGGCGGATGCTGTTGCTCGAAGCGGGGGTTTTGCTGGCGATTGCGGCGGTTGCTATAGCCTGCGTTCCCTTCCGGCGCTTAGCCCGGTACCTCGGCGCACATATGGAATTCGACACTGGCACGACGACCGAACGAGCTGTGGTGGAGAGGGAGGCAGTCGGTTGGGCGGTTTACGTTGCCGCTCGCAACTTCCCTTGGGTTTCGAGCTGCTTTGCGCGGGCAGTTGCGGCTAAGGTTATGCTACGCCGCCGGGCAATTTCGAGCACGCTCTACTTGGGTGTGGCCCCCGAGGGAGCGGGGATGCTCGCTCATGCTTGGCTGCGTTCCGGGCCAGTACTGGTGACGGGCGCTATTAATCGCGAGTTCGTCCCCGTTTGCTGGTTTGGTTAACGGTTGTCCCGCTTTAAAGCAGTTTCCGACGGACCGGTCTCAGTCACGTATTGGGGCCGCGTATTTTCTAAAATTTTACCTGGGAGCTTAGTATGTCCACACTGCCAGCGATGCTTCGAACCACCTCGTCTGCGACTGCAGAACCCGCAAGCGAGCATAAGATGGCTTGGGAGACCCCGACACTCCGTACAGAACTTGTAAGTCGCACTCAGAACGGTCAACCTCACGTGTCGGGCGACAGCGCATTCTTAGGGTCTTGAATGACAAGATTCCAGGTGCTTCGCACCTACGGACAGGTAGAAGTAGATCTAGTTTCCGCACCGGCTATGAGCAACACCGATGAGCGCATTCGTAGGCCTGATTAAGTTTGGGGACGGAACGAATTCCCTGCAGGACCTTCGGCGAATGGCCGCTTGCAGTATTGCAGACGTCGAAGACAACCCTCGTGCATGGCGGTTTGCAACGGCGACGGAAGCCGGATTGGGATGGATGCCCGGTCCGTTTACCGAAGAAGACGAATGTGACCGACAGCCGTTCGAAGCGGACGAACTCACAATGGTTGCCGATGCACGACTGGACAACCGCGATGAACTACTAGCGGCACTAGGAATATGGGGGGCGGACCGGCGGCGAGTTTCTGATTGCGCGTTGATTCTGGAAGCTTTTAAGAAGTGGCGCGAGGGCACGCCCCCCCGCCTATTGGGTGATTTTGCTTTTGCCGTATGGAATTCGCGGAGCCGCACACTTTTCTGTGCGCGGGATCACCGCGGCAAGCGGCCTTTCTTCTATCACCGACATGCGAACATCATCGCTTTCGCATCCTCGTCTCGTGCTCTTCTGCCGCTGTCTCATGTGCCGCGGCGGCTGAATTACCCCGCCTTGGCCGATTTCATGGCGTTCATGAGCAACCCATCCACTACCCTTCTCGAGGGTATCCTACGAGTTCCCCCCGCGCATTATCTAATTGCCACGGCGACCGACGTGTGTCTGCGTGAGTATTGGCACATGGGGGCGTGGTCCATGAGTGGCTACGGGACCGATGAAGAATGCTTGGAGGAGTTTCGGTCTGTGTTCACGGAGGCGGTGGCTTGCCGCTTACGGAGCCCCCATCCAATCGGAGCATTCCTCAGTGGTGGGCTGGATTCCTCGTCGGTGGCGTGCGTGGCAGCGCGCCTGCTTCAGTTTCGAGGTGATCGCCTTACAACCTTCACATCTGTCCCGCGACTCGGATTCGAAGGCGTCGAGGTACCTGGGTACTACAATGACGAGACGCCATATATTGAAGCCATCCGCGCACTGCACATCAATTTGGACGTGACCTACGTTCGGACGGAAGGGCAAACATTTATGGATGGATTGGATCGATCCTTCGATCTGCTTGGGTTCCCGGTCGTCAACTCCGCCAACTGGGTGTGGATCAACTCCATCCTGCACCAGGCAGCGTTGCAAGGCTTGCGAGTAATGTTGAACGGGACGGAAGGCAATCTTTGGATGAGCTACAAGGGCGCGACGAAGAGGGGAGAATGGGCACAGATTACAAGCCTACTGCAGTCGCATGGGCTCCGGGCTAGCGTCCGTGCGACTCAGTCTCTCCTTACGCGACAGATGATCGCGCGCTTTCTGCCAGAACCCGTGTGGCGCACGTACCGTAGATTTCGGGCCCGATCTCCATGGAGCGCGAATTCACCGATGCGCGCTGAGTTTGCGATCGAGACAAAGGTCCGCGAGCGATATCTTTCCTCACCGCTTGGTCCCATGGCCCGGGAGCACAGCCGTGTCGCTCTCGCGACAGAGACGCTCTCCAACTTTGAGAATGACCTTCACAGCGTCCTACGGCTCAGGTACGGTGTTGATATGCGCGACCCCACGGCCGACAAACGCGTGATCGAATTCTGCTTGAAGCTTCCAGATCACCACTTCGCACGCGCAGGACAGCGTCGCCTGCTCGTTCGCCAAGCAATGCACGGCCTCGTTCCGCCTGAAGTACTTTGGAACCAGCGTCGCGGGCTGCAAGCTGCGGATCGGTACGAGCGGATGTGCGCAGTGCGCGGGGAGATAACCAGCGAACTTGCTCGACTGGAGCGGTGCGAAACAGCGGTCCGGTGCCTGGATCTTCCGCGGATGCGCCGCGCGCTGCACACGTGGCCGGGAACGGCAGATCCGCAGCCCTTGGCTATCTCAAGAGAGCTCGATGTACTTGCGCGAGGCATCACGGTAGGCCGATTCATCCGCTGGTTTGAAGCGAACTGACCTCCCACCCAACGTGTGTTGGAATACTGCGTCATACAACTGCTACGGTCATTTTCGAGAGATGGTTCGATCCACGTACTTATCTCTCAACATATTGGCTCTTTAGGAAGAGGTAAGCTGATGACAAAGTATCTCCCTAACAACAACGCACGAGGTTCGGTGAAGGCGCGGAGGGGAGCCAGCCGCGCAGTGCTGCTCGCAGCCCTGCGTCCTGATACCCAGGACCTAGAGGAACTAGCGTTCGAGCACGCGGCCCACCTCGACTGGGAGTGGATACTGGAGCGATCACAGGTGCACAAGGTTGAGGCTCTTCTCGCGCACCGTCTTTGCGACCTCAAGGTTTCTCCTTTCCCGGACGAGGTCCGCCGTCGGCTGAAATCGGGCCAAGAAGCAAGCTTCCTGCGTGGGTACTGGAGCAGAGAGACGCTGCGCAGGGTGGCGGGAGCACTCGATGAAGCCGGTGTGCCCTTCGTGCTGCTGAAGGGAGCCTTCCTATCCGAGCACGTCTACCGCAACCCCGCCGTCCGTACCCCCTGCGATGTAGACGTGCTGGTTTCCGCTCACCGGACCATCGATGCCGACAAGGCGCTCGGTTCAATTGGCTATCGTCTTACAGGCGCCTTTCCCAAGGTCGTGAGGCTTGCCGCAGAACCGGACCAGCAACTCCACCAGGCTTATAATGGTGTAATACGAGGTAGGGAAGTGTTATATGCTCCTGGCGAAAAGAAGCACCTTCCCGTCGACCTTCACTGGAACCTGTGGGATCCAATCTCGCTAAAGGCCAAACCGGTCGACATCCACGCACACACCGTGTACGTGACCGTGGCCGGTATCCGGCTTCGCGTGCTTGACCGCGAAGCTATGCTGGTGCACTTGGCATCACACGCTATGATCGGTCACCCAGCGCATCTGCGGCTCATCCATTTCGCAGATCTACTTTGGTACCTGTCTCGTTTCGGAGTAGAGTGCAACGCTGAGCGTGTACGTGCGATCGCGCATACTTGGCGAGTAGAGGTCTACCTGGACCGCGCGCTTCAGATTATCCAAGAAATTCTGGGAACGATCATCCCAGAACATCTGCAACCTTTCCCTGAACCGGACTTTCTGCGGCGTGCTTGTTTTGAGCGGGTAACGTCCAGGATGGTCGAAGGCGCCTTGCCTCGGCGAGGAAAAAATGTGGATGGAAGGTGGGCGAGTTGTTCGATGCTGTTGTGGTATCGCGCTCTTCGCGTACCTACCGGGTATGCGACGACGCAACTCGTGTGGCCATATCTCAAGCCTATGCTTCCGGACTTCATCTTGGCCAAGATCCAGCGTTCGTCGCTGCTGCGGCGGTTAGCCCAGCAACCTCCACTGCAAGGAACGAACTGGTGTCGCGAGAGCACCGTAGTGTAGTCGAGGCCTGTGCAGCGGTAGCCCCTTCTTCGACATGGTCATCAAAAGTGTACCGGTCCTATCCAAGTGGCGTGTTCACGCTTTTGCTCGTTCCGCAGATACAACTCGCTGATCCTGGTAGATGAGAAAGAGCACCAAGCCGCCGACCCCATACGGAGACGGCGGCCCGGTTTCGCACGGATGAACCTGAGTGCTATCTCGCACTCAGCGCCCCTCGTCGTCGCCTTCCCTCGCCGAATCGGGGCGAACCCAGGGCATCTCGACGGCGGCCTGGGGGTCGTAGCGGAACCACACGCGGCGGCCCAGGTGCCAGCCGCTGGGCACGTCGGCGCGCAGGTTCACCTCGGCCAGCACGGCGTCGGGGCGCACCTGCACGAAGCGCACGGTTCCGGTCGGGGCCACCAGCACCCGCTGCCTGCGGTGGTGCCACTCGCTGAACACCGCCGTCGCGCCGTCGCCGGGAAAGCGCAGCTCCGCCCCTTCGCGCACCCGTGCCTGCGGGACCACCAGGCTCACGTCCCACTCGTGGTCGTGGAACGGATACACGGTTCGCGCGCGGATGATGGTGAAGCGCTGCATCACCTCGCCCGACGCACTCTCTTCCGGCCGCAAGGGGCTGAAGAGCGTGCGGTGGTAGGTGCACCCGGCAACGAGCGGGATGAAGAGAACGAGACGCTGGAACACGCGGCGCATCATCGGGAACTCCGGACTGGCCAGCTGTGGTGGGTGGGACGCTGAACACAATGGGCGTGTGACGCACGATGCGTGCGTGCGGCTCATCCGTCCGCCCCGGCGCGCGCCCACTCGGCGCGATGGTCGCGCAGGTGCTCGAACAGCCCGCTCCCCCCGCGGTGCCGCAGCTTGGCGGCGGCCACCGCGTTTGCGCGCCGCACCGCACCCTCCGGCGGCAGCCCGCCCAGCAGCCCGCAGAACACCGCCGCCCCCCACACGTCGCCGCAGCCCGTGGGATCGCCGCCGTCGACCGGCGTGAGGGCGGGAACGTGGCCCGACTGCCCGCCGCCCGCCGCGAGATCGCCGCGCGCCGAGTACGCCGCGCCCTCGCGCCCCAGCGTGACGAACGCGGCCTCCACGCCGTGGTCGTGGAAGCGCGACGGCACGGCGCCGGGCCGCAGGCACTCCCCCATCAGCAACTCGTACTCCTCCTCGTTCACCTGCACCGCGCGGAAGCAGCGCAGCCACTCGTCCCACTGCGGCAGGCGGCGCGGCTCGCGCGGGCCGTCGGCGCGCGGCGGGCCCAGGAAGAGCGAGTGCAGGTCGGCATACACCGGGACCGGCAGCCCGCGCAGGTGGCGCGCCGCAGGCAGCCCCAGCTCCCACCCGCAGAGGAAGTTGACGTAGAGCGCATCCAGCCCATCCACGTGCGGCGCAAGCTCGTCCCACGTCCACCCGGGCACGCCGCCGCTCATCGTCTCGCCCCGGCGCGCGTCGTCGCTGTACACCAGCTCCACGCGGTTGTTGGGCTGGTTCACCGGCACGATGCCGCCGCGCGAGCCCACGCCCTCCACCGTGTCGAGGTACGCGTGCACCCCGTCCACCAGGTCGCCGCCCACGTGGGCGATGGGCACGATCTCCCACCCCTCGGGCCGCGTGGCGGCGGCCGAGGCGAGCGAGAACGACACCCCGCCCCATGTCTCGAACGGCCGCCCCGCCGCCTGGTCGGCCAGCGTCCAGACGGTGTCCCACACGAAGGTGCCGATGATGCCGAGGCGACGGGGCAAGGCGATGGATGTCGGCGCGGGGAAAGACGGCGAACAGGTGCGTGCGTGCGCTGGAACGAGTACGTGAGCGCGTCCGGCAGCTCTGCGTGGGAGCCGCGGTCGGACCTTCGCGAAGATCGCGCCGTGCGGATAGGCCCCCCAGCCTCGCGAGCCGGGCACCCCCGCGGAATGCCATCCCGCGGAGCCGCACCCACGGCGAAGCCTCACGCAGAGCCAGCAGAGCTAGCGGACGGACCCGCTGTTCCCTGCCGCTGACTCCGCTGACCCTGCGTGAGACAGATGGTTTCCCGGCTCCCGTACGACGTTCCCGCGGCCCAGGTGCGCGGCCGGTTTCCGCAGAGGGTACGAGAAGCGGCTCCCCGGCGGGTGCCGGGGAGCCGCGACGGGCGAGAGCAGGCGCGGGGTCAGTACCCCGCGGCGGCCTCGGCCTCTTCCAGGTAGTACTCCAGCCCCAGGTGCGTGATGGGGTCCTCGCCCATCAGCCACCGCAGCGTGTTCTTCAGCTTCATCTGCTGGATGAACAGGTCGTGCTCGGGGTACAGCCCCTCGGCCGTCATCGGGCTCTTGAGGAAGAACGAGAGCCACTCCTGGATCCCGCCCATCCCGCTGCGGCCGGCCAGGTCCAGGAACAGCGCCAGGTCCAGCACGATCGGCGCGGCCAGGATGCTGTCGCGGCAGAGGAAGTCGACCTTGATCTGCATCGGGTAGTCGAGCCACCCGCGGATGTCGATGTTGTCCCACCCCTCCTTGGCGTCGCCGCGCGGGGGGTAGTAGTTGATGCGGACCTTGTGGTAGAAGTTCTTGTACAGGTCCGGGTACGTGTCGGGCTGCAGGATGTGCTCGAGCACCGACAGCTTCGACTCTTCCTTGGTCTTGAAGCTCTCGGGGTCGTCCAGCACCTCGCCGTCGCGGTTGCCCAGGATGTTGGTGCTGAACCAGCCGTCCAGCCCCAGCATGCGGGCCTTCAGCCCCGGCGCGATGATCGTCTTGATCAGCGTCTGCCCGGTCTTGAAGTCCTTGCCGGCGATGGGCACGCCGCGGTCCTCGGCCAGCTTCACCAGCGCGGGGAAGTCGACCGACAGGTTGGGGGCGCCGTTGGCGTAGGGCACGCCCTCCTGGATCGCCGCGTAGGCGTACAGCATGCTGGGCGCGATGCTCTCGTCGTCGGCGTCCAGCGCGGCCTCGAACGCCTCGATGGTCTGGTGCGTGGGGCCGGCCTTGATGTAGACCTCGGTGCTGCCGCACCACACCATCACCAGCCGCTCGCAGCCGTTCTCCTCCTTGAAGCGGCGGATGTCGGCGCGGATCTCGTCGGCCCAGGCGCGCTTGCTCTTGCCCTGCTTGACGTTGATCCCTTCCAGCTTCTTCACGTAGCGCTGGTCGAAGGCCGCCGGCATCGGCTTGATCGTCTGCAGGAAGTCCTTGATCGGCTCGATGTGCACGAAGCGGTCGAGCACGCCGGCGTTCAGGGCGCTCTCGTAGGCGTCCTGGGGGAACGGGTCCCACGCGCCGAACACCAGGTCGTTCAGCTCGGCCAGCGGCACGAACTCCTTGATCTTGGGCGCGCGCCCCTCGGTGCGCTTGCCCAGGCGGATGGTGCCGTACTGGGTGACGCTGCCGATGGGGCGGGCGAGCCCGCGGCGGGCCAGCTCCACGCCGGCGATCACGGTGGTGCTCACGGCGCCGAGGCCGGGAAGAAGAACGCCCAGCCGGCCCCCGGCGGGGCTCGGCGCGTACTGGTCGGTGCGCACGATAGGTTTACCTGTTCGCGGTTTCGGGAACGCTCCGGGGCGACGCACCCGGGGCGGTAGGGTTGGGCTCGGTGGTGCGGAGGTAGCGGGCCACCCACCAGATGCGGTAGATGGCGGTGGCGTTGGTGAGCACCGCCATCACCAGCATCACCCAGTTCAGCACCACGCCGCGGTGCCAGCTTCCGAAGAAGAGGCTGGCCCCGCCCAGCAGGATGATCCGCTCGGCACGCTGCATCAGCCCCACCTTGCAGTCGATGCCCAGCGCCTCGGCCTTGGCGCGGGTGTAGCTCACCATCAGGCTGCCGGCGAGCGCCGAGGCCACCACGTAGGCCATCCACGGCTCGCCGATGTTGGGCTCGCGGCCCAGGTACAGGCTCATCACCCCCAGCATCACCACGATCTCGGCGATGCGGTCGGTGGTGCTGTCGTAGAACGAGCCGAAGACGGTCTGCATCCCGGCGCGCTTGGCCACGTGGCCGTCCACGATGTCCACGAAGCCGCCCAGCAGCACCAGCGCCCCGCCCCACTGGATGTGGAAGAGGAAGAAGGCGAGCCCGGCCACGGCGTTGACCAGCACGCCCACCGTGGTGATCCAGTTGGGGTTCACCCGCCGCCGCACCAGCACGTCCAGCGGGCGCACCAGGGCGCGGGTGATCTCGGCGCGGTAGGCCGAGGGCTGGAACTTCAGCACCGCTCGGCCCCTTTAAGCCAGGATGATACGGCTCTGCTCGCCGGCCTCGAGCCCCTTCGCGATCTCTTCGTCGATGCGCATCATCAGCCGGTCGAAGTTGGCGCGCGCGGCCTCGAACGACTGGTAGTTGGCGCTCGCCTGCACCGTGGCCGCCAGGCGCTCGAACTCCTCGCGCTCCTCGTCCGACGGCTCGCCGCCCTGCTGCAGGCTCTGGGCGATGCCCTCCTGCAGCTGGCTCAGGCGGTTGATGCCGGCCACCGCCTCGCGGTCGTCGGCCAGGCGCTCGTTGGCGCGCTTGAGGGCCTTGTACTCGTCGCTCTGCGCCACCAGCCGGCCGATCTCGCGGGCCTTCTCCCAGATCTGCTCCATCGATCTATCCTGACGTCTCTATCTCGGTTTCTGAAAAGAAAGGAACTGCCGGATCGGGCGTGTCCCTCCGCTGCGCCCCCGCCCCGGCTGCGGCCGCACGGACGGCGACGTCATCATCGCCGGCGCGCGTCAGCCGGGCGTCACACGGGCGTCAGCCGGCCAGCTCCGCCAGCACGATGCGGTCGCGGCCGGCCAGGTCCTTGCGCACCCGCGGCGCGGCGAAGGCGCCGGTGGCGCGGACCAGCGCGCATACGGCGTCCGCCTGCGCTGCGCCGATCTCCATCGCCAGCAGGCCGCCGGGGTGCAGGTGCCCGGCCGCGCCGTCCACCAGCGGGCGGATCACGTCCAGCCCGCCGACCCCGGCGAAGAGCGCAGTGGCGGGCTCCCAGTCGCGCACCTCGGCGTCGAGCCCGGCGCGCTCTTCCTGGCCCACGTAGGGCGGGTTGCTGGCGATCACGTGGAAGCGCTCGCCGGCCACCGCGTCGTACAGGCTCCCCAGGCGAAAGTCCACCGGTGCCGCCGGAGCGGCCTCGGCCGCGTTCCCCCGCGCCACCTCCAGCGCATCGGGCGACACGTCCACGGCGACGACTTGCGCGAACGGGCCCTCGGTGGCCAGCGCCAGCGCGATGGCGCCCGAGCCGGTGCCCACGTCCAGCGCGGCCAGGCCGTCGCGGCCGGCGGCCCAGTCCAGCACCTCCTGGACGAGCACCTCGGTCTCGGGGCGCGGGATCAGCACGCGCGGGTCCACGCGCAGCACCAGGTCGCGGAAGGCGGCCGTGCCCTCAATGTACTGCAGCGGCTCGTGCTTCGCACGCCGCAGCAGCCGGGCCTTGAAATCGGCCAGCTCGTCGGCCTTGAGCGGCCGGTCGAACTGGAGGTACAGGTCCAGCCGCTTGAGCCCCAGGCTGCCGGCCAGCAGCAGCTCGGCGTTGAGCCTGGGGTTGTGAAACCCCTTGTCGCCCAGATAGTTCGCCGTCCACCCGACCAGCTCCATCACCGTCCAGCGCTTCTCCGACACGGAACCTTGCCGCTCGCGGGCGTTTCAGGGTTGGCGAAGGCGAATCGCAGCCCCCGGCCGGCGCGGCCTCCACGCGTCTCCAGGATCCACACCGCTGACTCGCTGCTGACTCCGCTGGCTCCGCGTGAAGCCGCCGTGGGGACGACCGCCGATCGAGCCGGTGCGTCGCAGCCGGCGCGGTCAGCCCTCGCGCTCGCTCTGCGAGGCCAGCTTGAGCGACTCCAGCATCTCGTCGAGCGCGCCGTCCAGCAGCTGCGGCAGGGCGTGCGTGGTGAAGCCGATGCGGTGGTCGGTCACGCGGCTCTGGGGAAAGTTGTAGGTGCGGATCTTGGCCGAGCGGTCGCCGGTGCCCACCTGCAGGCGGCGGTCGCGGGCGCGCTCGGCCTCCTGCTCGGCGATGCGCGCGTCCAGCAGGCGCGAACGCAGGACGCCCATCGCCTTGTCCTTGTTCTTGTGCTGGCTCTTCTCGTCCTGGCAGGTCACCACCAGCCCCGTGGGGAGGTGGGTGATGCGCACCGCGCTGTCGGTGGTGTTCACCGACTGGCCGCCGGGCCCCGAGCTGCGGTAGACGTCGATCTTGAGGTCGCCCGGGTTGATCTGCACGTCCACCTCCTCGGCCTCGGGGAGGACGGCCACGGTGGCGGCCGAGGTGTGGATGCGGCCCTGCGCCTCGGTGGCGGGCACGCGCTGCACGCGGTGCACGCCGCTCTCGTAGCGCAGGTCGCCGTACGCGTTGGCGCCGCGCACGTTGAACACCGCCTCCTTGTAGCCCCCCGCCCCACCTTCCGACGCCGACACCACCTCGATCTTCCAGCCGCGGCGGTCGGCGTAGCGCTGGTACATGCGGAACAGGTCGCCCGCGAACAGCGCCGCCTCGTCGCCGCCGGTGCCGGCGCGGATCTCCACCACGGCGTCGCGGTCGTCCAGCGGGTCGCGCGGGAGGAGGAGGAGCTTGAGCTCGGCCTCCTGGCGAAGGGCGTCGGCGGCGAGCTGCTCCACCTCGGCGCGCGCCATGGCGGCCATCTCGGCGTCGCCGGCGCTCTCGTCCAGCAGCGCGCGGGCGCCCTCGAGGTCGCCCTGCGTCTTGCGCAGGCGCGCGGAAGCCTCCACCACCTGGGCGAGCTGGGAGTGCTCGCGGCTCAGGTCGCGCAGGCGTTTGGGGTCGGCGTGGATGCCGGGGTCGGCGAGCTGCGTCGACAGGTCGTCGTAGCGCAGCTCGATCTCGCGGAGGCGGTCGTCCATGGACGATAGAGCGAGAGCCGGGGGTTCAGCCCCGGCTCTCGTGCTTCACTTGGCCGCCGTGTCGGCGCCGGCGTAGCGCTGCCGGAACCGCTCGATGCGTCCCGCGGTGTCCATCAGCTTCTGCTTGCCCGTGTAGTACGGGTGGCACTGCGAGCAGATTTCGACGTGGATGTCGCTGCTCGTAGAACGCGTCTGGTACGTGTTGCCGCAGGCGCAGTGCACCGTGACGGTCTGGTAGTTGGGATGGATATCCGCCTTCATGGGCGCACCTGCCTGGATCGCGTGGTCATGCTCAAAGTCCCGGGCGGGCCCGGTTCTGGTCAGGAAGAAGCATGTAAGATAGCCAAACCCGCGGGCCGTGGCAACCCGGCGGCAAAGCTCGAAACCATGGTGGGCCCGACCGCCCACACAGGATTGGATGCGGGGGCGTTACAGCGCTTGCCGCACGCGTTTCCGCCGTCTCACGCGGCTCGTTCGGCGTGAGTGGACCGGCTCCGGCGCAACGGCCTCACCCGGAGAGACGGAGGGACCAGAGGACCCGAGGCGGCGGGTCCCGTCTGCCGGGGCAGGCGTCAGAAGGCGACCTGGAACTGGGTCTTGAAGCTGTTGTGGCTGTCGCCTTCCAGCGGGTTCCAGAAGTCCCAGTTGAGCTGCACGCGGTTGAGGCCGCCCAGGTACAGGTTCACCCCCGGCGTCAGCAGCAGGCCGCCGGGGTTCGCGCCGGCGCGGTCGTTCACGTCGGCGTCGGCGTAGCTGGCGCGCAGCAGCGGCTCGGCCGACTGGATCTTCCCCCCGAGCCGCGGCGTGCGGTAGCCCAGCCACCCCTGCGTGCCGAAGAAGCGCGTGCCGGTGAAGGGCTGGAAGTCGCCGTACGCGGCTTCGGCCACCAGGTGCACGCCGGGGCGCTCGTACGCGCCGTACTCCAGGTCGGCCTCCCACGCGCTGCCGCGCCGCACCTCCACCGTGGCGGCGGGGTCGGCCGGGGCGCGCACGAAGTCGAGGCTGCTCCACGCGCCGCCGACGCGCAGGTCCTTCACGGGGCTCACCGATGCGCGCGCGGCGAGCTGGTAGGTGTTGCGGTCGCGGGCACGCTCGCGCGCCGGGCCGTTGAAGAAGCCGGCCTGGTAGCTGAGCCCCAGCGGCGCTCCCTTCGGCGCGCCCAGCACCTGCAGCCCCACGTCGCGCTCGGAGTACCCCAGCGCGCTCACCACGTCGTACTCGTCGAACGCGCCGGCCAGGCCGCGGATGCGCACGCCGCGCTCGATGGGGAGGGTGCGGGTGCTGCTGGTGAAGGTGATGGGCGAGAAGGGGCGGAAGGCCTGGCCGGCGAGGAGGGTGAAGGCCGGGTCCAGGGCGATCTTCATCCACGCGTCCTTCATCACCACGTGGTTCCCGGGGGCGAAGTCGGGCTGGATCTTGCCGCTCACCACGTCGTTGAACTTGACCGTAGCCTCCAGCCGCAGGCGGCGCAGCTCGAACCCCGTCGCCGGCACCGTGTCCACCGTGGAGGTGGCGAACTGGGTCTGGATGCGGCCGCCGATGCGGAGCTCGGCCGCGCCGCTGGTCACCACCACGCCCCCGGCGGGCTGCTGGGCGCGCACCTTCGTAACGGCCAGCAGGCAGGCGGATGTAACGGCCAGCACGCGCGCGCGTGGGCTCGGCATTCGGGCTCGTGGGAGCTGTGGGGTGAGGCGCGACGCGGGATCGGCCCGGGTTGGAGTGGCGGGACGTTATCGCGGCAACCCAACCCGGAGAATCACAAAATCGTAACGAACACGTAACGGCGATACGCCCGCGTTACCGTTTCGTGATTCAGAGTCCGGAACGACCTGCGCCACGCAAAATCAGCAGAGTCAGGAGAGAAACCGTTGTTCTCTGCTGACTCTGCTGACGCTGCGTGAGACTTTCTCAGCCTGGGGACGACGCGATGTGTGCCCGGCCGTGATCAGCCTGCCTGGGCGGGTTCAGTGGCGGAGTGGAGCGAGGCGGGCGCCTCGTCGCCGGGCGGCTCGTGCTCGGGGGTGGGGAGGGTGAAGCGGATCGTGGTGCCGCGGCCCGGCTGGCTCTCGGCCTCGATGGTGCCGCCGTGGCCCTCCACCATGTGCTTGACGATGGCCAGCCCCAGCCCGGTGCCGCCCTCCTCGCGCGAGCGGCCCGGGTCGGCGCGGTAGAAGCGCTCGAAGATGCGCGGCAGGTGCGCCGCGGCGATCCCGGCGCCGGTGTCGGCCACCTCGATGCACAGCCACGGCCGCGCCGCCGCCCCGTCTCCCGCCCCGCTCTCGTCGGTGCCCAGCACCGGCGAGTCGGCCGCGCGGGCGCGCACGGTGATGGCACCGCCGTGCGGGATGTAGCGCAGCGCGTTGCCGAACAGGTTGCTGAGCACCTGCCGCAGCGCCGAGGGGTCGGCGTAGGCGAACTCGGCATCGGGTGGCACGTCCACGTCGAAGCGCGCCTCCTTGGCCGCGGCGGCGTCGCGCACGCCCGCCCACGCGTCGCGCGCCAGGTCGGGCACCGACACGATCTCGGGCTGCACGCGCCACCCGCCCGACTCCAGGCGCGACAGGTCGAGCAGGTCGTCCACGATGTTCTGCAGCCGCTGCGCGTTCACCTGTACCGTGGACGCGAACTGCTGGCGCAGCGCGGGCGGCAGGTCGGGGTCGAGCAGCGTCTCGCTGTAGCCGCGGATCACGGTGAGCGGCGTCTTCAGCTCGTGCGAGGCGTTGGCCACGAAGTCGCGCCGCACGCCCTCCAGCCGGCGCAGCTGGCTCACGTCCAGGAACACCATCACCGCCCCACCGCCGGCCAGTGGCTGGGCGTTGGCCAGCAGGCTGCGTCCGTCCACCACCAGCTCGGTGGCGGGCACCGGCTCGCCGCCCAGCACGCTGCCCACCAGCTCGGGGAAGCCCTGCCGCGCCACCTCCTCGGGGCGCGTGCCGCGCGGGTCGGCGGCCAGCGAGAACATGCGCCGGGCGGCGGGGTTGGCGCGGCGCACGCGGCCCTGCGCGTCCACGGCGATCACGCCCTCGCTCATGGCGTCGATCAGCGCCGACATCTCGGCGCGCTCGCCCTCGAGCTGGCCCAGGCGGCGCTGCAGCTCGCCGGCCAGGCCGTTGAGCGCGTCGGCCATCTCGGCCAGCTCGTCGTGGCCGCGGGAGCGGGCGCGCTGGGTCAGGTCACCCGCGGCCATGGCGCGCGCGGTGCCGGCCAGCTGCCGCAGCGGCGAGGTGACCACGCGGCTGAACCCGAAGGACAGCAGGCTGGTGAGCACCAGCGCGATCACCCCCACGCCGAAGATGCCGCGCTGAACGCGGGTGACGGCGCGGTTCACCTCGCGCAGCGGCACGGAGACGCGGATCACCAGCCCGTTGGAGGCGGGGACGGCCAGGTACAGGTACTGGGCGCCGATGGTGGCGCTCACCCGCACGTCTTCGCCCATGCGGCCGCGCATCGCGGCGCGCACCTCGGGGCGGCCGCCGTGGTTCTCCATGGCCGCCAGCTCGGCGCCGTCCTTCTCCGAGTCGCCCTGCACGCGCCCGTCGTGGGCGATGATGGTGATGCGGCGCCCGGTGAGGCCGCCCAGCCAGTCGGCCAGCGAGTCGGGCGGCATGGCGGGCGTGCGCTCTTCCAGCGTGCGCACCAGCGTGAGCTCGCGCGTGAGGTCGTCGGCCACGATGGCCGTGAGGTGCGTGCGCAGCATGGAGCCCACGCCCAGCGTGAGCGCCACCACCACGGCGGCGATCACGGCGAGGTAGCTCAGGAAGAGCTTCTGGTCTGCGCGAAGATGCATGGGGGAAGTACGAGAGTACGAAAGTGCGAGAGCACGAAGCTACCGGAGTTCGCCCCGTGCGGCCAACGGACGCGAGCGAGCGGCCGGATGGCGGGTCGGATGGACGGAGGGCCGGGAGCGTCGGATCGCGACTCTCCCGGCCCTCGTCCCTTCCACGAAATCGCTTCCGCGCGCCGGCGATGACGTCGCGGGCGCCGGCCGGCTACCTGGGCGGGTCGGTGCGGAAGCGGTAGCCGAAGCCGCGCACGGTATCGATCCACTCGGCCTGGTCGCCCAGCTTGTTGCGCAGCCGCTGCACGTGCATGTCCACGGTGCGGGTGGCGATGTTGGCGGTCACCTCCCACACCGCCTCCAGCAGCTGGCGGCGGCTCTGCACGCGGCCGCGGCGCTCCATCAGCGTGAGCAGGAGGCGGAACTCGGTGGGCGTCAGGTCCAGCTCGCGGCCGTCCACGTCGGCGCGGGCGGCGCCGGTGTCCACGGTGAAGGGGCCCACGCGCACCACCTTGCCGCTCTTCCCCGCGGGCGGGGCCTGCTGCACCCGCCGCAGCACGGCGCCCACGCGCAGGATCAGCTCCTGCGGCGAGAACGGCTTGGCCACGTAGTCGTCGGCGCCCAGGCGCAGGCCGGCGATGCGGTCCTGCTCCTCGCGGCGGGCGGTGAGCAGGATCACGGGGATCTCGGCCGTCTCGGGGCGCTTGCGCAGCTCCTCCAGCACCTGCAGCCCCGACATGCCGGGAAGCATCAGGTCGAGGATCACCAGGTCGGGGCGCTCCACCTCGGCGGCGCGGATGGCCTCGGGGCCGCTCGACGCCGTGCGCACGCGGTACGACTCGCGGGCCAGGTGATACGCGACCAGCGCCGAGATGTCGGGCTCGTCGTCGACCACCAGGATGTGGGCGTTCGTCATCTTGGGCACGTCGGTCCGCTCGGAGCCGGATGCCCCGATCAACTGGTTGAACGCACCAGGAATGTGCGGCGGCGCTGAAGCGATCGGCAAGGCTCACCTCCTTTGGGGTCGAAGGTGATTGTATCGGCCCGTTGTAACGGCGGGGTCACGGCTGTGGATAGGGACGGAGACGAGGGGGGCGGAAGATCAGGGGACAGGGGATAGGGGATAGGGGACAGGGGACAGGGGACAGGGGACAGCAGGCGGGATCGTTGCCGATCTGGCGCCGTCGCATGTTCGACGGGGTCCGGCAGTGCGAATGGGGTGCGGTAACGACTGACCGAAGTCCGCGAAGGCGGACTGTGTGCCGTTGTAGCCGCGAGTTTACTCGCACCGTGTTCACGTTGGACCGAGGCAAATGGTTCCGCTCCGCGGCAACGACTGCTCGAAGTCCGCGGAGGCGGACTGTGTGCCGTTGTAGCCGCGAGCCGCGAGTTTACTCGCATCGTCCACGTCGGACCGAGGCGAATGGTTCCGCCCCTCCGCGGCAACGACTGCTCGAAGTCCGCGAAGGCGGACTGTGTGCCGTTGTAGCCGCGAGTCGCGAGTTCACTCGCATCGTCCACAACAGGACCCGCCTCCCGGAACGAGCGAAAAGCAGTGCGAGTACGTCACGAGTAGATCAGTCGCGTGAGGGACACGCCCGAATCCCCTGCGGTTCCGCCGTAAACGCTTAGATTACGTGAGGATTCCGCCGCACCGGCTCCCTGCTCTTCAGCCGAGCCCGCTGTTTGCGGCATCCACCCGATGCCGATCCCACACATACGACCCAGCCACGCCCCGGACGGAGCCGAATGCGCCTCCTTCGCCTGACGATCCTCCTCGCCCTGCTCCTGCTTCCACGGGCGCTCTCCGCACAGGTGGGCGGGACCACCGACATCATCACCGGCCGGGTGACCGGGCCGGGCGGCGCGGGGATCGCGGGCGTGTCGATCGAGGTGGTGTCGAGCGAGACGGCCGTGCGCCGCACCACCGCCACCCGCGCCGACGGCCGCTTCACCCTCACCTTTCCCGAGGGCGGCGGGCGCTACCAGGTGCGCGCGGCCGCGCTGGGCTTCGCGCCGCAGACCGCCACCCTCGCCCGCCAGGCCGACGAGGACGTGCTGATCGTCAACTTTCAGCTGGGCGAGCAGGCGATCGCCATCCGCGGCGTGGAGGCGCGCGCCAGCCGCACGCCGCCGCCCGGCCGCGGCGAGGCGGGCGCGCAGGAGCGGACGCTCTCGCAGGAGCTGATCAACCGCCTGCCGCTGGAAGACAACGACCCGGCGCGGGTGGCGCAGCTTTCCCCCGGCGTGGTGGGCACCCAGGCGGCCGACAGCAGCGAGCAGCGGCAGTCGTTCTCGGTGGCCGGCCAGCGCCCCTCGCTCAACCAGGTCACGGTGGACGGGACGACGTTCGCGTCGGCGCTGAGCGGCGGCCAGTTCGGCGGCGGGTCGCCGCTGGGGCTGCCGCAGGAGGGGCTGCGCGGCACGCAGGTGGTGACCAACAGCTACGACGTGGCGCGCGGGCAGTTCACCGGCGGGCAGGTGTCCATGACCACCCGCGCCGGGAGCAACTTCGTGGCGGGGTCGTTCAGCTGGAACCTGCGCGACCCCACGCTGCAGGGCGGCGCCGGGCGGCCGGCGTGGGGCGGCGGCTTCACCCAGAACCGGGTGAGCGGCGGCATCGGCGGTCCCATCCGGAAGGACAGGGCGTTCTGGTTCCTCTCGGTGTCGGGCCAGCAGCGCACCGACCGTCTGTTCTCGCTCACCCCGAACGACGACAACGCGCTGACCGCGCTGGGGGTGCACCCCGACTCGGTCGCCCGCTTCCTGGGGATCCTGCGCGACCGCTACGGCGTGACCGGGCGCACCGGCCGCTTCTCGCGCACGGGCAACGCGGTGAGCGTGCTGGGCCGGGTGGACGTGAACCTGTCGCAGGAGCACACGCTGGCCTTCCGCAGCCACCTCAACCTGTACCAGCAGGACCGGGCCCGCATCGGCTTCCTGGAGACGGAGGACAACGGCGGCGAGATGGACAGCGACGGCAAGGGGGCCATCGTGTCGCTCAACTCGCGCTTCGGGGGGAGCTGGATCAACGACGTGCGCGCCAGCGTCACCGACGACCACCGCGCCCAGGCGCCCTACGCCAGCGTGCCCGAGGGGCGCGTGCGGGTCACCTCCGAGCTGGAGGACGGGCGGCTGGGCGTGTCCACGCTGGTGTTCGGCGGCGACCGCTCGCTCCCCTCCACCAGCCGCGAGACCACGCTGGAGCTCACCGACGAGCTGTCGTTCCTCTTCCGCGACCGGCACCGCATCAAGCTGGGCGGGCTGCTCAACCACACCTCGTTCGACCAGGAGCAGACCTTCAACCACCTGGGCTCGTTCGAGTTCAACTCGCTGGCCGACTTCCAGGCGGGAACGCCCTCGCGCTTCACCCGCTCGCTGGCGCCGCGCACCAACAGCGGCGGCGGGCTCAGCTCGGCGCTGTACCTGGGCGACAGCTGGCGCCCCACGCAGCAGCTGCAGATCACCTGGGGCCTGCGCGCCGAGGGGTCGCGCTTCGACCGCGAGCCGGCCGCCAACCCCCAGGTGGAGCAGCTCTTCGGGCGGCGGACCGACGGGATCCCCGGCGAGCTGCACGTGAGCCCGCGGGTGGGCTTCAGCCTGCGGCTGAGCGAGCAGGGCACGGCGCTGAAGCTGGTGCGCGGCGGCTTCGGCGAGTTCCGCGGGCGGGCGCCCTTCTCGCTCTACGCCAGCGCCCTCGACCAGACGGGGCTGGCCACCGGCGAGGGGCAGATCGTGTGCGTGGGCCCCGGCGTGCCCACCCCCGACTGGCAGGCCTACGAGGGCGGCGAGGCGAGCATCCCCACCGGCTGCACCGCTGCCGGCCCGGCGCAGACCGCGCAGCTGCGGCCCACGGTCACGCTGTTCGCGCCGCGGTTCCAGGCGCCGCGCTCGTGGCGGGCGTCGCTGGGCTACCAGACGCAGCTGCTGCGCTTCCTGGGCGCGTCGGTGGACGTGAGCCAGGCGTGGGGGGTGAGCCTGTTCGGCGTACGCGACCTGAACCTGAACACCGCCGCGCCCACCACGCTCCCGCGCGAGGCCAATCGCCCGGTGTTCGTGGCGCCCGACGCCATCGTGCCCGCCACCGGCGAGGCGGCGTTCTTCGCGTCGCGCCGCTACGCGCAGTACGGGCAGGTGTTCGAGGTCGATTCGCGGCTGGGCTCCACCACCACGCTGGTGACGCTGGGGCTGAACGGCCTGCTGCCGCCGCGCATCCTGTTCAGCGCCAGCTACACCTGGATGCGCTCGCGCGACCAGTCCAGCTTCTCGGGGGGCACGGCGGCGGCGGGGTTCAACGGGGTGCCGGCGGCGGGCGACCCCAACCTGCGCGAGTGGGCGCGCAGCGACCTGGAGCGCCGCCACCAGCTGCTGGCCACCGTGGGCCTCCCGCTCTCGCAGACCTTCGAGCTGACGCTGATCGGCCGCGCCAGCTCGGGCGCGCCGTTCACGCCCATGGTGGGCGGCGACATCAACGGCGACGGGGCGCGCAACGACCGGGCGTTCGTCTTCAACCCCGCCACCCCGGGCGACGTGGGGATGTCGGTGGGGATCCGCAGGCTCCTGGCCTCGGCCGAGGGGCGGGTGCGCAGCTGCATCTCCAGCCAGATCGGGAAGATCGCGGCGCGCAACTCGTGCACGGGCTCGTGGTCCACCTCGCTCGACGCGCGCGCCACCATCCGCCCGCCGCAGGTCAGGGACCGCCGCCTGTCGCTCTCGGTGGACGCCACCAACCTGCCGGCGGGGCTCGACCTGCTGCTGCACGGGCAGGGCGGGCTGCACGGCTGGGGGCAGGCCGACTTCGGCCGTGACAACGTGCTCCTCTACCCCAAGGGGTGGGACCCGGCCACCCGCCGCTTCATCTACCAGGTCAACGAGACCTTCGGGCAGAACCGCATCCGCCGCGCGACCTTCTCGCCCTTCCAGGTGGCGCTCACGGCGCGGGTCAACGTGGGCCGGCAAGCGCAGGGGGCCGCGGGCGGCCTGGGCGCCATCGCGTTCGGCGGGTTCGGCGGCGGAGGGGGCGGGCGCGGCGGTGACGGCGGGGGGCGCGGGGGCGAGGGCGGCGGCTTCCGGCAGGGCGGCGGGATCGACCCCGACGCGGTGCTCGAGCGGCTGCTCCCCGAGCCGGTGTCGGCCATCCTGCTGCTGCGCGACACGCTGCGGCTCGACTCGGGGCAGGTGGCGCGGCTGCGGGCCATTTCCGATTCGCTCAAGGCGAAGAACGCCCCGCTGCGCGAGCAGATCCGCGCGGCGTTCCCGCAGGGCGGCGCCACCCCCGACGCCGCGGCGATCTTCCGCCGCATCGGGCCGCAGGTGCAGGCGGTCGCCGCCAACGTGCAGCAGGCGCTGCGGCAGGCCGAGCAGGCGCTCACCCCCGAGCAGTGGCGGCGCGTTCCCGCGGCGCTGCGCAACCCGTTCGGCGCGTTCGGCCCCGGCGGCGGGCTCCGTGGCGGCGGCGGTCGCCCGGGTGGAGGCGGGCGTCCGCGTGACAGCGCGCAGCCTCCGGCGCCGGGCCAGGCGCCTTCCACGCCCCCTCCGGCGACACCCCCGCCACCTCCCGCGCCGACGCCGGCGCCGTGAGCCGTTGCCGTTCGTAGGGGCGAGCATGCGAGTCCGCAGTGCCAGCCCCGAGTGGAAACCGTTCTACGGCTCCCGCTACCCTGTAGTACCCCGCACCCGGGACCCCGTAAGACGATGGAACGCGAAAAGGGCGGCAGGGCGCCACCCGGCCCCCTGCCGCCCTGCCCCCCGATCCCGGTTGGTCGCCCCGTCTTAGGCGACCGGTTTCCCGGCCACCAATGCTCGATGAAATTCCCCAGACACTAAAGGAGCGGCGAAAAGGTAGGTCGAAGCACTATCGTGCTTCGCGCGGAATGCCCCGCGTGGGACGGAATCCCCCATCACGGAGGAAGCAAGATGAAGCTCCGGCTAGCTGCTGCAACGCTTCTGCTCGCGCTTGTCACCGCTGCGTGCGCAAGCGAAAACCCTCTCGCGCCGAGAACGCCGCCGCAGGGACCGACAAAGGACACCGGCGGATGGATGGGGAGCGGTCACTAATCCCCTGTCACTTTGCGAGCGGTTGCGCGCGACGGGGGGGGCGATTAAGCCGCCGCGCGCAACTCGCGAAGTGCCAGAATCATCCGCTCCGCAAGTTCCGGCAACTCGCCCTCCGGAGCCTTCCGGGGCTGCTGCATTGTTGTGTGGAGACTGTCAAGCAGTGCTTCCGCTTCGAGGGCCGTACGGCCCTCGTTTCGGACGCGAGCGATTTCTAACGCTTTGGTGGCAGCGTGCGCGGCCATCCGTGGGTCCCCGATTGACTCTGCGCCGCGCGCCACGTCGATCAGCACGTCCGAACTGACAGGGTCCGCTACGCCACGCCTGACAAGAACCCACGCCTCAACCCACGCATCCTCGAAATAGGCAAGCTCTCCACCGCCACCAGCCGTAGGCGCGCGAACCTGTCTCTCGTTCCGCGTCCGCCCCCGGATGTGAGACTGGCAAACCCCAACCTTCTGTAAGCCCGGTGAGGGCGCGGCTTGTCGCACCCCTTTGGGGCTGTCACTGTCGAATGTCTAGAACAGAGAGGACAAAAAATGCAATTCGCCTTGCGTCTCTCGCTCCGCGTCATCCTCGGGCTCTTCTTCATCGGACTGGTGTCCGGCTGCGATGCGCCGAACATCACGGCCCCGAACCGATCCCCCGGGAGAGCTTCGGCCGGAAACTCTCGTCCCGGCAGAGGAACAACCGATGCTCACCCTGTCGAACTTGTCGTTCTTCGACCCGCCACCCAACAGTTCTCCCACCGCAGTATCGGGAATGTCCCCCGTCAAGTTCGGAAGCATTCCCGATTCAACATGGGTCGTAGTGACCGTGAGCGGCGACGTTCAGCAGAGATGGAATTCCGAGTGCGACATGCGACCCCCGTATTGGCCGTGCCAGACGGGGTCCGTCCTCACGCAGTTCGGCTCGGAGCCGTGGGATGACGGTGCGGTAAAGATGTGGGCGAACGAGAGTGGTGCCACCTCGGCGATCAAACTGCGCGGCCAAGGCGGGCAAAACGCCACGAGCGCAATCGGGCTGAGGTTCTTCGCAACGACCGGCACGCTGCAAGGGCGGGTCAACGCCTCACCCAAGTGGGCGTGGGATCCGAACTTCGGCAACGGACCGTTCAGCTACTACCTGAGCGGTGGGTACCAGGTGGAGGCGACGCCAGTCGCGAGTCCGGTGAGTATCACCGCATCAGCTCCCCTCGACTCGTTGGGAACGCGCCAGTACAACATACAGCCGCTGTACGGGCTACAGTTCATCAATCCCCTAGGCTGGAGTTGGAGTTGGCCCGCCGGGGCTATCTTCTGGTACTTCATTCCGGGCGACGTCGGGCCGAAACCGGGATGGTCGCAGTATATCGAAATTCCTGAGTGCCAGTTCCAAACGGTGTGCAGGTATACGCCGCCCGGACCCGGACGCATGCAGGCGGCCAGCTATGTCGAGACGCAATACGTTGTGGCTCGGAGCGAGAACGTAGGCCGCCCGGCCACCTGCCCGCTCCAGATCCGTGGCGGCTTGGCTGGTTACCTGTTCGGGTATGAGGAGGGTGGATATTCGTGGACCGCAAACTGGAACAGGTACCGGGTGTTGGATGAGCGGAACTACGATCATGCCCTGTACACTCCCGAGAAATACGACGGGTACGCTGCCGGGAAGGGTGACTACATCGTGTCGAGAAACGATCAAGCGAGGTGGTACAATCCCCGGCTCCTGCTGTGGTGCTACGCAATTGACAAGGTGAACGCGTGGGGGATCGAATACGTAGACGAGCACTACGTGGTCGTGGATAATCTCGGTGAGATTGTGCGGATGGCGGGCGAGTGACCTTGTAGTGTAATGGGAGGGGGCGCGATTGTTCGGGTGCGGATATTGCGCCCCGCTCTCCTGCCACGTTCAGAAGCGTACGGTGAGGAAGGAAATGCCCCTACCTAGCTACAGGCTCGATCCGCCCGACGCCAACTACCGCGTCTCCCCCGATGATCGGGAGACGATTCGAACCGGCTTCGATCCTGATGCGCTGGAGCGGCTACTTGCGATGATCGTTCCGGATGCACGTCCGGAACTTCTGCGGGCCTTTCAGTGGCCAGAGCGCGGCGTGCCAGCGTCAAACATCGTGAAGTTTCAAGATCCGGATCTTCAGGCCGTACTTGATGAGGTGTGGCTTCCGATGTGGGAAACGGAGATTCCGGACGCGTTAGATGCAGAAAAGAAAGAGTTCCCGGGCCTAGCGCTCGCCCGGCGGCGTAGGGCGGGCGGCTGACCAGAACGAAAGTGACCACCAACAGGTACGGCGGCGAGTGGGGGGGGCTTGTCCCCCCCGAGCCGCCGTACCAATTTTTTAGGATCGGGCTCGGGCGGCGGTCGCGCCTGCGGCGCGCCGTTTTTGTGCGGGGGCAGAGCCCCCCACCCCCATGTTTCGTCATCATGGGTGCGGGACAAACAAGCGTTTTTCTTCGAATAAGGATTTACAGTAGTTTTCGGCACACGCGCCGATTCCTTCTCCGACTCCGTGTGACCTGCTTTTACGGCGTTTGTCACACGGAGGAACGGAGGAAACGGAGAACTGCAGCCGGGTAAACAAAAGATCGGCCGGAGCGAGAGATCGCCCCGGCCGGTCTTTTCTTCTCCCTCCGCCGCCGCCCTATGGACCGGCGTGGACCGGCGAGCCGGCTTCCTCCTCCGCGTCGCCGGAGGCGGCATTCGGCTCGGTGTCGGGCTCTGCTTCGGGCGATGCGGCCCGGTCGCGCTTGCGGCGGGCCTTGGGGTCGGGCGACAGGCCGTCGGGTCGCGGGGCCGAGGCTTCCGCCACCGCCGCCCGTCCGGCACTCGCCTGACCCTCGCCCGACGCGTCCGCGCCCGGATCGGCAGACGCACCGGATACCGGCCCACCGGCGGAGGGTTGCGCATCCCCCGCGTCCCGCAGGTCGGCAGACCCGGCCGCATCCTCCGCAGCCGGTGGATCGGCGGACCCGTCGTCGGCAGCGGGCGCGGGGACCGGGTCGGGCGGCGGGGGCGGGAGGTCGGCCACGTCCATCGGCGGCGACGAGCTGCTGGGCGCCGGGTACACGTCGTCGTCGATCAGCGGCACGCCGCCCATCTCCGACACCTTGGCGGGGAGCGTGAGCCGGAAGGTGCTCCCCTCCCCCGGCGCCGACTGCACCGTGAGCGTGCCGTCCAGCAGCTTGGCGAGGCGGCGCGAGATCGGCAGCCCCAGCCCCGTGCCCTGGTGCTGGTTGGGCTGCGACAGCTGCACGAACTCGTCGAAGATCTTCTCCAGGTCGTCGGGCGAGATCCCCATCCCCCGGTCGGCCACGTCCACCTCCACCCCGCCGTCGGCGCGGCGCCGGCAGCTGACCGTGATCGGCTTCCCCTCGCCGAACTTGATGGCGTTGGACAGCAGGTTCAGCAGGATCTGCCGCACCCGCCGCGGGTCGGTGATCAGCGTGACCGACTCGCCGCTGAAGTCGAGCGCCAGCTCGCTGCCGTGCTCGTCGGCCAGCGGGCGCACGGTCACGAACAGGTCGTGGATCAGCCCGGGGAAGGTGGCCGGCTGGATCTCCAGCTCCAGCTTGCCGGCCTCGATCTTGGACAGGTCGAGGATGTCGTTGACCAGCTCCAGCAGGTGCTTGGCCGCCTTGTTGGCCCGGTCGATCCCGCGGGCCTGCTCGGGGTTGAGCGGCCCGTAGATGTCGTCCAGCAGCAGCGCGCTGTAGCCCAGGATGGCGTTGATGGGGGTACGCAGCTCGTGGCTCATGCTGGCGTAGAAGCGGCTGCGCGCGCTCATGGCCGCCTCCAGCTCGCTCTGCCGCGCCTGCAGCTGCTCGTTCACGCGGCGCAGCTCCTCGCCGGTGCGCTCCAGCGACACCGCCTGCTGCCGCAGCGCCTCCTCGGCCGCCTTGCGCTCGCTCACGTCGCGGGCGATCACCGTGAACACCCGCTCGGCCTCCAGCTCCAGGCAGCTGATCGACGCCTCGGCGGGGAACCGGGTCCCGTCGGCGCGGCAGCCGGTGAGCGTCAGGCTGCGGGCCGGCGGGCGCGCGGGGCCGCGCGCGTCGGGGGTGGTGCGGGTGTCGCGGCACACGCGGTCCAGGTCCACCTGCTCGAAGCCCTCGAACAGCTGGTCGGCGGTGCGCTCCATCGCGTCGTCGGTCACCAGCGCGAACATCACCTCGGCGGCCTCGTTGAACAGCGTGATCACCCGGTCGTCGCCGAAGGTGATGATGGCCTCCTGCACGCTCTCCACGATCTCGGCCATGCGCGCCTCGCTCTCGGAGAGGCGGGCGCGGTGCTCCAGCTCCAGCTCGCGGCGCTCGGCGTCGCGCAGGCGCTCGGCCTGCTCGCGCAGCTGCTCGGTCTTCAGGTACAGGTCGATGAACACCGACACCTTGGAGCGCAGGATGTCGGGGTTGAAGGGCTTGAACATGTAGTCCACCGCCCCCACCGAGTACCCCTGGAAGACGAACTCGTCCTCCTTGCTGATGGCGGTCAGGAACACGATGGGGGTGAAGCGGCTCCGCTCGCGCTTCTTGATCAGCTCGGCGGTCTCGAAGCCGTTGAGCCCCGGCATCTGCACGTCGAGGAGGATGCAGGCGTAGTCGCGCCGCAGCACCTCGCGCAGCGCCTCCTCGCCGCTCAGGGCGCGCACCAGGTCGTGCCCCAGCGGCTCCAGGATGGCCTCCAGCGCCATCAGGTTCTCGGGGCGGTCGTCCACCATCAGGATGGCGGCGCGCCGGGGGGCGCTCACGTGTGCACCGCCTTGCACGGGGGAAGGGCCCGCCCGCGGATCGCCGCCAGGTGCGGGCCAATGCGCTCCAGCGGCAGCACGCAGGCGCCGGGCACCGCCTTCAGCGCCATCTGCGGCATCACCTTCACCTCGGCGGTGGCGGGCTCCTGCACGATGGCGTAGCCGCCGCGCTGCACGATCTTCTGCAGCCCGCGCGAGCCGTCGGCGTTGGCGCCCGTCAGCACGATGCCGATCACGTCGGCCCCGTAGGCGTCGGCGGCCGAGGCGAACATCACGTCGATGCTGGGGCGGCTGTAGCGCACCGGCTCGTCCACCGACAGCACGAAGTAGCCGCGCTCCACCAGCAGGTGGTAGTCGGGGGCGGCCACGTACACGCGCCCCGCCTGCAGCGGCTCCTTGTCGTTGGCCTCGCCCACCTGCAGCGGGGTGCACTCCTGCAGCAGGTCGCACAGCGCCTCGCTCTCCTTGCTGCGGTGCTGCACCACGGCGATGGGGATGTCGAACCCCGCCGGGAGCGACGCCACCAGCGTGCGCAGCGCGAACAGCCCGCCGGCGCTCACCCCCACGGCGATCAGCCCGTAACCCGCCACCCCCGCCGTCACCCGGCCCTCCGGTAGATCTTCTCCTTGAGGTTGAGCGCCTCGTACTGCTCCTCGTAGCGGGTGAAGCGGATGGTCTCCTTGTTCCCCAGGCAGAGGATCCCCAGCGGTACCAGCGAGGCGTAGAAGAGGTCGTGCACGCGGTTCTGCAGCTCGCGGTCGAAGTAGATCATCACGTTGCGGCAGAGGATCACGTGGAACTCGGCGAACGAGCCGTCGGTGACCAGGTTGTGCTGCGAGAAGACCACGTTCTTGGTGAGCGAGGTGTTGAACAGGGCGCCGTCGTACATGGCCGTGTAGTACTCGCTGAACGAGCGGGTTCCGCCGGCCTTGAGGTAGTTCTCGGTGTACTCCTTCATCTTCTCCAGCGGGAAGATGCCGGCGCGCGCCCGCTGCAGCACCACCTCGTTGATGTCGGTGGCGTAGATGCGGGCGCGGTCGTACAGCCCCTCTTCCTGCAGGAGGATGGCCATGGAGAACACCTCCTCGCCCGTCGAGCACCCGGCGTGCCAGATGCGCAGGAACGGGTAGGTGCGCAGCAGCGGCACCACCTCGGCCCGGAACGCGGCGTAGAAGCCCGGGTCGCGGTACATGGCGGTGACGTTGATCGACAGGTCGAGCAGGAGCTGCTCCATGGCCTCGGGGTCGTGCAGCACCCGGTCCTGCAGCTGGCTCACGGTGGACAGCCCCTCGGCCCCGATGCGCTTCCACAGCCGCCGCTTGAGCGACGAGAAGGCGTAGGAGCGGAAGTCGAAGCCGTAGTGGCGGTACATGGCCTCCAGCAGCACCTCCACCTCCACCCGCTCCAGCTCGGGCGGGTAGCCCGCCGGGGTGTCGGGAAGGTTGGCCGAGCTGCGCAGCATGGGCTGCGACGAGTCGTCGCGCCGCCGCGTGGGCCGCTCGTCGCCCCGCCCCTTTTGCCCCTGCCCGCCGGTGTCCTTCACTGCTACGGCCATGTGTGCCCGTGGATGGTTCTCATCTGCCGCGGCTCTCTCTCGCGCGGCGCCACGAGCAGCACTTCGCAAGCCCTTTGCCGTTCGCTCGGCCGGAGGCGTTCCGGCGAACGATGCCGGACCTCGATTCCTGTTTGCGCGGGTTCGATGGGGTTTCCCTGGTGCCGAGTGCGAAGTGCCGAGTGCGAAAGTGCCGAGTGCCGGGCCCTGCTCCAAGCCGGCGGTGCGAGCCGCCCGGCCTCTACCGACTCTCACCGGGCCCACAGAGTCACCTGGCCCGTCGAGATCCGTCGAATCCGTCGAATCCGTCTGGTCCGCCGAGCCCCCAATCTGCCGGCACGGGCGCGCGGCGGCGTCCGGGTTTTCTCGATCTCCATGTCCTCCAGATCCCCATCGGAGCCAGGGACCCGTCGCTCCGCACGTGCGCCGCGAGCGGTCACCCCCGGTCCACGCGGTTGGGCGTGGCGGTGGTCCGAAATCCCACGACCGTAATGCCGACGAAACGGCGCGGGCGCAAGGGCAGGCCGGCCCCGGGCGGCGTGCCCGGGGCCGGTCGCGGTGACGTCAGCGGTAGAGCCAGACCCGCATCAGCGACAGCAGCTGGTCGGTGTCCACCGGCTTGGTGATGTAGTCCGACGCGCCGCTGGCGATGGACTTCTCGCGGTCGCCCTTCATGGCCTTGGCGGTGAGCGAGATGATGGGCAGCTCGGCGTGCTCGGGCATGTCGCGGATCGCCTTGGTCGTCTCGTAGCCGTCCATCTCGGGCATCATCACGTCCATCAGCACGATGTCCACGTCGGGCTGCGCGGCCAGGACCTCCAGCGCGTCCTTGCCGTTCTCGGCGAACACCACCGCCATCCCCTGGCTCTCCAGCACGCTGGTGAGCGAGAAGATGTTGCGCATGTCGTCGTCCACGATCATCACCTTCTTCCCCGCGAACAGGCTGTCGGTGCTGTGCAGCCGCTCCAGCATGCGCCGCTTCTGGTCGGGGAGCTTGGCCTCGATGCGGTGGAGGAAGAGCGCGGTCTCGTCCAGCAGCCGCTCGGGGCTCTTCACGTCCTTGACGATGATGGTCTCGGCGTAGCGCCGCAGCTGCGTCTCCTCCTCGCGCGAGAGCTCCTTGCCGGTGTAGATGATGATGGGCAGGTCCTGCACGCCCTCGAAGCCCTTGACCTGCTCCAGCAGCTTGAAGCCGTCCATCCCCTGCAGCCCCAGGTCCAGCACCATGCAGTCGTAGTGCTTCTCGGACAGCTCGCGCAGCGCCTCCTCGGCGGTGCCCACGGCCGTGATCTCCACGTCGTCGTCGCCAACCAGCTCGATGATGCTGTTGCGCTGCGTCTCGTCGTCCTCCACCACCAGCAGGCGCTTGACGCCGTCGGAAAGGAACGACTGGATGCGCTCGAACGCCGAGTCGAGCGCGTCCTTGCTCACCGGCTTCTCGAGGTAGCTGAGCGCCCCCTGGCGCAGCCCCCGCTGCCGCTTCCCCACCCCGGAAACGATGTGGACGGGGATGTGGCGGGTGTCGGGCGAGTGCTTGAGCCGGTCGAGCACCGTCCACCCGTCGATCCCCGGCAGGTCGATGTCGAGCGTGACCGCGTCGGGGCCGTACTCCTGCACCAGGTCCAGCCCGGTCTCGCCGTCGAGCGCGACCAGCGCCTTGAACCCCTTCTCGCGCGCCATGTCCAGGAGGATGCGCGCGAAGGCCACGTCGTTCTCTACGATCAGCACCACCCGGTCGCCCGGCTCAACGCTCGAGCGGTCGTCGTGGATCCCCACCGACTGCGGGTCGCGCGGGCGCCGCCGCCGCTCCTGCGCCGGCGCGCCGCCGCCGGCCTCGTCGTCCTCGTCCTGCTGCTGCAGCTGCGCGGCCTGCGCGCCCCGGCGGCGGCGCAGCGCCGCGGGCCCCGGCGCCGGCGTGGCCGCCACGGGCGAGGGGCCGCGGCGGCTGCCGCTGCCGCCGTTGCCGCCATTCCCGCCGCCGCCATGGCCGCCGCGGTGCCCGCCCTCGTCGTCGTCGTGGTAGTCGTCGGGCTCGCCCGGCCACTCGCGCGGCAGGAACAGGGTGAAGGTGCTCCCTTCGCCCTCGGCGCTCTCCACGCGGATCTCGCCGCCCAGCAGCCGGCTCATCTCGCGGCTGATGGACAGCCCCAGCCCCGTGCCGCCGTACTTGCGGCTGGTGGTGCCGTCGGCCTGCTGGAAGGCCTCGAACACCAGGCGCTGCTTGTCCTTGGCGATGCCGATCCCCGTGTCGGCCACGGCGAAGGCGATCACGTCGTCGGCCTGGTCGAGGGTGGGGTTGCCGAAGCGGCGCCCCTTGTCGGCCTTGCGCATGGTCAGCGACACGCTGCCGTCGTGCGTGAACTTGAAGGCGTTGCTGAGCAGGTTCTTGAGCACCTGCTGCAGCCGCTGCCCGTCGGTCCACAGGCTGTCGGGAACGTCGGAGTCGATGGTGACGTTGAGCTCCAGCCCCTTCTGGTCGGCCAGCGGCCGGAAGGTGCGGTCCACGTAGCTGGCCACGTCCTTCAGGTACACGTCCGTGGCGTTGATCTCCATCTTCCCGGCCTCGACCTTGGACAGGTCGAGCACGTCGTTGATCAGGTTGAGCAGGTCGGTGCCGCTCTGCAGGATGGTGGTGCTGTATTCCACCTGCTTCTCGGTCAGGTTGCCGTCCTTGTTGTCGGACAGGAGCTTGGCCAGGATCAGCAGCGAGTTGAGCGGGGTCCGCAGCTCGTGGCTCATGTTCGCCAGGAACTCGCTCTTGTACTTGGAGCTGAGCGCCAGCTGCTCGGCCTTGTCCTCCAGCTCGCGCCGGGCGGCCTCCACCTCGGCGTTCTTCTGCTCCACCTTGCGGTTCTGCTCGGCGAGGAGGCTGGCCTTTTCCTCCAGCTCCTCGTTGACCTGCTGCAACTCTTCCTGCTGGTCGCGCAACGCCTCTTCGCTCGCCTTGAGCGTACGGGCCTGGGCCTCGAGCTCGGCGTTGGTGCGGCGCAGCTCTTCCTGCTGCTGCTGCAGCTCCTTGGACTGGCTCTGCAGCTCCTGGGTCAGCTTCTGCGACTGCTCCAGCAGCTCCTCGGTGCGCATGTTGGCGGCGATCATGTTGATCACCACGCCCACGCTCTCGGCCAGCTGGTCGAGGAACACCTGGTGGATCTGCGAGAAGGGGTTGAACGCGGCCAGCTCGATCACCGCCTTCACCTCGCCCTCGAACAGCACCGGCAGCACCATGATGTTGCGCGGCGGCGCCTCGCCCAGGCCGGACGAGATGACGATGTAGTCGTCGGGCACGCCGGTGAGCAGGATCGGCTTCTTCTCCAGCGCCGCCTGCCCCACCAGCCCCTCGCCCTCGCGGAAGCGGTTGGCCAGCGTCTTCCGCTGCTTGTAGGCGTAGCTGGCGATCAGCTTGAGCACGGTGCCGCGCTCGTCCTCGGCCAGGAAGAACGCGCCGTGGTGCGCGCCCACCAACGGCGTGAGCTCCGACATGATGAGGCGGCTGATCGACTCCAGGTCCTTCTGGCCCTGCATCATGCGGCTGAACTTGGCCAGGTTGGTCTTCAGCCAGTCCTGCTGCGCGTTCTGCTCGGTGGTCTCCTTGAGGTTGGCGATCATCTGGTTGATGTTGCGCTTGAGCTCGTCGAGCTCGCCGCGCGCCTCCACCGTGATCGTCCGCGTCAGGTCGCCGTTGGTCACCGCGATGGCCACGTCCTTGATCGCGCGCACCTGCGCGGTCAGCGAGTTGGCCATGGCGTTCACGTTGTCGGTGAGCGCGCGCCACGTTCCCGCGGCGCCCGGCACCTCGGCCTGCCCGCCCAGCTTCCCTTCCGTCCCCACCTCGCGGGCCACTCGGGTGACCTCGTCGGCGAACACGGAGAGGCGGTCCACCATGCTGTTGATCACGTCCTTGATCTGCAGGATCTCGCCGGCCGCTTCCACCGTGATCTTGCGGGTCAGGTCGCCGTCGGCGATGGCCGTGGCCACCGCGCTCACGTCGCGCAGCTGAACCGTCAGGTTGCCGGCCAGCTGGTTCACGTTGTCCGTCAGATCCCGCCACACGCCCGCGACGCCTTCCACGCGCGCCTGGCCGCCCAGCTTCCCTTCCGTGCCCACTTCCTTGGCGACTCGGGTCACCTCCGAGGCGAAGGCGCTGAGCTGGTCCACCATCACGTTGACGGTGTTCTTCAGCTCCAGCATCTCGCCCTTGACGTCCACCGTGATCTTGCGGGAGAGGTCGCCGCGCGCCACGGCCGTGGTCACGTCTGCGATGTTGCGCACCTGGCCGGTCAGGTTGCTGGCCATGAAGTTCACGCTGTCGGTCAGGTCGCGCCAAACGCCGGCCACGCCTTCCACCCGCGCCTGCCCGCCCAGCCGTCCCTCGGTGCCCACCTCGCGGGCCACGCGCGTCACCTCGCTGGCGAAGGAGCTGAGCTGGTCCACCATCACGTTGACGGTGTTCTTCAGCTCCAGCATCTCGCCCTTGACGTCCACCGTGATCTTGCGGCCCAGGTCGCCGCGCGCCACGGCCGTGGTCACGTCGGCGATGTTGCGCACCTGGTCGGTCAGGTTGCTGGCCATGAAGTTCACGCTGTCGGTCAGGTCCTTCCACGTGCCGCCCACCCCGGGCACGTTGGCCTGGCCGCCCAGCCGCCCCTCGGTGCCCACCTCGCGGGCCACGCGGGTCACCTCGTCGGCAAACACGGAGAGCTGCTCCACCATCACGTTGACGGTGTTCTTCAGGTCGAGCATCTCGCCCTTGACGTCCACCGTGATCTTCTGGCTCAGGTCGCCGTTGGCCACCGCGGTCGTCACCAGGGCGATGTTTCGCACC
>Ga0070686_100000094_pt1 | contig 61903 bp, 61 predicted proteins | sample KBSS23LmetaG_FD_65654 | JGI IMG/M metagenome (GOLD analysis project Ga0070686, IMG submission 65654) | Switchgrass rhizosphere microbial communities from Kellogg Biological Station, Michigan, USA - KBS S2-3L metaG | ecosystem: Host-associated > Plants > Roots > Rhizosphere ...
GTGCAGCTCGTAGAAGACGGCGTCCTTGTACCAGAGCGGGTCGTCGCTCACGGGCTTCCCTCAGTCTGCGGTTCGCGAAGTCTGGCTCCGAAACGAATCCCGGCGCCGTGGCGCCGGGATTCGTGGTGCGTTGAGAATTGCGCGCGCGGTGCTGCAGGAAGCGGGCCTTGGCTGATCTCCTCAAGGCTGGGTGATCATCCCTGTTGTTCTGCTTCGCAACGACCTGTACTGTAACTGCGCTCGCCCCATTGAAACCGCAATTGACCATGACCCCACGACCCGCTCAATCGCACGATTCAGCTGACCGAAAGCTGGTGTTTATCTCGTACAGCCACGCGGACGCGAAGTGGCTCACGCGATTGCGTGTACATCTCAAACCGCTTGAGCGGCACGGCCTGATCGTGTCCTGGGACGACACGAAGATCAAACCAGGCACTGAATGGCGAGAGGAGATCCGAAACGCTCTCCAGCGCGCGCGGGTGGCCGTGCTGCTCGTAAGTGCCGACTTCCTGGCCTCTGATTTCATCGCCACCAACGAGCTGCCGCCTCTTCTACAAGCCGCGGAGGCGCACGGGACTCGGATTCTCCCGCTGATTGTCAGCCACTGCCGATTCGAGAAGACGTCCGGACTGTCGCGCTTCCAGGCGGTGAACAATCCCTCCAAGCCGCTTGCTACGCTCGAACATTCTCGTCGCGAGGCTGAGTTCGACAAGTTGAGCCAAATCATTGAGGAGGCCCTGGTATCGACCTCCGAGGCGCCGCCTTTGTCTCGGGAGGACCCGGACGCGAAAGGAGCCGACGCAAAGCCCCGGAGCAGGGAGTTGGCGAAGCGCCACGAGCTGCGGCTACGCTTCTGGGCACAGTTGCTCGAACTTGCGAGGAAGAAGGGGTTGCCGTTTCATGCCAATCGGTCCCCTAGCACGTCAAGCTGGATTGGGGGCAAAGTCGGTATCGCCGGATATCGCTTGAATTACGTAATCTGGATGAATGATACAGGTGCCGTCGAACTCGATATCGACACGGGTGACAAGCGTGAGAACAAACGCGTGTTCGATGCGCTCCGGTCGCGAAAGGCGGAAATCGAGCGTGCGTTCGGTGCCCCGCTGGATTGGCAGCGGCTCGACGACGCGCGGCGGTCCAGCGTCCGCTACATCATTCGGGAAGGTGGGCTCACGACGCCCGAGCCCGAATGGCCCAGGATCCAGGCCGCGATGGTTGAGACCATGGCTCGGCTGTCGGGGGCGATCAAGCCACATCTGCAATCTCGCGCCAGCGCATCGCTGAAGTACCAGCCGCTGGAGGACTACCTGGCAGACCGGCAGAATAAGCTTGTCGTACGGCTGTCTTTCCCTAGTCTCGAGACGATCATCGCCGGGTCCTTGCCCGCGTCGGCACACCAATACCGCGAATGGTGGTCGAACCAGTCCGATACATCCAACCGCCCGCACGCGGCAGCCTGGCTGAATGCAGGCTTCAAGGTCAGCCGTGTCGATCAAGAGAACGGGTGGGTAGAGTTCGTGCCGAAGGATTCTGCGAAGGAAGACACCGCGGAGTGAAGGTCTTCAAACTACCGTAGCTGCCTCAGAGCTTCTCATCCCGGTTCCGGTCCGCACCCTCACCCCGTGCCGTTGAACCGTCCTGCCATCTAGGTGACCATGAACTTTACCGCGGCAATTCTGATCTTTGCGTTTTTAGAACTACCGCGCCAAAGCCCGCCGACGGCATGCTGGAGGGATGTCGGTCGGAAGTCGGAATACGGATCCGTGGACCAGATCCGCGATCTGCAGCAGTTTGCGCGCTCGAACACGTCTTGTGAATTCTTCGCCATCACTTGGCGCATTCGGCCGCTCCCCAATCGAAAGAGCTTGGTGATTTGGGACATCAACGCGCAGCGGCTTGTGAGGATACACATCGATAACGGGCAGTCGCGGTGGGAGCGGTGGACGGGGGTCACGCGCCGTGCGGTGATCGCCGATGATCCTGGGGATGGCTACGACTATGCCTCTTACACCAATGGAACAGGACCAGCAGGACTTTCGCACGCCGCAAGGACCTTCGTGCTCGCACATGCTCGGGCTACATTCGACATCGGGCTCTAGCACGCTTCTTTCGCCGGCCTAACACCGCTGCAGCGGTCGTTCGAGCGCGCCACACGGTTGCTGCTTGATACGAACGACTCCGCGCCTGACAATCGGCTGCAGGGGATGCGGGGCCGCCCAAGATTAGCGGGGAACGGCAGTCTTGCGCGCCGGCCCCGCGCCTCTGACCCATGTGTCGTCAGGCTGCTAGTCAGTTGGGTGAGAGCGGACGCATACTTGCCTCCCATCAAGCGAGGCGAGCGATTGTTCGACCACCGCAGACCACCGCATCAAAAACTAATTCTCGTGTCGTCGTCGATATCTTTTTCTCTACTGCGTTGGCGCTGCCGCGGCTCGCGCGTCACGGAGTCGTAAGCCCGTGCGCTTGTCGAACGTCTCCGGACCGCGTTTGATCCTTGGGTGGGAGGCGGTCCCGGGGTCGGCGCGGTGGATGGAGCGCACCTTCCGCGTCCGCTGACGATGCCGGAATCATCCTGGCGCGTCCTCGGCTACGACCGCTTCGCGCGGGAGGAGTACCTCATCGGCGAGTTCCCCTCGCGCGCGCTGGCAGAGGCTGCCGCCCGCGAGGCGGAGCGCCGGCACGAGCTCACGCAGGACGCACCTCTGCGCGACGACGTCTGGGTCGTTGCCCCCGAGCCCGCCGCCGATCATCCGCCGCACGCCGGCTGCCGCACCTGCGGTATGCTGGGTGAGCGGGAGCGCGGCTTCCAGACGATCGGCCGGGAAGAGGAGGCCACCCACCTCCCGCCGTCCGTCTCGCTCCTGCGCATGGTCGGCGACCTCACGGCCGAGTCTAGCGGCACTCTGCAACTCCGCCAGTGCCCGGACTGCTCCACGTATTATCTGCTCCGCGAGGAGCACGAGTTCCTCTACGGCGGCAGCGAAGACGAGCAGGAGCTGACCCGGCTGAGCGATGCCGCGGCTGCGGAGTACCTGCAACCCCCTCCGTCCAGCGGCTGAGCCGGCCGCCGCCGCACCTGACGATCGGCTGCAGGAGATGCGGGGCGTTGAATGCTTCGGGCGCAGGAGAGGCTTGTGCGCCGGCCCCGCGCCCCTGACCCTTGCGTCGTCACACTACCCCTCACCGCCCCCGGCTACAGTCTCGATGGCGAACAACAGGCAGTCCGGTCGGGCGGGATGGCGGACAGCGGCTGCCGCGGTGGCTCTCGCCGCCCTGGTCGCCGGGTGGGCTGGAGCGCTGATCGCGCCGGCGGTCGCGTTAGGCTACGGCGCACTGAGCTGTATCGCCTTCATGCTATACCGCCATGACAAGAACGCGGCTCAAGCTGGCAGGATGCGCACGAGAGAACGGACGCTCCACCTGATCGACCTGCTCGGCGGCTGGCCCGGAGGGCTTCTCGCTCAAGATCGCTTTCGACACAAGACGCGGAAAGCGTCGTTCCAGTTCGTATTCTGGGCGACTGTGGCGATCAATTGCGCGCTGCTCGGCTGGCTGGTCAGTGCCGGCCGCCCCGCCTGACACGGCATTTCCTCCGGCGGGATTACGTCTCCGGCCTCCGTGGAGTCACGACGGTCGCCGGGCCACGATGCGCCAGTCCGCGGCGAGCGCTCGCACCTGCTGCGCGGCGCGGGGCGCGGCGTGTGCGGAGGTGGTGGGGCCGGTCCGCATCCGCGGAAGGCGGAGCGGACGAACCCAGACCACCGAAACCCCGATCCATGGCCCCGTTCCCGTTCGACAACAGCTACGCGCGGCTTCCGGAGCGCTTCTTCGCGCGGGTGAGCCCCACGCCGGTGGCGGCCCCGCGGCTGGTCCAGCTCAACACCGCGCTCGCCGCCGAGCTGGGGGTGGACCCGCAGGCGCTCGCCGGCGAGCAGGGCACGCGGATCTTCGCCGGCAACCAGGTGCCCGAGGGCGCGGAGCCGATCGCCACGGCATATGCGGGGCACCAGTTCGGCAACTTCGTGCCGCAGCTCGGCGACGGGCGCGCCATCCTGCTGGGCGAGGTGATCGACCGCGGCGGAACGCGGCGCGACGTGCAGCTGAAGGGCGCCGGCCGCACCCCGTTCTCGCGCGGGGGAGACGGACGGGCGGCGGTGGGCCCGGTGCTGCGCGAGTACCTGGTCAGCGAGGCGATGGCGGCGCTCGGCATCCCCACCACCCGCGCGCTCGCCGCCGCGACCACGGGGGAACCGGTGCGCCGGGAGACGATGCTCCCCGGGGCGGTGCTCACCCGCGTGGCGTCCAGCCACATCCGCGTGGGAACGTTCGAGTTCTTCGCCAGCCGCGGTGACGTGGAGGGGGTGCGGCTACTGGCCGACCACGTGATCGCGCGGCACTACCCGGCCGCGGCGGGAGCGGAGAACCCGTACCGCGTCCTCCTGGACGCCGTGGTCCGCGCCCAGGCGGAGCTGATCCCGCAATGGCTCCTGGTGGGGTTCGTCCACGGCGTGATGAACACCGACAACACCTCGGTGGCCGGCGAAACGATCGATTACGGCCCCTGCGCCTTCCTCGACGCGTACGACCCCGCCGCCGTCTTCAGCTCCATCGACACCCTCGGGCGCTACGCATACCACCGGCAGCCCGAGATCGCGCAGTGGAACCTGACGCGGCTGGCCGAGTGCCTCCTCCCCCTCTTTGCCGACAATGTGAACGAGGGCGCCGAGCAGGCGTACGAGTCGCTGGGCGCGTTCGTGCCCGCCTTCAACCGGGGCTACGAGAGCGGCCTGCGGCGAAAGCTGGGGCTCACGGTCGAGCGGGAGGGCGACCTGCCCCTCGCCCAGGAGCTACTGCGCGTGATGGCCGAGGGCCGGGCCGACTTCACCCTCACCTTCCGCCGCCTGTGCGACGCCGCCGCGGGCGAGGAAGGCGACGCGGCCGTGCGCAGCCTCTTCGCCGAACCGGCCGCCTACGACGCCTGGGCCGCGCGCTGGCGGCAGCGCCTCGCCGCCGAGCCGGTGCACCCGGCCGAGCGGCGCGCCGCCATGCGCGCCGCGAACCCTGCCTACATCCCCCGCAACCACCGGGTGGAGGCGGTGATCCGCGCGGCCATCGACCACGACGACTTCGCCCCGTTCGCGGAGCTGCTCGCCGTGCTGTCGGCGCCGTATGACGACCAGGACCCCGCGCTGGCGCACTACGCCGATCCCCCTCCCGAGAGCGACCGGGTGTACCGCACCTTCTGCGGCACCTGATACCAGACCCGCATGAATCATTGCGGCAGCAGGATCTTCTGAAGTGTCACACAGAGGCACAGAGACACAGAGACACGTCCGCGGTTCTCTGCGTCTCTGTGCCTCTGTGTGAGAAAGCAGTTCAGCCGGGTTTGGTATGAGACCGGATCCGAAGCGAGGCTGCCGGGCCGGTGCAGTGTGCCCGGCAGTCGGCTGCACGCAGGGGAACGACCCTGGTCAGCGTGGTGACGCTCGGCTCGACCCCAGCGGAAGGACTCTCGTCCGTCGTCGCATCACACGTGGTTGACTGAACACCATTGCCGACTCAATATTTTTGGCGCGGTTCCCGGCACCGGTCGCGGTGGAGCGGTGTGCATCTCCCGTGATGCGAAGAGCAGTCGGATACGGCTGCGCGCCCACGCGGGTAGACACGGGTTGAAAGACGCACCCGATCCGCCGTCCCGTGCTCCTGTCCGCGGAACCGTCACTTCGTGGCCGCGGTCGCGGCTCGATCCAGCGAACCCTCTCTGGGAGGATCGTCATGAAGCTCGCTTTGGAGATCGACACCCTGCGCGTGGAGAGTTTCGAGACCGTTGCGGCATACGCGCGCATCGCACCCGTGGCGGAAATCGAGGAGCTGCTGAGCTACCCAAGGATCTGCACCACCAAGTTCCAGGGCTGCCCCTGACCCGATCGATCTGGCGCGCCCACCGGAGCTGCCCGCTCAGGCGGGGAATGAAGCAAGCCGGCCCGGATCCGTCCGGGCCGGCCCTTGTCGCTCGAAACCGATCGCAGCCTATTCGGCCGCGAGGAAGCGCTCGACGAGCTGGGGCAGGAGCGGATCGACGGCGAGTGAGTAGTGAGTGGCGTTCGGCACGATCGCGAGCTGGCTGGCGGGCCGCAGCGATCCATCGATCCCGGCATCGCGCTGGCCGCCTCCCAGCGCCTTCCAGAACTCCACCATGTGTTCGGGCCGGACGCAGTCGGCATCGGCAAAGACCAGCAGTGTCCGAGCACGGACGCTGGCCACGTCGGCGCTCCAGTCGAAGGGGAGTTTGGTCGCACCGCCGAGCTTGCGGAACAGGTTCGTCCAATCGACGTCGGGATAGGCCTGCCCCAACGGTGATGCCGCGACGCCAGGGCCGATGATCGTGGCGTTGTCCTCCAGCCGGTTGAAGGCCTCCACCACCTCCGGGTAAGCGCCATCCTGCTTCATCCTTCCTGACACCAGCACGAGCCGGTCGACTGCTTCCGGATGGCGGATGGCGGTCTGCAGCGCGACGGAGGCGCCCAGGGAGTAGCCCATCACGTCCGCCTTGCCCAGATTCAGAGATCCGATCAGGGCGGCAACGTCGTCACCGAGCGATTCGGTGCGCAGAGGCCGGTCGGTGTCGGGCGTTCGGCCATGCGCCTGGAGATGGACCGCGATCACCTGCCGGCCCCTGGCCAGCTCAGCCAGGTTGCCGCCGAAGCTGTCGGGGCTCACGCCACCGTGAAGCAGGATGAGCGGCTTGCCGGTGCCATGCACGCTGTAGAAGATGTGCTGGCCGTTGACGTCGACAAAGTTGGCGTTCGACATTGCGGATGGCTCCGTGGCTTGAACGAGAAGGGTCGCGGTCAGCACCGCGGTTCGCTGCGGCAGTCTTCGGGAGATCGCGCCTGAGCATATCGTCCTCACCTCGCGGCGAACAGGCGGATGATCAGCAGCGTCAGCGTTCATCGAGCATCATTCTGGTTCCACCGGGAGACTCCATGCTACGTAAGCTTCTTGCTGCTGTTGGCCTGAGTGCCGTCGCCACCACTGGTGCAGTTGCGCAGCCGCCGTATGCGCCGTACCAAAGCAGTGCGGCAAACGAGATCTACAACCTGCTTTTCTGTGATGACCTGGCTGCTTTCAAACCCCGGGCTGGCCAGAGTCCCGATTCATGGCAGGTCGCTCTCTTCTCTGAGCCAATCGACCGTTCAGCTATTCTGGCTCTTGCCAGCGACGCCTCACAAGAGGGCCCGCTGGAAACGATGGCGCGCGACCCCGTGGCTGGTCCAGTCGTTCAGCGCGCCACAGCGCTGTTGCAGGCCATTCATTCTTTGTCCACGCGGTGACACCCGCTGGGGCGAATCCGTCCGTGGGAATTCCGGCTCGCTCCCGGGGAGATCGCTCGAATCGACCGGCTGCCGGCGTACGCGCGTGGCGACACGGCGGCGGCGGCGCCGTCGCGAGCCACGGTGGTCTCGCCAGAACCCTTCAGCGGCACGGGCCGGGCCACGCCATGGACCGCTCGCCCGGAGTCTGGGGCGATCGGTGGAGACCGTGTTCCGCGACGAGCCCGCGCGACGAGGCGGTGCAGCGCGGGAACGCCGCACGGCCCGGCCATCGACTCTCCCGTCCGTTCCCGGGTGACCCGGGCTACGTGCCGATGCCGAAGTCGCGGCGCCGTGCCACGAAGTAGCGGAGGAAGACCGCGTGGAAGGCCAGGAAGAGCAACGCGCCCGTGCGCACGCTCGACGCGTTCGTGGCCGTGCCTACCGGCGGCCGCAGCAGCGCGTAGACGCAGGTGAGCACCGCGAGCGTCGAGAGCCCGGTGGCGAGCCACCACCCCCAGGCACGAAAGCCCCGCACGCCGCGCGCGCAGGCGTACGCGAGCACCGCCATCCCCCCGAACGTCGCCAGGATCATCCCCGGCTGCGCGGTGTCGCGGATGCGCGGCTCGCTGGTCAGCGGCAGCAACAGGAACAGCAGCCCGCTCAGCGCGAACGACACAGCGGCCAGGTAGCCCAGGCCCACGTACACCGTGCCCTCCCACCCGTGCGCCCGGCGCGCCGCGCCCGGCCCGGCGAACGAGCCCGGCGCCGGCGCCCCGCAGCGCGGACAGGCGGGTGCCAGGTCCGACATCGTGCCGCCGCATTCCCTGCACGTGATCAGCGCCACAAGCTCGCTCCGACGGTGGGTGGAGGCCGAACCCGCATCCCATCTCCGGCCGGACCCAACGCAAGATCGGGGCACCCGGACGCTGCCGGCGATCGGCGCTGAGGACGTGGGGACGTCGATGCTTTCGCGGAGGCAGCCTTGCGCGCCGGCCCCGCACCCCTGACCCTTGTGCCGTTCGGCCGACTCGAATCCCCATGCGGCGTTGTGCGATGCTCTACGATCACCCCGAGGTCTACGACGCACTCTTCCGCGCCGAGGAGCATGCCGCGCTCTACGGCGCGCTTGCGGACCGCCATCCCGGCGCGGTGCTGGAGCTCGCGTGCGGCACCGGGCAGATCGGCGTGCCGCTCGCCCGGCCGGGACGCCGGGTCGTGGGGCTCGACGTGTCGCGGCCGATGCTCGACGCGGCCCGGCGGCGGGCCGGGAGCGCCGGCGCGGCCGTGGAGTTCGTCGAGGCGGACATGCGCGACTTCGAGCTGGGTGAGCGATTCGCCCTGATCTTCGTCGCGCGCAATTCACTGCTCCACCTGCACGCCGCGGCCGATTTCGCCGCCGCGTTCGCGGCGGTGCGGCGGCACCTGGCCCCGGGCGGCGTGTTCGCGTTCGACGTGTTCAACCCCGACGTGCGCCTGCTGGCCCAGGCGCCCGGCGAGCGCTCGTTCGTCATGCGTGCCCCCTTCGAGGATGGCGAGCTGACGGTGGAGGCCACGGCCGACTACGACGCGGGCACCCAGGTGAACCGGGCCACCTGGTACGTATCCACGCCCACGCACCGGGACCGATGGGTGATGCCGCTGCACCTGCGGAGCATCTTCCCGCAGGAGCTGCCCCTGCTGCTCGCGGCGAGCGGCTTTCGCCTGCGCAGCCGGGCGGGTGACCTGCGCGGCGGTGCGTTCACGTCCGCCAGCCGGCGCCAGGTGTGCGTCTGCGACCTGGTGGAGCCGGAGTAAGCCTGCCCGCGGACGGACGACGCGTTGCAGACCGCGAAGCTGCCCCAGCAGCTTCGGCGGCTACGGTTCGCCGTGGACCGCTTCGCCGCTGAACGCGAGCGGCAGGCGGTTGTAAAATCATGTCGCGGCAGCCACGGGTGATCCCTCCCCCCGGCTGCCTCCCCCTTGGATCCATCGAAACGCCGAATGTCCGTCGCAGCCGCCACACCACCCGAGTCGGGGTCCACCGTCGTGATCACCCACCGGGTGCGCGACGGCAGCCACGCCGCCTACGAGCGCTGGCTGGGCGAGATCGCGCCCGTCTGCCGCGCCGCACCCGGGTTCCTGGACTGGCACGTGGTCCGCCCCGTGGCCGGAGTCACGGAGACGTTCACGGTCGTGATCCGCTTCGCCACGGCCACGCAGCTGGCCGGGTGGATGGAGTCGCCGGCCCGGGCCCGCCTGATCCAGGAGGTGCGGCCGCTGCTGGTGACCGGCGACGACTTCTACGTGAGCAGCGGGCTGGACTTCTGGTTCACGCCGGGAGGCGCGAAGAGCACCGTTCCCGTGCGCTGGAAGCAGTACCTGGTGACCTGGTCGGCCATCTTTCCGCTGGCGCTGGGGGTGCCGCTGCTGGTGCGGCCGCTGCTGCGCCGGCTGGGCGCCCCCGAGCACCTCCTGCTCACCACGCTGGTGGTTACCGGGATCGTCGTCTTCCTGATGGTCTACGTGGTGATGCCCCGGTACACCCGCCTCGTCAAGCGGTGGCTCTTCACCTGACCGGGTGCGTCCTGACAGCGCGTGCGCAATGGAGCCACTGGTCGAGGCCGACCTCGGCCCAGGTGCCGGTGCAGTCGATGGCGTACTGCTCCGCCGCCCTCGATGCCCTATTCAGCGAAAAGCCACCGCAGCAGCACGCGCAACGGACCTTTTGACCACTTCGCGATTTGCGTTTACAAGGCCATTCGCATAAGGCTGGAGAGCTCCCCCATCTCCGAAAACTGGCTCTGGGTGCGCGAGCGTGGGGAGGTTCAGGCCGCCGCGCCGCCGCTGGCTCTCCTGTCTTCTGCGGCGCACCGGCCGTCGATCACCTGGCCGTCCTCACCAACGAGGAAGTTGCTCCACTGGACGGCTTCGCAGCCGAGCAGGCGGGGGCCAGCAGTTGGCGTGCCAGCCAACCCACAGCGATTCGCTCTGCTCGAGCACACAGGCCAGCGCCGCCGGCCACAGCCCACTGAGAGCCCGACGGCAGCGCTCGCGCCTGGAGAACGCCTGCGCTCACCACCGAGGCGCAGCTGGAGCAAGGCCGCGTCCGCTCTCCGGACGAGCACGAGCCCCGGCGGCTGGAGTTCGTGCGCAGAGGTCCACACCCGCTCACGAAACATCGGCGCCGCGCAGCCGGTGAGATGCGGAAGCCGGCGTTCGGAAACACACCGGAGGCGGCCGTACGATCAGGTGCGGGGATGCGAGGCCGTCCGTGCTTGCGGCGGACAGCCTTGCGCGCCGGCCCCGCACCGCTGACCCTTGTACCGACCGGCAGCATCCCGCTTCCGTTGGTCTCCTTCGGCGTCCGGAGCATCCCATGCGACTTCGCTGCTGTGTGCTACTCGTTCTTGCGCTCGCCAGCGTGCGTGCTCTCCCCGCGCAGGTGCTGCAGGTTGGGGATCTGAACACGCGGCAGATCCGCGCGCTCGATCGCGCGAAGACGGTGGTCATCCTCCAGGGCGGCATGCTGGAGGAGCACGGGCCCTATCTGCCGGCCTTCACCGATGGCATTCTCAGCGCTCGGCTGACGAGCGAGCTCGCCGCCGGAATCGTGAGCCGCCGCCCGGGGTGGACCGTCCTGGTGTTTCCGCCGGTTGCGGCGGGATCCAGCGGCTCCAACGAGATCGGGCGCCAGTATTCTTTCCCGGGCACTTACGCGATCCGCCCCTCCACGCTCCGTGCGGCGTTCGCCGACCTGGCCAGCGAGCTGGGCGAGCAGGGGTTTCGCTGGGTGCTGCTGGTGCACGTGCATGGCTCGCCCCTGCACATCGGCGCGCTCGACGATGCGTCCGACTTCTTCCACGACACGTATGGCGGCACGATGGTCAACCTGTGGGGCCTCCTTCCCGTGCTGGGTGGATGGGGCGGGGCGATGGCAGACATGACGGCGGCGGAGAAAACCGCCGACGGCCTGTCGCTGCACGCCGGGATGGACGAGCACAGCCTGATGCTCTACCTGCGCCCCGACCTGGTCGCGCCCGACTACACGCAGGCCCCGCCGGTGGCGGGCGCCAACTATGCGGAGGCCTTCGCCGTGGCCCAGCGGCCGGGATGGCCGGGCTACCTGGGCGCGCCGCACCTGGCGACCGCGGCGTTCGGCGAGCGCATCTGGCGCGCGTTCGCCGAAGCCACCATCAAGACCTCGGTCGAGATCCTCGACGGGAAGGACCCCGCCAGCTATCCGCGGTACGTGACGTATCTCAAGAGGCTGCCCCAGTACCGCGCGTGGATCGACTCCTCGAACGCCCGGGACTCGGTCGCCGGGAGCCGCCTGGAGAGCTGGCTCGCGACGCGCCCGCGGTGATGGCGAGCGCACGACCCTGTTTGGGCCCGCGACGTCCTCGCGCGCCGGCGCCGCGCCCCCCGACGCTGTCTCTGGAAGATCCATCACCATTCCGCTTGGGAGGGGCACCATGACCGCAGGGCTCCTGCTGCTGGCCCTTACGCTGGCCTCGTCGCCCACCCCGCTGTGCAGCGTGGGCAGCGTGGGCGAAGATGGCACGCCGGGGCCGCGAATCTACGGGCCGACGGAAACGGCGGAGTCGCTGGTTCGCGGAACACCGGTGATCGTCCGCGCCACCGCGGTGCGTGAAGTCTCCCGCCGCGGTGAGCAGATGCCGCGGATGGTGTTCCGGGTCGTGGAGGTATTGAAGGGCGGGCCGGTACCCGATTCCATCGACTTCGCCGGATACGCTCACGATGCCGACGACTACAATGCGGGCCCGGTGCCGTATGCTTACAGGCGGAATGGAAACGTCGGCGGCTCGTGCTACGCGTACAGCTACAAGCTCGGGGCCGAGTACCTGCTCTTCCTGGGCCGCTTCGAGTGGGGGCTCACGCCGTACCACAGCATCTTCAGCCCAACGAACGAGCAGTTGCGAGGCGCCGACGATCCGTGGCTGAAGTGGGTCCGCGACCGGATCCCCCCGGATGCCGGCTCGCGCACCGCCGCGCTGCAGCCGTCGCAGCCGGCACCGCGCCCCCGGCCAGCAAAGTCAGCATCCGACTGAGCCGAGTTCGATGGGAACGCCTGGTCTGAGGCGGGCACTGGCTGCGGGTGCCCCACTGATCGAGGTGGTCGTCCGGTTCCGACCGGGGATCGACTTCGCGGACGCCACGGGCCAGGTCAACGCCCTCGCCGACGACTTCGATCTGCACCCCGAAGCCTGGTACGGCGACCCGGCTCTCCGCGTCGGATCCGCCACGAACCAGGCGTTGGAGCGCCTCTTCGGGTGGCGGATCGTGCGTGTGCCCTTGGAGCGGCACCTCGAAGCGACCGGCGAATGGAGCGTTTGGCCCGACACGTTTCGCTGGGAGGAGTTGAGCTCCCCCCAGCGGATGCCGCCGGCGGCGGCCCAGCTCATCGACAGCATCTCCATCACCCAGCCGGGTGCGGACGACGAGGGTCAACCGTTTCCCTGGCCAGCGCCTGACCCGGTTGTGCGCCGGTGAGATCCTTCAGCCACGACCCTCACGTGAATTCGATCCGCGCTCTTCTCGCACGGCCGATCATCCGCATCGCTGCCTGCATCCCGCTGGTATTGTCCTTCGCGTCGTGCGCTCGCGCGACACGCTTTCGATATGGACTCCGCGACAGCCCCAACCTTTCGTCCGCAACCCGGAGCGAGATCGACTCCCTGCAGGCGATCGACGATCGCGTACACCATTGCCCCCCTCGGCCGGATACGCTCTGGGCAGCCGATTCGCGGGCGATCCCGCCCGTGTGGCTGGAGGCATCCGTCACGCCGGGATGCAGGTTTTCAGGGCTGCCCAACGCCGTGCGGCGACGCCTCAGGGACGACCCTTCATCGCTTCGGTATTACGAGGCAGTGGCGGGCGGTGCTCTCCCGCGGGGCGAGTTCGAAAGGGCCACGGCAGTCGTGATCCTGCGATGGAGCGGGCGACGGCGCTTCCTCCCATTGTTTCTCCGGATCGCCAATGGCGCGATCCCCGAGACCAGCGAAGAGAACGCGGCGTACGAGGCAACCCTGTCGCTCGCGCCTTTTCTCAACGATTCGCGTGCCGCCCGCCGCACGGTCCTGCGCCATGCGAGCGATCCATCGTCCGACCGCGCGAGGCGGGCGGCGATTCTCACGCTTGCGACCGCCAACTCGCCCTGGTCGCGGCGAGTGCTCGAGCGGATGCACGGCCGGGATGACGAAGCGACCGGGTTCGTGCGGAACGCCCTGGCACACAGGCCCTGCCGGCCGGGAACGATCTTCGTCGAGTGGTTCGGAATCGAAGGTCAGAACTACAGCAAGTGTGAGCCACCACCTGATTTCCGGTAGCGGCCGGAGCCCTGTCGTGAGGGGGCGGAACCGGATTGCTGCCCCTGCTGGCTGGTCTGCCGCTTCACGCCGGCGTCCCGCCACGCCGCCGGGGGCGGACGGGATCGCGCATGGGGCCACGTAGCCGATTCGCCCCCACCCACGTATGGTTCCGCCATGATCTCCTCTTACCTCTCCCGTGCCAGCGCGGCGGTCCTGCTGCTGGGCGGCGCCGCGCTCCTGTTCGCGCCCGACGTGCTGCTGCCTGCGCTGGTGCCGGGCTTTCCTCCGGCTGCGGCCTGGATCGGACAGCTGCTGGCGGCGGCGTGGCTGGGGGTGTCGGCGCTCAACTGGCTGCAGCGCTCCGCGGTGCTCGGGGGGATCTACGGCCGGCCGGTGGTGATGGCGAACCTCGCGCTGTACCTGGTGAGCGCCCTGAGCCTGCTGCGAATCGCCATCGGCGGTGCCGCGCCGGCGGCGGCGTGGGGCGCGCTGGCGCTCGCGGCGCCCCTGGCCGCGGCCTACGGCGCCCTCCTCCTGCGAGGGCCGTTCGACACGCTCTCATCCCCCGCGCGATGACGGATCGTTTGCAGCCGCCGGACGTGACACCCTGTCGCCGTGCGCGGCCGATCTCGAGCATCCATACCGGATCGGGCGATGAACTGTGCGTTCGGAAGGGCGGGCACAGCAGAATGTGAATCCGTTCGTCGGTTGGAGATGCATACTCGTTCCGCCGAGCTGGTACATACCACCGGAAGGCAGCCGTGAAGCACACGTGGACGATCATCGGCGTGGGCGACGTGCCGGGTAGCTTCCGGTGGTACCAGTCGCTCCTCGGCCTGCCGGAGGCGGCGCCCGCCCACGACCACTTCGGCCAGATCGTGGACGGGGACGGAACGGTGCTGCTGTGCCTCCATGCGTGGGGCGCGCACGAGCATCCGTCGCTGGCGAGCCCCGAGCGCGCCGCGCCCGGCAACGGCCTCCTCCTGTTCTTCCGCATGGACGACTTCGACCTGGCGCTGCCACGGGCACGCGCCCTCGTCGCCCGGCTCGACGAGGAGCCCCACGTCAACCCGAACACGGGAACCATGGAGTTCTCGCTCCGCGATCCGGACGGGTACCACGTGACGGTCAGCGCGCTGCCCGCGCCCTGACAACCGCGTTGCGGACGGGCTGTCCGCCGAAGCCGAATCTTCGCAGAATCACTCGTCGCATCGAGAGGCCATGACCACGTTTCGCACCTCGCGTGACATCCCTGCGCGGTCAGACGAGGTGTTTGCCGCCTTCAGCGATGCGGAAAGGCTGGCGCGGTGGTGGGGCCCCGCCGGGTTCACCAACACCTTCCACGTCTGCGAGTTCGAGCCGGGCGGGCGGTGGTCGTTCGTGATGCACGGCCCCGATGGCGGCAACCACCCGAACGAAAGCGTGTTCGAATCGGTGGAGCCGGGAGAGAAGATCGTGGTGCGGCACGAGTCGAAGCCGAAGTACCGCCTCGTCATCACGCTGCGCCCTTCCGCGGGCGGCACCGCCGTTTCGTGGGAGCAGACGTTCGAGGATGCGGACGTGGCGAGCCGCATCGAGCACATCGTGGTCCCCGCGAACGAGCAGAACCTCGACCGGCTGTCGGCCGAGGTGATGCGCGAGGGGGATGGCTGACGCGCTCCGTGGCGGGCGTGGACGCCGCGATACGAGTCAGCCCCACGGCATGGGTGTGCCTCCGCAGACCGGATGGCGGCCGCCCGCCGTCACGTTCGACCTCCGGCGGACGTAGATCACCCGGCGAGATCACAGGAGGGTCGATGAAGCGGTCGGTGCCTGCCGAAAGCCCCGACGCCTACGTCGCCGCGCTGGCGGGGTGGCGGCGGGCGTGCGTGGACGAGCTGCGGGCGGCGGTGCGCGGCGCCGCGCGGCTGAGCGAGGTGATCAAATGGGGCCACCTCGTCTACCTCGCGGAAGGACCCGTGCTCCTCATCCGCGCCGAGGAGGAGCGGGTGCTCCTCGGCTTCTGGCGCGGGCAGCGCCTGCGCGAGCTGGAACCGCGCCTGAAGCCCGGGGGCAGGTACGAGATGGCCAGCGTGGAGCTGCGCGAGGGCGACACCCTCACGCCCGCGGTGGTGCGCCGCCTGACCGCCCACGCCGTCGCGCTGAACGAACGCGAGGGCGATCCCACGCACATCGCCAGGAAGCGGTGACCGGGCTACCGCCCAGCGGGACGCCAGGGACCCATCGCTTCTGGCGCCCGGCCGGCACCCGGCGTATAAACATCTGGACATCCACCCGCCGGCCCGACCACTATCCCCAGAGAGCCCCATGAGAAGCGCGCGACCGCTCGGCCGTATGCTGGTGTGCCTGATATGCGTTGCGGCGGCGGGATGTGGAGACGGCGGGCCGACACAGGTCCAGGAAAACGAAACGTTCATCAAGCTCGAGAGCGACGCGGGCGACTTCATCGGCGGCGGGCAGACGTTCAACTTCACGCCGGCCACCGCCACCTTCCAGGTCAACTACTCCGGCAACTACCTGTACGTGACCGTGCTGGGCCAGTGGACGTTCGACTTCCGGCTTCCGAGCAGCGCGCCCACGCTGCGCAACGGCACCTACACGGGCGCCGTGCTCTACCCCTCGGCCGACCTGGCGAAGCCCGCGTTGAAGGTGTCGTCGCCGTCGCGCGCATGCACCTCGGCCACCGGCTCGTTCACGCTCCAGAACGTGCGCTACGCGGCGGACCAGCTGCAGGATTTCGACCTGGTGTTCGAGCAGCATTGCAACGGCGCCGCCGCGGCGCTGCACGGCACCATCCACGTGCGCCGGTGACGGCGCCGCCGGTGGGCACACGCTCCGCGCCCGTCCTGGTCACCGGCGCCACCGGCCGGGTCGGGCGCCAGGTGGTCGCCCAGCTGATGGCCGCGGGCGTGCCGGTGCGCGCGCTCACGCGCCGGCCCGAGGCGGCCGGGCTGCCGGCGGGCGTGGAGGTGGTGGCGGGCGACCTCACGGCGCCCGAGTCGATGGACGCGGCGCTGCGGGGCGTGGGCTCCGTGTTCCTGGTGTGGACCGCGGCGCCGGCCACCGCGGCCCAGGTGGTGGAGCGGATCGCGGCGCACGCGCGGCACATCGTCCTGCTCTCGTCACCGCACCAGACGCCGCATCCGTTCTTCCAGCAGCCCAACCCGATGGCGGCCTTCCACGCCGGGCTCGAGCGGCTGATCGCGGCGTCCGGCGTGCCGTCCACCATCCTGCGCCCGGGGATGTTCGCGTCCAACACGGTGATGTGGTGGTCGTCGCAGATCCGCGCGGGCGGCGTGGTGCGCTGGCCCCACGGCGCGGCCGAGACGGCCCCGGTTGACGAGCGCGACATCGCGGCCGTGGCGGCGCGCGCGCTGGTGAGCGACGTCCACGCGGGCGGCGACTACGTGCTCACCGGCCCCGAATCGCTGAGCCAGGCCCGGCAGGTGAGCGAGATCGGGCACGCCATCGGCCGGCCGATCCGCTTCGAAGAGGTGACGCCGGACGAGTTCCGGCGCGAGATCATGCCGCATCCCGCGGCGAACATGCTGCTGGACGCCTGGGCCGCGACCCTGGGCCACGCGGCCTACGTGACCTCCACCGTGGCCGAGATCACCGGCTCGCCGGCGCGCACCTTCCGCCAGTGGGCCGCCGACCACGCCGATGCGTTCCGGTGAAGGGCGCACGCCAAACGGCAGCCGCGGGACCCTCCGCCGCTGCCGTTGGTCGCAAAGTGGTGCGGGCGCGGGCGAGCGGTTGAGCACGCCCTCGACTGCTTCGCACGGGTGGTGGCGCGTGCGGCGGCGCGGGCCGACCCGGGAATCCACATCTTCCTGACACAGCCAAACCAGTGGGCGAAAAGCCGGAGAACGTGGACCAGTACCTCGCCACGCTGACGCCGGCGCAGCGCGGCGTGCTCGCGGAGCTTCGCGCCGCCATCCGCGGCGCCGCGCCCGGGGCGGAGGAGGGCTTCAGCTACCGGATGCCGTCGTTCACGCTGCGTGGCAAGCCGCTGGTGTGGTATGCGGCGTGGAAACGGCACTACAGCCTGTATCCCATCGGCGCCGCCGTGCTCCACTCGCTCGCCGCGGAGGTCGCGGGCTACGAGACGTCGAAGGGGACGATTCGCTTTCCCGCTTCGAGCCCGCTACCGCTCGACCTGGTGCGCAAGCTCGTGCAGGCCCGGGCCGCGGAGCTGGACGACGGCGCCGGCGGAGGCTGATCGCCCTCGCGCCCAGGCAGATGCCATCGCCTCCCCGCCGCGATTGCACCTTCCGGCGTCTCGATCCGTCCCGCGGGCCCGCGAGGTGTCACGATCTCACCTCCCGCTCGTTTCTGGATGTGAGTCGCCGCTTGCTTCCCACGTCCAGCCCCGGGGCTTTCCATGCGCCTTCGCCTCGCCCTTCCGCTGATCGCCATGCTGCTGGCGGCCTGCTCGTCGTTGGCCGGCCCCAGCTCGTCCGCCTCGTGCACCTACGCGGCGCAGGTCAACGGCACCTCCTATGCGCTGTACGTGGAGGCGAGCGCCGACCGCGTGGGCCCGGAGTTCACGCGCACGCTCCGCCAGCGCGGGTGCGACGACGTGGTCGTTGCCGGCGAGCGCGCGTCCGAGCGGTGGCGCGACGGCGACTCCAGCTTCCCGGCGAACACGCCGCTGTACGCGTCGCGCGATGAGCCCGCCAGCGACGTGCTGCTGGTGCGGTGGTTCGACGGCAAGTACGTCGAGCTGCGCAAGCTCCCTCACCCCGGCTCCCCCGCCGCCGGCGGCACGCCCTGACGGCGGGCGTGCGTCCTTCCGCGTGATACCACCTCTGTGAGTTTGTCTCACGCAGAGTCAGCGGAATCAGCAGGGAACAGCGGTCTTCTCTGCTGACTCTGCTGACTCTGCGCGAGGCTTTGCTGTTGGTCGCTGCAACGTTTCCATCAACGTTCTCGAGTGTGCTTGACCGCGGCAGCCCCGCCGCGCGACGTTGATGCGCGGGCGGCGGCCGTGCCTCTCCCGTCGCCGCGAACGACCCGTCCAACCGGAGCTCGCCCCGTTGATCATCGCTCTCGCAACGCCCCGCGTCGCCTCTTCCGTCGACCAGTGCCTGGACCAGATCGAGCGCGCGATCGCCAAAGCCGCGGCCCGGGGCGCGGAGATCGTGTGCTTCCCGGAGGCGTATCTCCCCGGATTGCGGGGGCTCGACTTCCCCGTGCCGCCGTTCGACCGGGTGCAGCAGGAGCGTGCGCTGGAGGCGGTGGGGCGGATGGCGCGGACGCACCGGATCGCCACCATCCTGGGGATGGAGTGGATCACCGACGCGGGGCCGCAGATCGCCGCGGTGGTGTTCGACGCCACCGGCACGATCCTGGGCGTGCAGACCAAGAACCAGCTCGACCCCACCGAGGAGCCGCTGTACGTGCCTGGCCACACCCGGCGGCTGTTCGAGGTCCACGGCGTGAAGTTCGGCGTGGCGATCTGCCACGAGGCGTTCCGCTACCCCGAGACGGTGCGATGGGCGGCCACGCGCGGCGCGAAGATCGTCTTCCACCCGCACTGCACGGGCAGCGACCAGACCGGCACGAACCCCACGCGCTGGGGCTCGCCCGACGCGCCGTACTACGAGAAGGCGATGATGTGCCGCGGCCTGGAGAACGGGATCTACTTCGCCAGCGTCAACTACGCGTTCCGCTTCCAGGACTCGGCCACCACGCTGATCGGCCCGCAGGGCGAGCTGCTCGCGCACCAGCCGTACGGCCAGGAAGGCGTGCTGGTGTGCGATGTGGACGTCGGCGCCGCCACCGGCCTGCTCGCCTCTCGCTACGCGCCGGAGCGCTACGAGGAATTCGTCGCGTGACCGCCCGCCGCTCGTCGGCGAGCGGCGCGATCGGCTGATGCGGGACGACGCGTCGCAGCGAAATCGTCCGAACGCGCCAGATCCAACCTCGAGAACGGCCCCGGTGCGCGATGCACCGGGGCCGTAACTCCATGCAAGCTCGACGATACCCCCCTCTCCCGGCTGCTCGCGCCATCCCGAATTCTGCGGATTCCACCCAATCGAAGGCGGGGATGTAGAGAACGCAGCGGCGGCTCCGACTTCTCCATGCAAGCGCTGATGAGCGCCCACAACCCGCAGCCACGAGAGAGAGGTTACCGCCATGCCCAGGATCACCACCTTCCTGACCTACGACGCCCACGCCGAAGAGGCGGCCGGGCTCTACGTCTCCATCTTCCCCAACTCCGCCATCCTGGACGTGGTGCGCTATGGCGACGCCGGGCCGGGGCCCAGGGAGAGCGTGATGACGGTGCAGTTCACGCTGGACGGCCAGGAGTACGTGGCCCTCAACGGCGGCCCCCACTTCACCTTTTCGGAGGGGATCTCGCTGTCGGTGGAGTGCACCACGCAGGAGGAGATCGACCGCTACTGGGAGAAGCTCTCCGAAGGCGGCGAGCAGGGCCCCTGCGGCTGGCTCAAGGACCGCTTCGGCGTTTCCTGGCAGGTCAACCCGAAGATCCTGGTGGACATGCTGCGCGACCCCGACCCGGAGAAGTCGCGGCGGGCGATGAACGCGATGATGGGGATGAAGAAGATCGACATCGCGGAACTGGAGCGTGCCTACGCCGGCAATTGACTGGCGCCGCACCCGGCCGCGTGCCGGCGAGGGATCGGCAAGCACGGCGGGCCCGCGATGTCTCGTGGGCCCGCCGTGATGGTTTCTGCGCGGCTGGTGAGAAGCGCGGCTCCCAGGTCCGTCCAACGGCCATGCCCTTTTCGGAAGGGACCCGTTCGAGCCCCAGCTTCGGAGGTGATGAGATGGCCGCGTACTTCTATGTCAACGACGTCGCCCAGCGCAACGGCGACCACGAGGTGCACCAGTCCGGGTGCAGGTACATGCCCGCCGAGCAGAACCGGAGGTACCTCGGCTCGTTCGACAGCTGCGCGCAGGCCGTGCGCGAAGCCGCGAAGCACCACCGGCAGGTGAACGGCTGCTACTTCTGCGCGTATCCGTGCCACACCGGGTAGGCAGAAGTACGCATGCAGGCGTCCGCCGGCGCAGGGCGTAAGGCGCATCTCCAAGGCAGCCAAACCGGCCGATCTCCGTCGCTGCGCCCGGGCGATCCGCAGTGTCCATCGCCCCGCGTCCGGCGAGGCGCTGCCACGGCGGAACCCGAATTGCCGGGGGAGGGCAGCCGCGCGGGAGATCCCCGCGCCGGAGGCGGCGCATCGGCGCCGCCCCGCTTTCGAGCAACCCGCCGCCCCGCGAGATGGACCGCAGACGCATCGACGTACCGCCGCCCAACGTCCCCGGCTTCCGCCCCGTTCCCTTCACGGGGGTGATCTACGTGATGGCCGAGGCCACCAAGCGCGGCTACGCCTACGGCCATCCCGAGTGGTGCAACCTGGGCCAGGGGCAGCCCGAGACGGGCCCCCTCCCCGGCGCGCCCGACCGGCTGAGCGAGGTGGCCATCACCCCGGCCGACCAGGAGTACGCGCCCGTGCAGGGGGTGCCCGAGCTGCGCGCGGCCGTGGCGGCGCTCTACAACCAGCTCTACCGGCAAGGGAAGGAGTCGCAGTACACGAGCGACAACGTGTGCATCTGCGGCGGCGGGCGGATGTCGCTCACCCGCACCGTGACGGCGCTGGGCGAGATCAACCTGGGGCACTTCCTCCCCGACTACACGGCCTACGAGGAGCTGCTCGACATCTTCCGCCTCTTCACCGCCATCCCCATCCTGCTGGAGGGGACCGACGGCTACCGCTTCGACCTGGGGCGGCTGGAGCGCGAGATCACCGGGCGCGGCCTCTCGGCGCTGCTCCTGTCCAACCCCGCCAACCCCACCGGCCGCACCATCCGCGGGCTGGAGCTGGCGAGCTGGGTGGAGGCCGCGCGGCGGCTGGACTGCACGCTGCTGTTCGACGAGTTCTACTCGCACTACGCCTGGACCTCCACCCCCGACGAGGCCGGGCTGGTGTCGGCCGCGCGCTACGTGGACGACGTGGACGCCGACCCGGTGGTGATCCTGGACGGGCTCACCAAGAACTGGCGCTACCCCGGCTGGCGCACCACCTGGGTGGTGGGGCCGCGCTCGGTGATCGAGGCGGTGACCAGCTCGGGCTCGTTCCTGGACGGCGGCGGGAGCCGGCCGCTGCAGCGTGCTGCCATCCCCCTGCTCGAGCCCGGGCTGGTGCGGCGCGAGACGGCGGCGATCCGCGAGGCCTTCCTGCGCAAGCGCCGCATCCTGGTGGACGGGCTGCGCGAGGCGGGGATGCGGCTCGACCTGGAGCCCGAGGGCACCTTCTACGTGTGGGCCGACCTGTCGGGCCTCCCCGAGGGGCTGCGCGACGGGATGGAGTTCTTCCGGGCAGCGCTGGAGGAGAAGGTGATCTGCGTGCCCGGCGAGTTCTTCGACATCAACCCCGGCAAGCGCCGCAGCGGCCGCCCCTCGCGCTTCCGCACCTATGCCCGCTTCTCCTTCGGCCCCGACGAGGCGGCGGTGAGCGAGGGCGTGCGGCGTCTGGTGGAGATGGTGGGGCGCGCACGGTAAAGCGCGCCCTGCTGGCGGCACCCCGGCCGAGGTGCCGCGCGGCGTAGCCACCGTCGGTCGGGAGCTTCCCGAGGGGCCGGCCACCCGGCGGGGGGCGCCACCGGGAGGCTCCCACCATGAGGAGCCGGCACTTGACTGCAATCTTTTTGCAGACATAATATCCCGGCGGCAGGCCGGCCCCGGCCCGCGCCGGCGCAACCCCGCGCCGGCATCCCGATCAAGCAGTTCAGGAGAACGCAATGAAGAAGCTGCGCCTCGACGTCGACACGCTCCAGGTGTCGCGGATGGAGATGACGCCCGCGGAGGCGCGCCCTTTCGAAGTGGTCCAGACGGGAACGAGCGGCTACTGCAACACCTGCAACACTTGGTGCAACTGGACCGTGTGACCCTCCTTCGGGACCACGGGGAACAGATGGATGAGGGGTGCCCACGACCGGGTACCCCTCGTCTCATAGACGGAGCCCGAAGCACCTGACGCGTGAGTGCTGGCGCCGCTCGTGACCCCGCGATCCGGGTCCGCGTGGATCGTCGATGCCACCGCAGAAGAGCAACATCGGACTCTCATGCGGGTTTCAGCAGCGTGGAGGTGCCGTCAGAAGCGGGGAGACCCGTGTCAAGTGACATCGCTGCCGGCGCTGCGTGAGACAAGTCTTTCCAGGGATGTAGCATGAGTTGGCCGAAGCGGCGCGGCGGCGTCGGCACGACCGTGCTGCCATCCGCCATCTCCCTGGGTCCGTACGTCCCAGGGAGCTTGCGGGCGGGGCGCACCGGGTGTAACTGCAACGGAATACCGGTGCACTCGGAACGGATCGCAGCGGCGTGCACGACTGCCGCCGCGGCCCCTCCGGCGGCGTGGCGATCACTCAGCCCCCCATCCAAGGCCCCCATGCAGTTCATCGCCCTGATCTACAACGACCCCACCCTCCTCGACGCGGTGCCGGCGGACGAGGCGGATGCGATGATGCGCGGCTGCTTCGCGCACGTGGACCACCTCCAGCACGAGGGACGGCTGATCGAGTCGCGCATGCTGGCCGACGCGGGCAGCGCCCGCTCCATCCGCGTGCGAAATGGCAAGATGACGGCGCTCGACGGCCCCTTCGCCGAGGCCAAGGAGGTGCTGGGCGGCTTCAACCTGATCGAGGCCGACGACATGGACGAGGCGGTCCGGATCGCGTCGGCCTTTCCCTGGGCCCGCACCGGCTGCGTGGAGGTGCGCGCGGTGCAGGACCTGGGCGCCGTGCGGCGGCGGGTGGGCGCTCCCCCCGCGCCCCAGCACGCGGACGCCGGCGTGGCGGCGTGACCCTCGACCGCGGCCGGCGGGTAGAAGACGCGATCACCGCTGCACCATTGGACCGGGAGCCGGCGAGGCCTCCCGGACGCTCCTCCCACCAGGACGATGGACCGCACGGTGCGGGGCCGGAGAATGACCAATGATCATTGACGAATCGCTGCCACCCGGCATCGATGTGGTTCGCGCAGGCCCCGAGCAGGAGCCGGTGCTGGCGAACCTGCTGGAGCTTTACGCGCACGACTTCAGCGGCCTGCTCGACCTGCAGCTGGGGCCCGACGGACGCTTCGGCTACCCCGCGCTGTCGCGGTACTGGCACGACGAGGGCTGCTTTCCCTTCCTGGTGTGGGTGGAGGGCCGGCTCGCCGGCTTCGTCCTGGTGTCGCAGGGCTCCCGGATCAGCGACGATCCGGGGGTGTGGGACATGGCGGAGTTCTTCGTCCTGCGCCGGTACCGCAAGCGCGGCATCGGCGCGGCCGTCGCGCGCGAAGTGTGGCGGCGCTTTCCCGGGCAGTGGGAGGTGCGCGTGCTGGAGACCAACCGGCCGGCGCGGGCGTTCTGGAGAGCCACGCTCGGCGCCTTCACCGACGACGGAGCCGACACGCGCACCACGCTCGACGGCCAGTCGTGGCAGGTGTTCTCCTTCCTGTCACCCGCGGCGGCACTGGCGGGCTGAAGCCGGCCACGCGCTCACGCCCGCCACGCGCCTGGCGTCGGACGCAGGCCCGCGGCGTGCGTCGTCCCCCGGCGCTGGCCCCGGCGCCGGAAGCGTCCGGACCGCCCCACCCCCTCCGCAAGGCTCGAGCACGGCCCCGATGAACGATTCCGTGGATTCATTCACCGACGCCGCCGAGTTCGGCGACGCCGCGAGCTATGCGTGGTGGCGCGACTCGCACCCCGACGGGTTCGTGCTGGCCCTGCGGGCCAAGCATCCGCCGCTCCTGCACCGCACCGCGTGCCGCGACGTGGACCCCGACCGCCACCCCGGCCGCTTCACGGCCAAGGGCCGTCGGCACCTCTGCTCCGAGCGCAAGTCGGTGCTCCGCGAGTGGCTGATCCGCGAGCTGCCGGACGAGAAGTCGCTCCTCGCACGCTGCCCCAAGTGCGAGCCGTGACCGCCGGCGGCCCGGCCCCGACCCACGAGCGTCCCTCCCGCCGACGCCACCCGATGCGCGTGATGGACGTGGGCGGCGCTTCGCTTTCACGCGCGACCCTAGGGGGCGGGTGACCGCCGCGCTCAATCAGCTCGCCCCCGGCGGAGTGAACCGCTTTCCGCGCATCCAGCCGCCGACGGGCCGCTCGCCGGCCCGCATCTTCCCATTCTCCCGCGGATAGCGACGGTGACCGCATGACAGCCACGCGGCAGGGCGCGGCCGACACGGACGTGGAGACCTTTCTCGCGGCGCTCGATCACCCGTTCAAGGCGGAGATCGTGGCGCTGCGCGAGACCATCCTGGGCGCCGACCCGCGCATCGGCGAGGGGATCAAGTGGAACGCGCCGAGCTTCCGCACGTGCGAGTGGTTCGCCACCTTCCACCTGCGCGCGAAGGCCGGCGTGCAGGTGATCCTGCACCTGGGCGCCAAACGCCGCGCCGAAGCCGCCGGCGGCATCGCCATCGCCGACCCACAGTCGCTGCTCGTGTGGCTGGCCCCCGACCGCGCATCGGCCAGCTTCCGCGACATGGCCGAGGTGGACGCGAAGCGGGTCGCCTTCGCCAGCCTGATCGGCGCGTGGATCGAGCACGTCTAGCCCGCGCGCCTTCCACTCCCCCGTCTGACGATTGCCCGCATGAGCCTGTTCGCCGAGCTGGAGCCAACGGACCCTGCGGCCTTCGATCCCGCCGAGGCCGTCACGCGGTGCATCGAGAGCGGGGCGCACGCGCTGCTCGCGGACCACGGATCCCTTCCGCCGGCGTTCTTCGACCTGAGCAGCGGGGTGGCGGGGGCGATGGTGCGCCGGCTCACGCTCTACGACATCCGGATGGCGGCCGTGGTGCCCGACGGCACCGTTCATTCGACGAGCTTCCAGGCGTTCGCGCGCGAGGCGAACGGCGGACGGCAGTTCCGCTTCTTCCCCACCCGCGACGAGGCGATCCGCTGGCTGGACGCCGGCTGAGCGGGCCGCCGACTCCAGTGGCCGACGGTCCAGGGCCCGGCCTCGCGAGCATCCCCCGCATCATCCGAACGACAAAAGACCATGATCCCCAACCGCTCCATCCCCGACGCGGCCATCATCCCCGTGCTGGCCTATCCCGACGTGGCTGAGGCGGCGGCGTGGCTGTGCGCGGCGTTCGGCTTCGCGGAGCGGCTGCGCATCGGCGACCATCGCGTGCAGCTCACGCTGGGCGGCGGCGCGATCGTGGTGGTCGGCCGCGCCCTGTCCGCCGGCGACGGGGCGGACGCGAGCCATTCGGTGATGGTGCGCGTGGACGACGCCGACGCGCACTGCGCGCGCGCCGAGGCCGCGGGCGCGCGCATCGTGCAGCGTCCGACGGATCATCCGTACGGCGAGCGGCAGTACGGCGCGATCGACCCGGGCGGGCACGCGTGGACGTTCACGCAGTCCATCGCCGACGTCGATCCCGCGAGCTGGGGAGGGGTTCTCGTGCAGCCGGCGGACGACCCGACGCCGTGACCCGTGCCGGTTTCGTGCGATCATCCCGCCCGGCATCGGAAGGTGAGCGGCCACGGCACGAGCGTCCGCGCGCCGGTGACGAGGCCCGGGGGACGATCGGCGGCGGCGGCATCCTTCGACAATCCTTGACCGCGGCCCCTCGGCACGGCAACGTAGGGGCCGATTTCCTGTTGGCGTCGCTGGAACGCTGCCGGTGGCGGCAGCCACGTTGGATCAGCCCGAACCGGTCGGCGCGTCCGCCCTCCCCGCATCCTCACCGCGCAGCGCGTTCGCGGACACGCGTCTCCCTGGCAGCCGCCGGCCCCCGCGCCGGCGGTCTTCCCATCCCGAGGCCTGGCCCGCCGGGCGCGAAGCGGCACCGGGCGCAGTCTGAACGGCGGCCTTCTACGTCTCCATGGATCCCTCCTCCGGCACCCGGAGAAATCTCCGGATCCATCGTGAGGCGCCGGGAGATGAGACTTCCTTTCACACTCGCACGATGGAGCGCATCCTGACACGCATCACCACACCGTTCGGCTTCCACTCCACCGCCTCCGAGGTGGCCGGGGGGATCGACCTCACGGGCAAGCGCGCGATCGTCACCGGCGCGGCGTCGGGGATCGGGGTCGAGACGGCGCGGGCGCTGGCCGGCACCGGGGCCGAGGTGACGCTGGCGGTGCGCGACACCGTTGCCGGCGCGCGGGTGGCGGCCGACATCGCCACCACCACCGGCAACCGCAACCTTCGCATCGCCCCGCTCGACCTGGCGAACCGCGCGTCGGTGGCGGCGTTCGCGGCCGAGTGGCGCGGGCCGCTGCACGTGCTGGTGAACAACGCGGGGGTGATGGCGCTCCCCGAGCAGCACACGGCCGAGGGGTGGGAGATGCAGTTCGCCATCAACCACCTGGGCCACTTCGCCCTTGCCCTCGCCCTGCACCAAGCGCTGGCCGCGGGCGGCGCCGCGCGGATCGTGTCGGTCAGCTCCAGCGCGCACCTGCGCTCGCCGGTGGTGTTCGACGACATCCACTTCGCGTTCCGCAAGTACGACCCGATCCTGGGTTACGCGCAGTCGAAGACGGCCAACGTGCTGTTCGCCGTGGGTGCCACCGCGCGCTGGGCGGGCGACGGGATCACCGCCAACGCGCTGATGCCCGGCGCCATCGCCACCAACCTGCAGCGCCACACCGGCGGGATGAAGACGGCGGTGGAGCTGCGGAAGACGCCCGAGGAGGGAGCCGCCACCTCGGTGCTGCTGGCCACCTCGCCGCTGCTGGAGGGCGTGGGCGGCCGCTACTTCGCCGACTGCAACGAGGCGGTCCCCGTGAGCAACGGCAACGGCGGGATGGACGGCGTGGCCCCCTACGCCCTCGACCCCGCCAACGCCGACCGCCTGTGGGACGCGTCGCTGCGGATGCTGGGCGGGTGAGCGGCCGCTCTCAGACCGGCGGCTGGAGCCGCCGCATCGACTACGAAAAGCCTCGCAGACTGCGCGAGGCTGTGGCGGCCGGGTTCTCCCGTCGGGCCCCGTCCGTTCATCCGCCTCGCACGAGAGCGCGGTGGAAAGACTCGAGACGACATTCTCGTCGTCCGTACGCAAGCCCGAATGCCGGAGTCGGTCTCGATCGTTGTAGCCGAGATCACCGGGCCGGCGGCCACCCGATTCCTCATCTCTCTCTCCTGAATCCACCATGCGTCGCCTGCTGCGAACGATCCTTCCCCCGGCGCTCACGCTGGCCTTCCCCGCCCTGCTGGCCGCGCAGATCGCGCCGGCCGAGTATGCCGCCCGGCGCGAGGCGCTGCTTGCGGGGGTCGACTCGGGCGTGGTGGTGGCGTTCGGCGGGGTGACGCCGGTCACGCACTGGCCGCCGTTCTCGCAGCTTCCCGCGTTCGAGTACCTCACCGGCTTCGGCGAGCCCGACGCGGTGCTGGTGCTGGTGAAGCGCGGCGGAGTCGGCACCGCGCGGCTCTTCCTGCCGCCGCGCAACGAGCGCAACGAGCGCTTTGTGGGGGCGCGGACCTCGCCGGCCCAGGCCCGCGCGCGCACCGGGATGGACGGGCGCGAGCTCGCGACACTCCGCGCCGCGGTGGACTCGGCCATTGCCGCGGGGCTGCCCCTGTACGTGGTGGGCGACGTGCACACCGACGACTTCGCGCGGGCCGATTCGCTCACCCGCGGCAGGTGGTTCGTGGATGCGCTCCAGCGCGGCCACCCGGGGATGCAGGTGGGGAGACTGGACGCCGAGCTGCAGCGGCTGCGCGCGCGGAAGAGCCCCGCCGAGATGGCGCTGCTGCGCCGCGCCACCCAGATCAGCGCCGCCGGCCACCGCGAGGCGATGCGCGCCATGGCACCCGGCTGCAACGAGGGGCAGATCCAGGCGGCGCTGGAGGGCGTATTCCGCGGGATGGGCGGCGAGCAGCCGGGCTACGGCAGCATCGTGGGCTCGGGCCCCAACTCGCTGAAGCTGCACTACGACCGCAACGACCGGGTGATGCAGGCGGGCGAGGTGGTGGTGATCGACGCGGCGACCGCGCTCTCGCACTACTCGTCCGACGTCACCCGCACGCTGCCGGTGAGCGGGCGCTTCACCCCCGACCAGCGCGCCATCTACGAGATCGTGCTGGCCGCGCAGGCGGCGTTCGTGCGGCAGATCCGCCCGGGCGGCTCGCTCTTCGCCGCCAACGACTCGGGGCGCGCGGTGATCGCCGCCGGGCTGGCGCGGCTGGGGCTGATCGAATCGCCCGATGCGACGTTCGACCCGGGCGGGCCGTGCAACGGCGACCTGTGCCGCCAGCTGCGGCTGTTCGCGTGGCACGGCTACGGCGGCCACGGCATCGGGCTGGAGGTGCACGACCCGGCGCAGTACTACTTCGCCGAGCGCCAGTTCCTCCCCGGCGACGTGTTCACCGTGGAGCCCGGCATCTACGTGGACCCCACCTACCTCGACCAGCTCCCCGACACGCCGCGCAATCGCGCGATGCTGGCCCGGATCCGCCCGGCGGCCCGCCGCTTCGCCAACATCGGCGTGCGCATCGAGGACGACTACGCGGTGACCGAGCGCGGCGTGGAGTGGCTGTCGAGCGGCGTCCCCCGCGACATCGACGCCGTGGAGGCGCTGATGCGTCAGCCACGCGCGGACGGGCGCCGCTGCGGCCTCGCGCCGGACTGAGCGCGGGCGGGCGGATCGCCCCGGATCCCCGTAGATTGAGCAGCGCGCCGGAGACGACGTCTCCGGCGCGCTGCTTCTTTCGTCCCACGATCCAGCCCCGTCTCTCCATGAACACCATACACGTGACTCCATCGACCGGCGGACCGACGTGCCCTCATGGCTGAACGGGCGCACGGGGCCAAGGCGCCCGCGACGACGAGCACCGTCGCCGGGGCCGACTGGAGCGGCGACGACCTGTCGGGGCAGAGCCACACCGCCGTCCTCTTCACCGACCTGGACCTGACCGAGGCCGAGAACGAGGGTGCGGTGTTCACCGACTGCACCTTCCGCCGGGCGCGCTTCAACCTGTCGGCGCATACCGACGCGGCGTTCCTCAACTGCACCTTCGCGAACTGCAACTTCTTCAACGCGCGGTTCACCGGCTGCAAGCTGGTGGGCAGCCTGTTCGACCGCTGCACCTTCGACGTGATGGCCGTGGAGGGCGGCAACTGGTCGCTGGTGGGCCTCGCCGGCGCCGACCTGCGCAAGGCCACCTTCCGCGGCCTTCGCATGCGCGAGGCCGACCTCACCGGCGCGCGGTGCGACGGCTCGTCGCTGCGCGACGTGGACCTGCAGGGCGCGTGGCTGCACCGCGCCAACTTCACCGGGTGCGACCTGCGCGGCAGCGACCTGAGCGCGCTCGACCCCGGCGAGACGGAGATCCGCGGCGCCATCATCACCTACGAACAGGCGATCGTCATCGCCACCGCGCTGGGCCTCGACATCCGCCCGGAGTGAGCCGGCGGACGATCGGCGGGATGCATGCGCGGCGTCCGGACGGAGGCCACGTGTCATTCGATCATCACGATGACATCTCCGCCCTCCGGCCGCTCCGGCCAGCACGCATCCTGCCGGGTGGATGGGAGAGGATCATGGGGGAGCGGAAAACACGCAGAACGGCGGACGGGTAATGACGGGACAGTGGCTGGACCACACGGTGACGGCGGACGAGGCCGGGCGCACGGTGCAGGAGGTGCTCACCGGGCCCATGCAGGTGTCGCGCAGGATGATCCAGAAGCTCACGCGGGCGCAGGGGATCCTGCTCAACCGCCGCGCGCCCTTCCTGGGCCGCAAGGTGAAGGCGGGCGACGTGCTGAGCGCGCGCGTGCAGCACGACGAGGAGCCGGGGCTGGAGCCGGTGAAGATGGCGCTGTCGATCGTGTACGAAGACGACGACGTGATGGTGATCGACAAGCCGCCGTTCATCCTCGTGCACCCCACCACCCCCGAGCAGACGGCCACGCTGGCGCACGGCGTGGCGCACCACCTGGCGGCCCGCGGGCTGCGCACGCGGGTGCGGCCGGTGCACCGGGTGGACCGCGACACCTCGGGGCTGGTGCTGTTCGCCAACAGCGCGCTGGCGCACCAGCGGCTCGACCACCAGCTGCGCGAGGGCGGCATCGGGCGCGTGTACCTGGCGTTGGTGGACGGGGTGATGGAGGAGGATGCGGGGACCATCGACGCGCCGATCGGCCGCGACCCGCGGCGCCCCAACCTGCGCGCGGTGCGCCCCGGCGGCGAGGCGGCGCGCACGCGCTGGCGCGTGGCCGAACGCTTCGCGCGGGCTACGCTGCTGGAGGTGGAGCTGGACACCGGCCGCACGCATCAGATCCGCGTGCACATGCAGCACGCCGGCCACCCCGTGCTGGGCGACCGCCAGTACGGCCGCGCCGGCGCGGGGCTCGTCGGCCGGCAGGCGCTGCACGCGCACCGCCTCACCTTCCACCACCCCACCACCGGCGAGCCCTTGGAGCTCACCGCCCCGCTCCCCGACGACATCGCCCGCGCGGTGGAGCGCGTCCGTGTCGATACCGCCGCGGGGTGAACCTCGCAACAGCAACGACGAGCCTCACTCAGGGTCAGCAGAGTCAGCAGAGGAACTGCCGCAGTTCAACTGCTCACTCTGCTGACTCTGCGTGAGGCCGTCGTTGCGGAGTTGGGACGATAGGAATGAAGCGGCTCCCGGGAGAGAAACCCTGGGAGCCGTTTCGTCGTCGCGCCGCCGGCACATCGCTCCTAATTCGCCATCTATAGTACAAGAAGACGCGCATCCTTTCTGGGCGCGTCGACACGATCCGGTGCACGCGCCGGCCCGGATTCATCCGCAGTCATTCGCGCGGAATGCTAGGCGCCCGCGCTGTAGTGCAATTCTAAGATGTTTTACTGTAGGCGTATAGCGCCGTCCACGCTGTGCGCACGTGATTTTTTGTCGAATTCCGGTGTGTTTCTTGCTGCTTCTTTTCCACCGCAATCCCCCAGGACCGAGAGACCGGAACCGTGAAAGCGCGGGGCAATCCCTGCCCGCCCCGCTCGCTTTCCGTCGCAACATCTCGCGCCTGGTGCGCGCGCGGGGCTGCCCCGGCCCCGCGTATCACCCGTCTGGAGAGGACGTGCCCCCATGCGTACGCTTTCCCAATTCCTCGCGGCCGGCGCGGTGCTGCTGCTGGCCGGCTGCTCCGACCCGTCCACCGGCCTGCGACAGCCGCCCACCGACGGCGGCTCGGCCACGGCCACCAGGCTCGACCCGGTGTTCGCCCGCGCGGCCGCCGAGTTCAACGTGCCGGCCGACCTGCTCAAGTCGGTGGGCTACGTGGAGACGCGGTGGCAGATGGTGAGCGGGCGCGAAGAGTTTGCCGGGCAGCAGCCGGCGTTCGGCGTGATGGCGCTGCGCGGCGACCGGCTGGAGACCGGCGCGCGGCTGGCCGGCGTGAGCGCGTACGACGCGCGCACCCGTCCCGAGGCCAACATCCGCGCCGCCGCGGCGCTGCTGTCGCAGTACGCCACCGAGCTGCAGGTGAACCGCGCCGACCTGGGCGCGTGGGCGCCGGCCGTGGCCCGCTACAGCGGCATCGCCGAGCAGGCCGGCCAGAGCGCCTACGTGCACACCGACGTGTACGGCGTGCTGAGCCGCGGCATCACCGAGCGCACCCCCGGCGGCGACGTGATCGCCAGCATCGCGGCGCGCCCGGGGATCCGGGCGGCGCGCGTGCCGGCGCCGCCGCAGCGGGTGGCGGGGCCCGACTACGCGGCCTCCATCTGGCGCCCGTCGCCCAACTACGGCGCGCGGCCGGCAGGTGACATCGGGCAGGTGGGGATGGTGATCATCCACGACTGCGAAGGCTCGTACAGCAGCTGCTGGAGCTGGCTGGTGAACCCCGACGCGCAGGCCAGCGCGCATTACGTGGTGAACGAGAGCGGCAGCGAGATCAGCCAGCTGGTGCGCGAGAGCGACCGCGCCTGGCACATCGCCGCCACCTACGACTGCTCGCTGAACAGCAACGTGGAGTGCTGGCGCAACGGCTACAGCAGCAACCACTTCACCGTGGGCATCGAGCACGGCGGCTTCGCCTCGCAGACCTCGTGGCCGGTGGGGCAGATCGACGCCAGCGCCAAGCTGTCGTGCGACATCAGCCAGGCCTATGCGATCCCGCGCGACCGCTACCACTTCGTGGGCCACGGCCAGCTGCAGCCGTCCAACCGCACCGACCCCGGCCCCAACTGGCCGTGGACCGACTACATGAACCGCATCAACAGCTACTGCGGCGGTGGTTCGTCGGCGCTGATCGTGGACAGCAACAACTCGAACAATGACACCTCCAAGGGCTACATCTCGGTGTCGGCCAACTGGACGTCGGCGTCGTCCACTGCCGGCTACTACGGCAGCGGCTACTACTTCGCCAACACGGCCGCCGTCTCCGACCCGGCCACCTTCTACTTCTACCTCCCCGCGAACGCCACCAAGACGATCGACGCGTGGTGGACCTCGGGGACGAACCGCTCGGCCAGCGCGCCGTTCATCGCCTACAACGCGGCGGGAACGCAGGTGGGCAGCGTGAGCAAGAACCAGCAGACGGGCGGCGGCACGTGGAACACGCTGGGCTCGTTCGCCTTCACCGCCGGCTGGAACCGCGTGGTGGTGTCGCGCTGGACCACCACCGGCTACGTGGTGATCGCCGACGCCATCCGCGTGCGGTAAGCCGCCGGGGGTGACGCAGACTCAGCGGGGCCGGCAGAGGCTTGCCGGCTCCGCTGATTTCGCGTAAACCATCCCCGGACTTGGGATCGATTTGCAACTCCGTGGAAAACGAGAAGATGTCATCCTGAGCGGCGCCGCTCCGCGGACCCTTCGCCGGCGACCATGCTGGGCGGCGCCCGAAGGATCTGTGGCATACGTCCAAGCGTCAGCCGGCCTGGAAGATCGAGGATGGATCCGGCGGCTCCAGACCGGCGGCTGAAGCCGCGGCAACAACTACGAGAAGCCTCGCAAACCGCGCGAGGCTCCAACGGCTGGATCCGTCGGCCCGATGGCTGCGACCGACGCATGTTACCCAAGGCGATTTCGGTAGATGAACGGCAACGGACCGGGTGGCGATTGACCAGGATCGGAGCGGCGGGGCTCGCGCTGATGGCGGTCGCGGCGGCGGCGTGCGGCGACCGCGCGGCGCGGACGGATGCGGACGGGCAGGACGGCGCGGGCTCGCGGCGGACGGCGGCGGCGCGCGCGGATTCGCTGACGCTGGCCGAGCGGCGGGCGGCGGGCGGCCGCATCGTCTTCCTCTCCGAGCGCGACAGCACGCCGCAGGTCTACACCATCCTGCCGACGGGTGAGGGCGAACGGCGGCTGTCGCTGGGCGCGGGCGCGAGCTTCCCCGCGGCGGTCTCACGCGACGGGCGGACGGTGCTGGCGGTGGCGGTGCGCGAGGAGGGTGGCGAGCACGGCGAGCAGGTGACGGTGCTCCCCGTGGGCGGCGGCGCCGCGCGGGCGCTGGGGCCGGCCAGCTCTCGCGCGCGCTCGCCGTCGTGGGCGCCAGACGGCGGGTGGGTGGTGTTCGAGAGCGACCGGCAGAGCTTCCGCGACCTCTACCGCATCGGCGTGGACGGATCGGGGCTGCGGCGGCTGACGAACAACCGCGAGGGCAACTTCGACCCCGCCATCTCTCCCGACGGCCGCTCCATCGCCTTCGCCAGCAGCCGTGACGGCGATGCCGAGGTGTACGTGATGCGCGCCGACGGCGGCGGCCAGCGCCGGCTGACGGCGTTCTTCCGCGACGACTGGGCCCCGCGCTGGTCGCCCGACGGCGGCACGATCGCATTCCTCAGCAACCGCGAGGGCTCCGACCGCATCTTCCTGGTGGCGCCCGACGGCACGGGCCTGCGCAAGCTGAATGCGGACAGCACCCGCAGCCTGGGACAGGAGGCCGACATCGCCTGGTCGCCCGACGGGTCGCGCATCGCCCACACGCTGCACGCGGGCCCCGGCGTCTCGCGCATCCGCATCGTGGAGGTGCGCACCGGCGCCGCGCGCGAGGTGGGCGGCGTGACGGCTGCCTCGCAGCCCGCCTGGTCGTCCGACGGCCGCTACCTCGCCTTCACCGCCAGCGCCGGCACCGGCGCCAACGCCGACGCCGAGATCTGGCTCGCCCGCGCCGACGGCACCGCCGCCACCCGCATCACCCATGCGAAGGGCGCCGACTGGCTGCCCATCTGGGCCCGCTGATCCGTCGCCCGAACAGCAACGACGGGGGCTCACACGGAGGAACGGAGGGAACGGAGAACTGCTTTGTTTTCCTCCGTTCCCTCCGTTCCTCCGTGTGACATTCTGCTATTGTCGATGCGTTAAACTGGATGATGCGGGCGAGGGCGCGGAGACAGGATCTCCGCGCCCCCGGCAATAGCGACGCCGCGTCGTCCGACGCTCGAGCTAGGAGCGAAGCATCTCGGCGAGCTGAGGCAGAACCTCGCCCAGGCGGCCCTCCACCTTCACGGCGGCCATCTCGTCCGCGCGGGTGGGGCCCAGGTTGACGATGGCGATGGGCACGCCCTGCTCCTGCGCGCGGTAGATGAAGCGCCGCCCGGAATACACCGTCAGCGACGAGCCCGCCACCAGCAGCACGTCGCCGCCGCCGAAGAGCTGCCACGCCTCCTCCACCCGCGCAGCCGGCACGTTCTCGCCGAAGAACACGACGTCGGGCTTCATCATCCCGCCGCAGCCGTCGCACGCCGGCACGCGAAAGCTCTCGATCTCGGCCGGCTCCAGATCGGCGTCGCCGTCGGGCGCCTGGCGCACGTCGCCGGCGCGCGCGAGCCGCGCCGCCCACGATTCGTTCAGCGCCAGCAGCCGCGCCTGGAACTCGCCGCGCCCCGTCACCCTGCCGCACCCCAGGCAGCGCACCGACGCCAGCGAGCCGTGCAGCTCCACCACGCGGCGGCTGCCGGCGGCGTGGTGCAGCCCGTCCACGTTCTGGGTGATGATGCCGTGCACCACACCGGCATCCTCCAGCTGGGCCAGCGCGCGGTGCGCCGCGTTGGGCCGCGCGGCCGAGAAGCGCGTCCAGCCCACGGTGCTGCGCGCCCAGTAGCGCACGCGCGCCGCCTCGCCGCGCACGAAGTCGTTGTACTGCACCGGCTTTCGGGTGAGATGGCTTCCCTCGGGCCCGCGATAGTCGGGGATCCCCGATTCGGTGCTGCACCCCGCGCCGGCCAGCACCACCACCCGCCGCCCACGCAGCAGGTCGAGCAGGGGCTCCAGCGTCTCCGCCGCCCGTTCCGGTGTCGTCGATACGTCCATCAGGCTCATGCGGCTACGGCCACGGTAGAAGGATCGATCTCCGCCGCTCCATACCCGTTCCCTCCCTCCGCGTTCGTCCGAGTGGATACGCAGCCAGGGGCGGATGCGGGCCGAATCGTCATCTCGATCCAACGACGAACGGGATCGATCCGCGCTGGATCGATCCCCTTCGTCGTCATCCCGAACCCAGTTGCCCCCAGAGGATTCGAACCTCTACTAACGGTTCCAAAGACCGCTGTGCTGCCATTACACCAGGGGGCACCGCATCCCGCCGATCCTGAACGACTTAGCGCGGTGGAAGCGCGCTAAAGCTATCCAGCCCGCGCGCCGAAATCAACCGGGATGCCGAATCGAACGACCGGATGCGAACGGCGCGGGCAAGCCAGGGCTCGCCCGCGCCGATCCATCCGTCCCCGGATCTCGCCAGACCGGTAGCGAGGTGATTCAACCTCCGGCGCCGCTAGCGGTGGTGGCCGGGGTGCGCGGAGTCTTGCGGCGCCTCGTCGCGGGTGGACACGCGGATCGAGCCGATGGTGGTGTACTTGCCCATGCGGCGCTCGGTCTCGGCGGGGGTGAGGAACTCCACCAGGCGCACGCCGGCCGCGGGGATCTGGCGCAGGTCGTCCACCGCGTCGAGCTGCGCGCCGTCGAGGAAGGCCAGCATCTGCCCCGAGCCGGTGGTGTTCAGCGGCGTGGGGTTGTTGCGCATCAGCCACATCCCCCGGCGCGACTGGACGAGCTGGTAGACGTTGGCCGCGTGCGACTGCTCGATCTCCTCGGGCCGGATGCGGTTGCGCTCCTGCCGCTGCGCCTGCGCCCTGGCCTGTGCGTGCGCCGTGGCAGGCATGGCGATCAGCCCGCAGCACAGCACGGCCGCGGCGGCCCACGTCATCATCTTCATCGGTCCGATCGGGATTGCAGGGTGAGAGCGGGGAGGCGCATCCCCGGCGGCGTTGCGAGGTCGCGACGAAGTCCGCCGCCCGTGGAACGCTCTGGCGCCGCACCTTCTGACCCGCCCTGGGACGTGAGATCCGGGAGCACCCCACACGATCCTCGCCGACACCGTACTCCCGCCACCGACCGGGGCGACCAGCGCTCTAGCTTGCCGCAAGGGCCCCCGCATCTGGGACGGAACCCGCGCCGACGCCCGCGAAGCCGCCTCCGGCACCATCGCCCGAGCCGAAGTCGATCCCCAGCTCGTCCAGCGCGCCGCTGGCCACCCACCCGGCCACCTCGGCGCGCGCATAGTCGTAGCCCACCTTCACCAGCCGGTCCATCACGCTGAAGTCCATCAGCGCGAAGCCGTCGATGGGCGGGCGCAGGGCGAAGTCGGCGGTGGCCAGCGCGGTGCGCTCGCCGTGGGCGCTGTGCAGCATCGACGCGCGCAGCGCCAGCTCCATCAGCGAGGGGAACCGGATCTTGCGCCGGCGGAAGAAGCGGTCGCGCAGGATCTCGCCCACCCGCGGGATGCGCTCGCAGGTGAACTGCGCGTCGTCCTCCACGCTCACCTCGGCGGCGATCACCACGCCGGCGCCCAGGCGGCGGGCCACGTCGGTGGGCAGGTTGTTGAGCAGCGCGCCGTCGCACAGCAGAGAGCCCTCGTGCAGCACCGGTTGCGCGGCGCCGGGGAGCGACGCGCTGGCGGTGGCCGCCCACAGCAGCGAGCCGCGCCGGTGCACCATCATCTCCGCCGTGCTCAGGTTGCTGCTCACGCAGAAGAACGGCGTCCACAGGTCCTCGATCTCGGTGTCGCCGTACAGCATCTGCCCGATGCGGTCGCTGCCGCGGGTGCTGATGATGGAGATCACCGGGAACGTGTACATCTTGTGCGGGCGGATCTGGACCCACACCCGGCGGTTCATCTCCTCGATCCGGTCGGGGCTCCACCCCATGGCGATCTGCGCCGAGATCGAGGCGCCCATGCTGGTGCCGCCCACCAGGTCCACCGGCACGCCGGCCTCGCGCAGCGCCCGCAGCATGCCGATGTGCGCGAAGCCGCGCGCCCCGCCGCCGCCCAGCACCAGCGCCACCGCGCGCCCCGCCAGGTGCCGCGCCAGCCGCCCCAGGTCGTCCGCGTGGCCCCAGCGCAGGTGGTGGTGCGCCTCCAGCGCGCGCGGCTCCAGCCAGCGCCGGGTGCCCCGCGGCAGCCCGTCGGACCTCTCGGGGTGCACCAGCACCAGCCACTGCTTCGCATCGGTCACCCGCCGGGGGTGGTTCAGCAGCGCGCGCTCCAGCTCGCCGGGCGCGGGGTCTTCGTCGGCGCGGGCCACCAGCAGCACGCGGTCGGCCTGGTGCAGGCAGCGGCGCGTCCAGGCGCAGGGGTGCGCGTCAGCCTCGAACAGCACGAAGCGGTGCGACCCCTCGCGCGCCTCGATCCACGCCAGCAGCCGCGCGCTCTCGGGCGACTCCTCGGGCGCCTGGGCAATCCCCGCCTCGCCCACCATCTCGTCCACCGTGCGCGCGCTGAGCCGCAGCACCGGGCCGAAGGCCGCGAGCGCCGCCGCCAGCCGCTCGGCGAACGCGGCCACCGGCGCGCCGGGGCTCACGGGCAGGAGGGCGAGGTTGGTGACACGCGTGGGCGGCGCGCTGGCGTTGGCGCGGTTCAGCCGCTCCACCAGCCCCGCCGCCACGCTGCGCATCAGCTGCGGGCGGGCGGATACGAGCGCGTCGAACTCGGCGTTGGTGAACTGCACCAGCACGCTGTCGCGGATGGCGCTCGCCCGCGCCGTGCGGGGCGCGCCGGTGAAGAACGCCATCTCGCCCATGCTCTGCCCGCGCCCCGCCTCGCCGATCGGGCGCGCGGTGCCGTCCGTCTCCACGTGCTCCACCAGCAGGCGGCCGCTCACCACGAAGTACAGCCCGTCGGCCGGGTCGCCCTGCTCGAACAGCACGTCGCCGCGGTTCAGGTAGATCCAGTCGGCCGCCTTCTCCACCTCGTCCAGCAGGCGCCCGTCCAGCGCGCCCAGCACCGGGGCCAGGCGGCAGAGGAGCTGGCGCGCGTGCATCCGCCGCAGCGCCGCGGCGAAGGCCGGGTCGCGCGCCTCGAGCTCGTCCACCCGCTCACAGGGGATGCACGCCAGCCGCGCCGCGCCGGCCCCGCGCACCCGCACCGCGCGCGAGACCCCGGCCAGCGTCTGCTGCCGGTCGAACACCTCGCCGGCGGCCAGCCAGCGCATGGCGGCGGCGCCCTCTTCCACCGCGTCGAGGTTGCCGCTCACCACCACCAGCAGCCCCGTCGCGCCCGGCCCGGTGAACGCGTCGCCGCCGTCGTCCAGCACCAGCGGCACGGCGGCGGCGGCCAGCGCGCCCAGCGTCTCGTCGGCCACGCCGGCGAACAGCGGCGCACCGCGCACGGCGTGGGCGAGCTCGGGATGTGGGGAGATCGGGTGCTGCATCGGCGGGAGAGTGCTTCCGGGGGGAGCGGGCAGACGGCCCCGGAACTTCGGCGTGATGGGGGGCTGGCGCAAGCGTCCGCCACGTCCGGCATCCCCGGCAATTCGTAGGATGAGCCGGCTCCGGCGCCAAGCGCCGGAAAACAACGGATTTCACACGGAGTCAGCGGAGTCGACGGAGAGTCTTCCCGACCACTCCGCTGACTCCGCCAACTCCGCTGACTCCGTGTGAAACGGCCGTTCGCCGGATCTGCCTGGCTTCAGCAGCCGGGCGTGCCGGGGCAGGTGAAGCAGGTCGGGTCGTTGATGGTTGGCCCCACCTGGATGCAGTACGACGGGTCGGTGTACGGCACCAGCGGGCAGGTGCAGCTTTCCTCGTGCCAGTACGAGGCGGGGTACGCCGCGCAGCGGGTGTTCACCACCGCCACGGTCACGTAGCAGGTGTAGCCCGAGTGGGCCCGCACCGTGCCGCGCCCCACGGGCTTCTGATCGGTGGCGAACGACAGCACTTCGAGCGAGTCGACGTCCAGGCGAATCTTCTTCATGGGGATCTCCAGGAGGCGAACGAGGGGTGACGAACAGGTGCATCTCACCATAAAAGGTACTCAAATGTAATTCTCACAGACAGTGTCCGCCCCTCACCGGTTGATCTATGTGGGTACCGGTCGCGGCGTCTCCTCAACTCACACTGGCTCAGGCATCGTGACCAGCGTCTCCGTGCGCCACACGCCAAGACCCAGCGCCCCGGCCAATGTCGCGGCGGAATCGGCCTTGTCGGAAGATTCGAAGATGCCGAAGACGGACGAGCCGCTGCCGGCGAGGAGGGCGATGCGGGCGCCGGCATCGCGGAGCGCGTCGAGCCCGGAGCGGACGAGCGGGATGCGCTCCGCCACCACCGGCTCGAAGTCGTTCGTCGCCAGCGGGCCGACGAAATCCCAGCCGGCGAGCGCGGCGGGGTCGATCAGGACCGACGCAGGCAGATACGCGCCGCCGCGGCGCCGCGCGATCTCGGCGAATGCGTCCGCCGTGGGCATCGCGTGGCCGGGGTGGGCGACGACGACGGGACGTGGGGGGAGCGGCGGCAGCGGCATCAGCCGTTCGCCACGCCCCCACGCCAGCGCCAGCGGCGACCCGCAGAGGAAGAAGGGGACGTCGGCGCCCAGCTCGATCGCCATCTGCAGCAACGCGCCGCGCGGCAGGGGATCGCCGTGCAGCGTGTTGAGCGCGCGCAGCGTCGCCGCCGCGTCGGAGCTGCCGCCGCCCAGCCCGGCCGCGGAAGGGATGCGCTTCGTCAGATTGATGTCGATCGCCGCCGTGCCGCCCGTCTCGCGATAGAAGCGCTCCGCCGCGCGTATCGCCAGGTTCTTCTCGGGCGGCCCCGTATCGACCCCGCCCTCCACCCGCAGCCGGATCCCCGCATCGCCCCGTGCGACGACGAGGGTGTCGGCCAGCGAGATCGCGCAGAACACCGTCTCCAGCGCGTGGTAGCCGCTTTCCTCGCGCGCCAGGATGCACAGGCGCAGGTTGACCTTGGCGGGCGCGGCGACCTCCACCCGCTCAGCCACGCCGCGCCTCCACCCGCGGCGGAGCGGCGTCCGCATCGTCCGCGTCGGCCTGCTTCGCGCTGCCGATCAGCTCGCGCCAGCTCAGGTCCAGCCGCTGCACGTACCACAGCCCCAGCAGCGTCACGCAGATGTAGCCGGCCAGGTGATAGCCGATGGCGAAGGAGACGGCGCGCGACTTCTCCACCCCCCACAGCCCCAGCCCGAAGGTGGCGGCGGCTTCCAAAGGCCCGAAGAAGCCCGGCGAGCTGGGCACCGCCACCGCCAGGTTGATGGCGCACTGCAGGAACACTGCGCCCACGTACCCCGGCCCGCGGATGCCGAACGCCAGGAAGCCGAAGTAGATGGAGAGCGGGATGAACAGCCACTGCCCCACCGTCCACGCCACCGACAGCGCGAGGAGGCGCGGGTTGCGCAGCACCGCCAGCCCGGCGATGAACTCGTCGAGCCGCGCCAGGAACGGGGCCCGCAGCCGCGCGGGGAGGAGTTGCCCGGCGGTGCGCTCGGCCAGCGCCACCGACTGCGCGGGGAGGAGCGCCAGCGCGATCAGCACCACCCCCGCCCCGCCCATCAGCAGCGCCAGGATGCGCACCGCCGTGAGCGCGGCCGCCGCGCGGTCGGGGCTGGGGAAGCCGGGGAGCGCCATCACACCGAAGAGGAGCGCCACCGTCACCACCCCGTCCAGCACCCGCTCCACCACCACCGACGCGACGACGGCGCTGACCGGCAGCTTCGCCAGCCGCGCCGTGACCACCGCGCGCACCACCTCGCCCACGCGCGCGGGGATCAGGTTGTTGGCCGCGAACCCGATCGCCGCGCCCGCCACCCGCGGGCGAAAGGCCACCTGCGGGTCGACCGGGGCCAGCAGCGTCTTCATCCGCAGCGCGCGCACGTGGATCGCCACCGTGCCCGCCAGCGCCGAGAGCGCCAGGTAGAACCAGTTCGCCTCGCGCAGGTGCGCCGCCACCTCGGGCCACTCCACCCCGCGCAGCGCCAGCCACAGGAAGAACGCGGTCACCGCCAGCGAGACGGCGACCCTCACGCGCTGGTTCATCCCGCGGCCGCGCCCCTGCGCTCCACCCCCAGCGCCACCAGCCCGAACAGCTCGTCCAGCACCTCGGTGAGCTCGCCGTCGCGCCCCACCAGCGAGGTCACCCGCTGCCTCAAGCCCAGCGCCTCGCGCAGCGCGTCGTCGGGGTCGTACACCAGCGCCTCGATCGGCACCACCCCGTCCTCCCCCGCCACCGCTTCCACGGCGGGCGCGTCGGCGGGCTCCACCTCCACCGCCTCGGGCACCGGCGCCGCGCCGGGGAGCGACGAGCGCAGCCGCAGCAGCGCGCCGCGCGCCTCGTCGGGGCCCGCCGCCTGGGCGATGCGCGTGGCCGCGTCTTCGGCGGCGCCGGCGATCACCGTCATCCCGTAGGTCACCGCCAGGTCGCCCACGCCGCGCGCCAGCTCGGCCAGGTCGCGCGCGATCCGCGCGAACCGCCCCGGCCGCGCCGAGAGCGTGGCGATCAGCCCCTCGGCGCGGTCCAGGAAGCCGGTGGCCTCCATGCGCAGGAAGCCGTCCACGTCCGACACCAGCGTGGCCCCCTCTTCCCCCTCGCCCACGGCCGCGCCGGGGACCGGCGCCAGGGGGGACGAGACGATGTGCGGCCCCGCGTCATCGAAGAAGAGCGACGCCACCGGCACCACGCCGGCCTCGGCGCCGCCGCCCTGCCCCTCGGCTTGGTCGCGCACGGCGCGGAAGCGCTCCAGCTCGGGGGTGGCGCCCACGTCGCCGCCGCGCTCCAGCGCGCCCCCGGCGGCGCGCAGGGCGTCGCGCGCGGCGCCCAGGATCTCGCGCTCGGCCACCCCCACCGGCGCGGTGCGGCCGATGATCTGGTGCGCGGTGTCCTCGATCCCCTCCAGCACCTCCAGCACGGGGGTGAGCGTGTCCATCCCCGCCACGCCGCGCACGGGGCGCATCCGCCGCAGCACCATGCGCAGCGGCTCGCGGCCGGCGGGGTTGGCGTGAAGCTCGCCCAGGGCGCGGTCCATCTCGCCCACCACGCCCTCGATCTCGCGGCGCAGGAAGTCGTAGATCTGCCCCGCCGGTCCGGCTGGCCCGGCGCCCCCGCGCTTGCGCCCGGCGCCCACCCCCTCCCAGCGCGCCGCGGCGGCCCCGGCGAGGCGGTCTTCCTCGGCGCCCCAGCGGCCGGCGGCGGCCACCAGCGCGCGCAGGTCGGCGGCGGTGTCGCGGGCGCGGCCGCTCACGTCGCCGCTCCACTGCAGGGCGCCGTCGCGCAGCGCGCGGGCGGCGTCCTCCAGCCCCTCGGCCACGCGCGCCACGGCGTGCACCCCGGCGATCTGCGCGCTCCCGCGCACGCCGCGGGCAACGCGGAAGAACTCGGCGGCGTCGGGCGCGTCGGCGCGCGCCAGCAGCGCGTCGAGCTCGTCCAGGTACTCGCCGGCTTCGCGCGCGAAGTACTCGTTCAGCGGTTGCGACATGGGCACGGATGTGGGAAGGGGCGGTTCGCGTCAGGCGCGGGCGCGGCGGAGGAGCTCGGCCATCTCGCGGGTGGCGCGCTCGATGCCGGTGAACACGGCGCGCGAGATGATGCTGTGGCCGATGTTCAGCTCCTCGATCTCCTCGACCGCCGCCAGCGGGGCCACGTTCTCGTAGGTCAGCCCGTGCCCGGCGTGCACGGCCAGGCCCACCGAGCGGCCCAGCGCCGCCGCGCGGCGCAGGCGGGCGAGCTGCGCCTGCCGCTCGGGGCCGCGGGTGTTGGCGTACTCGCCGGTGTGCAGCTCCACGGCGTCGGCGCCCAGCTCGCGCGAGGCGCGCACCGCGTCGGGCTCGGGGTCGATGAACAGCGAGGTGCGGATCCCGGCGTCCTTCAGCCGCCGGGTCGCGTCGCCCAGCCAGCGGCGGGCGGCCTCGCTGTCCAGCGCCACGCCGCCCTCGGTGGTCACCTCCTCGCGGCGCTCGGGGACCAGCGTGGCCTGGAAGGGCTTCCAGCGCTCGGCCAGCGCCAGCACGTTGCTGGCGGCGGCCAGCTCCAGGTTCACCGGCGTGCGGGCCGTCTGCATCAGCAGTTCCACGTCGCGGTCCTGGATGTGGCGGCGGTCCTCGCGCAGGTGCACGGTGATGCCGTCGGCGCCGCCCAGCTCGCAGAGCACGGCCGCGCGCACGGGGTCGGGCTCGTCGGTGCCGCGCGCCTGGCGCACGGTGGCCACGTGGTCGATGTTGACGTAAAGCCTCACTCCGCCTCCCCCAGCAGCGCACCCATCCGTTTGGCGGCGTCGCCGCTCAGCCCCCGCACCGACGCCAGCTTCAGCGCCTCGCGGCCCAGCAGGCAATATACGTCGCGGTCGGCGCCCGACAACCGGGCCAGGTGCCGCGCCACCGTGTCGGCGTCGCCGCGCGCCACGGGGCCGGTGAGCGCCGCGATGGGCCCCAGCGCGGCCACGTTCTCCACCGCGCCGGCGGCCAGCGTGGTGAGCGCGGCCTGCGCCTCCTCCGCGCCCACGCCGGCCTGCACCATCAGCCGCACCGCCACGCTCAGCAGCGACACCGCGTAGTTGGACGCGAACACGGCCGCCGCGTGGTACAGCGCCTTGCCGCCGGGCTGGATGGCCAGGACGTACCCCTCGCACGCCGAGACCAGCCGCTCGGCCAGCTCGCGCGCCGCGCCCTCGCCCTCCACGCCGAAGGTGGCGCCGCGCAGCCGCTCGGCGCCGTCCACGGGGTCGGCGATTGCCGCCAGCGGGTGCAGGCCGCCCACGGGGTGCCCCTTTGCCGCGAGCGGCGCCAGCACCTCCAGCGACAGGCTGCCGCTGGCGTGGAGCACGGGAAGCCCGGGCGGCAGGTCGAGCGCGGCCAGCTGGGCCACCACCTCGGCCAGCGCGTCGTCGGGCACGGCCAGCAGCAGCCCGGTGCCGCTGGCGGGCGGCGGGGTGAGCCCGGCCTGGTAGCGCGCCAGCCAGGGATAGCGCGAGAACACCGGGTGCGCCGGCGCCTCTGCCTGCCGGCCCGAGTAGGCCAGCGTGCCCACCGCGCCGGTGCGTGCCAGCCGGTACCCCAGCGCCAGCCCCAGCCGCCCGGCACCGATGATCCACAGCCGGTCGAGCACCGGCCGCGGCCCCTCGGGCGCCGGGAAGCGCGGCGGCCGCGGCTGGCGCGCGGGGCGTGGCGGGCGCGGGGCGCGGGGCACGCGCCGGGCGCGCGGGAGCGGCGCCGGCGCAGGGGGAGGCGGCGGCGCGTTGGGGTCGGGCGGCGCCGGGAGGTTGTCCAGGTCGAAGGGGCGGAAGTAGGGCATCAGCGTGCAGGGGGGCGGGCCAGCGCGCCGGCCAGCGCGCGCCGCATGAGTGGATACTCGCCCGGCGCGTAGACCGCGTGGCGGATCGCGCGCGGGTTGACCGGCGCGCCCACGAACGGGTCGCCGGGGTAGCGGGGGAACACGTGCACGTGCAGGTGCGGCACGGTGTTGCCGTGGATCTCGTAGTTCATCTTCACCGCGCCGGTCACCCCGTGCACCGCGGCCGAGACGGCCTGGGCGTCGCGCATGAACGCGGCGGCCACCTCGGGCGCCAGGTCGTGCAGCTCCACCGCGTGGTCGTGGAGCATGAGGAAGCAGTAGCCGCGCATCGGCCCGTCTTCCGGCATCCCCACCCACCCCGACTCCAGCACCGCCACGGCGTCGTCGGGCATGCCACGCGCGCACACGCCGCAATGCTCGGCGCTGCGGGCGCGCGCCCACGCGGCGGGATCGTTCCACAGGCTCATGGGCGGCCGGGTGAGAATCGCGTGGATGAGAACGGTCGGGATTCGTGCATGGTGGCGGGGGCGGGATTCGGCATCACCACGGATGATGGACTTTAGGGCGATTGGACTTCGAGCAATCGCCTGGCCCGCGGGGCCCCCACCCTGGCTCGTTCCTCGCCTGTCCCTCCCCCAAAACAACCTGGGGGAGGGACAACTTCGCGTGCCGCCTGCGGCCGTTCGCGCACTCCGCGAGGCCTGTCTGACCGGATGACCGCGCGCCGCTGCGATGCCGCCGCCGCAGTCCGCAAAGGCGGACTTCCCCACCCTTCCAGCCGCCGGTTTCAACCGGCGGATGATACCTGCGGCTGCGCGGACTAGCATCGCCGCGGGTGACGGACTTTCGAGTGGTCACCAGCGCCACGCGCGGCCCCCACCCTGGCTCGTTCCTCGCCTGTCCCTCCCCCAAAACAGCCTGGGGGAGGGACAACTTCGCCTGCCGCCTGCGGCCGTTCGCACACTCCGCGAGGCGTGTCTGACCGGATGACCGCGCGCCGCTGCGATGCCGCCGCCGCAGTCCGCAAAGGCGGACTTCCCCACCCTTCCAGCCGCCGGTTTCAACCGGCGGATGACACCGGCGGCCACGCAGACCTCACCCTCCCCCAGAGATCTCCGCGCGGGAGTCCGCGAAGCGGACTTCGGGCCGTTGTTGCCGCGAATTCATTCGCCCCTCCCCGGCCCGATCCACCCTCGCCACTGGGCACTGGGCACTGGGCACTGGGCACTGGGCACTTGGCACTTGGCACTTGGCACTTGGCACTTGGCACTTGGCACTTGGCACTTGGCACTTGGCACTTGGCACTGGGCACTCAGCACTCAGCACTCCGCACTTCCCTACCCGATCACTCGATCACCACGCCCTTGCTCCGCAACCGCCCCATCGTGGCCTCCGGCAGCCGCGCGCGCAGGCGGATCTCGCTTCCCTCGTCCTCGCGCTCCAGCACCTCGCCGTCGCGGTAGATCTCGGCCAGCAGCGCGCCCTGCGAGCTGTTGAGCGTGATGCGCGTGTCGGGGCGCAGCTTGCGGGCCTCCTGGCGCAGCAGCTCGCGCAACGGCTCGGTGCCGCCCTCCTCCACCGTGCTGGTGAAGATGGCGCGGCGGCCGTGGTTGCGCTGGTGCAGCGCCTCCTCCTCGCCGTGCGTGAGGCGGTCCACCTTGTTGAACACCAGCACCTGCGGCTGCTCGCGCATCTTCAGGTCGGCCAGCACCTGGTCCACCACGTCCTTCTGCTCTTCCCACCCGGGGTGCGAGCTGTCCACCACGTGCAGCAGCAGGTCGGCCTCGGCGGCCTCCTCCAGCGTGGCGCGGAACGAGGCCACCAGGTGGTGCGGCAGCTTGCGGATGAAGCCCACCGTGTCGGTCAGCAGCACGTCGTAGCCCTCGCCCACGTCCACGTCGCGCGTGGTGGGGTCGAGGGTGGCGAACAGCCGGTCCTCCACGAACACGTCGGCGCCGCTCACCGCGCGCAGGATGGACGACTTGCCGGCGTTGGTGTAGCCCACGAGGGAAACGCGCAGCTCGCCCGCGCGGCCCTTGCGCTGCGTCTGGCGGTGGCGAGCAACGCGCTCCAGGTCGTCCTTGAGCCGCGCGATGCGGATGTCCACCATCCGCCGGTCGGTCTCCAGCTGCGTTTCGCCGGGGCCGCGCATGCCGGGGCCGCCGCGGATGCGCGACAGGTGGGCCCACATCCGCGTCAGCCGCGGGCGCAGGTACTGGAGCTGCGCCAGCTCCACCTGGGCGCGGGCCTCGGCGCTGCGGGCGCGGGTGGCGAAGATGTCCAGGATCAGCTCGGCGCGGTCCATCAGGCGCGTGCCGATCTCCTTCTCCAGGTTGCGCCCCTGCGCGGGCGACAGCTCGTCGTCGAAGATCACCAGGGTGGCGCCCTCGGCGGCGGCCTGCGCCTTCAGCTCCTCCACCTTCCCCTCGCCGATGTAGGTGCGGGGGTTGGGCTTGTCCACGCGCTGGATCAGCGTGCCCACCACCTCCACGCCGGCGGTGTCGGCCAGGCGCTCGAGCTCTTCCAGGTGCTCGTCGGTCACCTGCACCGGCTCGCTCTTGCGCGGCGCGCCCACCAGGATCGCCTTTTCGCGGGGCGTCTCCAGCTCGATCAGTTCACGGTTGTTGATTGCGGCCTCCTCCTGTGTGGAACTGCGACTTCTCTTCACAACTGCTTCCAACGGCGGCTTTGGGCGTGTCCCCGCTGACGCGGGGCCGGGCTGCGCGCGCCGTAGGCAACGATACCGCCGTTGCCAACGGCGCCGGGCCCACGGCGGCCCGCCCCCGCTCCTATCTCGGCGGAGGTGACGGTGCGGGCGGTCCGCCGCGTTCCCGGCCCTCCGGGCGCGCATCCCTCACGCTTCTGCGCATTCCCGCAAGGTTCCGGCAGCGGCGACGCATGCCTCAACCGTACCGCCGCATGCTCCGGGCTCCCCCCGCCCGTGCCGGTGCCGCGGCCACAGTCCGCGAAGGCGGACTTCCTGCCGTTCCAGCCGCCGGTTTCAACCGGCGGACGTCGCCGGCGGACGTCGCCGGCGGACTCGTCGGCGGGCGTGATCGGCGGACGCATCGGCGGACGTGATCGGCCGACGTGATCCGCGGACGGCGGTGGCGGACGATTCCAGGCGGATGACCTCGCAGATCGCGCGCTGCAGCCGATCTCACTGGCTGATCCCCGCCCGACTCTCACGCCGCCGCCCGCTCAAACCCGCCAACCCCCGCCTCGTACCCACCACCGATCCCGTTCGTACCATCACACTCGCACGCGCGCGGCGCACCGCGTACTCTGCGATCTTCTCGCTCGGGTTCCGGCCCGCGCTCGCGCAGCACCGACCTTCAACCACGCCGCCCACCCGACGATGCTCACCGTCCTCCCGCTCCTCGCCGCCGCCATGCTCGCCACGCCCGACACCACGCCTCCCGCGCGCCCGGCCGGCGACGTGCTGGTCATCGCCAACCAGGGCGACAACACGGTGCACCTGGTGGAGGCCGGCACCGGCCGCACGCTGGCGGCCATCCCCAGCGCCCCCGCGCCGCACGAGGTGGCGGTCACGCGCGACGGCCGCTGGGCCGTGGTCACCAACTACGGCGACCGCACCGACATCGGCCACTCGCTGATGGTGATCGACGTGTCCACGCAAACGGTGGCGCGCATCATCGACCTGTCCCCGCACCGGCGGCCGCACGGCATCGCCTTCCTCCCCGGCGACAGCACGCTGGCGGTGACCAGCGAAACCAGCCGCGCGGTGGTGCTGGTCGACTTCCGCGCCGGCCGCGTGCTCCGCGCCATCGGCACCGACGCGCAGGGCACGCACATACTGGCGGTTGCGGGCGGCGGGGAAAAGGTCTACACCGCCAACGTGGGCTCGGGCACCGCCAGCGAGATCGACCTGGCCGCCGGCCGTGTCACGCGCACCTTCGCCGCCGGCCCCGGCAGCGAGGGCGCCGCCCTCTCGCCAAACGGCACGCGCCTGTGGGTGGCCAGCATGGGGCTGGACAGCACCTTCGCCTTCAACACCTCCACCGGCGAGCGCGTGGCCACCGTCGCCACCCCCGGCCACGCCTACCGCGTCACGCTGACCCCCGACGGGCGCCGCGCGCTGATCCCCGCGCCCGAGCAGAACCTGCTGCGCGTGGTGGACACCGCCACCCTGCGCGAGACCACCGTGTCGCTCCCCGGCATGCCCGGCGGCGCCGTCGTGGCGCCCGGCGGCCGCACGGTCTACGTGCCGCTGATGGAGACGGCGCAGGTGGCCGTGGTCGACCTCGCCACCCTGGCCGTCACCCGCCACCTCCCCACCGGCGCCGCCCCCGACGGCATCGCAGTCTCCACCTTCTTCCGCCGCTGAAGCGTAGCGGGCGCCGCGCTGTCCCCCCAGCGCGGCGCCCGCTACTCACCTCTTCTTCAAGAACTGATCGGCCGTAAGCCCGATGTCCCGCGCGATCTGACGGAGAAGGATCGGAGTGATGTCGCGGCCAGGGTGGAACGGGACCGTCGTGCCACGGCCGTCCGCAGTCTGTACTGCTTGTGAGAGCCGCGCTGCCGAACCTCCACGAACCCGAGCGCTTCGAGGATGGCGGCCACCTCACGCGGCTTGAGAACGGGAACGTCGGCCACGATCAGGCGACCTTCACCGTTGCGGTGCCGACGAACTCCGTGTCGAGCTGCGGTTCACCGTCTTCCAGAAGCATCTCGATGACTTCACGAAGGTTCTCGTGAAGCTCGTCCAGCGTCTCGCCCTGCGAATGTGCTCCACGGAAACCCGGCACGTATCCCACGTACAAGCCCGTGTCGGGGCACCGCTCCACAACCGCCGTGTAGCTTTGCATCGTGCCTCCCGATCGTTCGGTAGAACGCAATCTTCCGCAACCACCCGGATGACCAAGGCCGTTGCGACCCAGGATCCTGAGAGTTTCCCGGGCGCACTCCGGACCTTCTCAATCTAACGTGAACGCACAGAACGTACACCCCCGGGCTTCCGCCCTCGGCCCCTACTCGTCGGGCCGCCAATGCGGGTTGGTGAGGCTGGTGAGCACGTGGTCCTGCCAGGCGCCGTCCAGGTACAGGTAGTCGCGCGCGTAGCCCTCCACCGAAAAGCCCAGGCGCCGCAGCAGGTTGCCGCTGCGGCGGTTCCAGGGCACGTAGTTGGCCTGGATGCGGTGCATGTTCAGCTCGCCGAACACGTAGCCGATGGCCGCCTGCAGCGCCTCGCGCATCAGCCCGCGCCCCTCGCGCTCGCGGTCGATGCCGTAGCCCAGCGTGCAGTAGTGCGCCGCCCCGCGCTGGAACTGCACGAAGTTCACGTTGCCGATCACCCGCCGCCCGCCCGGCTTATCGAACATGAACAGCCGCGCCGAGCGGTCGGTGCGGAACTCCGAGAGCGCGGCGTGCGCCTGCGAGCGCCAGAAGTCTTCGGTGAAGAACTCGCCCGCCATCCGCGGCCGCGACCCGGCCAGGTGCTCGCGGTTGGCGGAGAAGTAGCGGACGATCTCGGCCGCGTCGCCCACATCGCCCATGCGCACGATCAGGCGCTCGGTCTCGATCACGGGGGGAGAGGTGAGCATCGGCAGCCGCGGGCGAGGTGTCGGTCGGGTTCCAGCGCGAGCGTGCCGAAGCTACACCCCCCGCGCGGAGCCGCAACCGCAGGCCACGGGGTGGACGCACGGCATCGTGCCCGTTGGAAGGCTCCGCCGCGCCAGACCGGATGCAGACGGTGACCGGGTCCGCTTCGTGCGGCTGGCCTGTCGGGCCGGCAGGCGTCGATCGCTGCTTCCGCGCTCAACCACCCCGTGCGCCGCTGCCGGCCTACCCGTCCACCTCGACCCCACCTCGCACATGCAAGACCGCGCATCCGGCCGGCCTCTCCTGCTGGCGCTGCTCGTCGCGCTCGCGTCGTGCCAGAGCGACGTGGGCCTGCCCGATAACCAGTGGGCAGGATGCTACGATCATTCATGCGTCAGCGCGCCGCAGCGCGTACCCGGCGTGCCGCCGCTGGCGTCGCTGAGCGCCAGGACGTACCACACCTGCGGCCTCACCCCCGGGGGCGAGGCGTGGTGCTGGGGCGACAACAGCCTGGGGCAGCTCGGCGACGGCACCGACGAGCGGCGCGGCGGGCCGGTGAAGGTGGCGGGGAACCTCCGCTTCTCCGTCATCACCGTGGGCTCGGGGTTCACCTGCGCGGTGGCCGTCACCGGCACGGCGTACTGCTGGGGTTCGGGCGCGTCGGGCGAGCTGGGGCAGGCGGCGCCGGAGAGGTGTGGGCCGGCGGGGGTGGCGTGCGCCCGCTCGCCGCTGGCGCTCCCCGGGCGCGGCTACACCACCATCGCCGCGGGAATCCGGCACGCCTGCGCGCTGGACAGCACCGGCGCGGCGTTCTGCTGGGGCTTCAGCCTGCTGGGGGAGACGGGGAGCCCGGCGTTCGGCGAGACGGTGCTGCCGCCGTACCGGGTGCCCGGCTCCGACGTGTTCGCCACCCTGGGCGCGGGCGACGCGTTCACCTGCGGGCTCAGCACCGCGGGCCGGGCGCTCTGCTGGGGTTCGAACAACCGCGGCGAGCTCGGCCGCTCGGTGGGCTCGTGCGGCAGCACGTTCGGCTTCAACAGCGTCTGCTCGCCCACCCCGGGGCCGGTGGTCACGGCCGAGCGCTTCACGGCGCTCTCGGTGGGCAACGCCCACGCGTGCGGACTCACCCCGGCGGGCGCGGCGCTGTGCTGGGGCGACAATGGCCAGGGCCAGCTCGGCGACGGCACCTTCGACCAGACCGGCCGCCCGGTGGTGGCGCAGAACGGGATGGCCTTCGCCGCCATCGATGCCAGCGGGGCGGCAACGTGCGGCACGCCCCGGGGCGGTGCGAGCGTGTGCTGGGGGTTGAACCTGGCCGGCAAGCTGGGCGTGGGCACGCGCGTGGAGCTTTCCACCACCCCGCTGCCCATCCAGGGCGGCCGGAGCTTCGTCCGCTTCGCCGGCGGGCAGGACTACGTGTGCGCGCTGGATGCGGCGGGCGCCGCGTACTGCTGGGGCGGCGGGCGCATGGGCCAGCTCGGTTCCGGAGAGATGCTGCCGTAGCCGCACGGCCCCGGAGGACGACGAAACGCCACCAGACGCCGGACCCAGCCGCCCAGCCTCGCGTTGTTTGCGAGGCTTTTTCGTAGTCGTTGCTGCGGCTTCAGCCGCCGGTCTGGGCGGCGCCGCAGACGCCCCCTCCACCCCTCGACGGAGGATGGACGCCGGGGGGGGCTCGACATCTCTACCCTCAGTCGAACTCCAGCACCATCGCCTGCGGGAACGGGCCGTCCAGCGTCACGTGGCCGGTGCGGCCCGGCGCGCGCCGCAGCCCGTTCAGCCGCAGCAGCGCGGCCAGGATCTCGGGGATCTGCACGTGGTTGATCGCCAGGCCGAAGCACTGGTGCATCCCCCAGCCGAAGTGCAGGTAGCCGCGCACGTCGCGGTCGGTGCGGAAGCGGCCGGGCTCGGGGAAGCCGTCGGGGTCGAAGGTGGCGGCGATCACGTCCACCAGCACGCCGCTCCCCGCGGCGATCCGCTTCTCGCGCGGCGTGCCCTCGCCCACCACGGCGCCGTTGGGGCAGAAGCGCGACATCAGCGGCGTGTGCGGGTTGAAGCGCACCGCCTCCCATGCGTACTGCCGGACCAGGTCCACGTCGCCGGCGCGCGCGGCGGCCTGCGCGCCGGCGAGCTCGCCCGGCCGGCGCAGCAGCTCGTCCAGCGCCAGGATGCTGAAGCGCGACGTGGTCTCCACCGCGCCCACCACCATCCCGGCCAGGTTGCGCCGCACCCAGTCGTCGTCGGCCCACGGCCGCTCGGGCCCGCCGAACGCGATCAGCCGCCCCATCACGTCGTTTGCCCCCGCCACCCCGGCCGCTCGGCGCCGCGCGATCTCGCCGGGGATCCACGCCTTCAGCTCGGTGAACGACTGCAGCGCGGCCCGGCGCACGAACGGATCGGCGATGGGGTTGGCGAACGCATCCTGGAAGAGGTTGCGCAGCCAGCGCATCATCGTGGCCCGGTCGGGGCCGGGAAAGCCGAAGTAGTGGTCCACCGTGTCGGCCGCCACGGCGCGGGTTAGGCCCTCCACCACCTCCATCCGCCGCGCCGGCCGGGCCGCCTCCACCCGCCGCGCCGCCGAGTCGCGCGCCGCGGCGCGGATGCGGTCCAGGTCGTCGTAGCGGGCGGCCATGCGCAGCGCCGCGTGGTCGCGCTCGTACTCGGGGCCGCGGTCCATCGCCAGGATGAACGGGCCGTTGATGCGCTCGATGGACGGGCCGTTCACCTGCGAGAGGGTGAAGTCGCGGTCGCGCGAGAGCACGTCCAGCACGTCGGCGTGGCGGCTCACCACCACGCGCGAGCCCAGCTTCAGGATGGGCGCGTGCCGGCGCAGCAGCCCCGACACCGGGCGCAGCACGCCGGGGCCGGTGAGCGCGGAAACCGCCATGCGCTTCAGGCGGATGCCCAGCCCGCCCTGCGAGTTGGGCGACGGCGGCTGCGGCACGGGGGTGGCGGATCGGGCCGGCGGCGGCGCGAGAGTGCTCACGGCGGTGGCCTTTCGAAGGAGGGACGGGCGAACGGAGAGGATCATTGAAGCGAGGCGGTCACCACGTTCGCATGATACGCCTGGCCGCGCCGATGAGACAATCCTTTTCCCGCCGCCGGTGGGACGTGTCGTCCGCCGCGCCGAACCGAGAGTCGCGCGACGCGTTTGCGCCCGCAATCCGTCCCCGCACCCCCGCCCGCACGCCGACGGTCGCCGGAGCGGTGTGACAGGGTTCTGCAAATCGTCTTCTCCCAATCACTTGCACAAGATTCTAGCGTTTCCGTGCTTCCGCATTAATTTGCGTCTTCCACGCGCGACCCTTCTGCTCCGTTCCCACCCTCCGCGCGCGCTTCGGCCTCCATCGCCACTCGGCGAGCCCTTTCCCGTCTGGCGCAGCTCACCCGCCGCCCGCCGCAATTCGGCCTCCGGCGTCTCGTTTGATCCGTTCCCCTTTCCCTCATCCGCAGGAGCCTTCATCCGATGAGCGACCCTTCGAACGGCAGCGGCGGCGGTCTCCCGCCGGCCGGCAGCGCGGCCTCCCCCGCCGTCGCGGCCACCCCCGACACGTCATCGGAAGCAGCGCGCGGACCGCAGCCTCCCGCCACGCTCGACCTGCAGATCCCCGTGCGCTCCGAGGCGCAGGCGCGCAGGGGCGCCGCGGCCGAGGCCAGCGGCGAGGCCCAGCGCCGCGCCGCCCGCCGTGCGCGCGTGGCCCGGGCGCACGCCCGCACCGCCGCCGAGGACAGCGAGTCGGCCGCGATGGACGGGCGCACCAGCCAGTCGTCGCTGCTGGTGATGCCGCGCATCCGGGCCGGCCACATGGACGCGCTGCTGGCGCTCCTGCAAAAGATCGCCAGCCCCGAGGACGAGGACGTCGAGCTGAACCCGACCATCCCGTTCGCGAAGCTGCGCACCGTGCACTTCCTGCGCATCCTGGTGCACCAGCCCTCGCCCTCGGCCAGCGCGCCGATCCCCGTCTACAAGGGGGTGCCGCAGGCGCACGGCCCGGCGATCCCCGCCAAGCTCCTCTTCTCCACCGACTTCGACGGACCGCTGGAGGCACACCTCGACGAGCTGCTGCGCGAGGCGGGGCCGGGGCTCGACCAGCTGTTCGGGCACTGCGAGGAGTGGCCGGGGCACACCGACCGCCGCGGCGCGCACGCCTTCTTCCTGCGCAACCGGGTGCCGTCCAACACCTTCTACACCGGCACCATGCACCGCTCGGTCGACCAGATCCGCCGCGAGGCGAAGCTGCGCGACCGGGTGGAAACGTTCCTCGACGCCGAGACCGCGAAGCCCGGCTTCCCCAGCGACCCGCTGGCCATCCGCCAGCGCATCCTCGACTTCATCGCCGGGCAGGAAGAGCTGGCGTGGACGAAGCTGAAGCCCGGGCCGTACCCGAAGCTGCTCCTCCCGCAGTTCTTCATCTCCAACCTCCCCGTCACCGCCGGCCTGGTGGCGCTCGTGCTGCTGGCGGCGGCGTTCGGGCTGCTGAGCCTGGTGATGCCGATGCGCACCGCGGCGATCGTCCTGGGCTCGGCCGTGGCCATCGTGGCGGTGGCGGTGTTCGCGGCGCTCCAGTACCTCAACCGCCTCGCCGCCACCGACCCCGTCATCGTGAGCGGTGACGTCAAGCAGCACACCGCCGAGCTGGCGCAGACGGAAGACCGCATCGTCCAGAACGAGATGAGCAGCGTCATCTACATCAAGGAGCCGCTCTGGTTCAGGGGCACGGTGCTGCGGGCGGTGCTGGCCTTCATCAACTTCTCGGCGAAGTACCTGAGCAACCAGGGGAACCTGGCCGGCATCCCCTCCATCCACTTCGCCCGCTGGGTGATCGTGGACGAGGGGCGCAGGCTGGTGTTCTTCAGCAACTTCGACGGGAGCTGGGACAACTACCTGGGCGACTTCATCGACAAGTCGCACGCGGGGCTCACCGGGGTGTGGAGCAACTGCGTGGGCTTCCCGCGCACGGTGGGGCTCACCGGGCAGGGGGCCACCAACGAGCAGCAGTTCAAGGCCTACTCGCGCGACAGCCAGATCCCCACGCAGGTGTGGTACAGCGCCTACCGCTGGCTGTCGGTGAGCAACATCAACAACAACAGCAAGATCCGGCTGGGGCTTTACGATACGATGGATGCGGACGCGGCGGTCGCGTGGCTGCGCCGCTTCGCCGACGGCGCCACCAGCGCCACGAAGCCGCGCGAGCTGAAGGAGAAGCCCGCCCCCTCGCCGGCCGTGGACACCGCCGACGTGCAGGGGCTGGTGGCGCGCAGCTACAAGACGCTGCTGCAGGCGTGCTACGTACCCGTGCACCTCGCCGATCCCACCAACGCCGCCGCGGCGCGCGGGTGGCTGGGCGCGCTGGCCGGCCGCGTGACCCCGGCCACCCGCTCCACGGCCCAGGTGACCGAGGACGGGCGCGCGCTGAACGTGGCGCTCACCAGCGCCGGGGTGCAGGCGCTGGGGCTCGACGCCACCACCATGGGCACCTTCGCGCGCGAGTTCACCGAGGGGATGGCCGAGGAGCACCGCCAGCGCACGCTGGGCGACACCGGCCCGGTGGCGCCCGACACCTGGGCGTGGGGCGGGCCGAAGAACCCGACGATCCACGCCATGCTCTTCCTCTTCGCCGCCACGCCGGAAGGGCTCCGGGCGCTGGTGGAGGAGGAGGCCGCGCACGCCGCCGCGGCGGGCGCCACCCTGGGCGCCGCGCTCGACAGCATCATGCTGGACGGCGACCGCGAGCACTTCGGCTTCCACGACGGCATCGGGCAGCCGCGCGTGGACGGACTCAAGGCCGACGCCGACGCGCGCAGCAACGAGCCCCGCATCCCCGCGGGCGAGGTGGTGCTGGGCTACCCCAACGCCTACGGCCAGCTGCCCGCCACCCCCAGCGTGCCGGTGACACCCGCCGCCCGCGAGCGCCTCCCCGTGGCCCCGGCCGACCCGTACGACTCCACGCTGCCCACGCGGCTCGACCTGGGGAAGAACGGGAGCTACGTGGTGTTCCGGCAGTACTACCAGGACGTGAAGGCGTTCTGGCGGTTCCTGGACGGCGCCGCGGGGCACGACGCCGAGCGGCGGAAGTGGCTGGGCGCGCGGATGGTGGGCCGCTGGCCCAACGGCGCGCCGGTGGAGGAGCACCCCGACCGCGAGCCGGCCACGTTCGACCCGAAGACGGCCAACGAGTTCATGTACGGCGACGACCTGCACGGCGAGCGCTGCCCGCTGGGGGCGCACATCCGCCGCAGCAACCCGCGCGACGGGATGGGCCCCACCCCCGCCGAGAGCCTGCTGGTGGCCGACCGCCACCGCCTGCTGCGCCGCGGCCGCGCCTACGGGGCGCCGCTGGCGCCGTCGTGGAACCCCGCCGACATCCTGGCCAGCGACGGCGAGGGCGACCGCGGGCTGCACTTCATCTGCTTCAACACCGACATCGGGCGCCAGTTCGAGTTCGTGCAGAACACCTGGGTCAACAGCATGAAGTTCGACGGGCTGTACTCCGACCCCGACCCCATGGTGGCCCCGCACCGCGACCCGGGCGACCCCGACACGCACCCGGAAGAGGTGTCGAGCTTCACCATCCAGCGCTGCCCGGTGCGCCACCGCGTGAACAACATCCCGCGCTTCGTGACCACGCGCGGCGGCGCGTACCTGTTCATGCCGGGGCTGAAGGCGCTGCGGTACCTGGCCGATCCGCAGTAGGGGAGAGGTCGTAGGGGACAGGGGATAGGGGACAGGGGACAGCAAGCCAGGAGGTGCTTGCGGTCCCCTGTCGTTCGCGCGCATCGCCAGCGGGAGCAGACGCGTCCCCCTTGATGTCCGCGGGACGGGCAGGGGCGACGGCAAGCGAGGAGAGACGTGCTTGCTGTCCCCTGTCCCCTATCCCCTGTCCCCTGTCCCCTGCGGTTGCAGAAACCGGCCATCCCCGCTATAATCACTGGCTTTGCTGCTCCCGCCTCACCGCGCTCCGCGGCCGGGCGGCGTTTTTCGTCTTTCCGGGGCGACCACTTGTTCGACCAGCTCAGCGAAAAGCTCGAAGGCGTGCTCAGCGGCCTCCGCCAGCGCGGGGTGCTCACCGAGCCCATGATCCGCGAAGGGCTTCGCGAGGTCCGCCGCGTGCTGCTCGAGGCCGACGTCAACTACCAGGTCACGCGCGACTTCATGAAGCGCGTGGAAGACAAGGCGCTCGGCGAGCGCGTGCTCAAGTCGGTCACGCCCGGCCAGCAGCTGGTCAAGGTGGTGCACGAGGAGCTCACCAGCATGCTGGGCGAGAAGCGCTCGCCGCTGGCGCTGGCGCCCATCCCGCCCACCGTGATCATGATGGTGGGGCTGCAGGGCTCGGGTAAGACGACCACCGCCGGCAAGCTCGCGCGCCGCATGAAGCGCGAGATGCGCCAGACGCGCCTGGTGGCCTGCGACGTGTACCGCCCGGCCGCCGTGGACCAGCTCCAGACGCTGGGCCAGCAGGTGGGCGTGCCGGTCTACGCCGAGCCCGGCAGCACCGACGTGGTGGGGATCGCGAAGCGCGCGCTGGAGCTGTCGAAGAGCGAGCGCGACCGCGTGCTGATCATCGACACGGCCGGGCGGCTGCAGATCGACGAAGAGATGATGAGCGAGCTCCGCGCGCTCAAGGCGGCGCTGGGGCCGCACGAGATCCTCTTCGTGGCCGACGGCATGATCGGCCAGGAGTCGGTCAACGTGGCCAAGGGCTTCGACGACGCGCTCGACGTGAGCGGTGTGGTGCTCACCAAGATGGACGGCGACGCCCGCGGCGGCGCCGCGCTCTCCATCTACGGCGTGACCCACAAGCCCATCAAGTTCCTGGGCGTGGGCGAAAAGCTGGACGGGCTGGAGGAGTTCCACCCCGACCGCATGGCCGGCCGCATCCTGCAGCAGGGCGACGTGGTGGCGCTGGTGGAGAAGGCGCAGCGCTCCTTCGACGCCGACGAGGCCGCCAAGCTCGAGAAGAAGGTGATGGGCGCCGGCCGCTTCGACCTGGAAGACTTCCTGGTCGCGCTGCGGCAGATGCAGAACCTGGGGCCGCTGGAGAACCTGCTGAAGCTGATCCCGGGCGTGAACAGCAAGATGCTGAAGAACGTCAAGGTCGATCCCAAGCGGTTCAGCCACATCGAGGCGATCATCCTGTCGATGACCAAGCAGGAGCGGAAGCGCCCCGAAGTGCTCAACGGCCAGCGCCGCGCCCGCATCGCGCGCGGCTGCGGCCGGCCCGTGTCCGAGATCAACCAGCTTCTCCAGCAGTTCAAGGAGATGCAGAAGTTCATGAAGCAGATGAAGGCCATGCAGGGCATGATGCCGAAGGGCGGCGGAATGCCCAAGCTTCCATTCGGGGGAATGCCCCGGATGTAGAACTGCGAGTGCCAAGGGCCAAGTGCCCAGTACCCAGGATTCTCCACCCCTGGGCACTGAGCACTCGGAACGGGGCACTCGCGGTTTCGATCGTCCGTCCACCCGCGGAGCGGTTCCGCGGGGCTCGGGCTGGACGCCACCGCTGATCGACCTGAGGAGGTCCGATGGCACTCAAGATCCGTCTCCGTCGCATGGGCCGTAAGAAGGCCCCGCACTACCGCATCGTCATCGCCGAGAGCTCGATGCCGCGCGACGGCCGCTTCGTGGCCACCATTGGCCACTACAACCCCACCACCCAGCCCGAGACCCTCAAGGTCGACCGCGACAAGGCCAACGCCTGGATCGCCAAGGGCGCCATGCCCACCGACACGGTGCGCTCGCTCCTGCGCAAGGCGGGCGTGTTCAAGCCCGAGGGCGCGCTGGACGCCGTCACCGAGACCGTGAGCAACGCCGCCGCCACCGCCGGCAAGGCGGCGAAGGGCGCGGCTTCGAAGGCCGCCGGCGTGGCCCGTGGTGCCGTGTCGAGCGTGGCCGACGCCGCCAGCAGCGCCGCCTCCACCGTGGCCGGTGCCGCCAGCAGCGCCGCCTCGAGCGTGGCCGACGTCGCCAGCAGCGCCGCCTCGAGCGTGGCCGACGTCGCGAGCGACGCGGCTTCGACCGTGGCGGGTGCCGCCAGCGGCGCGGCCTCGGCCGTTGCGGGCGTGGCCGGTAGCGTGGTGGACGCGGTGAAGGATGCGGCCGGGACCGTGGCCGACGTGGTGAGCGACGCGGCCGGCGCCGTGGCCGACCGGGTGACCGGCGGCGACGACGCCGAGACCCCGGCCGCCGCCGCAGAGACCGAGGACGAGGCGCCGGTGTCGACCACCGACGCCCCGGCCGCCGCGACGGCCGACGTGGACGCCCCGGCGACCGCCGAGGCCGAGGATACGACCGTGAACAGCCAGGTCACCGACGACGTCGCCGCGTCGGACGACGCGGCCGAGGGCGAGAAGCCCGCGGAGGCGTGATCGCTTGAGCGACGTGGGCGGGGAGGCCGGTTTCCTGATCGTCGGGGCGGTGCAGAAGCCGCACGGCATCAAGGGCGAGCTGTTCGTGCGCGTGGAGACCGACCACCCCGCGGCCGTCTTCACCCCCGGCCGCGTGCTCCGCTTCGGCGACGCACAGGGCCGGGCCACGAGCGGGCAGATCACCATCGAGCGTGCGCGCCCCTTCAAGGGCGGGCTGCTGGTGAAGGCCGCCGAGTACACGGGGCTCAACGACGCGGTGCAGGCGCTGCGCGGCGTTTCGCTGCTCCTCCCCGCGGCCGACGCCGCGCCGCTGGACGAGGACGAGTCGTTCGTGCACCAGCTCATCGGGCTGCGCGTCGTCAACGGCGGCGAGGTGCTGGGCCGGGTGGACGAGGTGTACGAGGCGCCGGCCGGGTGGTACCTGGGCGTGCGCCGCGAAGGGCGCAAGGAGCTGCTGGTGCCCTTCGTGCGCGAGATGGTGCGCCGGGTGAGCCCGGCCGAGGGCGTGGTGGAGGTGGAGCTCCCCGCGGGGCTCACCGAGCTCTGATGCGCATCAACGTCGTCACCCTCTTCCCCGACTTCTTCCGGGGGCCGCTGGGGCTTTCGATCCCCGCGCGGGCGGCGGCGGCCGGGCTGGTGAGCTACGGGCTGGTGCAGCTCCGGGCGTTCACGCACGACCGCCACCAGACGGTGGACGACCTCCCCTACGGCGGCGGCTCGGGGATGGTGATGAAGCCCGAGCCGTTCTGGGAAGCCGTCCGGTCGCTGGCGCCCGAGGGCGAGGATCGCCCGCGCGGGCGCATCGTGCTGATGTCGGCGCGGGGGCGCAGGTTCACCCACGACGACGCGGTGCGGCTGGCGGTGCAGCCCGAGCTCACGCTGCTGTGCGGGCACTACAAGGACGTGGACCACCGCGTGGCCGAGGGGCTGGCCGACGAGGAGCTGTCGCTGGGCGACTTCATCCTCTCGGGCGGCGAGCCGGCCGCGCTGGCGGTGCTGGACGCGGTGGTGCGGCTGCTGCCGGGGGCGATCTCCGACCACGAGAGCGCGAGCACCGACAGCTTCTACGACGGGCTGCTGTCTCCCCCGTCGTACACGCGCCCCGCCGAATACCGGGGCTTACGGGTGCCAGACGTGCTGCTGTCTGGCGACCACGCGAAGATCGCCGCGTGGAGGCGCGACCAGTCCGAAAGGCTGACGCGCGAGCGGCGCCCGGAGCTCCTGGCGGAGCATCCGGAGCAAGGCTGACGTTGGGACCCGAACCGGAGCCGCCGGTTGGCGGCCCGCCCAACCTCTCTCAAACCTGTCAAAACGGAAGGAAGGGCTCTCATGCATCCGTTCATCGAGACCCAGAAAGAGTACCTGCGCGACAACATCCCGAGCTTCCGCCCGGGTGACACGCTCCGCGTGAACGTGCGCGTGCGCGAGGGTGACAAGGAGCGCATCCAGGCGTTCGAGGGCGTTTGCATCGGCCGCAAGAACGGCGGCGTGAGCGAGACCTTCAAGGTCCGCAAGATCAGCGGCGGCGTGGGCGTGGAGCGCACCTTCCCGCTGCACTCGCCCATGCTGGCCAGCATCGAGCTGGTGCGCGAGGGCCGCGTGCGCCGGGCCAAGCTGTACTACCTCCGCGCCCTGCGCGGCAAGGCCGCCCGCATCCGCGAGCGCCGCATGCGGTAGGTCGTACTTCGGACGCATTGCAGTCCTTCCGCGAATCGCGGCGCCCGCTTCTCAAGCGGGCCCCGCGATTCGTGTTTCTGCGTGGGGCGGTCGGGCATACGGCCACGGCGGGGACGGCGCGGGGCTCGGGCGTGTCCCTCCGCTGCGCTCCGGGCCGGGCTGCGCGCGCGGTAGGCAACGATACCACTGTTGCCAACCGCGCCGGGCCCACGG
>Ga0070686_100000099_pt1 | contig 60110 bp, 70 predicted proteins | sample KBSS23LmetaG_FD_65654 | JGI IMG/M metagenome (GOLD analysis project Ga0070686, IMG submission 65654) | Switchgrass rhizosphere microbial communities from Kellogg Biological Station, Michigan, USA - KBS S2-3L metaG | ecosystem: Host-associated > Plants > Roots > Rhizosphere ...
ATGTGTATGTATAGGAGCGCTGCGCGTCGGAGTGGGCGAGCAGAACCTGGCGGATGACTCCGCCTTCGGTGCTGACGCGCCGCACGGCGCCAACCTGATCGCCGGCCTTGCCATCCTCGATGAGGGTGTCGCTGCGAACGCCCGCCCACGCATAGTGATCGAAGGGACGAATGACGGCCCAGACCCGGCGACCGATGCCGCGGCTATCGGGTTCTTGCGGCCAGGTGATCACTGCACTTTCGGTGCCGTCCGGCTGAACGCGTGACGCGATCTCGAAACGGCGGGAACCCCCGGGCGCTTCGGTGTCACAGCTTTTTTGAACCGCAAACCACAGGAGCAAGCATGAAGCCACGCATCGATGTCACGCGGGTGTCGCCGAAAGTCCTGCAAGCCATGTACGGGCTGCAGAACACCGTCAACAGCTCGGGTCTCGAGCGCAACCTGCTCGAGCTGGTCAAGATGCGCGCGTCGCAGATCAACGGCTGCGCGTACTGCCTCGACATGCACAGCAAGGACGCGCGCGCCGCCGGCGAGACCGAGCAGCGCCTGTACCTGCTCGATGCCTGGCGCGAGACCTCGCTCTATAGCGAGCGCGAGCGCGCGGCGCTCGAGTGGACCGAGGCGCTGACGCTCATCGGCGAAGGCCACGTGCCCGACGCGGTCTATGCATCGGCGCGCGAGCACTTCAGCGAGGAAGAGCTGGTGAACCTCGCGCTCGCGGTCGTTACGATCAACGGCTGGAACCGCTTCAGCATCGCGTTCCGGGCCGAGGCCGGCAAGTACCGGCCGGGAATGCACGATCGCAGCAAGGCCGCTTGAGGCAGCAGTTCAGGCCGCGCGCAGGGCGTCGACGATGCTCAGGCGTGCGGCGCGCAGGGCCGGCAGAACGCCGCCGGCGAAGCCCATCGCCGCGGCGAAAGCGAGCGACTGCAGCACAATCTTCGGGGTCAGCTTGAACGAGAACGCGAGCTCGCCGAAGGACTGCCAGTTCATGGTCGAGATGTGCACGAGCTGCATGAGCGAGGCGACCCCGAGCCCCAGGGCCCAGCCGAGCGCCGCAAGCGCGAGCGCCTCGGCGAGGAAGGCCGTGAGGATGGCGCGGCGGCGGAAGCCAAGCGCGCGCAGCGCGCCGATCTCGGCGGTGCGGCCGGCGACCGCCGCGTACATCGTGATCATGGCGCCGATCATGGCGCCGATCGAGAAGATCACCGAGAGCGTGAGCCCCAGGATGCTGATGAAGCCCGACAGCGCCGCCGACTGCTCCTCGTAGAACTGGCGCTCGCGCTTCACGTCCACGGTGAGCCGCGGGTCGGAGTCGAGCCGCCGCTTGAGCGCGTCGAAGGCGCCGGGATCGGCGAGCCGCGCGATCACCGTGGAGTAAGCCTGGCGGCGGAACGATTGCATCATCTGGTCGACGTCGCCCCAGATCTCCGAGTCGAACGCCGAGCCGCCGGCGTCGAACACGCCCACCACCAGCCAGTCGCGCGCGCCGAAGCGCAAGCGTTCGCCGACGCCGGTGCCGGCGAAGCGCTGCGCAATGCTTCGGCCCACTACGATCTCGGTGCTCGCCGGGCGGAACATGCGGCCCGCCGCGAGGCGCACCTGGGGCCGCAGCGCGATGCCCTGCGGCGACAATCCGCGCACGGTGACGTTGCTTACCGTGCCGGAGTCGCGCTTGTGCTGCGCGATCAGCACCACGGTCTCCTTGGAGGCCGCGACGACCTCGGGCTGCGCCTCGACCAGCGCCGCCTGGGGGCGCTCGACGCCGCTTTGCACCTCGCTCCCCGCGGAGCGGCGCGTGACCATGACGTTGTCGGGCTGCCCGGTCGACACCATCGCCTGGCGCAGGCCGGCGTCGAGCATCAGCACCGCGGCGAACACGAACACCACGAGCGCCATGCCGCCCGCGGTGAGCGCCGTGGTGAGCTTCCGGGTCCACAGGTTCCGCACGCTATAGGCGAGCGGGATCGCCTTCACCCTATTGCCCTTAACCCATCGACGATACGGACCCGTGCGGCCCGCTGGCCAGGCAGCAGCGCGGCGGCGATGCCGACCGCGAGCGCGGCGCCCAGCTGCATGGCAGTGGTTGCCAGGCTCACCTCGAAAACCGGAAAGAGCGTGCCGGTCTGGGTGCTGAACCAGGCCGCGACCGGGAAGGTGCAGCCGACGCCGACGAGGCCGCCGACCGCCGCGATCGCGAGCGACTCGCCGAGCACCAGGGCGGCGACATAGCCGGGGGCGAAGCCGAGCGCCTTCAGCGTCGCGTACTCGGAAAGGCGCTCGCGCGCGGTCATCGCCATCGTGTTCGCCATCACCGCGAGGATGATGAACACGACCACGAAAGAGACCACGCGGATGCCCACCACGATCGCCTCGGTCATGGCGACGAAGCCGAGCTGGAACGCCTTCTCGGTCTCGGTCAGGGTCTCGGCGGCCGAGTTCCTGAACTGCGCGTCGAGCGCCTGCGAGATCTCCGCCGAACGCGCCGGGTCGGCGATCTGCACCACGAACACCCCGACCTGGTCGGCGCGCCGCGGCACCCTGCGCTTCATCGTCTCGTTGAGATAGTCCCAGTGGAAGAACATCTGCGAAGTGTCGGTGCGCGCCTCGGCGCCCTCGTAGATCGCGCGCACCGTGAAGCTCCAGTCGCCGGGGAAGATCGTGCCGCGCAGCGGCAGCGTGTCGCCGACCCTGAAGCCGTAGGTCTCGGCGAGCTTGCGGCCGACCACCGCGCCGCGCCGGTCGCGCAGGAACGCGCGCTTCTCTTCCTCGGCGAAGCGGTATTCCGGGTACATCTCGAAGTACTGCGCGGCATCCACCGCGAACTGCGGAAAGAACTTCTTCGGGTCCTGGTAGATGCCGCCGAACCAGTTCGCGGTGCCGACCCGCTTCACCCCCGGCACCGCGCGGATCTTGTCGCGGTAGTGCAGCGGCATCGGGAAGACGAGCGAGATGGCGTTGCGCGTCACGAGGCGGTCGGGCGCCGCGTTGTTCGCCCCGGCATACCAGGCGCCGACCACGGTCTGCAGGAGGCCGAAGGACAGCACCGCGATCACCAGGCCGAGCACCGTCAGGCCGGTGCGCAGCTTGTGGCGCAGCGCGTTGCGCGCAATCAGCTTTAAGAACTGCATTTCAGCGAACCGAGCGCTCGAGCAGATCGGCGCCCTCCGAGAGCTCGCCCTTGTCGAGATACTTGATGGCGTGCGCATGCTCGGCCGCCCGCCGGTCGTGCGTCACCATGACGATCGTCTTGCCGAACTGCACGTTGAGCTGCTCGAGGAGCGACAGCACTTCGGCCGCCGACTGGCGGTCGAGGTCGCCGGTCGGCTCGTCGGCGACGATCAGCTTCGGATCGGTGACGAGGGCGCGCGCGATTGCCACGCGCTGCTGCTGGCCGCCGGAGAGCTCCGAGGGGTAGTGTTCCGCGCGGTCGGCGAGCCCGACCAGGCGCAGCGCCGCGGCGACGTGCTCGCGCCGCTCGCGCCGGGAGAGCGGGGTGAGTGTGAGCGGCAGCTCCACGTTCTCGAACGCGGTCAGCACCGGCATCAGGTTGTAGAACTGGAACACGAAGCCGACCGAGGTGGCGCGCCAGTCGGCGAGGTCGGACTCGGGCAGCACGGTGATGTCGACGCCATCGACGAGGATCGCGCCAGCATCGGGCTTGTCGATGCCGGCGAGCAGGTTGAGCAGCGTCGACTTGCCCGAGCCCGAAGGTCCCATCAGGCCGAGGAAGTCGCCGCGCTGCACGTCGAACGAGAGACCGTGCAGCACCGCCACGACCTGTCCGCCGCGCCGGTACGACTTGGAAACGCCGCGCACCTCGATGAGCGTGGAGCTCACGCGGCGGCTCACTTTACCCGCGCGCCGTCGGCGAGCCGCTCGGGAGGCTTGACGATCACGCGCTCGCCCGGAGTGAGCCCGTCGGCCTGCACCAGGTCGCCGAGCGCGCGGCCACCGTCGAGCTTGACGCGCTGCGCGCGCCCGTCCTTCACGACAAAGACGTACTTCGCGCCGTCGCGCTCGAGGAGCGCCGACTTGGGCACGGCGGGAACGGGCTTGCGCTCCGTCGCGGCGAGCTCGCGTTCGAGGAACGCGACCTTGGCCGCCATGTCGGGCACCACGCGCGGATCGCGCTCGATGAATCGGATCTTCACCAGCACGGTGGCCTTCGCGCGGTCCACCGTCGGCACGACGCGCTGCACCACCCCGGCGACGCGCTGCTCGGGCAGGGCGTCGAGCTGGATCTCGCAGGGCTGGCCGAGCTTCACCCTGCCGAGCGAGGACTCGGCGACGTCGGCCTCGACCTCCAGGGTTTCCATGTCGGCGATCGTCACCACCGCGCCCTTGGTGTCGGCGGCACTGGAGAACGGCGTGATGTTGTCGCCGACGTTGGCGCTCTTCGTGAGCACCACGCCGTCGAAGGGCGCGCGGATCAGCGTCTGGTCGAGCGCCACCTCGGCGGCCTTGAGGTTCGCCTGCGCCGCGGCGAGCGCGGCCTCGCCCGAGCGCACGCCGGCGCGCGCCTTGTCGTCGCGCGCGACCGCAGAGTCGAGCGTCGAGCCGCTGATGTACTTCTTTTCCGCGAGGTCGCGCGAGCGTGCCAGGTTGGCCTGCGCTTCGCGCGCCTCGGCGTGCGCCTGCTCCAGGTTGGCGGCGGCGACGCCGACGTTCGCCTTCGCCTGGTCGCGGCTCGCGGCCACGTCGCGGTTCTCGATGCGCGCGATCACCTCGTCGCGCTTGACGCGACTACCTTCCATCACGCCGAGCCATTCCAGCCGTCCGGTCGCCTTGGAGGCGACGGCCGCCTTGCGCTGGGCAACGACGTAGCCGGTCGCGTTCAGAAGCGTCACCGCCTGCGACGGATAGGCCGCGCTCACCGCTGCGGTCTCGACCGTGGGCGGGCCACCGACGAACCTTCCGTACGCCACGAACCCGACGGCGGCGAGCACCGCAGCGCCGGCGAGCCACGGCCACCAGCGCCTGCGCCGACGCCTCGCGGGGGTAGCGGCGCGATCGATCGCGAGCTTGGAGATATCCGGGTTATCCATTACAAGTGCAACATTACGCGGATTCTCGAAGGTTAGAATCGAACTCCCGCCAGTCATCACCGCGAAGGCCATGCGTTTCAAACATCTCGCAGCGCTGTCGCTCGTCCTGTCGGTCGCGGCCTGCGGGCAGGGCGGGCACGACAAGGGCGGCAAGGGCCACGGCGGTCCAGGCGGCGGCATGCCGCCGTCCGAAGTGAACGTCACCACGGTGCAGCCGCAGACCCTGCCGGTCACGCTGGAGTACACGGCGCAGACGGCGGGCTCGCGCGAAGTCGAGGTGCGTGCGCGGGTCACCGGCATTCTGATGAAGCGCAACTTCACGGAAGGCGGGCCGGTGAAGCAGGGCCAGTCGCTCTTTACGATCGACGCGGCCCCGTTCGAGGCGGCGTTCGCGCGCGCCCAGGCCGACGTCGCCGCCGCCGAGGCGAGGCTCGAGCAGGCGCAGCGCAACGCCGCGCGGCTGAAGCCGCTCTACGCCGAGAAGGCGGTGAGCCAGAAGGAGTACGACGATGCGGTCTCGGCCGAGTCGATCGGCGCCGCCGACCTCAAGTCGGCCCGGGCGCGGCTCACCGAGGCGAAGCTGAACCTCGAGTACACCAAGGTCGAGGCGCCGGTCTCCGGAGTCGCGGGCCGCGCGCTGGTCTCCGATGGCACGCTCGTCTCGGGGCCCAACGTGCTGCTCACCAGCGTGACCCAGGTGGATCCGATCTGGGTGAACTTCGGCATTCCCGACAACGAGCAGTCGCGGCTGCAGAAGGAGGCCGACGCCGGCCGCCTCAAGCTGCCGAAGAATTTCGAAGTCGAGCTGCGCCTCGCCGACGGCAGCGTCTATCCGAGGAAGGGCCGGCTCTCGTTCTCCGATGTGCGCACCTCGCCCGCGACCGGCACGCGCGAGGCGCGCGCCGAGCTGCCCAATCCGGACGGCGCGCTGCGCCCGGGTCAGTTCGTGCGCGTGATCCTGCACGGGGCGACGCGGCCCAACGCGGTCACCGTGCCGCAGCGCGCGGTGCTCGAGGGGCCGCAGGGCAAGTTCGTCTACGTGGTCGACGACAAGAGCACCGCGCAGCCGCGCCCGGTGCAGGCGGGCGAGTGGTCGGGCGACAGCTGGATCATCACGGAGGGCGTGAAGCCGGGCGAGCGCGTGATCGTCGACGGCCTGCTCAAGCTCGGGCCGGGTGCGCCGGTCAAGATCGCCGAGCAGCCGTCCGAAAAACCTTCTGAGAAATCTGTCGTAGGGAAGAAGTAGTGTTCTCCCGCTTCTTCATCGATCGGCCGATCTTTGCCGCGGTGCTCTCGGCGTTTGTCGTCCTCGCCGGGCTCGCCGCGATGCGCGTGCTGCCGGTCGCCCAGTATCCGGAGATCGCGCCGCCGGTGGTCACCGTGCAGGCGGTCTACCCGGGAGCCTCCGCCCAGGTGCTCGAGCAGACCGTGGCCGCGCCGCTCGAGAACCAGATCAACGGCGTCGAGCACATGATCTACATGAACTCGACCTCGACCTCGCAGGGCGTGGTGCAGATCCAGGTCACCTTCGACATCGGCACCGACCCGGACAAGGCGGCGCTCAACGTCAACAACCGCGTCAAGCAGGCCGAGCCGCGCCTGCCGCTCGAGGTGCGGCGGCAGGGCGTGACGGTGGAGAAGGGCTCCTCGGCCTTCCTGCAGGTGCTCGCGTTCTACTCGCCCGATGGCCGCCACAGCGACGTGTTCATCTCGAACTACGTCACGCTGAACGTGCTCGACCTCCTGAAGCGCGTTCCCGGCACCACCAACGTCCAGATCTTCGGCGCCAAGGACTACGCGATGCGCATCTGGGTGCAGCCCGACAAGATGACGCAGCACAAGCTCACGCCCTCGGACCTGATCAAGGTCATCAACGAGCAGAACGCCCAGTTCGCGGCGGGCAAGGTGGGACAGTCGCCCGCGCCTCCCGGGCAGGAGCTGGTGTACACGGTCACCACGCGCGGGCGCCTGTCCGACCCGAAGGAGTTCGAGGACATCCTGGTTCGCACCAACCCCGACGGCTCCTCGCTCAGGCTGAAGGACGTGGCGCGCGTCGAGCTTGCGTCCAAGGACTACGACTTCATCGGCCGCATCAACGGCAGGGAAGCCACGCTGGTGGGCATCTTCCTGCAGCCCGGCGCCAACGCCTTGGGCGTCGCCGGCGAGGTGAAGCGCACGGTGGCCGACATCGCCAAGCGCTTTCCGCAGGGCCTCGCCTACTCCGTGCCCTACGACACCACGCGCTTCGTCGAGGTCTCGATCAAGGAGGTGGTCGAGACGCTGCTCATCGCCATGGCTCTCGTGTTCCTGGTGGTGTATCTCTTCCTGCAGAGCTGGCGCGCCACGCTGATTCCTTTTGCCGCGGTACCGGTGTCGCTCATCGGCACCTTCGCCGGCTTGCTGCTGCTCGGCTACACCATCAACACCCTGACGCTCTTCGGCATGGTGCTCGCCATCGGCATCGTGGTGGACGACGCCATCGTCGTGCTCGAGAACGTCGAGCGCATCATGCACGAGGAAGGCCTCGCGCCGCGCGAAGCCGCGATCAAGGCGATGAAAGAGGTGACCAGCCCCATCGTCGCCATCGTGCTCGTGTTGTGCGCGGTGTTCGTGCCGATCGCCTTCCTCGGCGGCCTCACCGGGGAGCTCTACCGCCAGTTCGCGGTCACGATCTCGATGGCGGTGGTGATCTCGGGAATCGTGGCGCTGACGCTGACGCCGTCGCTGTGCGTCATCGTCCTGAAGCCGGAAAAGCGGGCGCAGCGCGGATTCTTCGCCTGGTTCAACCGCGGCTTCGGCCGCGCCACCGACCACTACGAGTCGGGCGTGGCGTGGATCATCCGGCGTGGCGGCATCGGGCTCGCGCTCTTCGCCTGCATGGTCGCGGCCGCTGCCTGGCTGTGGCACATCACGCCGGGGAGCCTGGTGCCCGACGAGGACCAGGGCTTCTACATCGCGGCGGTGATCCTGCCCGACGGGGCGACGCTGGAGCGCACCGACAAGGTGGTCGCCGAGGTGAACAAGGCGATCGCGTCGAACCCGAACAACCTCGACGTCGTCGCCTTCACCGGCTTCGACTTCCTCGGCGGCGGCTTCCGCAACAACGCCGCGACCATCTTCGTCACGCAGAAGCCCTGGAGCGAGCGCAAGGTCGCCACACCCCAGCTGGTGGGCGACTTCTTCATGAAGACCGGCCACATCAAGGAAGGGCTCGCGCTCGCCTTCGGTCCGCCGCCGATCTTCGGCCTGGGGACCGCCGGCGGCTTCGAGTTCTATATCCAGAACCGCGGCACCGGAGGCTCGGGCGAGATGGCGAAGGCGCTCGGCCAGTTCATCGGCGCGGCGCACAAGGAGCCGCAGCTCGGCATGGTGCAGACCCTTTGGCGCGCCACGGTGCCGCAGCTCTCGGTCGACGTCGACCGCGACAAGGCGAAGGCGCTCGGCGTGCCGCTCGAGGATCTCTACGGCGCGCTCGCGGCCACGCTGGGCAGCTACTACGTGAACGACTTCAACAAGTTCGGCCGCACCTGGCAGGTGCTGATGTCGGCCGCGCCGCAATACCGCGACCGTCCCGAGGACATCGGAAAGGTTTGGGTACGCTCCGAGAAGGGCGAGATGATTCCGCTCGATTCGCTCGCCCGGGTGCGCTACAGCTCCGGACCCGATTCGCTCGACCGCTTCAACAACCTGCCGGCGGTGAAGATCTTCGGCCAGGCCGCGCCGGGGGTGTCCTCGGGGCAGGCGATCCAGGCGGTCGAAAATATCGCGAACAAGGTGCTGCCGCAGGACTTCAGCTACGACTGGGGCGGTGTCTCCTACCAGGAGAAGCGCTCGGCCGGGACCTCGAGCCTGGCGCTCGGCCTGGCGGTCGTCATGGTGTTCCTGATCCTGGCGGCGCAATACGAGAAGTGGTCGCTGCCGCTGTCGGTGCTTCTGGCGATGCCGTTCGGTACCTTCGGCGCGCTCGCGGCCGTCTGGGTGAGGGGTTTGACGAACGACGTGTACTTCCAGATCGGGCTGGTCACGCTGCTCGGCCTGGCGGCGAAAAACGCCATCCTGATCGTCGAGTACGCGGTGATGAAGCACGAGCAGGGACTGTCGGCTTCGGCCGCCGCGGTGGAGGCGGCGAGGCTGCGCTTCCGGCCGATCCTCATGACCTCGCTCGCCTTCATCCTCGGCGTGATGCCGCTCGCCTTCTCGACCGGCGCCGGCGCCGGCGCGCGCGAATCGGCGGGCACCGGCGTGATGGGCGGGATGCTGGCGGCGACCTTCCTTGCCATCTTTTTCGTGCCGATGTTCTTCAAGCTGATGACCGACCGGCACCTGACCGAGAAGCGCTCGAGCGCCGACATCAAGCACGAGGCCGAGCAGGCCCGCGTGGTCACGCACAAGAGCATCCCGATACCGCACCACGCGCCGCATAGCCATGAGTAGGTTCGCCGTCGTCGCCTGCCTCGCGGTGGCCGGTTGCATTCAGCCGGTGAAATACGAGCGGCCTGCGGTCGAGCTGCCCGAAGCCTGGAAGGAGACCGCGCCGCGCTTCGCCGAGGACGGGCGCTGGTGGCGGATCTACGACGACGCGCTGCTCGACGCGGTGGTGGACGAGGCGCTCTCGCACAACGGCGATCTCCTCGTAGCGGCCGCGCGCGTCGACGAAGCGCGCGGGCTCCTCGGCGAGGCGAACTCCTTCTTCTGGCCGAGCGTCAGCGCCCAGGCCTCGAGCAGCCGGCAGCAAATCTCCACGCGGACGGCTACCGCGTTTCCCGGCATCCCGACCGAGTACAGCAACAACCGCGCGACGCTGAACGTCTCCTACGAGCTCGATCTTTTCGGGCGCCTGCGCGCGAACTCCGCCGCAGCGCGCGCCGAGCTCGAGTCGAGCGAAGCCTCGCGCGAGGCGGTGCGCCTCGCGCTCGCCGCGCAGGTGGCGAAGTCGTACTTCGCCTTGCGCTCTTTCGACGAACAGGTGAGCCTCACCCGGCGCAACGTGGCGCTGCGCGAGGAAGCGCTCGGCCTGCAAAGGAAGCGCTTCCAGGGCGGAGTGATCTCGGAGTACGAGCTGCGCCAACTCGAGGCGGAAGCGGCCTCGGTGCGCGCACAGCTTCCGCCGCTCGAGCGCGAGCGCGAGCGCGAGGAGGTCGCGCTGTCGGTGCTGCTGGGGCGCAGCCCGAAACAGGTGTTCGAGGGCACGGTGAGTGTGAGGCAGGCCGCAGACGAGATGCCGGGCCCGGCCGCCGTCCCTTCCGGCCTGCCCTCCGAGCTGCTGCTGCGCAGGCCCGACCTCGTCGACGCCGAGCGCCAGCTCGCCGCCGCCAATGCCCGCGTGGCGGTGGCGCGCTCCGAGATGTTTCCCTCGATCAGCCTGACCGCGTTCTACGGCAGCGAGAGCGCGGCGCTCGCCAACCTCTTCGCGGGTGGCGCGGCCGCCACCTGGCAGGTCGCCGCGGGACTGACGCAGCCGATCTTCCAGGGCGGGCGCCTCCAGGCGCGCACCGACGCCGCCCAGGCGCGCGAGCGCGCTGCGCTGGCCCAGTACCAGCAGGCAATCCGCAGCGCCTTTGGCGAGGTACGCGCCGCCCTGATCGTTCAGGCGCGCGCGAAGGAGAGCTACGACGCCGAGTCGGCGCGCGAAGCCGCGCTCACGCAGACGCTGCGCCTCGCGCGCCTGCGCTACCAGAACGGCGTCGCGAGCCAGCTCGACGTGCTCGATGCCGAGCGCGGCCTGCTCTCGGCTCAGACCGCTCGGATCGAGGCGCTGCGCGCCCACCGCGCCGCGGTGGCCGACCTGTTCAGAGCTTTGGGTGGTTGATTAGTTGAAGACGTAGGCGTCCATGGCGAGCACGCCGCTGTCGATGGCGTCGTAGACGCGTTCGGGCCTGGCGTGTTCGGGCGCCGCGCCGAGCGCGAAGAACAACGGCAGGAAATGCTCGTCGGTGGGGTGGGCGCGGACGCCGTGGGCCGAACGCGAGCGGTACTCGACGAGGTCTTCAGTATCCTGGTGGTTGAGCTTGTCGAAGACCCAGGCCTGGAATTCGCGCGCATAGGGCGCCGGGGCGCCCTGGCCGCGCGCCCAGTCGCGCAGGTTGTGCGTCATGTGACCCGATCCGATGATCAGCACGCCTTCCTGGGCGAGCGGGCGCACTGCTTTTCCGAGCTGGACGTGATGGCGCGGTCCGAGCGCCGGCTGCACCGAGATCTGCACCACCGGGATGTCCGCCTCAGGATACATATAGAGGAGCGGCGCCCACGCGCCGTGATCGAGCCCGCGCGTGCCGTCGATCGAGGCGCCGAAGCCGGCCTCGCGCAGCAGCGCCTGGGCGCGCTGCGCGAGCTCCGGGGCGCCCGGCGCCGGGTAGCGCAGGCGGTAAAGCGGCTCGGGGAAGTTGTAGAAATCGTGGATCGTCTGCGGCTTCGCTGCCCCCGTGAGCATCGGAGCATCGGTCTCCCAGTGCGCCGACGCGATGAGGATCGCGCGCGGCCGCGCGAGACGGGCGCCGAGCGCCTTCCACACCTCGCCGGCCGGCCCCGGCTGCAGCGCGTGCATCGGCGAGCCGTGGGAGACGAAGACGCTCGGCGTCGCGCTCATGCCGCCTTCTTCAGCAGGCCCTCGACCTGCATCGCTTCCTGGACCTTGGGCCGCGCGCCGACGCGCTTGTGGAACGCGGCGAGGTTCGGCCATCTCGCGAGGTCGAGGCCGGTGGGCTTGGTCCAGTTGAGCAGCACGAACAGGTAAGCGTCGGCGACCGTGAACGCCTTGCCCATCAGGTACTCCTTGCCGGCGAGCTCGCGGTCGAGCCAGTCGAAGCGGCCGGCGAGGTTTTCCTTGGCGATCGCCTTGTAGTCCTCCGGCGTGTTGGGCTTGAAGAGCGGCGAGAACTGCTTGTGGACTTCCGAGGTGAGGAAGTTGAGCCACTCCTGCAGCCGGTAGCGCTCGAGGGTGCCGGCTTTCGGCGCGAGGCCGGCCTCGGGCTTGCGGTCGGCGAGGTACTGCACGATCGCCGGGCCCTCGGTCAGCACCTGGCCGTCATCGAGCTCGAGGGCGGGCACGTAGCCGCGCGGGTTGACCTTGCGGTAGTCCCCGCCGCCCTCGATCGTCTTGTCCTTGTTGTTGACCTTCTTCAGCTCGACGGGAATGCCCAGCTCGCGCGACACGATGTGCGGGGAAAGCGAGCAGGCGCCTGGTGCGTAGTAAAGCTTCATTGGATTCTCTCCTTTACAAGTTCAAGACACGGCCTGGCTGGCAAGCCGCAAGTTGAGTGCCGGGATGCGATTTGCAAGGGCATAGCGGCCGTCGCCGAGAAGCGCCTGCACCAGCGACGCGGTGATCAGGAACGCGGGGTACTCCCAGCCTCCGTTCTGCGCGTTGAAGACCCATCCGTTGCCGGCATGGACCCAGGTTGCGCCGGCCAGGATCGGAACGAGCGCGAGCGCGACCCAGCGCGTGCCGACGCCGGCAACGAGGAGTCCACCCCCGACGAGCTCCGCCCAGAAGGTGGCATAGGCGAGACCCGCTGGCAGACCCAGGGACTGGAAGAACTGCGCCGTGCCGGGCAGCGTGAAGGTGAGGTACTTGAGGACCAGGGAGTGCGCGATGAACATGACGCCGAGCGACACGCGCAGCAGCGCGGCGGCATAGGGGGCGGTACGGGAGTCGATCATGTCTCTGTTCCTTTCGTAAGTGGGGATTCGCATCGACCCGTGGAGTATGAAAGTCTCATCCAACGGGATAAAGTCGATTTTCCGGGATTGATTATTCCGAGAATCGTTGTAATCTCGCGGCCGTGGACCGTTTTCAGGCCCTCCGGGTGTTCTCTCAAGTCGTCGAAGCCGGCAGCTTTTCAGGCGCCGCCGAGAGGCTCGGGCTCTCCACCACGGCGGCATCGCGGCACATCGCGGAGCTGGAGGCGCATCTCCAGACGCGCCTGCTGAACCGCACCACCCGCCGCGTAAGCCTCACCGAAAGCGGCCGGGCGTTCTATGAGCGCGCGGTGCAGGTCCTCGCCGACCTCGACGAGGCCGAGCAGGAGGCAAGCCGCGCCGCGGTCGTGCCCCGCGGCACGATCAAGCTCACGACTTCGATGAACTTCGGCGTGCGCCATGTGGCACCCGCGGTCGCGGCATTTCTCGCCGCGCACCCCGGAGTACGGTTCGACGTGTCGCTTTCGGATCGCATCGTGGATCTCGTCGAGGAAGGGTTCGACCTTGCGGTGCGCATCGGCGCGCCGGGCTCGGACAAGGTCGTCGCGCGCAAGCTCGGCGAAACGCGGCTGGTGCCGTGCGCGTCGCCGGCCTATTTGAAAACGCATGGGGTCCCGCGCGTGCCCGAAGATCTCGCGCGGCACAACTGCCTCACCTACGAGTACGTGGCACCCCGCAGCGTCTGGTCGTTCCGCGACGCCGGCGGCGTCGAGCGCAGCGTGCGCGTGGGCGGCAGCCTCCACGCGAACAACGGCGACCTGCTTGCCGAGGTCGCCGCCCAGGGCGTGGGCATCGTGTTCGAGGCCGCGTTTATCGTCGGCCCCGAAGTGCGCGCCGGTCGGCTGGTGCCGCTCCTGCAGGAATTCGTTTCCGCTCCGATGCCGATCTACGCGGTGTACCCGAGCCGCAAGCACCTTTCGGCGAAGGTGCGCCTCTTCGTCGACTTCCTGCTGGAACGCTTCGCCCGCTCGCAGGACTGGAGCGCAGCCTGAGGATCCTGCTCGCAAGCTTGCTGCTGCAGGTCTCGCTGTGCCAGGCCGCGGCGCCCGAGTGGCTGATCGCCACCGACCAGCCCGCCGTGGTCGCCGGCAATACCTTCGAGATCATCGTGGCGGGCACGGGCGGGGAGCCGCTCCCCGACGAGATCGAGGTGCGGCTGCGCACCGAGATCGAGCAGCGCGTCCTCGTGCTGCGCGCGCTGCGCCCGGCGGAGAATGGACGGCGCAGCTATGCCGGCGAGCTGCCGGCCAGCATGTCGGGCAACGTGCAGGTCGACCTCGTGGGGCGCGATTCGAGCGTGCTGCAGCTCGCGGTGGCGCGGCCCGGACAGGGGCCGCCGGGCACCGGGCGGCACGCCCCCGGCGAGTACGAGCCGCCGCTCTCCGAGAACGATCCGATGTACTTCATCGTCGGCGAGCACGACGGCTGGACCGCGCGCTTCCAGCTCTCGTTCAAGTACCGCCTGTTCGATCTGGGAACCGGCTTCGGCCGCGAGCAGCCCTGGCTCACCGGCTTCTACTTCGGGTACACGCAGAACTCGATCTGGGATCTCTCGTCCCAGTCCAAACCCTTCCGCGACACGAGCTATCGGCCGCAGCTCTTCTGGAAATGGGACCGCTCCGACGAAAAGACCTTCATCGACAGCGTGCGCTTCGGCCTCGAGCACGAGTCGAACGGCGGCGACGCCGCGAACTCGCGCTCGATCAATACCGTGTTCATCCGGCCCGAGTGGCATCACGGCTTTGCCAACCGCCACGAGATCCAGTTCATGCCCAAGTTCTACAGCTACCTCGACAGGGAGGAAAACCCCGACATCGCGCAGTTCCGCGGCTATGCCGACTGGCAGCTGCGCTACGACGCCGCCGGCGAATGGGTCGCGACGCTGCTCGGCCGCTACGGCACCTCGGGCAAGGGCAGCCTCCAGGTGGACCTGTCGAAGCGCTTGCGCGACCTGCGTTTCGGCCCGGTCGGAGGCTACTTCCACGTGCAGTATTTCACCGGCTACGGCGAATCGATCCTCGACTACAACGTGCGGCGGCCTTCGCAGTTGCGAATCGGCTTCGCGATCGTGCCGTGAATTCCTAGGTGTCTTCGGTGCGCGGCGGGCGCCAGGTATAGGGCACCGGGCCCGGTGCGCGCAGCACGCGCAGCATGCGCAGCGCGCCTTCCTTGCGTCCTTCGCCGCTGCGGTAGTAGCCGGGAACGAGCACCGTCTCGTAGAAGCTCATCGCCCGGTAGAAGCGCCGCGCGGCGTCGTTGTTCGAGCGCAGCTCGAGGTGAATGCTGGCCATGCCCGCGACGCGCGCGGACTCCACCAGCCACTCGAGCAGCCGCTGGCCGATGCCGAGCCGGCGGTGCGAAGGACGCACCGCGAGGAGCACGAGGTGCGCGCGCTCGTCGCCGAACTCCATGATGGCGAAGCCGGTGATGGCGCCGCGCGCGCCGGCCGCCGTAGAGGTTGAGGCCGCCTTGCCGCTTTCGCACGCCACCACGCAGAGGGTCTCGCGGTCGCGGATCGCGCGCATCACGCGCGCCGCGTCGTATTTCCACCCCAGGCCCGCCTCGATGAAGTCGCGCGACATCATCGCGATGGCCTGGGCATCGCGCGGCTCGGCGAGGCGGATGGTGATGGCTCGCGGCGTCACGATTCAAATTGTGCCACGTTCATCCGGAGAGGGCGAATGTCCTCTATGCCCTGAAAAGACTATTGGTATGCTCGCCCGAGGCCCAGAAACGGGGGGGCAAGCATGAACACCGCTGTCGGGCTCGAGCAGTTCGCGCCGGCGGAGATTGCCACTGCGCGCCAGCGGGAGCGCAGCGCACTCTACGAGCACGACGCGATCGGGCGGTTGATGGAGCCGGTGATCGGCGCCTTCACGCCGGAGTGGACCGTGGAGGAAACGGTCGAGGCGCTGCGCGAAAGCGTGAAGCGCAATCTCGTCACCTACGTGTGGGTGGTCGACGGCGAGGGCAGGCTCGCCGGCATCGTCACCATGCGCGACCTGCTCTTCGGAGCGAAGCGCGCCACGCTGGCGCAGGTGATGGCGAGGGACCCGTTCGTGCTGCAGGCGGCGATGCCGCTGCGGGAAGCGATGAAGCAGGTGCTCGACCGGCACTATCCCGTATACCCGGTGGTGGACGCCGCCGGGCGCCTCACCGGACTGGTGCGCGGCCAGGCGATGTTCGAGGCCCAGGCGATCGAGATCTCGCTGCAGGCCGGCAGCATGATGGGCGTGGAAAAAGAGGAGCGCATCGCGACGCCGTGGCACTACAGCCTGAAGCTGCGCCACCCGTGGCTGCAGCTCAACCTGGTCACCGCGTTTCTTGCGGCCGCGGTCGTGGGCCTGTTCCAGGACACGCTCGATCGCCTCGTGATCCTTGCGCTCTTCTTGCCGGTCCTTGCGGGCCAGTCGGGCAACACCGGCTGCCAGGCGCTGGCGGTGACCCTGCGCGGCATGACCCTCGGCGAGCTCAAGCCGGGCGCCGAGCGCCGGATGGTCTCGAAGGAAGCCTGGCTCGGCTGCCTCAATGGCGTCGGCGTGGGCGCCGCCGCCGGCATCGGCATGTTCATCACCGCGGCGGGCCAGCATCAGGCGCGACCGTTCATGCTCGGCTTCGTGGTATTCCTCGCGATGATCGGCGCCTGCATCGCGAGCGGCGTTTCAGGCGCGCTGGTGCCGCTCACGCTCAAGCGCCTGGGCTTCGACCCGGCGACCGCCTCGAGCATCTTCCTCACCACCGCGACCGACGTGGTGAGCATGGGAATGCTTCTCGGCCTCGCCACGATTCTCGTGCGCTAGACGTAGATCATCTTGCGCGTCATCCCGCCGTCGACCACGAAATTCTGGCCGGTGACGAAGCCGGCTTCGTCCGAGATCAGAAATGCATGCAGTTCACCCGGATGCGCGGCCCGAGGCTCATGGCAAGCGCGTGGGTGAGCACGACCACGCCGCCCTTGCTCGCCGCGTAGGCCTCGGTGTCGGGCTCCGACTGCAGCGCGCGCGTCGAGGCGATGTTGACGATCGCGCCCGAGGTCTTGCGAAGATGCGGCACGCAGTGCTTGCTCATCAGGAATACCCCGGTCAGGTTGACGCCGATCCTGCGGTTCCACGCCCGCAGCGAGAGCTTTTCCACCGGCGGATCGGCAGGGTCGGCAAGGCCGGCGTTGTTGATCAGGGCGTCCAGCCGGCCGAAGCGGCGCAGCACCGCCCGCACGCAGGTCCTGACCGACGCTTCGCTCGCAACGTCGCAGCGGAAGAACGCGACCGCGCCGCCGGTCGGACGGTCTAGATCCGCCACCGCGACGCGGTAGCCGCGCTGCGCGAGGAGCGCCGCGGTGCCGCGGCCGATGCCGCGGCTGCCGCCGGTGACCAGCACTGTCTTTTGTGTCTGCAGTGGCTTTTTCCTCACGGGTGAAAAGAGTATTCTGAAAGGCCGCTCGCGTGCGCGCTAAGGAGGGCCACCATGCAGGTCCAGGAAATCCTTCGGGTCAAGGGCAACCGGCTGCTGTGCATCGAGCCATCGGGCCAGGCCGCCGAGGCGGTGCGCACCATGGCGCGCGAGAACCTCGGCTCGCTGGTGGTCCTGGAGCGCGAGCGGATGGTCGGGATGCTCACGTTCCACGAGTTGCTGCGCGCGCTCGCGCTGCGTGGCGGCACGCTGGGAGACCTCGAGGTCGGCGACATCATGGATCGAGACCCGGTGACGGCCACCCCCGACATGGAGGTGAACGACCTGCGGCGCACGATGCTCGAGAGCGGCGCCCGCTACCTGCCGGTGATGAAGGAGGGCAGGCTCCTTGGCGTGATCTCGTTCCGCGACGTGGCCAAGGCGGTCCTCGAGGAGCAGGACTTCGAAAACCGGATGCTGAAGGGCTACATCAAGAACTCGCTCGTCTGAGGCCTTCCCGAAGCGCCGCCGTCCGGCGGCCGGGCGCGTCGGTTCTTCGCATAAAATGGCCCGATGTCGGGCAACACCTTCGGCACGCTCTACTGCGTGAGCTCGTTCGGCGAATCGCACGGCCCCGCCTACGGCGGAGTGGTCGACGGCTGTCCGCCGGGTCTTGAGCTCTCCGAGAAAGACATTCAAGGGGAATTGGACAGAAGAAAACCCGGGTCCTCGCGCCACGTCACGCAGCGGCGCGAGTCCGACGCGGTCGAGATCCTCTCCGGGGTGTTCGAGGGCCGCACCACCGGCACCGCGATCGGCTTTCTGGTGCGCAACGAGGACCAGCGCTCGAAGGACTACGCGGCGATCGCGCAGAAGTTCCGGCCCGGCCACGCCGACTACACCTATTTCCAGAAGTACGGCGTGCGCGATCCGCGCGGCGGCGGACGCGCCTCGGCGCGCGAGACCGTGGTGCGAGTGGCCGCGGGCGCGATCGCCAAGAAGTACCTGAGGGAAAAGTACGGCGTCGTGGTGCGCGGCTACCTCGCGCAGTTGGGTACTCAAAAAATCGAATTCCGCGAGTGGGCGGAAGTGGATCGAAACCCCTTTTTCGTGCCCGATCCGGGCGTCGTCCCGCAGCTCGAGAAGTTCATGGACGCGCTGCGCGAGAGCGGCGACTCGTGCGGCGCGCGCGTCAACGTGGTGGCGAGCGGGGTGCCGGTCGGCTGGGGCGAGCCGGTCTACGGCCGCCTCGACGCCGACATCGCGGCGGCGATGATGGGCATCAACGCGGTGAAGGGCGTCGAGATCGGCGCGGGGTTCGCGGCGGTCACGCAAAAAGGCAGCGAGCACGGCGACGAGATGTCGCCGCAGGGCTTCCTCTCCAACAACAACGGGGGGGTGCTGGGCGGCATCTCCACCGGGCAGGACATCACGGTGTCGATCGCGCTCAAGCCCACCTCGAGCATCCGGCTGCCCCGGCGCACCATCGACACCCGCGGGCGGGCGACCACCATCGAGACCACCGGTCGCCACGACCCCTGCGTCGGTATCCGCGCCACCCCCATCGCCGAGGCCATGCTGGCCTGTGTGCTGATGGATCACGCCCTGCGCCACCGCGCGCAATGCGCGGACGTCACGCCGCCGCTCGCCCTCGGGTGACACGGCGGGGTAGCACGGCGGGTCGCGGCCGAAGGTAGAAAACCCCAAGAAAATCAATTAAAGTTACGCTACAAAACCCCCAAGAGAGAAGAACGATGAGCAACAAGGGCCAGTTGCTACAAGACCCGTTTTTGAACACGCTGCGCAAGGAGCATGTCCCGGTCTCGATCTATCTCGTCAACGGCATCAAGCTGCAGGGGCAGATCGAGTCGTTCGACCAGTACGTCGTGCTGCTGCGCAACTCCGTGACGCAGATGGTCTACAAGCACGCCATCTCCACCGTGGTGCCGTCGCGTCCGATCACCCTGGGAGCCGACAAGGACTCCGAGCAGTAGTTTGCAGGAAACCCTCCAGGAAACCCCGCGCCCAACTGCCGATCCGCAGGCGGCGATCATCGTGTGCCTGGATTTCGGCGACGACGCCTACGAGGAGCGCGTCGAGGAGGTCGTGCGCCTGGTCGAGAGCGCCGGAGTGCGCCGCCACCGCGTGCTCCGCGGCAGGCGCTCGAGGCCCGATCCGAAGTTCTACGCCGGCAGCGGCAAGGTGGCGGAAATCGCCGCGGCGGCCGAAGAGCTGAACGCGGCCTTCGTCGTCTTCAACCACGCGCTGTCGCCTGCCCAGGAGAGGAACCTGGAGCGCGAGCTTGGGCGGCGCGTGTTCGACCGCCCGGAGCTGATCCTCGAGATCTTCGCGCAGCGCGCGCAGACCAGCGAGGGCAAGCTCCAGGTCGAGCTCGCCCAGCTCGAGCACCTGTCGACGCGCCTGGTGCGAGGCTGGACCCACCTCGAGCGCCAGCGCGGCGGGCTCGGGAAGACCGGCGGCCCGGGCGAGAAGCAGATCGAGCTCGACCGGCGCTACATCGCCAACCGGGTTCGCGTGCTGAAATCGAAGCTCGAGACCCTGAAAAAGCAAAGAACCGTGCAACGGCGCGCGCGCGCGCGGGGCGACGTGCTGTCGGTGTCGATCGCGGGCTACACCAACGCCGGCAAATCGACGCTGTTCAACGCGCTCACTGGCGCCAAGGTGTACGAGGCCGATCAGCTGTTTGCCACCCTGGACACGACCACGCGGCGGATATGGCTACAGGATACGGGAAGCGTGGTGGTATCCGACACGGTAGGCTTCATCCGGGATCTCCCCCACGGGCTGGTTGCGGCGTTCCGCGCCACGCTGGAGGAGACGGTGCACGCCGACCTCCTTCTGCACGTGGTTGACGCCGCTTCGGCCACGCGCGACGAGCAGGCGCAGGAGGTGGACAAGGTGCTCGCCGAAATCCCGGCGGGCGACGCGCCGCGGCTGCAGGTCTGGAACAAGATCGACCTGGCTCGCAATAAGAACGGCAAGGCGGGGCTGGAGCCCGGAGTCGAGCGCGATCAGTATGGTAGGATCTGCCGCGTCTTCGTGAGCGCGCGCACCGGCGCCGGACTGCAGGAGCTGCGTGCCGCCATCGCCGAATTCGCGAAACAGCGCTCGGCGGCGCGCCGCGCAGCCGCGACGCCGACGCACCCACTGCAACCGACTTAATCCATGTCACTGAACGACCCCAATTGGGGCCGCGGTTCCCGCGGGCCGCAGGGCCCGGGAGGGGGCAACCAGGGGCCGCCCGACCTGGACGAGCTCTGGCGCAACTTCAACCGGCGCCTGTCGGAGCTGTTCGGCCGCCGGCGCCGCGGCGGCGACGAGCCGCCGCGCCCGCCCTCGTCGTGGCAGATCGGCGGCGGGGCGAGCCTGCTCGTCGTGCTGATCGTGCTGGTGTGGCTCGCGAGCGGCTTCTACATCGTGGTCGAGGGCCAGCGCGGCGTCGTGCTGAGCTTCGGCCGCTTCTCGCAGGAAACCAATCCCGGCCTGCGCTGGCGCCTGCCGTGGCCGATCCAGTCTCACGAGATCGTGAACCTCGCCCAGGTGCGCACGCTCGAAGTGGGCTACCGCAACAACGTGCGCACCAAGGTGCTCAAGGAATCGCTGATGCTCACCGACGACGAGAACATCGTCGACCTGCAGTTCGCGGTGCAGTACCTGGTAGCCGACGCGAAGGACTACGTGTTCAACGTGCGCCGGCCCGACGAGTCGGCGATGCAGATCGCCGAGACCGCGATGCGCGAGACGATCGGCAAGAGCTCGATGGACCAGATCCTGGGCGAGACGCAGGTCGACGTGGCGAACCGGGCGCGCGACCTGATGCAGGTGATCCACGATCGCTACAAGACCGGCATCACCGTCAGTACGGTGACCATCCAGAACGCGCAGCCGCCCGAGCAGGTGCAGGCGGCGTTCGACGACGCGGTGAAGGCCGCCCAGGACCGCGAGCGACAGAAGAACGAGGGCCAGGCCTATGCCAACGACGTGATCCCGCGCGCGCGCGGCACGGCTTCGCGGTTGCAGCAGGAGGCCGACGGCTACCGCCAGCGCGTGATCGCGAGCGCCGAGGGCGATGCGGTGCGCTTCCGCCAGGTGCTGACCGAATACGCCAAGGCGCCGGCGGTCACGCGCGAGCGGCTTTATATCGAGACCATGCAGCAGGTGCTCACCTCGACGAGCAAGGTGATGATGGACTACCGCGGCGGCGGCAACCTGCTCTACCTGCCGCTCGACCGGCTGCTGCAGAGCGCGGCCGCGCCCTCCGGCGGCGAGGCCTCGGCCGTGCCGCGCCAGCCGCCCGCGGAAGCCACCCCGGAAGGCGGCCCGCGCTCGCGCGACACGCTCCGGAACCGCGAGCGGGCCGACCGATGAGAGCGCTCGGCCCGTTACTTGCCCTGGTGGTCGTGGTCGTGCTTCTGATTTCGAGCGCGCTCTACACCGTCGACCAGCGCCAGAACGCGATCGTGTTCCAGCTCGGCGAGGTGAAGGAGGTCGTGCAGAAACCCGGCCTGCACGTCAAGTGGCCGCTGCTCCAGAACGTGCGCCTATTCGACATGCGCATCCTCACCTTCGACGACGCCGAGCCGCTGCGCTTCCTCACCCAGGGCAACCGCCCGGTGCTGGTCGATTCCTTCGTCAAGTGGCGCATCATCGACGTGCGCCAGTACTACGTCTCGGTGAGCGGCGACGAGTTTCGCGCCGCGACGCGCATCAAGCAGACCGTGTCGGGGGTGCTGCGCGACGAGTTCGGCGCGCGCATCCTGCACGACGTGGTCTCGGGCGAGCGCGAGCAGATCATGAGCCGCGTGCGCGAGAAGGTCGACCAGGACCTGAAGCGCATCGGCGTCGCCATCATCGACGTGCGCCTGAAGCGCGTCGACCTGCCGACGGAGGTCTCGGAGTCCGTCTACCGGCGCATGGAGGCGGAAAGAAAGCGCATCGCCAACGAGCTGCGCTCGACCGGTGCGGCCGACGCCGAGAAGATCCGCGCCGACGCCGACCGGCAGCGCGAGGTGCTGCTCGCCGAGGCCTACCGCGACGCGCAACGCGTGCGCGGCGAGGGCGACGCCAAGGCGTCGGCGATCTACGCCGCGGCGTTCAGCCAGAACCCGGAATTCTTCGCCTTCTACCGCAGCATGGAGGCCTACCGCAGCACCTTCCGCGGCCGCAACGACCTGATGGTGATCGAGCCGAATTCGGACTTCCTGCGCTACTTCCGGGATTCGATGGGCAAGCCCTCGCAGCCGCGAAAATGACGCATGGGCACCACGTTCCTCCTGGCGCTCGCCCTGATGCTGATCCTCGAGGGGGTGCTTCCGTTCCTCGCGCCTAATCTCTGGCGCGACACGTTTCGCCGCATCACCCAGATGTCCGACGGCCAGATCCGCTTCGTCGGGCTCTCGTCGATGCTGATCGGGCTGCTCATCCTCTACGCCAAGACCTGGCTGCAGTGATGCGCTGGATCCTGCCCGAGTACATCGACGACATCCTTCCCGCCGAAGCGATGCGCATCGAGATGCTGCGCCGCTCGATTCTGGATCTGTTTTTCAGCAGGCAATACGAGCTCGTGATGCCGCCGCTCATCGAGTACACGGATTCGCTGCTCACCGGCACCGGGCACGATCTCGAGCTTCGCACCTTCAAGGTGGTGGACCAGATCTCGGGCCGGATGATGGGCCTGCGCGCCGACATCACGCCGCAGGTGGCGCGCATCGACGCCCATCTGCTCAACCGCGAGGGCGTGACGCGCCTGTGCTACTGCGGCAGCGTGCTGCATACGCGTCCCGCAGGGCCCGCGGCGACGCGCGAGCCGATCCAGCTCGGCGCCGAGCTCTACGGCGACGCGGGGGTCGAGGCCGACCTGGAGATCCTGCGGCTGCTGTGCCAGGCGCTCGAGCTCGCGGGCGTGCGCAACGCGCGCGTCGACATCGGCCACGTGGCGGTGTTCCGCGCCATCGCCCGCGCGGCGCAGCTCGGCGCCGAGCTCGAGGCGCAGCTTTTTGAAGCCTTGCAGAAAAAAGACAGCCCCTCGCTGCTCGGCCTGACGAAAAAGCTGGATGCGAAAACCCGCGAGGCGCTGCTCGCGCTGCCGGACCTGTACGGCGGCCCCGAGGTGCTCGATCTCGCCGAGAAGAAGCTGCCGAAGCTCCCCGAGCTGACGCGCGCGCTCGGCACGCTGCGCCGGCTCGTCGGCGCCTGCAGCCTGCCGGTGAGCCTCGATCTCGCCGAGCTGCGCGGCTACCACTATCATTCGGGTGTCGTGTTCGACGCGTATTGCGATGGCGTAGCGGGCGCGGTGGCAAGAGGCGGGCGCTACGACGAAGTCGGGAAGGCCTTCGGTCGCGCGCGCCCCGCGACCGGCTTTTCGATCGACCTCAGGAGCCTTGCCGGGGCGGCAGCATGACCGCGCGCAACGTCGTCGTGATCGGCACGCAGTGGGGCGACGAAGGCAAGGGCAAGATCGTCGACTGGCTCACCGACCGCGCTCAGGGCGTGGTGCGCTTCCAGGGCGGCCACAACGCCGGCCATACCCTGGTGATCGGAGGCAAGAAGACCGTTCTCCACCTCATCCCGTCGGGCATCCTGCGAGCCGAGGTCGACTGCTTCATCGGCAACGGCGTGGTGGTCTCGCCGCAGGCGCTGGTGGCGGAGATGGACGAGCTCGAGTCGGCCGGCGTGCGCGGCGTAGTCCCGAGGCTTTCGATCAGCGAAGCCTGTCCGTTGATTCTTCCCTATCACGCGGCGCTCGATCACGCGCGCGAAGCGGCGAAGGGCGAGCGCAAGATCGGCACTACCGGCCGCGGCATCGGCCCGGCCTACGAGGACAAGGTGGCGCGGCGCGCGATCCGCCTGCAGGATCTCTTCGACGCCGCGCGCTTCGCAGAGAAGCTCCGCGAGCTGCTCGAGTTCCATAATTTTGTCCTCAAGAATTTTTACCACCAGGAAGAGATCGGCTTTCAAAAAACCCTGGACGAAACGCTGGCGCTCGCGCCGCGGCTCGCGCAGCTCATCGCCGACGTGCCGCGCGCTCTGTACCACGCGAACCGCGCGGGCAAGAACCTGCTGTTCGAGGGTGCGCAGGGCTCGCTCCTCGACATCGACCACGGCACCTATCCGTTCGTCACGTCCTCCAACTGCGTCGCCGGCGCCGCGGCCGCCGGCGCTGGAATAGGCCCGCATCACCTGCATTATGTTTTGGGGATTACAAAAGCGTATACAACGCGCGTCGGCGGCGGGCCGTTCCCGACCGAGCTGTCCGACGACGTCGGCGAGCGGCTGCGCCAGCGCGGACAGGAGTTCGGCGCCACCACCGGCCGGCCGCGGCGCACCGGCTGGTTCGACGCCGCGGCGCTGAAGCGCTCGATCCAGCTGAACGGCGTCTCCGGCCTGTGCATCACCAAGCTCGACGTGCTCGACGGAGTCGAGGCGGTGAAGATCTGCGTCGGCTACGAGCTCGAGGGAACGTTCTCGGAAATCCTTCCGGTCGGCGCCGAAGAGCTCGAGCGCTGCCACCCCGTCTACGAGGAGCTTCCCGGCTGGATGGAAAGCACCGTCGGCATCAGGTCGCACGAGTCGCTGCCGAGCGGCGCGCGCGCCTACCTCGAGCGCATCGAGAAGCTCGCGGGCGTGCCGGTCGACCTCATCTCCACCGGGCCCGACCGCGAGGAGACCATCGTGCGGCGCCACCCCTTCGACGCGAAGTAACTAGCTCGCCGCTTCCGTAATCAGCGTAAGCAGCCGGTCGATGTCGACCGGCTTGGTGAGGTGGGCGTCGAAGCCGGCCTCGGCCGAGCGCTGCCGGTCGGCTTCGCTGCCGTAGCCGGTGAGCGCGATGAGGCGCACGCCGCCTCCCAGGCGCTCGCGCATCGCGCGCGCGAACTGGTAGCCGTCCATCCCCGGAAGGCCGATGTCCACGACCGCGATGTTGGGCGAGCCGGCTGCGGCGGCTTCCAGGCCGGCGCGGGCGTCGCGCGCGGCGCTGACGAGATGGCCGTCCGCCTGCAGGATGCGCTGCAGCGTGACGCGCGAGTCGTCGTTGTCCTCGACGATGAGCACGCGCGCCTGCCGCGCGGGGCGCGGGGTCGGCAGCGGGCGTGCGTCGTGGTGCGCCACCGGTTCTGGCTCGGGGATCGCGGGAAGCCGCACCGTGAAACGCGCTCCGCCCTGGGGAACCAGGTTTTCCGCCTGGACGCTGCCCCCGTGCAATTCGACAAGGCGGCGCACCAAGGCGAGGCCGATGCCAAGGCCGCCGGGGTCGCCCGCGGCCGCGTCCCTGGAAAAAAGCTCGAAGATGTGCGGCAGAAGATCCGGCCGTACGCCGGGCCCGTTATCCTCGACCGTGAGAACCGCTTCCCCGGCCTGCTCGGCAAGCCGCACGCGGATGCGCCCGCCGGAGGGCGTGAACTTGGCCGCGTTGCCGAGGAGATTGGCGAGCACCTGGTCGATGCGCGTCGGATCGGCGCTCACCAGCACCGGAGCGAGCTCGAGAAGCCACTCGTGCTCGCCTTCGCGCTCGGCCGCGCGCACCGTGGCCACCGCGGCGGCGCTTGCGTGCGCGAGATCGACCAGATTGCGCCGCAGCAGGATCCGTCCGCTCACCAGCCGGCCGACGTCGAGGAGATCGTCGACGATCTTCGCGAGGTGCGCGCTCTGCCGGGCGATGATGTCGCGCGCCGCCTTGTGGTCGCCGCTCGTGGACGGAAGGCGCTCGAGCACGCGCATTGCGCCGCCGATCGCGCCGAGCGGGTTCCTCAGCTCGTGGCCGAGCATCGCGAGGAACTCGTCCTTCGCTCGATTGGCGGCTTCGGCCTGGAGCCGCGCGGCGCGCTCCTGCTGCAGCACGGCATCCACTTCGGCGACGGTCCGCGTGCGATCGGCTTCGGCGGCGGCGAGGCGCGCCGACGCGCGCTCGAGCGCCTGCATGAGTTTCTGCACCTCCTCGACGCGCGAGGGCACCAGAGGCAAGGGCTTGCCCGAGCTCATGGCCGCCGCCGCGGATGCGGCGGCGTGGATCGCGCCTGCGATGCGGCGCCCGATCAGCCAGGCGAACAGGCCGCTCGCCACGAGCACGATGACAAGGAGAGCGGCAAGCGCATGCGCTTCGGCACCGGCGGTCTCTTCGAGCCGCGCCTGCTGCGTGCGCAGGAGGGCGACGAGCAGCACCGTAGCGACGATCGCGAGCGGCACGATGCCTGCGAGCGACAACCCGATCAGGAGCTGGCGCAGGCCGATGCGTGAACCGGGGCTCGCGCGCCGGGGGCGAAGGGAGGCCAAGCGCGGCATTATGGCGGCGCGGCCCCGCTCTTGCATCGCATGCCTCCGGTTTTCCGGAGTCGAGCGCAACGAATGCCGTTCGGAGGCGGTCGCTATCGATTCACGCGCAGCATGGTCGAGGGTGCGCCCGCCGATCCGGGGGTCTACGCCCTGTGGGAGGCTGACGAGCTGATCTACTACGGGCGCGCCTCGGGCAACCTGATCAGCATCCAGTCCGCGCTTCTCGAGCACCTTTCCGGGCGGGCGGGGTTCTGCACGAGTCGCGCGACCCATTACGGCTGGGAGATCAGCCTCGATCCGGCGGCCCGCGAAACGGAGCTGCTCGCCGAGTACAAGGCGGCCTTCGACCGCCTGCCGCGCTGCAACCAGGGTGGCGGCTGAGCAAAAAGCGCCATCCAGCGCAAGTTTTACAGGCAATTCCTGTCACGTCGATTCGACGCGCCGTCGTGCCCGCTCGACCTCGCGAACCGGTTCCGCGCGACTGGAGAAATTGCGCGCGCGGCCGACAATGGCTACCGGGAGGAGCGCAATGACGACGACATCCAACATGGCAGAAGCACGGTGGCTGCACGCTGCGCTGCGGGATTTCTTCACGCGCCACGTCGGCGAATCGCCCGACTTCAGGGCGCTCGCGCGGGTGCTCGGCCTGTGCGAGGCGGCGGCGCGGGCGGTGGACGACGCCTATTGCCGCGAGAAGCTGCGCCTCACTGGCGAATACGCGGCCGAGATGCTGTCGCAGCGCGATCACTCGAAGTGGGGCCGCGACTCGACCTCGGGCGTCGAATTCCTTCGCCAGCAGATCCTGAACGCGCTCGAGCTCTACGCGAGCCGGCTCTACAGCCTGGAAGCGCTGCGCGCCTCGCGCGCGGCCAGGGAGAAGCTTCCATGGATGACGCCCAGCATTGCGCAGAGTTGAAGGCCTGAAAAACCGGGGATCGCGGCCGACCTGACAGGCGCTACGGGTTATATTCGGTTGGTGCCGAGGAAGGGACTCGAACCCCCACAGTGTTGCCACCGCTAGGACCTGAACCTAGTGCGTCTACCAATTCCGCCACCTCGGCAAGGGAGGCGGAATTTTAGTGTCACGACCATACAGTGTCAAAGAAAAAGGCAAGAAAAACAGCGCTTCGCCGACGCGGCCGCGCCGAGCGGCCGACGAGCGCGGCTGCTGAATACACGCGCGAGATCGTCGAGACGCTGAACCGCGCCGGCGCGCCGCTTACGGCCGCCGAGCTCGCGCAGCGCCTCGAGATCAAGAAGCGCGAGCGCCACCCGTTCGACGAGGCGCTCGCCGCGCTCGAACGCTCGGGCGAGGTGATGCAGAACCGCGCCGGCGCGCTGCTCGTCGCGAAGCGGATCGCGCTCGTTGCCGGGCGCATCGAGGGCCATCCCGACGGTCACGGCTTTCTCGTGCCGGACGAAGGGGGACCCTCGGTGTTCCTGCCGGCCGCCGAGATGCGCGAGGTGATGCACGGCGACCGCGCTGCGGTGCGCGTGAGCGGACGCGACCACCGCGGCCGCGCGCTCGGCGCCGTGGTGCAGATCCTCGAGCGCGCGAAGCGCCGCATCGTCGGGCGCATGCACTCCGAGCACGGCGTGCTTTTTCTGGTGCCCGACGACCGGCGCATCGCGCACGACATCCTGGTGCCGCCGGCCGAAGCGGGCCGCGCCAAGGCGGGCCAGGTCGTCACGGTGGATCTTGTGGCGCCGCCGAGCCGCCATGCCCAGCCGATCGGACGCGTCGCCGAGGTGCTCGGCCACCACGCCGATCCGGGGATGGAGATCGAGATCGCCGTGCGCAAGTTCGACCTGCCGCACGAATTCTCGAAGGCGGGCCTGGCGCAGGCGAAGGCCACCCCGGACACGGTGCGCGAAGAGGATCTCCGGGGAAGGAAAGATCTCCGAAAACTCCCGTTCGTGACCGTCGACGGCGAGACCGCCCGGGATTTCGACGACGCGGTCTACTGCAGGAGAGAAGGTAAAGGGTTTCGCCTCTGGGTCGCCATCGCCGACGTGAGCCACTACGTGCGCCACGACGACGCGCTCGACCTCGAGGCGCGCAGCCGCGGCACCTCGGTCTATTTCCCGCGGCGGGTGATCCCGATGCTGCCGGAGAAGCTTTCGAACGGCATCTGCTCGCTCAATCCGGACGTCGATCGCCTTGCCATGGTGTGCGAGATGGCGATCGGCCCAAAGGGCGAGGTGGCGCGCTACGACTTCTACCCCGCGGTGTTCAGGTCCTCCGCGCGGCTCACCTATACCGCGGTGTGGCAGGCGCTTTCCTCGGGAAGCGCGAACGAGGACCTGCAGAATCTCCACGCGGTGTTCAAGGTGCTGCTCGATGCGCGCAACCTGCGCGGCGCGATCGACTTCGAGACCTCCGAGACGCGCATGCTGTTCGACGCGAAGGGGAAGATCGAGCGCATCGTGGCCGAGCCGCGCAACGACGCGCACCGGCTGATCGAGGAATGCATGCTGGCGGCGAACGTGTGCGCCGGCGGGCTGCTCGCCGCGCACGCGCATCCGGCGCTCTATCGCGTGCACGACGTGCCCGCGGCGGAAAAGGTCGCGGCGCTGCGCGAGTTCCTCGCCGAGATCGGCCTCTCGCTCCCGGGCGGCGAGATCCCGCGCCCGCGCGACTACGCCCAGCTGCTCGAGAAGATCCGCAAGCGTCCCGATTTCGCGCTGCTGCAGACGATCCTGCTGCGCTCGCTCAAGCAGGCGGTGTACAGCCCGAACAACGCGGGCCATTTCGGTCTCGCTTTCGACGCCTACGTCCACTTCACCTCGCCGATCCGGCGCTATCCGGACCTCCTCACGCACCGCGCGATCAAGGCGGTCCTTTCGGGCCGTCAGTATTCCGGGATCGACTGGGAGGCGCTCGGGCGGCACTGCTCGGAAACCGAGCGGCGCGCGGACGACGCGAGCCGCGACGTCGAGATGTGGCTCAAGTGCTACCACATGCGCGACCATGTCGGAGAAACCTTCAGCGGCACCATCACCGGCGTAGTGCCCTTCGGCCTGTTCGTCACGCTCGACGGCTACTTCGTCGACGGCCTGGTGCACATCTCGGAGCTCGGCCGCGATTACTTCCAGCACGACGCCGCGCATCACGCGCTCATCGGCGAGCGCACCGGCAAGCGCTTCCGGCTCGCCGACCGCATGAGCGTGAAGCTCGTGCGGGTCGACCTCGATCAGCGCAAGATCGACTTCGTTCCGGCATGAGCCGCCAGGCAGACCGCGAACCGCGTGTGGTCTTCGGCTTCCACGCCGTGCTCGCCCGGCTGCGCGCCGATCCTTCGTCGGTGCTTGAGATCTACCTCGACGAGACCCGCAACGACGCACGCGCCCGGGACCTGGCCGCGCTGGCCGAGCGCACCAAGGTGCACCTGATGCGCGTGCCCACCCGGCGCCTGGACGGTTTCTACGGCGGCGGTCGCCACCAGGGCGTCGTGGCCCGCATCGAAATCAAGAAGACCTCGGATTCCTTGGACGAAATCCTCGAGGGGGTGGAACGTCCGCTGCTGCTGGTGCTCGACGGCGTCACCGACCCGCACAATCTCGGCGCCTGCCTGCGGGTGGCGAACGGCGCCGGCGCGCATGCGGTGCTGGCGCCGAAGGACCGCGCCGTGGGGGTTACGCCGACGGTGTCGAAGGTGGCGAGCGGCGCCGCCGAGTCGACCCCCTACCTCATGGTCACGAACCTGGCGCGGACGCTCTCCGAGCTGAAGGAACGCACTATCTGGGTCGTCGGCGCCGACGAGCGCGCCGACAAGACCCTCTACGAAGCCGACCTGCCGGAGTCGATTGCCTGGGTGCTCGGCGCCGAGGGGGAGGGTATGCGCCGCCTGACGCGGGAATCGTGCGACCTCCTCGTGCGCATCCCCATGCGCGGGGAGGTCGAGAGCCTCAACGTGTCGGTGTCGGCGGGAGTCTGTCTGTACGAATCAGCGCGACGTCGTCGCGCTCCGGCGTGATCTCGCGGAGCTTGCGCGCCACCACCAGCACGCTTTCGACCCGCGCCGCCAGGTAGGCGATCGGGGTGCGCTCGTCGCCGAACGCGATCTCGCGTGCGCCGCCGCGGAACACCCCGCCCTCGAGCTCGGATTCACCGATCTGGCGGAACCGGGCGCTGCGGTAGTTGACCGTGTAGACCGCGGCGAGCGTGGAGATGACGTGGGCGAGGGCGTCGAGCTGGCGCTCGGAGAGCGCCGGCTCAGCGATCGAGTACTGCTGCGGGTAGGCCCGCCGGTGGACCATCCGCGCCGCAACTGCCAGCGAAACAAGGCCCTGCCTTACCAGGCGCTCCGGAAAGTGACCGCTTCGATCGAGTCTGGGCATGGGCGGAAAGCGTATCGGGAAAGCCTCGGCGCGGGTGTGGGAAACCCCGCCGTAACCCCCTGTCTAACGAAAGATGACAACTCTGAGGATTGCCCAACCCATGAAAATAGATAGGAATAGCTACGCTCCGCCCGATCCGGCCACGATCGACGCCGACAATCCAGACGCGCTCCAGTTTTGGGCGCGCACCCTGGAGACCAAGGAAGAGAAAATCCGGCAAGCGGTCCGCAAGGTCGGGCCCATGCTCGAGCAGGTCAAGCAGGAGCTCGGCATCGGGGGTGTCGGCTAGAAACGCGTATAATCCGCCCCCTTCCTGGTCACACCGCTCCGCATGGCGGTTGGCCCCATCAGCAACACGAGCCCATAGGAAAAGGAGTCCAACTAGAGCATGCGACATTACGAGATCGTTTTCATCGTCCATCCCGACCAGAGCGAGCAGGTGCCCGCCATGGTCGAGCGCTACAAGGGCGTGATCGCCACCCGCAGCGGCACGGTGCACCGCCTCGAGGACTGGGGCCGGCGCCAGCTTTCCTACCCGATCCAGAAGGTGCACAAGGCGCACTACGTGCTCATGAACATCGAGTGCGACAACGAGACGCTCGGCGAGCTCGAGCACTCGTTCAAGTTCAGCGACGCGGTGCTGCGCCACCTGATCATCAAGATGGACAAGGCGCATACCGCGCCCTCGCCGATGATGCGCGAGGAGAAGTCCAAGTCGATGATGGAGCGCGGCGCCGAGGGGCGGCCGGGAGAAGCGCCGACTGAACCAGGTCGAGCTGAGCGGCCGGCTGCTTGAGCTGAGCGCGCTGCGCTACACGCCGGCCGGCATCCCCGCGGTGGAGTTCAAGCTCCGGCACGAGTCGGAGCAAGCCGAGGCGGGAAGCCCTCGCAAGGTCGAGGCGGAAATCGGCGGCATAGCGTTCGGCGCGCAGGCCAGGCTGCTCGCGACAGCGAAACTGAACACGGAGCTGAAGACGCACGGATTTCTCGCCGCGAAGAGCAAGCGCTCCAAGAAGCTCGTGCTGCACGTGACCAACATCGAATTCGTCGAAGGACGGGAAAAGGAAACCGAAGATGCCTCCGCCGCGCAAAGGTAAAGGAAAGGGCAAAGGGAAGTTCGGCAAGGACAAGAAGGACAAGGGCCAGCGGGCCCTCTTCCGCCGCCGCAAGTTCTGCCGCTTCACCGCCGAGAAAGTCGAGTGGATCGACTACAAGGACGTCGAGGTCCTGAAGGACTTCGTCAACGAGACCGGCAAGATCATCCCGGCGCGCATCACCGGCACCGCGGCGGGCTACCAGCGCCAGCTCTCGGACGCGATCAAGCGCGCGCGCTTCCTGGCGCTGCTGCCGTACACCGATCTCCACTGAGAGCCGAGAGGAAAATGAGATGCAAGTAATCCTCATGGAGAAGGTGGCAAACCTCGGCAACCTCGGCGACGTGGTGAAGGTGAAGGACGGCTTCGCTCGCAACTACCTCATCCCGCACGGCAAGGCGAAGCGCGCCACCCCGGAGAACATCAAGCACTTCGAGGGCCGCCGCGCCGAGCTCGAGAAGGCGCAGAACGAGTCGCTGGCCAAGGCCCAGGAGCGCGCGGCGAAGCTCGAAAACCTCAAGCTCCAGATCAGCCAGAAGGCGGGCGTCGACGGGCGCCTGTTCGGCTCGGTCACGAACTACGACATCGTCGAGGCGCTCGAGAAACAGGGCCACGAGGTCGAGCGCTCGCAAGTGCGCATGCCGCAGGGGCCGCTCAAGCAGGTGGGCGAGGTCCCGATCCAGATCGTGCTGCACACCGACGTGACGGTGACGATCACCGTGGCGGTCATCGGCGAGCAGTAATCACCGCCGTTCTGGTGCACAAGAAGAGCCGCCCTTCGCGGCTCTTTTTTTTGCACTGAGCGGTTCCTCGTCGTCCTCGTCGTCGTCGTCCTCGTCTTCACTTTCCCCATCCTCTTCGCGGCGATCAGGCAGGTCCTCGTCCTCGTCGTCGTCCCAGGGGGTCTCGAGTTTCAGCATCTCGCCGTCTCGCGGCTGGGCTCGTCCGCTTGCGCCGGGCTGACACGGCGTGAGGTTTTCAATCATTGGATATATATACAGTGGCAGAATTGCACTATACAGAGTTGCCTACAGGTTAATCACAAACTGACCACAGGAAATCCACAGGTGGAGGCGAAAGCGCCTTTTGTTCTTAGGCACATGCGCGCGAAGCAAGCGAATCGGGCAGCGCACGCGGGTTTTTTCGGTGGAAGGCCGGAGGTTTCACTTGGCAATCCTGTCGCGCGGTCGGGCTGGGTCATGATCCGGCGCTTGTCGTCTAACAACATGCTGGTTCCTCTGGGGAGGAGTGATCGATGGCACTAGCGCAGATCACGTACGGGCGCGCGGAGAACACCGACCCGCAGCTCCTGGCGCTGAAAGTCCCGCCGCATTCGATCGAGGCCGAGCAGTCGCTGCTCGGGGCGCTGCTCCTCGATAACCAGGCGTTCGACCGGGTGGCCGACCTCGTCACCGGCGAGGACTTCTACCGCGACGACCACCGGCGCCTCTGGCGCCATATCGCGCGGCTGATCGAGGCGAGCAGGCCCGCCGACGTGGTCACGGTCTCGGAGTCGGTCGAGGCGAGCGAGGACAAGGACAAGACCGGCGGCCCGGCCTACCTCGGCGCGCTGGCGCAGAACACGCCGAGCGCGCTCAACGTGCGCCGCTACGCCGAGCTGGTGCGCGAGCGCGCGGTGCAGCGGCGCCTCGCGCAGGTCGCGACCGGCATCGCCGAGGAGGCGCTCAATCCCGGCGGCAAGGAGGTCGGGCAGCTCCTGGACGAGGCCGAGTCGAAGATCTTCCAGATCGCCGAGTCCGGCGCGCGCCGTGACCAGGGCCTGCTCGAGATCAAGCCGGTGCTCGCCAAGGTGTTCGAGCGCATCGACCACCTGTACCACCGCGAGAACCCGTCCGATGTGACGGGGGTCCCGACGGGCTACACGAAGATCGACCAGATGACCTCGGGACTGCAGTCGGGCGACCTGGTCATCATCGCCGCGCGTCCGTCCATGGGGAAGACCGCGCTCGCGCTCAACATCGCCGAGCACGTCGCGGTCGACAACGGCCTGCCGGTGGCGATCTTCAGCATGGAGATGTCGAGCACGCAGCTCGCCATGAGGATGCTGGGCTCGATCGCGCGCGTCGACCAGCACAAGATGCGCACCGGGCGCCTCAACGACAAGGAATGGGGCGACCTCTCCGACGCGATGGCCAAGCTCCACGAGACCCCGCTCTTCATCGACGAGGGCGGCGCGCTCACGGCGCTTGAAGTCCGGGCCAGAGCAAGGCGACTGAAAAGGCAGTATTCGAAGCTCGGCCTGATCGTGATCGACTACCTGCAGCTCATGGCCGCGAGCAGCCAGGGGGAAAACCGCGCCACCGAGATCTCGGAGATCTCGCGCTCGCTCAAGGCGATGGCCAAGGAGCTGGACGTCCCGGTGGTCGCGCTTTCGCAGCTGAACCGCGCGGTCGACCAGCGCCCCGACCGGCGCCCGGTGATGTCGGACCTGCGCGAGTCGGGTGCCATCGAGCAGGACGCCGACGTCATCATGTTCATCTACCGCGAGGTGGTCTACAAGCCCGACCTGCCGGAGGACCAGCGCGGCCTCGCCGAGGTCATCATCGGCAAGCAGAGGAATGGCCCGATCGGCACGATTAAGCTAACCTTCCTGGGCCAGCACACCCGGTTCGAGAACTATCAAGATCCGGGCTCGTACTAGAACCAATAGGAGGCGTCATGGCAGAGCCTCACATCGCGCAACGCGGCCCATATGCCGTCGAGCTTGCCCCGGGGGATTACTGGTGGTGCCGCTGCGGCCGCTCGCGCCGCCAGCCTTTCTGCGATGGGTCGCACAAAGAAACCGAGTTCAAGCCGGTCAAGTTCACCATGAGCGAGGCGCAGAAGGTGTGGCTCTGCGGCTGCAAGCGCACCAAGTCGCAGCCCTTCTGCGACGGCTCGCACAAGACCCTGCCACCCGAGGCGGGCTGACTCGCTGACCCTCCGGGTCAGTCCAATTTGATGTTGGCTTCTTTCGCCACGCGGCCCCACTTCGCGATCTCGCTGCGGATGAAGGCGGCGAACTCCGCGGGCGACGAAGAAGCGACGTCGAGGCCGGCGGCGGCAAAACGCTCCCGCACCTCCGGTTGCGCGAGCGCCTTGTTGAGCGCGTCGGAAAGCTTCGCCACCGCCTCCGGCGGCGTGCCCGCGGGCGCGAGCACGCCTTGGAAGCCGCTCGCATCCACCCCGGAGAGACCGGCCTGCTCGAAGGTCGGCGCGTCGGGCAGCGAGGCGAGGCGCGCCTTGCCGGTCACCGCGAGCGCCTTCAACTTGCCCGCCTTGATGTGGGCCATGGTGACCGAGGGCGCGTCCATCAGGATCTGGACCTGGCCGCCGAGCAGGTCGGTCACCGCCGGGCCGCTGCCCTTGTAGAAGATGATGGGGATGTCGAGCCCGGCGGCACGCTTGAACATCTCGGCTCCGAAGTGCGGGCCGGAGCCCGCGCCGGAGATCGCGAAGTTGAGCTTGCCCGGGTTCGCCTTGGCGTAAGCGATGAACTCCTTAAGGTTGTTCACCGGCACGTTGCCGGCGATGGTGGCGAGCAGCGCGTTGGTCGTGGTGATGCCGATCGCGACGAAATCCCTGACCGGGTCGTAGGGCATCTTGGCGTAGACCGAGACGTTGATCGCGACGGTGCCGGTGTTGCCGAGCACGATCGTGTAGCCGTCGCCGGGCTGCTTGGAGGCGTACTCCAGGCCGATCATGCCCGCAGCGCCGCCCTTGTTGTCGATCACCACCGGCTGGCCGAGCACCTCCTGCATCTTCGGCTGCAGGTTGCGGGCGACGAAGTCCAGGTTGCCGCCGGGCGGGAAGGGCACGACGAACTTGATCGGACGGTTCGGGTACGGTTGCGCCTGCGCAGCGCTGCACAGGCAAGCGGCGAGCACCAGCAGCAGTCTCTTCATCCTCTCCTCCTGAAGAGTCTGCCCGCGGAGCGGGCTAGTTCACTTCTTGGCGGCGGTCCACTTGCCCTCGCCGCCTTTCTCGTCCCGGAAGCTGCCTTCCATCTTCGCGCCGTTCACCCGGCCGTTGAAGTCGCGCCGCACGCCGTCCTGGCCGACGTAGGAGAACTGGATGAACGGGCCGCGCAGTCGCGTGTCGCGCAACCCCGCGTGAATCGGTGCGATTCCCACCGAGCCGTTGATCTTCTGGAAGGTCTGCTCGAGCGTCAGGTCCATCTTCTGGTTGTTGGCCTCGAGGTTCCAGCTGCCCATCACCTGCGCGGGCACCACCCAGAAATAGGCGCGGCGGCCGTCGAGCGTGGAGATCTCGTCGGCTTCCCAGTCCTCCATTGTGAAGGAGTGCGAGACCACGCGCGTGCCCGGACGCATGGAGAGGATCGTCGGACGCAGCTTCATGTTGAGCGCCGGAAGCAGATACAGCGTGATGACGGTCGCTTCCTTGATGTCGGTCTGGAAGATGTCGGCCTGGCGGATCACCGCCTTGCCCGGGCCGTTGCCGGCGACGCCCGCCGCGGCCGCGTTGGCGTTCGCGTGCTTCGCCATCTCCGGGTTGTACTCGATGCCGACCGCGCGCGCGCCGAACTTCTTCGCCGCCGCGATCGCGATCTTGCCGTCGCCCGCGCCGAGGTCCATGACGAAGTCCTGCGGCGTCACCTGGGCCATCGTCAGCATGCGGTCGACCACCTCGTCGGGCGTGGGCACCCAGATCACGTCCTTGCCCGCCTGTCCGACCTGCGGTTGGTACTGGGCGGCGGCAAGCCCGGTGAAAAACGTAAGGAAGATGAAGGCAACGGTGCGTACGGAGAGAGTCATGGCAGTCCTCGGGAGAGGCTGCGAATCTAGCAGAAAGATTTGACGCGGTGGCGGAACGGCTCGCCCCCCTTTCACAGGGGGCGAACCCTAGAGCACGTCCGCCGCGTGGTCGGCGAGGCGCGAGCGCTCGCCGCGCGCGAGGGTCACGTGGCCGGCGTGGCCCCAGTCCTTCATGCGGTCGACGACATACGTGAGGCCGGAGCTGCCCTCGGTAAGGTAGGGCGTGTCGATCTGGGCGATGTTGCCCAGGCACACCACCTTGGTGCCGGGCCCGGCGCGCGTGACCAGGGTCTTCATCTGCTTGGGCGTGAGGTTCTGCGCCTCGTCGATGATGAGCCACTTGTTCACGAAGGTGCGCCCGCGCATGAAGTTGAGCGACTTGATTTTTATCCTGGATCTGACCAGGTCCCGGGTGGCGGCGCGACCCCATTCGCCGCCCGACTCGTCCGAGGCGTTGAGGACGTCGAGGTTGTCCTCGAGCGCGCCCATCCAGGGCTGCATCTTCTCCTCCTCGGTACCCGGCAGGAAGCCGATGTCCTCGCCGAGCGGCACCGTGACGCGCGTCATGATGATCTCGGAATAGCGCTTCTCGTCGAGCACCTGGGTGAGCCCGGCAGCGAGCGCGAGCAGCGTCTTGCCGGTGCCCGCCTGGCCGAGGAGCGTCACGAAGTCGACCGCGGGGTTCATCAGGAGATTGAGCGCGAAGTTCTGCTCGCGGTTGCGCGCGGTGATGCCCCACACGGAATTCTTGGCGTGGGTGTAGTCGCGCAGCGTCTCGAGCACCGCGATGCGGCCGGCGGTCTCCTTCACCAGTGCATAGAGCGGCCGCTCGCCCGACTCGTCGTAGACGAACTCGTTCACGTGCAGCTTCGGCACCAGCGGCCCGCGCACGCGGTAGTAGGTGTGGCCTTCCTTCTTCCACGACTCCATGTCCTTGCCGTGGCTGTCCCAGAAATCCTTCGGCAGGCTCCGCACGCCGGTATAGAGCAGGTCGGCGTCCTCGAGCACCTTGTCGTTGAAGTAGTCCTCCGCCGGCAGGCCGAGGGCGCGCGCCTTGATGCGCATGTTGATGTCTTTCGACACCAGCACGACCTCGCGCTCGGGTTCTTTTTCCTGCAGGAAGCGCACGACCGTAAGGATCTGGTTGTCGCTCTTGCCGGCGGCGAAGCTGTGGGGCAGGCTGCCGTTGATGGCCTCGGTCTGGAGGTAGAGCCGCCCGCCCGAGTGCTGCCCGTCCTTCGTGCGCAGCTCCAGGCCTTTCTTGATGTCTTCGAGGCTGCCGCTCACGATCTCGTCGAGGAAGCGGCTCGCCTGGCGGGCGTTCCGCGACACGTCGGAGAGGCCGCGCTTGTGCGCGTCGAGCTCCTCCAGCGTCGCGATCGGCAGGTACACGTCGTGCTCGTCGAAGCGGAACAGGCTCGTCGGGTCGTGCATCAGGACGTTGGTGTCCAGCACGAAGAGCTTGCGGGTTTGCTGCTTGCGCGGGGTACTGGGCTTCTTGGACATCAGGACGGGGAGGGGAGACGCATGCGGCTCGGACAACTCGACATCATAGGGCTTTAACAAAGTTCAATACCTCCTGGGCGTGACCTGGCACCTTGACCCCGCGCCATTCGCGCACGAGCACCCCTTTTTCGTCGACCACGAAGGTGCTGCGCTCGATGCCGCGGACTTTCTTCCCGTACATGTTCTTCAGCTTCATGACGCCGAACTGCTTGCAGACCGCCTCGTCGGGGTCCGCGAGCAGCTCGAACGGGAACCGCATCTTTTCCTTGAAGCGCTCGTGCGACGAAAGCGAGTCACGCGAGACGCCGAACACCCGGGCGCCGGCGCGCCGGAACTGGCCGTGGAGATCGCGGAAGTCCGCGCCTTCTGCGGTGCAGCCGGGAGTGTTGTCCTTGGGGTAGCAGTACAGCACGAGCTTCTCGCCGCGTAGCGCCGAGAGCGTGAACGTCGTGCCGCCAGTGGAAGCGAGACTGAAGTCGGGTACCGCCTTGCCCAGCATTTCCAGTGGTCTTAAGACCCTTCTTAGGAACTCGTTGTAACGGCTTCATTGAACATGTTTTTCGTTACTGCTGCAAGCTCGCCGTAGGCGCCTGAAACCAAAGGGCTTTCGCGCTTGGGCACCGCGCGTCAGACTTTCCTGTTCGTGATCTGGTTCCAGCCGTTCGTGATCGATGCACCGAGCGTGCCGTCCCTCGACTGTGGCCTGTAGTCGATCTCATACGAGCCGAAGACACAGGTGACCTCATCGCGCGGAATCAAATCGGTGCCACCAACGCCAATGGATTTGTACCCCGTGATGAACACGATCTTGAACGTCACCTTGTAGTACTCCTCCTGCTTTCCGCCGGCCTTGCGTGCCACGAGCACCGCGGTCGGCGCATGGGTCCCGTTTGCGCACATGAGCGCGAGCGTCGGAGACGCTTGGCTCACGCGCGTAGTGAATACGAAGGAGTCGAACTTGACCTTGCCGGCGCCGGCGCCGCTCGTCGCCGACCCGATCGTCGTCACATTGTTCTCGCCCCAGCTAAACGACTCGATATCGATTTGTTCCTTGTGGTTCGCGTCCTGCGATTCGCCTTTGACGCCGTCGATCTTGAGGAAATAATCAGTAGTTGCCATTGAGAGCCCCCCCTGGTTGAGTTAGCGTGAGTGGTGTGAGATCAGGCGCGCGTCCTGAAAAAAGCGCGCAGCTCGGTGAGCAGTTCGCTGGGTTTCTCCTCCGGGATGAAGTGGCCGCAGGCGAGGGCCCGGCCGCGCACATCGCTCGCGACCTCGCGCCAGTCGGCGAGGCAGTCGAACAGCGCCTCGATCACCCCCTGCCTCCCCCAGAGCGCGAGCAGCGGCATGCGGATCTTCTTCCTCAGGTCCTGCTGGTCGTGCATCAGGTCGATGGTGGCGGCCGCGCGGTAGTCCTCGCAGGTGGCGTGGATGGTGCGCGGATCCTTGAACGCCCGCACGTACTCGGCCATCGCCTGCTTGGAGAAGTACTTCAGGCCGGTCTTGCCCCTGCCCAGCCGTTTCAGCACGTAGAACGGCGCCTGCCCCGCGAGCATCTGCTCGGGAATCGGCGCTTCCTGGATCAGGAAGAACCAGTGGTAGTAGGCCTTGGCGAACTGCATGGTCGTGTTGCGGTACATCTTCAGCGTGGGAGAGATGTCGAGCACCGTGAGCGTGCGCACGCGCTTGCCGTGGTCGCGAGCGAGGCGGTGCGCGACGCGGCCGCCGCGGTCGTGGCCGACCACGTGGAAGTGCTCGTGTCCGAGCGCGCCCATCACCTCCACCATGTCGCTCGCCATGGCGCGCTTGGAATAGTTCGAATGGTCGGAAAGGCCCTTCGGCTTGGACGAGTCGCCGTAGCCGCGCAGGTCCGGGCACACCACGGCGTAGTCGCGCGCGAGCTCGGGCGCCACCTTGTGCCACATGGCGTGCGTTTCCGGATAGCCGTGAAGAAGGAGCACGGGGTCGCCTTTCCCCCCGGACACCAGGTTGATCGTCGCGCCCGACGTGCGGATGCGGCGACGGGCGAAACCCGGGAACAGGCTCATCGAAACAGAAGCGCCGCGGCGACCTTGCGCTCCTCGGCGACCAGGATGTTGTAGGTGCGGCAAGCGGCCTGGAGGCTCATCACCTCCACGCCGATGCCCGAGCGCGCGAGCGGCGCGGTGAGCCGCGGGTGCGGGAAGCGCTGCTTCGGGCCGGTGCCGAGGATGAGGATTTCAGATTTCTCCTGCAGCAGGGCGGCGAAATCTGCTTCGGTGAGGGATTCGAAGCTGCGCGCAGCCCAGGGCTGCACTCGATCCGGCCGCACCACGATGCTCTCCTCGTAGCGCACGCCGCTCACCGTGACATAGTCGTCCCCGTAGGCAGTGACGACTTGCGCGCCGCTCGGCGCCGAGGCGTGAAGCTTCATGAGCTAGAATTCTAAGCAATGCACGAGTTCTCGAGAATAAAGCGGCTGCCGCCGTACGTCTTCAACATCACCAACGAGTTGAAGATGAACGCGCGCCGGCGCGGCGAGGACGTGATCGACCTGTCGATGGGCAATCCCGACGGGCCGACGCCGCAGCACATCGTCGAGAAGCTGGTGGAGGCCGCGCAGCGCCAGGACACGCACGGCTACTCGGTGTCGAAGGGCATCCCGCGCCTGCGGCGCGCGATCAGCACCTGGTACCAGCGCCGCTACGGCGTGGAGCTCGACGCGGATTCCGAGACCATCGTCACCATCGGCTCGAAGGAGGGGCTCGCGCACCTGATGCTCGCGTGCCTCGAGCGCGGCGACACGGTGCTGGTGCCCAACCCGTCCTATCCGATCCACATCTACGGCGCCATCATCGCCGGCGCCGACATCCGCTCCGTGCGCATGACCCCCGGGGTGGACTTCTTCGCCGAGCTCGAGCGCGCCATCCGCGAGCTCACCCCCAAGCCGAAGATGCTGGTGATCGGCTTTCCGTCGAACCCGACCGCGCAGTGCGTGGAGCTCGATTTCTTCGAACGGATCGTCGCGCTCGCGCGGCAGCACAACATCCTCGTGGTGCACGACCTGGCCTACGCCGACATCGTCTTCGACGACGGGTGGGTCAACAATTGCGCGCCTTCGATCATGCAGGTCCCCGGGGCGCGCGACGTGGCGGTCGAGTTCTTCACCATGTCGAAGAGCTACAACATGGCGGGGTGGCGCATCGGCTTCATGGTCGGCAACAAGGAGCTGGTCCACGCGCTCGCGCGCATCAAGAGCTACCACGACTACGGCAGCTTCACCCCGATCCAGGTCGCCTCGATCGTGGCCCTCGAGGGGCCGCAAGATTGCGTCTCGCAAATAAGAGCTACTTATCAGAAAAGAAGAGATGTAATGGCCAAGGGCCTGCACGACATCGGCTGGATGGTCGAGGTGCCCAGGGCCTCGATGTACATCTGGGCGAAGATCCCCGACGCCTACGCGGGCCTGGGCTCGATCGAGTTCACCCGGCGCCTCCTCGAGGGGGCGAAGATCGCGGTGGCGCCTGGCATCGGCTTCGGCGACTACGGCGACGACCACGTGCGCATCGCCCTCATCGAGAACGAGCACCGCCTGCGCCAGGCCGTGCGCGGCATCCGGGACATGTTCAGAAAGGATGGGCTTCTCAGAGGGGCGGCGTGATCTCTCCGAAACCTGCCAAGCTCGAAGGCCACGGGGTGCGCCTCGAGCCGCTCTCCAGGGAACATGAGAAGGGACTTGCCGCCGCCGCACAGAACGGCCGCCTCTGGGAGCTCTTCTACACGTCGGTTCCCGAGCCGGACCAGACCCAGGCCTACATTTCCGCCGCGCTCGCGGGACAGGAGCAGGGCACGATGCTCCCTTGGGCAGTGCGCGAATTGAAAACTGGCGAGATCGTCGGGAGCACCCGTTACCACGACATCATCGCCGCCGCGGACCGCGTGGAGATTGGCTGGACGTGGTACGCGCAGCGCGTCCAGCGCACGCACGTCAACACCGTCTGTAAGCTTTTGCTGTTCACCCATGCATTTGAAACCCTGAAATGCGAAGTCGTGGGTCTGCGCACCGACAACCTCAACTTCCGCTCCCAGCGCGCCATCGAGGCGCTCGGCGCGAAGAAGGACGGCGTGATCCGCCATCACTGGGTGCGGCGCGACGGCTCCATCCGCGACACCGTGATGTACAGCGTCCTCGTGCACGAATGGACCGACGTGAAAAAGCATCTTCTCTTCAGACTGCGCAGGCATGAAACCCATTAACGTAGGGTTGCTGGGAATCGGCACCGTCGGCGGCGGGACCTGGGAAGTGCTCAATCGGAACGCCGACGAGATCCAGCGCCGCGCGGGGCGCGCTATCCGCATAACGGTCGTGGCGGATAAGGCCTTGCAGCGCGCCAAAGAAATTACGGGTGGAAAAGCGGTCGTCACGGACGACGCCTTTAGCGTGGTGCGCGGCAAGGACGTCGAGATCGTCATCGAGCTGATCGGCGGCTACACCGTGGCGAAGGAGTTGGTGCTGGAGGCGATCGCCCACGGCAAGCACGTGGTCACCGCCAACAAGGCGCTGCTCGCCACGCACGGCAACGAGATCTTCGCCGCCGCGCAGAAGAAGGGCGTGATGGTGGCCTTCGAGGCCTCGGTCGGGGGCGGCATCCCGATCATCAAGGCGCTGCGCGAGGGGCTCGCGGCGAACCGCATCGAATGGATTGCCGGGATCATCAACGGCACCTCCAACTTCATCCTGTCGGAGATGCGCGACAAGGGCCTGCCGTTCGAGGGCGCGCTGAAGGACGCGCAGGCGCGCGGCTATGCCGAGGCCGACCCGACCTTCGACATCGAGGGCGTCGACGCCGCGCACAAGCTCACCATCCTCTCCGCGCTCGCGTTCGGGATTCCGATGCAGTTCAAGAGCGCGTACACGGAGGGGATCTCGAAGCTTACGAAAGCCGACATCGGCTACGCGGAGGAGCTCGGCTACCGCATCAAGCTCCTCGGCATCACCCGGCGGGCGAAGAGCGGCATCGAGCTCCGCGTTCATCCGACGCTGGTTCCGGCGCGGCGCCTGATCGCCAACGTCGAGGGCGTGATGAACGCCATCCTGGTGAAAGGCGACGCGGTCGGCGCGACGCTCTACTACGGCGCCGGCGCGGGCGCCCAGCCCACCGCGAGCGCGGTGGTGGCTGATCTCGTCGACGTGACGCGCCTCATCACCGCCGATCCGGAGCAGCGCGTCCCGCACCTCGCGTTCCAGCCCGACCGGCTCTCGTCCGACCCGGTGCTGCCGATCGGCGAGGTCGAGACTTCCTACTATCTGCGCATGCGCGTGCTCGACCGGCCCGGCGTGCTCGCCGACATCACGCGCATCCTCGCCGATTCCGCCATCTCCATCGAAGCGATGGTGCAGAAGGAGCCCGGCGAGGGCGAAAGCCGGGTGGACATCGTCATGCTGACCCACCTCGCGCTGGAAAAGAACGTCGAGCAGGCGATGGCCAAGATCGAGCGCCTGTCGAGCGTGGAGGGCCGGGTCACGCGCATCCGGATGGAGTCGCTGTTGTAGTGCGCTACGTCTCGACCCGCGGCGACGCCCCGGCGCGCAGCTTTAGCGACATCCTGCTCGAGGGCCTCGCGCCCGACGGCGGGCTCTACCTGCCGGAGGAGTTTCCGCGCATCGATCTCAAGTCGCTCCGCGGCAGGCCCTACGTCGACCTCGCCGCCGGGATCCTTTCGCGCTACATGGACGACGTGCCCGAGCTCGGCCGGATCGTGCGCGCGACCTACACCGCGCGCGTGTTCGGAGCCGACGAGATCACGCCGCTGAGAAAGCTCGAGCGCGGGCTGTACCTCCTTGGGCTGTCCAACGGCCCCACCCTCGCATTCAAGGACATCGCGCTTCAGCTCCTCGGCAGCCTGTTCGAGCGGATCCTCGAGGACAGGAACGAATCCCTGAACATCCTGGGGGCGACCTCGGGCGACACCGGCTCCGCGGCGGAATACGCGATGCGCGGCAAGAAGGGCATCCGGGTGTTCATGCTGTCGCCGAACGCCCGCATGTCGAGCTTTCAGCGGGCGCAGATGTTCTCGCTGCAGGACCCGAACATCCACAACCTCGCGGTGAAGGGCGTGTTCGACGACTGCCAGGACCTCGTCAAGGCGGTCAACGCCGACGCCGCCTTCAAGGCGCGCAACCGGATCGGCGCGGTGAACTCCATCAATTGGGCGCGCGTCGCGGCGCAGATCGTGTACTACTTCAAGGCCTACTTCGCGGCCACCCAGGCCGACTCCGAGCAGGTCGATTTCGCCGTGCCGTCGGGCAACTTCGGCAACATCTGCGCCGGCTACGTCGCGCGGCGCATGGGGCTGCCGATCCGGCGGCTGATCCTCGCCACCAACGAGAACTCGGTGCTGGACGAGTTCTTCCGCACCGGCCGCTACCGCGTGCGCCGCAAGGTGCACGAGACCTCGAGCCCTTCGATGGACATCTCCAAGGCGTCGAACTTCGAGCGCTACGTGTTCGACCTCGTCGGCCGCGAGGGCGCGCGGGTGAAGGACCTCTGGCGGCGCCTCGACCAGGACGGCGAGTTCGACCTTTCGCGCTCGCCCTGGTTCGCGGCGGTGCGCGCGAGCGGCTTCGTATCGGGCTCGAGCAGCCACGAGGATCGCCTCCGGACCATCCGCCTGGTCCACGAGCGCTTCGGCGTCGTCATCGACCCGCATACCGCGGACGGCGTGAAGGTCGGCCTCGAGCACCGCGAGCCGCTGGTGCCGCTCATCTGCCTCGAGACCGCGCTGCCGGCGAAGTTCGCCGCCACCATCCGCGCCGCGCTGGGGCGCGTGCCCGAGCGCCCCGCCGAGCTTGCCGACCTCGAGAAGCGGCCGCAGCGCTTCGAGGTCGTGGCGAACGACCCCGAGGCGCTCAAGCGCCGCATCGAGGCCGCGCTGTGAGGGCAGGATGAAAGCCGAAAAGAACGTCCTCGGCGGCGAGCTGCGCGCGTGCAGCTACGCGCCGCTCACCGGCTACTTCCGGGACGGCTGCTGCGCCACGCACGACCAGGACGGGGTCGCGCACCTCGTGTGCGTGCAGGTGACCGACGCGTTCCTCGAGTTCAGCGTGGCGAAAGGCAACGACCTCGTCACGCCGCGCCCCGACCTGCGCTTCCGCGGGTTGAAGCGCGGCGACCGGTGGTGCCTGCACGTGCTGCGCTGGGTCGAGGCCTGGGAGGCCGGCCGCGCGCCGCGCGTGGTGCTCGAGGGCACGCACGAGAACGTCCTCAAGTACGTGCCGCTCTCGGCGCTCAAGCGCCATTCGCTCGATCTGAACTGATCATGCCTCCAGTGAACGCGCGCCTTAACGTCGTCCTTCTTCTCTTGCTAGCAGTCCTGGCCGGTGTGGCCGAGGCGCAGACCTGGCCAACCCGCTTCGTGCGCGTCGTGGTGCCGTTTCCTCCCGGCGGTGGCACCGACGCGATCGCGCGCGTCGTCTCGGCCCAGCTCTCGGTGCAGGTCGGTCAGCAGGTGGTGGTGGAAAACAAGGGCGGCGGCGCCACCAACATCGGCACCGAGATGGTCGCGCGCGCCGAGCCCGACGGCTACACGCTGCTGCTCCAGTCGATGCCGCTCGCGGTGAACCGCTTCCTCTTCGCGTCGCTTCCCTACGATCCGCTCGCCGACCTCGCGCCGGTGATCCTCCTCTGCGACTACCCGAACGTCATGGCCGTGCCGGTGACTTCGCCCGCGCGCTCGGTCGCCGAGTTCATCGCGTATGCCAAGTCCAACCCGGGCAAGGTCACCTTCGCCTCGTCCGGGCACGGCACCTCGGTCCATCTCTCGGGCGAGCTCTTCAAGCGCATGGCCGGGATCGAGATGACCCACGTCCCTTATCGCGGCGCCGGGCCCGCGCTCCAGGACCTCGTGCCGGGGCGCGTCGACGTGATGTTCAACAACATCGGCGCGGTGATGCCGCTCATCAAGGGCGGCAAGCTCCGCGCCCTCGGCGTCACCACCGCGAAGCGCACCCCGGCGCTGCCCGAGCTCGCGCCGATCGCCGAGTCCGGCGTGCCGGGATTCGACGTGTCGTCCTGGTACGCGCTCTTCGCGCCGGCGAAGACCCCGCCCGACATCATCCGCAAGGCGAACGCCGATACGCGCGCCGCGCTCGCCGTCCCCGCCACGCGCGCGCGCCTCGAGGAGCTCGGCGTGGTGGTCATCGGCTCCTCGCCGGAGGCCCTCGGCGCCCACCTGCGCTCCGAGATGGACAAGTGGGGCCCGGTCATCCGCGAGGCTGGAATCAAGGGCAGCGACTAAGCCCATGACGCTTCGCGCCTTCGTGAACAAAGTAGATGGCGTCTCCGAGCGAACGCTCTTGTGGGCGAATCTGGCGCTAGGTTGCCTTGTTGGTCTTGCGCACGGAAGCGCGCTGGCTGTTACCTATGTGAAGCCGACGCCGGATGCCGGCTCCATTCGGCAGCTCGCTTCGATATCCCTTCCGCTTGCAGCCGCAATTGTTCTGACTTCGGCCGCCGCACTCTTTCGCGTGGACTTCAGACGGCCTGCGCTGGCCATCCACGGCCTGATCTTCGCGGCCGCGGCGGTGGTCACGCTGCTTTGGGCGATGAGTATCCTCGCCTGGGGTCCGCCACGCGGCAGGTTCGTGTGGTCCGTCGGCATGATGACTGCACTCGTGGCCTATAGCTTCTTCGTCGCTAGCCGGTACAGCATGCCTAGATCATTCCGAGAGCACGGCGCAGTTTTCTATGCGCCGCTGTTGGCTCTTGCGGTCTGTCTGCCGATTGACGTGGCCGTGTTCGTCAAGACCTTGAGCGAAATCACGAGAGGGTTCGGCTAGCGTTAGGGCGCGGACCATGGTGCCGCGGGTATGAAGCTTTTCGCGATGATGACGCTTACCTATTGGCGAAACAAACAGTTTGAAAAAGCATCCGAGAATCCTCCCAAGGATGCAGGCACCTAACGGCTCCATCGAGGCGCAGGAAGGGGAAGGGCATGTTCGGCTTTGGCAATAAGCGCCAGATCGAAGACAAGATGGCCGAATGGCTGGCGCACCCGAATGAGTTCGGCGTTCGACCGGAAAGCGTTCGCTTCAAGAAGACGTACAAGGCCAAGCTCATCACCTATGGGAACGTCGAGATTCACCTCGTCGAGTACAAGATGCCGGACGGCACGACCGGCCGGGGCTTCGTGAATGGCGGCCTGACGTGGTCGTTTCTCGGCGAGGAGGTCAACGCGCTCAAGGACGACGATCTCTTCGTTGCCTACTGCGGCTGGGCATGGCTCTTTCCCGCTCTTCAGGGCGGTACCGTTCAGACCGACTTCACGTCCAGCGGCGAGGAGGCCAGGTACCTGGCGAAGAAGAAGCAGGAAGGCCTGAGGCAGATCGAGGTCACGGCGCGATACAAGATTGGAACGAGCGAGCTCACGGAATTCAAGGCGCTGCGCGACGGCAGTCCGGTAAAGGGCGCGGGCGATTCGACCGCGGAAGTGGAACTTGCGCAGTCGGATGCAAGGTTCAATCTGCCGAGCATCTATTTCCTGCTCGGGCAGCAGGTGATCCAATCGATCCGGTGAGCAGCCGCGGGTTTCTGCAACAATAGCCGCATGCTCGAGGCGGCGGAGCTCGAATGCGAGCGTGGCGCGCGGACCCTGTTCCGCGGGGTCTCGTTCGTCCTGCGCCCGGGCGAGTTGCTTCGTGTCGCGGGGGCGAACGGAAGCGGTAAGACGAGCCTCCTCCGGATCCTCTGCGGCCTCTCCCGCCCGAGCGCGGGCGAGGTGCGCTGGAACGGCCAGCCGATCGCCGGCATCAAAGAGGACTATGCGCGCGAGCTCGTCTACATCGGCCACGCGCCGGCGGTGAAAGATGACCTCACTCCGCGCGAGAACCTCGAAATCAGCTGCCGCCTCGCCGGCCGACCGGCGAGCGCCTTGGCGCTCGCCGCGGCGCTCGAGCGGCTCCGAGTGCCCGAGCTGCCCGTGCGCAAGCTCTCGCAGGGACAGCGCCGGCGCGCGGCGCTCGCACGCCTGCTGGTGTCCGAAACGCCGCTGTGGCTCCTCGACGAGCCGTTTGCCACCCTCGACGCCGAAGGTATCTCGCTTGTCGATGGCCTCATGGGAAAACAGGTGGACGGCGGCGGGGCGGTGGTCTACACGACGCACCAGGAAGCGGGCAGCCGCAGCACCCGCGTGGTCGACCTGGGCGCCGGCGCCTAGATGCTGGCGCTCGCGCGCACGGTCGTCCACCGCGACCTGCTTCTCGCGCTGCGCCGGCGCAGCGACGTCGGCACCGCGCTCCTTTTCTTCGTCATCGTCGCGAGCCTCTTTCCGCTCGGCGTGGGCGCCGAGCCGAACCTGCTGCGCGCCATCGCCCCGGGAGTCATCTGGGTCGCGGCGCTGCTTTCCTCGATGCTCTCGCTCGGGCGGCTCTTCGCCGCCGACTACGCCGACGGCACGCTCGAGCAGATGCTGCTCGCCGCCGCGCCCCTTGGCGTGGTGGTGGCGGCGAAGACCTTCGCGCACTGGCTCGTCTCGGGCCTGCCGCTCGTCGCGATCGCGCCGCTCATCGCCCTGCAGTACGATCTTGCCCCCGGACTCTACGGCGTGCTCGCTCTATCATTGCTCCTGGGCACGCCGGTGCTGAGCCTGATCGGGGCGATCGGTGCCGCGCTGACCCTCGGGCTGCGCGGCGGCGGCGTGCTGCTCGCGCTGCTCGTGCTGCCGCTTTACGTCCCGGTGCTCATCCTTGGCGCCGGAGCCGTCGAGATGGCGGGTGCGGGCCTCGACCCCGAAGGGGAGCTGCTGCTGCTCGGCGCGGCTCTCGTGGTCGCGGCGGCTTTTTCGCCGTGGGCGATCGCCGCTGCATTGCGCATCTCCATGGAATGACCCAAGCCATGAATTCCAATTCGACGGTCCGCTGGTTCTGGTTCGCTTCGCCGCAGACTTTCTTCCCGCTCGCCGGCTCGATCGCGCGCTGGTGCGCCGTGGGCGCGGTGCTGCTCGCGCTGGCGGGCCTTTACGTAGGGCTGGTGGTGGCGCCCACCGATGCGCAGCAGGGCGAGGTCTACCGCATCATCTTCATCCACGTGCCCGCGGCGTGGATGTCGATGTTCATCTATCTGGTGATGGCCGGCTGGGCCGCCATCGGCCTCGCGTTCAACACGCGGCTCTCGTTCATGATGGCGCAGGCGCTCGCGCCGACCGGGGCGCTCTTCACCTTCATCGCGCTGTGGACCGGATCGTTGTGGGGCCGGCCGACGTGGGGCACCTACTGGGTGTGGGACGCGCGCCTCACGTCGGAGCTGATCCTCCTCTTCCTCTACCTCGGCTTCATGGCCCTGCACGCGGCGATCGACGATCCACGGCGCGCCGACCGGGCCTCGGCGCTCCTCGCCATCGTCGGCGCCGTGAACGTGCCGATCATCTACTACTCGGTGCAGTGGTGGAACACGCTGCACCAGGGCGCATCGGTGAGCCTTACCCGCGCGCCCAGCATGGCCGCGACCATGCTCACCGGGATGCTGCTCATGGCGCTCGCCTTCTGGGCGTACTCGATCGCGGCGGTGCTGGTGCGCGTGCGCTGCATCATCCGCGAGCGCGAATGAGCCCCGGCTTCTTCCTCTGGGGCGCCTACAGCGTGACCTTCGTGGCGCTCGCGCTGGAGGTGATCTTTCTTTTCCGCCGTTCGAGGCGCGCCGGGCCTCCCCGGCAGATAAAATGATGGCATGAAACCCAGACACAAGCGCATGGCGGCGATCGCGCTCGGCCTGGTCGCCCTCGGCATCGCGACCGCCCTGGTGCTGACGGCGTTCCAGAAGAACCTGGTGTTCTTCTTCAGCCCGACCCAGGTGGCGGCGAAAGAGGCGCCGCTCGGCCGCACCTTTCGCATCGGCGGCATCGTCGAGCCGGGCAGCGTCAAGCGCGAGGGCGTGGAGGTGCGCTTCGCCGTGACCGACACGGCGAAGGCCATCCCGGTGGTCTACCGCGGCTCGCTCCCCGACCTCTTCCGCGAGGGCAAGATGGTCGTGGCGCAAGGCCAGCTCGGCGCCGATGGCACGTTCCAGGCGCGCGAGGTGCTCGCCAAGCACGACGAGAACTACATGCCGCCGGAAGCCAAGGAAGCCGTCGAGAAGGCGCACCGCGCCGCGAAGAAAGCGAACCCATGATTCCCGAGCTCGGACAGTTTGCGCTGGCACTCGCGTTGGCGGTGGCCCTGATCCAGGGGATCCTGCCGCTCGCGGGCGCGGCCAAGGGCAACCTTGCCTGGATGGCGCTCGCGCGGCCGGCGGCGCAGGCGCAGGCGGTGCTGATCGCCGCGGCCTTCGGCTGCCTCGTCTACAGCTTTGTCAGCAACGACTTTTCGGTCCAGTACGTCGCGATGAACTCCAACAGCGCGCTGCCGCTTCACTATCGCATCGCCGGCGCCTGGGGCGGGCACGAGGGCTCGCTCCTCCTCTGGTGCCTGATGCTCGGTGTGTGGACGACGGCAGTGACCCTCTTCAGCGCCCACCTGCCGGAGGAGATGACCGCGCGCGTGCTCGGCGTGATGGGGCTCGTGAGCGCGGGCTTCATCGCTTTCATGCTCTTCACCTCCAACCCGTTCGATCGCCTGTTCCCCGCGGCGCAGGACGGCCGCGACCTGAATCCCCTCCTGCAGGATCCGGGCATGGTGATCCACCCGCCGATGCTTTACATGGGGTACGTCGGGTTCTCGGTTGCCTTCGCCTTCGCCGTGTCGGCGCTTCTCTCGGGCCGGCTCGACGCGGCCTGGGCGCGCTGGTCGCGGCCCTGGACCACGGTGGCGTGGGCGTTCCTCACCTGCGGCATCGCGCTCGGCAGCGGCTGGGCCTACTACGAGCTCGGTTGGGGCGGTTGGTGGTTCTGGGATCCGGTCGAGAACGCGTCCTTCATGCCTTGGCTCGTCGGCACCGCGCTCATCCATTCGCTCGCCGTCACCGAGAAGCGCGGCGCGTTCCGCAGCTGGACGGTGCTCCTCGCCATCATCGCTTTCGGCCTGTCGCTCCTCGGCACCTTCCTCGTGCGCTCGGGCGTGCTCACCTCGGTGCATGCCTTCGCAACCGACCCAAGGCGCGGCATCTTCATTCTCGGCCTCTTCGCGTTCATGATCGGTGGAGCGCTCGCGCTCTATGCGTGGCGCACGGCGCGCATCGGCCTCGGCGGCGAATTCGCCCCGGTGTCGCGCGAGTCGCTGCTGCTCGGGAACAACGTCTTCCTCGCCGCGGCCGCGGGCACCGTATTCCTCGGCACGCTCTATCCGCTTCTCATCGACGCCCTCGGCGTGGGCAAGATCTCGGTGGGGCCGCAGTACTTCGAGGCGGTGTTCGTGCCGCTCATGGCGCCCGCGCTCTTCCTCATGGGCGTGGGCCCGCTCGCGCGCTGGAAGCGCGCCAGCCTGCCCGAGCTCGCGGTGCTGCTGCGCTGGGCGCTCGGAATCAGCCTCGCCCTCGGTGTTCTTCTGCCTTTCCTCTTCGGCGAATGGCACGCGCTGGTCGGCTTCGGCCTTGCCCTCGCCGCATGGATCGTCATCAGCGGATTTTTGACTCTGAAGAAGAGACCACGGGATTCCAGAGCGTATTGGGGCATGCTGATCGCCCATTGCGGCGTGGCGGTGTTCGTGGTCGGGGTCACGCTGGTGAAGGGCTACGAGAGCGACCGCGACGTGAAGATGCGCCCGGGCGACACGGTCGAGCTCGCGGGCTACGTGTTCCGCCTCGAGAGCGTCTCGCCGGTGCGCGGCCCGAACTACACCGCCGCCCAAGCCAGGATCGACGTTACAAGGAATGGGAAACCCGTAACCACGATGTATCCGGAACGGCGCATGTACCCGGTGGCCGAGCAGGTGATGACCGAGGCGGCGATCCATCCTGGCCTCACGCGCGACCTCTACGTGTCGCTCGGCGACGCGCTCGAGGAGCCCGGCGGCAAGCAGGCCGGGAAGCAGGGCGCCTGGCTCGTCAAAGTACAGCATAAGCCCTTCGTCGACTGGATCTGGGCGGGCTGCCTGATCATGGCCATCGGCGGCGTGTGCGCCGCGAGCGACCGCCGCTACCGCTTCTCGGTCCAGCGGGCGAGGACCGCCGAGGTCGCGGCCTACGACCCGCGGGTCGGCGCTTGAGATTCTGGCTTCTTATCGGGGGATTCCTGGTCCTGGTGGGGTTGCTCGCGGTCGGGCTGCGGCTCGACCCGCGCGAGGTGCCTTCGCCCCTCATCGGCAAGCCCGCGCCGGCGTTCGAGCTGCCGCTGCTGCAGCAGCCCGACAAGAGCTTCTCGCAGAAGGACATGCTCGGCACGGTGTGGGTGATGAACGTGTGGGCCTCGTGGTGCCCGCCGTGCCTCGTCGAGCATCCTGTCGTGAGCGAGTTCGCGCGCTCGGGCATCGCGCCGGTCGTGGGCCTCAACTACAAGGACGCGCGCGAAGACGCACTGCCGTGGCTCAAGAGGAACGGCGATCCCTTCAAGGTCACGGTTTTCGACGCGGCCGGCCGGATCGCGATCGACTACGGCGTGTACGGCGTTCCCGAGACCTACGTGATCGACCGCAAGGGCATCATCCGCTACAAGCGCGTCGGGCCGCTGACGCCGGAGATCGTTCAGAAGAAAGTCCGTCCCCTGATCGAGGAGCTGTCGAAGCGTGGCTAGGCTCCTGCTCGTTCTTCTCTTTGCTCTCCCGGCGTTTTCGCAAGAGAAACCGACCCTGGAGAGGCGCGTTAACGACCTGGCGCACGAGCTGCGCTGCCTCGTGTGCCAGAACCAGACGATCGCCGACTCCAACGCGCCGCTCGCGCAGGACCTGCGCAACCAGATCCGCGAGCAGCTCCAGGACGGCAAGAGCGAGCGCGAAGTGATCGACTTCATGGTCGCGCGCTACGGCGATTTCGTGCTCTACCGGCCGCCGTTCAAGGCCGCCACCGTGGCGCTCTGGACCGGTCCGTTCGTGCTGCTCCTGCTCGGCGCATGGCTTCTCGTTCGCCGGGTGAGGAAGAAGGCACCGCCGCCCGGGCTCACCGAGGCCGAGCGCCGCCGCGCCGCCCAGCTCCTCGAATGACGCTCTTCTGGCTGGTCGGCGCCGTGGCGGCGGCTGCGGTCATCGCCTGGGTGCTGCGGCCCCTGCTCGCGCGAAAAAAAGCCGCGCCTCCGTCGCGCGCTGCCGCGAACGTCGCGATCTACCGCGACCAGCTGCGCGAGCTCGATGCCGACCTCGCCGCGGGCACGCTGGCGCGAGAGGACTACGAGCGCGCGCGAGCCGAGCTCGAGGCACGCGCGCTGCGCGATGCCGGCCAGCCCGACGCGCCGGCGGCGGGGCCCGCGCCGCAGGCGCTGCCATCGGGCCGCCGCTTCGCCTGGGCGCTCGCCGCGGCGGTGCCGCTCGCCGCGGTGGCGCTCTACGTCCTCGTCGGCAATCCGGGCGCCATCGACCGCGAAGCCCAGCTGCACGCTTCGCGCGCCCAGGTCGAGGCCATGGTGGGGCGGCTCGAGGCGCGCCTGCGCGAGAACCCCGACGACGTCAACGGCTGGAAGCTCCTTGGGCGCTCCTACGGCGTGATGGGGCGCTACGGGGAGGCTGCCGAGGCTTACGCCAAGGCCGCGGTGCGCTCGCCCCGCGACGCGCAGCTCCTTGCCGATCTCGCCGACGTGCTGGCGATGGCGCGCGGCCAGAGCCTCCAGGGCGAGCCGGAGCAGCTTGCGCTGCGCGCGCTCGAGATCGAGCCGGGCAACCTCAAGGCGCTCGCGCTCGCCGGCTCCGCGGCCTTCGAGCGCAAGGACTACGCCGCGGCCGCGAAGCACTGGGAGCGCATGCTCGCGTACGTCGAGCCCAACTCGGAGGACGCGCGCTCAATCCAGCAGAACGTGGCGGAAGCCCGTTCCCTTGCGGGGGACGCGGGCAAGCAGGAAACCAAGAAGCAGCCCGCCAAGCCCCAAGGGGGTGTACGGGGAACCGTCTCCCTTTCTCCCGCAATGAAGGACAAGGTCTCGCCCGAGGACACGGTGTTCGTCTTCGCGCGTGCGGTCGAGGGTCCGCCGATGCCGCTCGCGGTGGCACGCGTGCGGGTACGCGATTTACCGTATCGCTTCGCGCTCGACGACTCGATGGCGATGAGTCCGGCGCTGAAGCTCTCGGCGTTTCCCAAAGTCGTGGTGACCGCGCGGGTGTCGAAGGCCGGCAGCGCGATCGCCCAGCCGGGAGACCTGCAGGGCGCGAGCGCGCCGGTGGCGAACGACGCAGCCGCCGTGAACGTCGTGATCGATGCGCAAGTGCGCTAGGGCGCTAGAACCGCGCAGCCAAGTTTGCTACCCTCGCAGTCGCAAGCGAAACGCAGGAGAAACACGATGGCCGATACGACAGAACGCCGCAAGAACCCCCGCAAGCCCGCCCAGGCGACGCCGAAGCCCGACAGCAAGCCCACCGCGACTAGCCAGGCGTCGATGCCGATGGCAGGTGGTGCAGCCAGCGAGCGCTCGAGCGAAGACACCCGGCGGCGCATCGCGGAAGCCGCCTACTTCCGCGCCAAGGAGCGCAATTTCGAGCCCGGCCACGAGCTCGAGGACTGGGTCGAGGCCGAGTCCGAGGTGATGGGCCGCATCAGCGGCGCCGACCGCTAGGCGCCGTCAGTATTCGTCGAAGATCCGCTGCAGCTCGGCAGCCTCGCGCGTGCGCGTGAGCGCCAGCATGAGGAGGATGCGCGCCTTCTGCGGAGTGAGGTTGTCCCCCCAGAGATAGAAGCGCTTGGCGTCGGCGGCGCCGGCGCGCGTGTCGCGCACGCGGCCCATGCCGCCGCGGTTGGTGATGACGACCGGAATCCCCTTGCCGGCCAGCTTCGAGAGCGTCTGCTCCATCGCCGGGCTGGGCGAGCCGGTGGGAAAGGCGGCGACGACCAGACCTTCGGCCTTGCCGCGCTCGACCGCGGCTTCGGCGAGCACGCCGTCGGCGTCCGCGTAGGTGTAGACGATGTCGACGCGCGGGAGCTTCTGCAGCGCGCCGACGTCGAACGGCGTGGCGCCGGTGTGCTTGCGGATTGGCTGGCGGTAGAACGTCACCCGGTCGTCGTCCACGAAGCCGAGCACGCCGAGGTCCTTGCCGCTGTAGGTCTCGAGGCGGTAGCTGATCTCCTTGGTCACCTCGCGCGCCGCGATGATGGTGTCGTTCGTGACGACGAGCGCGCCCTTGCCGCGCGCGGCGTCGCTCGCCGCGACGCGCACCGCCTGCAGGAAGTTCTTCGGGCTGTCGGAAGACAGCGTGCTGAACTGGCGCTGCGCGGCGGTGAGCACCACGGGCTTGTCGCTCTTGACCGTGAGGCCCAGGAAGTAGGCCGTCTCCTCGACGGTATTCGAGCCATGGGTGACCACGACGGCCTTCACGCCGTCGTCCTTCGCCAGGATTTCGTTGATCCGCTTCGCCAGCGTGAGCCAGTTCGCGATCGTGATGGCGCTGCTGCCGACGCGCATCAGCTCCTCGACCTCGAGGCGAGCGACCTCCTTGAGCTGCGGGATCGCCTCGACGACCTCGCCGGCGTGCAACCGCCCGGAGGGCGTGTTCGCGATCGTGCCGCCGGTCGCAACCACCTTGATGCGCGGCAGCTTCTCCTGGGCCCTAGCATGCGCCGTCCAGAGGACCGCGATGAGCAGGAAGCTCAAGCCAATCGAAAAAGTGGAAGAAGTGCGCATGGCGAACCCCCTTTCAAGGCAGATCGACGCGGGTCCAGTCGACGAAAGGCGAGCCCCAGACCTCGATGCGGCGCATGCCCGGAAGCGGCTCGTCGTCGCGGGAGAGGTGCGTGTCGCCGTGGATCAGGATGATTTTGCGGGGGTAGCGCGCGCCGAGGTCCTGCAGGCGCTCGCGCAGCGGGGCGAAGCCGTCGCGCACGAAAGGCCTGAACGGATTCGCCTGCATCAGCACGACCAGGCCTTTCGCGCTCGCCGCGAGCTTCGCGGCCTCGTCGAGCCACGCGAACACCGCGCGCATGCGCGCCTCGTGCTCGGGATGGCGGATATGGTTGTCGGGCCCGGGCACGTTGAGCGCGACGAACACCCAGCCGTTTCGCTCCCAGCGCACGTGCTCGCAGTACTCGCCGGCTTGTTGCTCGACTTTAATGAAATTGGGACTGCAGAAAAGCGTGCGCCACGCCTTCAATCGCGCTAGCGGCTGCTTGCAGTCGCTCCACTCGTTGTCGCCGGGGATGAGGAGAAAGGGATGGCGGATGCGCGCGAACTGCTTCTTGCGCTCCTGCAGCCATCGGTCGCCGCAGGCCTGCTCGGGCGTGCTCGAGCCGATGTCGCCGACGTGCACGACGAAGGCGAGCAGCTCGGCGTTGATCCGGTCGATCACCGCGTCGAGACGCCCGATCTCGGCTTCGGCATAGGGAGCGTCGCCCAGCACGCCGAAGACCAGCGCGCCGGGTGGGAGCGGCGCTTGCGCGGCGCATGCACCGACCAGGAACAGCAAAAACAGAGAGAGGCCCCGTTTCCCGCGGGTCAAGCTCAAATTCCGTACGCCTTGCGCAGCAGCGTAAGCGGATGAGCCTTCTGCGCCTTGGGCGCTTCGTCGCCGATGCCCTGCTGGATATGGCGCGCGGCGATCGGGCAATCCGAACTCACGTAATCCGGCTGGGGCTCCGCCATCTGGCGGAACACCGGGCGGCCGATCTTCATCGAGTTCTCGAAGTACTCCTCCTTCACGCCCCAGGTGCCGTCGTGGCCGGCGCAACGCTCGACCGTCTTCACCTCGGTGTGCGGGATCGACTCGAGCAGCTCGCGGGTCTTCTGCCCCATGTTCTGCACCCGCGAGTGGCAGGGAACGTGGTAGGACACCTTTCCGAGCCCCTCGTTGAAATCGGTCTTGAGCAGGCCGGCCTTCTTCCGCGCGACGAAATACTCGAAGGGATCGAACATCGCGTCGCGCACCGCGATCGTGTCGGGGTCGTCGGGGTAGAGGAGCGGCAGCTCCTGCTTGAACATGAGCGCGCAGGAAGGCACCGCGGCGAGGATCGCGTAGCCTTCGCGAGCATAGCGCGCCAGCACTGGAATATTCTTGTTCTTTAGAGAATCCAGCCCTCGGAGGTCGCCGAGCTCCAACTTCGGCATGCCGCAGCACACCTCCTGGTCGACGACGACGAAGGGGATCTCGTTGTGCGAGAGGATCGCCGCGAGGTCGTGCCCCATCGCGGGTTCGTTGTAGTTGACGTAGCAGGTCGCGAAGATCGCCACCTTTCCGGGAGCATCGGGCGCGTCTTTCGCAGGAAATGGCTTCGACCTTTCCGCGTGGGACCGGAACGGCTTCGGCGTGTAGGGCGGAAGCTGGCGGTCTTTGTGCACGCCGAGCGCCGCCTGCATGACCGTGCGCGCGAGCGGGGTGCGGTTGACGAGATTGACCGCCTGCGCCACCACCGGGATGGCGGCGAGCTTGCCTATCGCGTCGGTCGACGAGAGCAGCCGGTCCCGCCACTTGACGCCCTTCTCGAACTTGATCGCCTTGGCGCGCAGCATCACGTGCGGGAAGTCGACGTTCCACGGGTGCGGCGGGACGTACGGGCACTTGGTCATGTAGCACAGGTCGCACAGGTAGCACTGGTCCACCACCTTCCAGTAGTCCTCCTTCTTCACGCCGTCGACTTCCATGGTCGAGGAGGCGTCGACCAGGTCGAACAGCGTCGGAAAGGTCGTGCACAGGCTGACGCAGCGGCGGCAGCCGTGGCAGATGTCGAAAATGCGCTCGAGCTCCTTTTCCGCTTTCGCCTGGTCCCAGAACTCCGGGTTTTTCCAGTCGAGCGGGTGGCGGGTGGGTGCTTCGAGCGAGCCTTCGCGCATTTGACGGCGAGACTAGTGGCGCTCGCTCAATGGCGCAAATGGAAAATCGCAATCCATTTGATTACCGCGCCCTATCGCCGCTTCGTTACAAACGGCGCACCATGGTGACCTCGGTTCCGTCGCGCGACGCTTCGGTGAAGCCGAGGCGATGGGCCAGCTCGAGCATTTCGCGGTTGTCGGCGAGGATGGTTCCGTAGAGCGCGTGGTAGCCCGCGGCGCGGGCACACGCGCACAGCCGCTCGAGCAGGGCGCGGCCGATGCCTTTGCGCTGCCAGTCGTCGCCGACTGTGAGGGCGAACTCTGCCGTCGTGCCGTCCGGGCGGGGCGCGTAGCGGCCGACTGCGACGAATCTGCCCTCGTGCAGCACCACGAGGGCGAGCTCGCGCTCGTAGTCGAGCTGCGTGAAGCGCTCGAGCAGCCGCGGCGGCAGCTCGCTCAGGTGCTGCATGAAGCGCTGGTAGCGCGAGCGCGCGGAAAGCCCGCGGAAGAACGCGAGCTCGAGCTCCACGTCCTCGGGCCGGATCGGTCGCACCGCCAGGCGCGTCCCGTCCCTCAGCCCGAGCTCGCCTTCGAGCTCGGTGGGGTAGTGGAATGTCGGGGTCAGACCCCGATTTTAATCAGGTAGCTGCCGGCAGGGTCGCGACGCGCGGCCGAAACGGCCGGTGCGCACGGTAGACCCCGGCGAGCTCCCAGTGGTCGGTCGCCGGCGCATGGCGCAGCAGGAAGCAGCGGCCGTCGTCGGCCTTGACCTCGAAGTAGCGGTGGGAGGCGTCATGCCATCGGTCGAGGATCGCGACCACCGGGAGGCGGCGCGTGCCGAGGTAGAAGACGTGGGGCTCGGCTTGGCCGCCCCGGCCGGGACATCCGTACACGCAAATCTTCATGACGCCAAATTTCCTTTCGACCCGCCGCTTGCTTTGCACTTGCAAGGAGCCGGCCACGCGTCATGCGCCGTTCGGCGGATGAGCGCCTTACCTCGCCATCGTCCTTGTCAGTACACTCGCGACCTTGTCGGAGGGGACCGGGTGCTGGCAGGCCCACAATCCGAGCGCTGCTGCAATGAAGAGAACGCTGGCAAAATTCACATGTTTCATGGCCCGTCATTCAATCAGCGACCGCGTGATGGACCTACCTGAGCGCGATGGTTCGTACGGCGCATGACCAACGAGGACATCGCGCGCGTATTCGGGGAGATCGCCGACCTGCTCGAGCTCGGCGACGAAAATACCTACCGCGTCCTCGCCTACCGCAACGCGGAACGCGAGCTGCGCTCGACCGGGTACGACCTCCCGGCACTGCTCGCTGCGGGCGAGGCCCTGCCCAGGATGCCCGGCATCGGCCCCGAGCTCTCGGCGAAGATTCGCGAGATCCACGACACCGGAACGAGCAAGACCCTGGAGAAACTGCGTAAGGATTACCCGGCGGGGGTCCTCGAGCTCCTGCGGCTGCCGGGGGTCGGCCCCAAGCGGGTGCGCCTTTTCTACCGCGAGCTCGGCGTGGGTTCCCTCGAGGAGCTCGAGCGGGCGGTACGCAGCGGACGCCTGCGCACCCTGGGGGGCTTCGGCGCGAAATCGGAACAAAGGCTGCTGGAATCGATCATGACGGTAAAATCCGGACATGCCAGGCGCCTTTAGGGCCATGATCGAGCGGGTCGGGGCCAATACGGCGACGCCGTTCCGGGTGTGCTTTCCGGACGGCGCCGAGTACCGGAACTCGGAAAGCCCGCCGGCGTTTACCCTCGTGGTCAGGGACGAGCGCGCGCTGCGGAGGGCGGCGCTCTACGGCCACGTGGGCGTGCTCGAGGCCTACTTCGACGGCGAGCTCGATATCGAGGGCAGCCTCCCCAGGGCGCTCGCCTCCGGCATGGAAGGCCGCGCGGACGATCCGACCTGGCTCGTGCGCCTGCGCAACCGCTGGCACGAGCTCACGCATGCGAACGCGAACCGCCGGCGCGCGAACCGCAACGCCGAGTTCCACTACGCGCTGCCGCCAGAGTTCTACAAGCTCTGGCTGGACGATCCGTACCTGTTCTACACCTGCGCGTACTGGGGTAACGGCGGGGGCGACGGCCCGAAGACGCTGGAGGAGGCGCAGCGCGCAAAGGCCGACCATGTCGCGCGCAAGGTATTGCTCAAGCCGGGCGAGGAAGTGGTCGACGTCGGCAGCGGCTT